>OGJF01000023.1_pt1 | contig 100270 bp, 82 predicted proteins | sample 1572001 | NCBI WGS metagenome assembly OGJF01 (sample SAMEA2582113, study PRJEB24529) | metagenome | biome: Human gut stool | place: China | collected 2011
AGCAATAACATTATCTTTACCAGCAATTTTATTAGTTGGTATATTAGGATTTATTATTTTAGGAATGTTTTTATTAATAGGTATTCAAATTTTATTAGCATATATAGAATTTTATATTATATGTGTATTTTCTATATTTGACTTGAGCTTTGCAGGATTAAAAGAAACAAGACATTTACGATTTGTAGGAAATGGCATAAATGCTATATTTGCTTCATCAATGAAACTCTTATGGTATATATTTTTTAGTGCCATATTAAGCTTACAATTAACCTCTATGAATTTCAGTGATATGACTACTATGGGGAATCGAGGAGCTATAAATCTTGAACAAGCTGGTCCTGAAGCTATAACAGTATTTATGTCTGCAATTAAAATGCAAGAATCCACAAATAATTATTATGTATATTCTTATGATGGTTATGGTTATGGGGCTTATCAAATAAGTTTTACTAATTGGAATGCATGGGTAGAAGAAGCAGGTCTTCAATCAGATTATAATTGGTCACCTCATGAAAATATGCAACCAGCATGGTCGCCAGAAAGACAAGATGCTGTAGCTAGGTTTAAAATGATGCAGTATTATCAACAGTATGGTAATTGGCGTTCTGTTGCTGAAGCTTGGCATGGTGGTAGTGGAAATGTAGGTTCTGGTGATTCGTATGCAGATAGTGTATTTAAAAAAGCTGGTATGGTTTTACCTAATCCTACATTTGATTTAGTAAAAGCATTTAAATTATTTATAATAACAATTTTGTTTTTTATTTTAGGTAATAAAATAAGTAAAGGTATTATAAGTCTATTTGGTAGTCCTGGTTTTAAATATTATTTATAAGTATTTAGAAAGTAGGTGATTTTTTTGTTTACAGAAATGAAAAAAATATTGATTTTAACTACAATTATAATAAATTTTAATGGAATAGCCCATGCAGGTATTCCAGGTATAACAGAACCCTTTGATCCACCTAATTATTATTCTCCAGAAAATGTGTCAATTCCTGATTCAGCACCATCTCCTTTTACTCTAACAGATTTGGCTAATGGTTATTTAGTACATGATGTAAAAAGTACTAAAAAAGATATCATTTCTAGTATTAAAACATATACTGAATATTTAAATGTAGCTAAAAATTATTTATTAGATTTAACAGATTTAATTCATGCTGAAGATAATAATTTTAGTAATATATTAAAACAGGAAAAAGATAGTATTATACATTCATCAAACTTTAACGATGATGCTAATATAGATAAAATTGATGACTATTTATATAATTTAACAACTAGTAATTACAAAGATAATTATATAAATCTAAATGATAAATATATTTATCTAGATAATATCTACAAAACAGCTTATTCATTATCACGAAATGAATTATCTTCACTTGAAGAAAGACAGAAAAATTTAGACTATACCATAAATAAATTAACCACTATATCATCAACAATGCAAGGTCAGGAAGCTTTATCTTTATTGGATACATTAAAACAATTAGAACTTTTAAAACAACAACAACTTATAAATAATTTAACAACTATTAATGTAGCTAAAATTAGAGATAATAAAGATGATAACTTTAGATTAAAACGTGAAAATTTAAGATTTTTTAATTTAAATTTTGAAGATCCATATAATCCAAGCGACTACTATAAAAAACATTACACCAAAACACCAGGGAAAGGATTTGCTGACTTTGAATAAAATTTATTGGTACGAAAATACCTCTAAACTTATAGGAACTTTAGTGCAACATAATAATTATGTATTATTAACAGCACAAGAAAAAAATAAACTTTCTAATATAATAGATACGGATTATCTTAATGACATAGGAATATCCTTTTACTCTTTATCTAGACTCGTTCCTGAAAATGTAACTTACTATAATTTAAAAGATGGTTTAAATGTTATTACAGATATGTCTATTGCAGGATATTATATTAGTCAAATTAATTCTTCACATTCTAATAATATTAAAGAATTAGAAAGTGATTTAATAAAATATAATATGATTATAGATAACTGTCTAGATAAATTAGATAATTCATTTGTAGATACAGCAAAAACACGAATTTTATATAGTTACTTTAATAATTTAACAACAATAAATTTATACTCTGTAAAATTAGATATAGATATAAATTTAAAAGTTTATATTCTTCTTGACACATATAAAAAATTTATTAATTTTACTTTGAATACTATGGAATATACTTTAATAGATTGTACATTCCTTCAGTATTGTTTGTTTGATTATCTAAATCTATGTAAAAATTCTGATACTTTGATAAAAAAAGAAGACTTATATAACAAAATATTAGACAGCATTAATTTAATAGAAGATTTTCTCTTTGTTAAAAATAATGATGAATATTTAAAATCTATAGATGAAATACATTCTGTATTTGAGAAAATTAAGGTGATAAATGAATTACAATATTCCCCTAATTTGCTTAATAAAAGCGTATTAAACTTAAACAGTAATACACGATTTTTCTTAAGTAAATTTAATCCATATCTATTAAAAAATATTGATAAAATAAAAATTATTTTATCAAAAAACAATATTAAATAGGAGATGATATTTTGAATGATTTAAAAACTCCGTTTACTAAGCAATACTTTAAAATCCGAAAATTATCGGATACAGAATTAAATGAAAGACGTTCTTTAACAGCAATGGCAATAGCTTTGCAAATGGAAAAAAACTTAGCTCCTTGGCAACAAAGTTTTGATCCTAAAAAGGATATTGAATATAAATTACCATATGATGTTATTCAACAACGATTTATTTTAGGTTATAACTTAATAGAATTAATTGCTAGAAAATCAGATAATGATAAATTTTGTAAAAAGCAATATATAAATTTAAATGATATAAAAAAGAATAATTATCATTTAAAAAAAGGCAGTAAAAGTATACCTATGGAACTTTTTTTAAAATATGATATAAGTTATCCTATAGATCCAAAAACTAAAAGATGGACATTTAAAATGACTAAAACAAAAGAATTTATAGCCTATAACAAAGCTATGTTTCACATTGAAGATTTAGTTGGAAAATATAACTTTATAAATTTAGATAAAGAAATTGAACCTACTAAATTTATAGGAAATTTAATAAGAAATACTAAAGTAACATTAATTGAAGAAAAACATCTTATTGAAAGTTATTATGCACCACGTCGCGATCAGATACACATTGGAGATAAAACATCTTATTCAAATGATAGAGTTTATTATAGTGAATTGTTAAGACATACAATTCGTTCTCTGACCAAACCAGGTAGAATTAGTGAAAAAGGAACTGAAGGATTTTGTAAAGATAAAAATGATATAAAATTCTTACGTGATAAATTTAGAGTAGAACTTGCTACCATGCAATTGTGTATAATGACAAAATTACCATATAAACCCACCTTAACTAAATTAGATAATAAAAAAATCTCTTATAATTTTGGTTATATACCTAATTATCTAGTAATTGTAGCTAATGATTCTTATAGATTAGTAAATAAAGCTTTAGAAATAGGTTTAAATTTAACAAAAGAACAAGCTCAGACACAAATAATAGATAAAAACTCATTCAAAGAAAAAATTAAAAAGGACTTATCTTCTCCATCCGCAAAACAAGAGGATAATTCTATAAAAAAGGACACTTCTATTGCTGATTTTATAAAAAACACTTTATCTGAAGGAAAATATAGTAATAGAAAAATTATAGATTTAGTTTTATCCCAAGATTTTAAAGAATTAACAGATAAAGACCTAAAAGAGAAAAAAGATATTGTTAAAAATTTAATAAAAGATGTTTCTAAACAAATTAATAGAAAGAGATGATAAATAATGGATAAAAATTTAAGAAAAATTATTGAAAGCAATCCTATGTTTATAGAATATGGTGGAGCTATAGATGATGAAGGTATTCTATCTGAAGATGATATTATTGATATATTAAATGAAAAGGCAGATGACGAAAATGGCATTTCCAAATAAAATACAAAATAATAGAAATGAATTAGTAAATAAAATAATAAAAGATATACAATCTGGTAAACCTTTTTTCTGGAATGAAGGATTTTTTAATGCTGAACCTAAAAGTTTAATATGTGCTTTACGTAATGAAAAAAGACTTTACAAAGGTATAAATAATTTATTTTTAACAGTATCAGCTTATGTAAATGGATTTAAAGATAGTAGATGGGCTACCTTTAAGCAAATAGAAACAGCTGGATATAAATTAAAGAAAGGTAGTAAAGGAACACACATAGAATATTGGCAATATACTATAGATGCTATGGAGGTCAATCCTAAAACTGGTAAAAAAGAACCTATATATGAAATAGATGAAACAACTGGTAAAAAAAGAAAAATTCAGTTGCCATTAAAAATGCCAATCGTAAAAAATTATGTGGTTTTTAATGCCGAACAAATAGAAGGTATAGAGTTAGAAACATCTCCTAAAATTAATCATAAAAATATTATAAAAGACATGGAAAATATGCTACAACATAGTGAAGCTAAAATTTATTATGACCAAAATAGTAGCAATTATTATTCACCTAGTACAGATGAAATTCATGTAGTTCCTAGAGATAAATTTTATGATATTAATGATTTTTATGCTACTTGTGCCCATGAAATTGCACATAGTACTGGGGCAAAACATAGACTTAATCGTAAAACTTTAACTGAAAATGATGGATTTGGTAATACAATGTATGCCAAAGAAGAACTACGAGCAGAACTTACATCAATGTTTTTAAATCAAAAATATAATATACAATTTGGTCAAAAACATTATGAAAATCACACAGCTTATTTACAAAATTGGATAGAGGTATTACAAAATGATCCTAATGAAATATTTAGAGCTGCTACTGAAGCTGAAAAAGCTATGACATATATTGAAGAAAAGATGATTAATGTTTTAAATAAAAATCTTGACAATAATTTAGAAATAAACTACCAAGACGTTGATAATATTAACAAAAAAGTTAACGATATTATCCAAAGTAATGTTAAGGATAAAAAAACTCAATCAGCAGCAAAACAATATTTAGCTAAAGCCAAAAACTTGTTAAAAGAAAATAATAATATATGGCATAAAGATTTTGATTATAAAATAATTGAAGCCTTAATAGCTAAAGGTAAAACGCCTCATGCTATAAAATTAGCTATAAAAAAATATTCTCCCTCTAGTCTTACTTTAGATGATAAAAAGTTGTCTGAATTAATAAGACTAAATCAAAAAGGATTATCTAGGTGATTATTATGGAAACAAAAATTTTAAAGAATTTGTTATTAAAAGCATCTAATATTAATGCTACAGATATTCACATAAAGTCTAATTGTAATATATTTTTTAGGATCAATAACGAACTAGTGAAACAAGATATTATCTATAATGATAGTGATATCATTTGCATAATTAAAGAAATTAATTCTAAAATTGATAGTTACAAATATGAACAAGATTTTTCTGGACACATAATAATTGATAATCATAATTATAATTTAAGATGTAATTTTTATAAAACAACTTCACTTAATAGTGATGATGATTATAATTTAGCAATAAGAATATTAAATAATACACCAAAAACACTTGAAGAACTAGGTCTTCCTAAAAGATTAGAAAAATTAATAGATGTAGATTATGGTTTAATATTAATATCTGGAGCTACTGGTAATGGGAAAACTACTACATTAGCTAGCTTAATAGAACTTATTAATAATAAATATAAACGTCATATTATTACTATAGAAGATCCTATTGAATATTACTTCAGATCTAATAATTCACTCATAAACCAGAGGGAAATTGGTCCAAATACTAAAGATTTTCCTAGTGCTTTAAGAGCTGCACTTAGACAAGATCCTGATGTAATTATTATTGGAGAATTAAGAGATGCAGAAACTATTCGTACTGCTTTGTGGGCAGCAGAAACAGGACATCTCGTTTTAGCTACAATTCATGCTGGTAATGCTATAGAAACTATAGATAAGCTAGTACAATACTTTCCAAAAGAACAAGATATTATACGTTATAGTTTAGCAAACAGTCTTCAAGGAATTATTTCTCAAAAAATATATCAAAGTTTTTCTTATAAAAAGAAGATATGCTTATGTGATTTATTAATAAATAATTTATTAATAAAAAAATTTATTAGAGAAAATAATTTACAATCTATAAAAAATGAAATGGAAAATAATAGAGATATGATATTAAGAGATAAATCAGAAAAAGAATATAGAAATCTAGGAATAATATAATATGGAATTTACGACAATTTATATGTAAAAAATGTAAAAATAAAGTAACTGTTATAAATAAAACAGATAGAAGAACGGTATTTTGTTCTCCACATTGTAAAAGACTTTATTGGAAGCATAAAAAAAATAAAGACAAGAATCTATTTTAGTGTATTGTTAGATAAATATTATAAAATAAAAAACTCGCAATTACATATTGTAATTACGAGTTATTTATTAAAGTAAGTGGAATTATTCGGGATACCACTATACCCTACGGCATTAAGTATTTATATTATAAATACTTAGCCTTATCTTAGTTCATGACATTGTTAGTACATCTAAAGTCCTAACAAAATTTATTATATATTATAGGATATTATATGTCAATGTCGTTTTAAAGGAGTGTATTTTTTATGAATAGGTCATATGGATTAGGATTATCTATTGGCATTGGAACTGTATCATATACAGTATTATCTCAAATTAAAGATACTAATAATATAATAGATAATGATGTTAGAATTGAAGATATTGGAGTACGAATGTTTGAAACAGGGGAAACTCCTGACCATAAAAATAGCTTAAATCAAGATCGTAGATCTTATAGAGCTTCTAGACGATTAATTCGTAGAAGAAAACATCGAAAAGAACGTGTAAAACATTTTTTAGAACGTATACAATTTATAAATTATGATAAATATAGAACATGGAAAAAAAATTTTAATCCTAATATTTTTCAATTAAAATACGATGGATTATCAAAAAAATTATCACCAGAAGAAATATTTGCTATCATTATTCATTTTTGTAACCATCGTGGTTATAAAGACTTTTATGAAGAAGATGCAACTACAATTAATGAAAAAGAAAGAGGAAAAATAAAAACTGCTTTAAGTAATTTTGAAAAAATATATAAAGATAATGGCTATATTAGTGTAAGTGAAATGATTTTAAAAGATCCGATATTCTTAGGCAAAGGAAATTATCCTGACTATCATAATCACGCTATAAAAAATAAACAAGATAATATTGAACCTCGATTTTTTCTAATAAAAAGAGAATATTTACGTAAAGAATTAATAAATATTCTTAAGAAACAACAACAATATTATTCTAAGTTGACAGACAAAAGAATTAATTTTATTTGTGATAATATTGTATTCATACAAAGAGATTTTGAAGATGGTCCTGGTGATAAAAAAGACTCTACCCGAAAATATATGGGCTTTTTAGACAGTATAGGTAATTGTATATATTATAAAAATGAGAAAAGGGCATTCAGGACAACGATTATATCTGATATCTATTCTTTAATCAATCAATTATCACAAGTCTACTTTATTGATAAAAATACAGAAGAAATTTCTTTTTCTAAAGAAGCTGCTAATGAAATAATAGATTATGTACTCATTAATGCTTCATTAACAGAAAAAGATTTAAAAAATATATTAAAAAAATATGACTTAATTTTGAATAAACCAGGTAATTTAAAATTAAAAATAAACGACTGTCTTAAGGCTTTAAAAATATTAAAAAATACATTAGAAAAATGCGGTTATGATTATACTAGTTTAATTAAAGAAGAACAATTTAATTTAAAGCAACCATCTAAATTACAAAAATTATGTATTTTGCTTTCTAAAAACATAACACCAAAACGTCGTATTTTAGCTCTACAAAAAGCTGGATATAATAAAGAATTACAACAGGAAATGATACGAAAAAACTTTTCATCAACAGCTAATGTATCTGAAAAATATATGATACAAGCTATTGAAGCCTTTAAACATGGTGAAAATTATGGTAATTTCCAAGCTAGAATGTTTAAAGACAAATATAATAATATTACTAAAAAAGAAAAACACTTATTATTGCCTTCTCTTACACTTAAAGATGATGAAGATATTGTAAAAAATGTTGTAGTATTTAAAGCTATAAATGAAACTAGAAAAGTAATCAATGCCTTAATCAGAAAATATGGTTCATTTAAATATATAAATATATTAGCCTCTGATGAATTAGGTCATTCTATTCAAGAAAGAAAACGCATTGTAAAAATGCAAAATAAAAATAGAAAAGAAACCCAAAATATTAGAACCAAAATATTAGAATTAGGATTAAAAAAAGAAGATGAAATTACAACACAGGATATTCAAAGATATAAATTATATCAACAACAAAATGGTATAGACTTATATACAGGTTCAATAATTCCTGAAAATGAAATTTTAGGTACAAATTATGAAATAGATTATATCGTTCCATTTTCTTTAATATTGGATGATACTTTAAATAATAAAGTATTAACAAAAATATCTATAAATAGAATAACAAAAAATACTAAACTACCACTCCAATTTTTAGAAAATGAAGCATTAGATTTTTATAAAAAAACAGTAACTACATTATTCAATAAAGGTAAAATTTCATCTAAAAAATATAATTATCTTCTATTACCTATACTAAATGAAGAAATTTTATCCGAATGGAAATCAAGAAATCTAAATGATACTAGATATATTTGTAAGTTTATTACAAATTACATTTCTTCCAATCTAATATTTGATAGTAACAAAAAGAAAAATGTTTATGCTATAAAAGTACCAATAATATCTAAAATGAGAAAAATATGGTTGAATAAGAAAACATGGGGAGCTAAAGAATTAGATAAAACCAATAATTTATATCATGCTGTAAACGCTTTGGTGGCAGCAAATTTAACACCAGCTTATGTTGAAATAGTATATGATAATATTAGACTTCAACAAATATATAGAGAACATCATAAAACCATATCAAATGAATATATAGATTATCTAAATAAATCTATAAATAAAATGCAAAAATATTATGGTTTCTCTATTGAATATAGTCAAAAATTATTACGTTCTCTTGGAAAAGTACCAGCAATATTAAAAAATATTTGGGCTGAAGCAGATATCCGATTGGCTGATAATACTATTGAATATTATAAAGATATTGATGATGAAAGATTTAGACAAAATATTTGTAGTTTCTATCAAGACAAAGAATTTGCTGAAAGTGTTCAGAAAGTAATTGTTTCTTATAAGTCATATAAAAAATTTCAAGGAAAAATTACAGATGATAATCCTTTACCGTTGAGAAAAAATAAATCTTCTTATATAAAGAAAATGAATAATATCTTAAATGCTAATAAATACTACTGTATTGAAGTCTATAAAACGATAGACAATACAATTAATCTAAGAGGTATTCGCTTTATAGATTTAATACGAAAAAAAGGTAAATTAAAACTTGTTATAGATAATCCTATAGATTATAAACATCATATAATGTATTTATTTAAAAATGATTATGTAAAAGTCTATAAAAATAATAAATTACTTTTTAAAGGATATTACAAAAGTGTTGGTAATATAAATCAAAACATCTTAATGTTTAAGATAGACAATTCATCAATAAATACATTAAAATTTATTGGAAAACAATATAATATAAAAAAATATGATGTTAATATTTTAGGTAAATTAGGTGGTGAAATAAAATGTTCCGTACCGTTTATGTTTCACAAGGGCAACAATTAAATATTAAAAATAATTGGCTAATTATAAAAGATGATTCTAAGAATTCTGCTATTCCATTAGATGATATTCAAGCTTTGATTATTGACAATTTGCAAACAATGATATCATCTTACACTTTATGTATGTTAGCAAAGAATGGTATAAATACCATTCTTTGCAACGATAAACATTTACCAGCATGTAATATTCTATCACTAAATAATCATTATAAATCATCATCAGTATTAAAAAATCAAATATCATTATCTAAAAATATAAAAGATATTCTTTGGCAAAATATAATTGATGCCAAAATTAGTAATCAAATTAAAGTTCTACAATTAAATAATGTAGATGATTTTATATTATCAAAATTAAAACAATTAAAATTAACATTATTACCAGGAGATACTACAAATAGAGAAGCTGTTTGTAGTAGAATATTTTTTTATCAACTTTATGGTAAAAATTTCAAACGATTTAATTATGATAATTTAAACATAGCTTTAAATTATGGTTATTCTATTATAAGAACAGCCATTGCACGTTCACTTACTGTTCATGGATATAATTGTGCATTAGGTATACATCATAAAAACCAATTCAATTCTTTTAATTTAGCTGATGATTTTATAGAACCATTTCGTCCATTAGTAGATTTATATATTCATAAAAATCAAAAAATATTTTTAGAAAAATTGACTAAAAAACATAGATTACTATTAATAAACTTATTAAATCATACTGTATTATTAAAAAATAAGCAGTTTAAATTATATATAGCAATAGATAAATATATAAATAGTTTTACTGCATATATTAATTCCCAAAATATTGATAACTTTTTACTTCCAAAAATAGATTATGAGAAATAGATTTATGAGACTAATATTAATGTTTGACTTACCAACAAATACATCTACAGATAAAAAAAATTATAATACATTTAAAAAACATATAGTAAATTTAGGGTTTTGTATGTTACAATACTCTATATATACTAGAATTGTAAAAAATAATGATGATGCAGACAAATATATACATCGTTTAAAATACAACATTCCACCTAAAGGCTCTATTAGATTATTAAAAATTACAGAAAAACAATATAGTAATATGTTAATATTACAAGGAAATATTACTTATTCTGAACAGCTTTTAGAAAATATAAATCAAATTATCGATTTATAATAAATTAACATATATGTATTAATTGATAGCATGAAGTAGTTTTAGTATCATGACATTTTTAGTACCTCTAAAACTGGATATCATGTATCAACCATGGCTTTTACAGTTTTAGTATCATGACATTTTTAGTACCTCTAAAACTGAAGTAATAGGTGGATATTCAGACCGTGAAGTTTTAGTATCATGACATTTTTAGTACCTCTAAAACGGTAGTAATTTTATTCTTGCCTACTTCTTTGTTTTAGTATCATGACATTTTTAGTACCTCTAAAACACAGAGAATAGAAAGTGTTAAAAATTTTAGTTTTAGTATCATGACATTTTTAGTACCTCTAAAACCGGACTTACCTGAGCCAGTCGAACCGACTGGTTTTAGTATCATGACATTTTTAGTACCTCTAAAACTTTTAGAATTAGATTTAAGCTTGACATTGAGTTTTAGTATCATGACATTTTTAGTACCTCTAAAACGCTTGATAAATTCCAAAAATGGTAAATGTAGTTTTAGTATCATGACATTTTTAGTACCTCTAAAACTAAATATATGCCTCTAATTCCAGTAGTTTTAGTATCATGACATTTTTAGTACCTCTAAAACTTTAGATTTGGGTTATATATATGCTAAATTGTTTTAGTATCATGACATTTTTAGTACCTCTAAAACGGCAGTTTCTGAAACTCTTAAGGAAATTGAGTTTTAGTATCATGACATTTTTAGTACCTCTAAAACCAGAAAAAAATCTATGCTTGTGTTTAGTAGTTTTAGTATCATGATATTATATGTAAAAAAAGAAGTGTATTTTTTTACCACATTGCAAAAGAATTATAAAAACCTCGAGAAAAACAAAATTTCTCGAGGTTTTTTATCTCCAATTATTTTCTTAAACTATTTTCACTATATAGTGTTACATATAATAAATCTGATTTTAGAATAAAATTTATCACTTTACCATTATCTATTATTGGAATATATATACAATAAAAATCATAAAATTCTTCATTTATTTCTATTTTTATTATTTTTTCATCTATTAATTCTGTTCTTTCTTTTTTTTGACTTACTTTAGTAATCAAATCACTTATACTATTTGGATATTCATTATAAATTAGTATATATTCTTGAAGTAAATCATCATACATATTTAAATATTCTTTAAATCGCCTACAGATAATTAATTCATTACGTATATTCATAATAAAACATAATATCATCAGACTTAATGAAAACCAATATATTGTATTATTATATTTTATTACTATATATATAATTATTATTATATATATAAATGTTAATCCAATTAAACAAAAACTTCTATATTTGACTTTTTGATTTTTATTTTTAAAAAATATCTTTTCTAATTTCTTATTATACGATATTAATAAAAACAATATATAAATTATAGTAATTATAGTATAATAATCATTTATATCTAACATATATATGATGCTCCTCATTAACTTTTATAATTTTTTAAAAATATATCTATTACGTATTGTGCTAGTTAAAATTTTTACTTGCAAAAAAAGTTCAACAATAGTACATTTCTAAGTATTTCATCACAAAGAAGTGTATCTAATGTTGAACCAATCTCATTGTAAGCTAAATACTTTAAAATTTCAATCTCATTTATTAAATTGGTACAAATTTATTCAACCTTTATACCAAAAATATGTTCCTTCTTCTATTCGCCATCGCAGAAATATTCAGCACTGTAAATTAGATTATCATCATAAGATAAACTTTTTAACGGAATAAATAATTTTCTTTTTGTACTTTCTTTATAGTATTAAGTATAATTTGTCGTTGCATAGAATTAGGTTTATCTTTTAATTCTGTAAAGGTATCTCTCTTATTCATTACATGTTGTATTATAGCTCTATTACTCAAATTTTTATTCATTTCATTAGTTATAAAATTTGATAAAACATTATTATTTTTATCTAAATTCATAGATTCTTCTTTTTCTACAGCTTCAATAGGAATAGGAGAACATTTCTCTAAAACCTGTTGAATTTGATTTTTATTATAACCTTTTTGTAAAAGAACTTCCTTCATCATATCATTTTCTTTTTCACTCCATACAATATTAGGAGATTTTTTTAATATCTTTGAAGCTTCTAGCATAAAATCTTCATTAATAGTATTTATAACATTACTTTGCTTACTAATATCTTTAGCCATAAACTGAATTTGTTCTTGCTTTATAACAATAATTGCCTTATTAACTATATTTTTTGATTCTTCATTACTAGGTAATAATGGAGAATTGTTCATCAGTGTCTTTGCTATTTCATTTGGGTTATATCCTAACAAAATCATATGTTTAGCAATTTTAAAATCACTATTATTTTCTTTAAAAAATTGTGCTTCTTTATCACAACTCATAACAACCTTATTATGACAAAATTTAGTTGCTTCTTTTAAGTATTCATATTTAGCTGAATTCTTGTTTCTTCTTAATATATTAATTGCAGCACTTAACGAATTAATATTTTTTCTATCTTTATATAAATGTTTAATAGTATTTGATAAGTTTGCAATATTACCAAAACAAATAAAATGATTTCTTATTTTATTTATTCTTCTATTTTGTAATTTTTGTATTTTTATTGCTGCTGATATATTCTTAGCTGTCATATATATGTCTTTATCTAAAAATTTTTCTACATCTATATCTTCATATGTTATATTATGTTCTGACATATAGTTTTCTATCTTTTGTTCTAAACTAAGATTATCATTCTTCTTAAACAGCTGATTAAGTTTAGGAACTTCAAATGGTATTTTCATATTTTCAAGTTTATACAGTGCGTCTATGTCTTCATTTTCTAATTGTAGTGGAGATAACAATTTTACAGTATTACATATTTCCTCTTTGTTAAAACCCTGTTTTTTTAATTCATCAATAATAACTTTTTCTGTATAACCATCATATGTCATTACATCATTTGTTGCATCATAACTTGCATTTAATTCATGATACAATTTCAAATAACTATTTACTACATCATTCTTATAATCATCATTTATATAGTGTGCTATATTTTGTGCTTTTTTAGCATAATTAATCCAATATCTTAAAGATTTTTTAGTATCAAGTTCAATATCATTTTCTCTAACATTTTTAAATTTATTTACCGCATTTATCAACCAATTTTCATCAGAAAATTCATCAAAAATAATTTGATTGGATTTATCATCTATCTTAGTTTGTCTAATTGATTTATTTATAGCTCCAACATTTTCAATCAATGTAATCATCTCCTGTAATCACTTATAAATTATAAACTTAATATGTTATCTGTTTCTTGTACTAATCTATCTGCATTGTTTATTGTAATATTATCTTTAAATTCATCATATTCATCATCAACTATTCTTGCTACTAAATTTCCCATAGAAGAATTACTTGCAAAAGCTTCAGCTAAAATTTTTGCGTTATTAGTATTATTGTTGTAATTATTACTTGAATATCCTGTTTCCTTGACTTCATAAGCAATATTTTTCCCTTTATCGAGCTGAATTTGCATTCCAGCAGCTTTCCTTAATTTACCAATAGTATGCAACTGTAAACGCATATTATTTAAATTATTATTAAGTTGATTATAATTGTTTTTAATTGGAAGATTTTTTTCTAATATGCCATTTACTATTTTACTTATATACATTTTAACTTCTGGCTTGTTTAAATAATTAACTATATCTTGTTTTAGATTCATAGCATATCTTTCATTTTCAACAATAGATTTCTCTAAAGAATATTTAATGTTTATGTTTTTATCATAAACAAGTTTAAATTTAGTATCTTGTAGTTTGTTTTTTAATACATCAATATTTTCAACAATATCTTTTAATTTCTCTTTATCTTTATTAATTTTAGTTATCAACTCTCTAAAGGTTTTATATTTACCTTTAGTTACTATATCTGTAGCCATTATTTTTGCTCTTTCTTCAGATATAACCTTAGAATATAATTTTTCTAAGTCTTTTTGTAACTTATTAATATTTATTGATAATTCTTGTGAAAGATTTTTTAATATATTATCAACTTGTAATGCTGTATATCTATTAGAAGAATTAACAGTATTATTCTGTTCTTGTGAAAGATTGTTTAATATATATGCTCTTAATTTATTTGTAACCAATGTCAATTTATTGGTTAACAATTCATATTCTCTTTTAACAGGTTCATTTTTTCTTAAAATTATATTGACTTCTTTTGTTATTTTAGCTTTATATTCTGGTTTAAGAAGTCTTTTATTAGCTACTTTTAAAATATTTTTAAACTCGTTTTTGACATTTTGATATTTATTAAGTAGACTTGTAATTTCATTTTGTCTATTAATATTTGAATTATCTCTTTGTAATAGATTTAATTCTCTTTTTAATTTAAATTCATCATTACTTATAATTTTCAAATTCATATAAGCATGATATTCTTCTGATGTCATGTGTTTTGTTCTAGATCTTTCTAAAGCAACTCTGTAAGTTATTACATCTTTAGATTTATCTGCTAATTTATTAGATAAATCTATAATTTGTTCTCTTAAAACAGATATGCTATTGGCTTTAGATGTATTAACATCTTTTCTAGTTAATACATCAGATAATACTTTTGCTCCTTGTTTCTTAGCTAAATCTGCATTAACTAAAAGTTCATCCTGTCGTTTGATATCTTCAAACAAATATGATGCTTTGATTAATTTATTACGTTCTTGAATTTCTTTTCTACGTTCAAGCAGATTAATCACTTTAGAATTGGATTTATCTATACAAATATTTACACCTAAATATTGTTCAGGCGCTCTATTTAAAATTTCAGCTTTAACAAAATCCTTATTTTTTAGTGCATCTTCTCTTTGTTCAGATAAAGATTTATGACTAATTTCTTTATCAACTCCATATTTTTTTAGAATCTGATTATTAATATCTGCCCAAAGTTTTCGTATATTAGCTAAAGTTTCTCTACGAATCTTAATATTATCCATAGAAAAACGTCTATCTTTTCTACATCCACCTAATTCAGGATTTTTATTTCTCGCTCTTGAAAAGAATACTTCAGGAGGACGTTCATTTACTTTTTCATATTCATCTATGCATCGTTCTGAAAACATAAGATGACAATGAATCTGTTGTTTTGTATTATCAAGTGCTGCTTCTTTATCATGAATAGCGAATGCAAAATATTTATCTTGTAATACCTCACATTGTTTAATGAAAATATTTATTATTTCTATATTTTGTTCAAGAGTCAATTCTTGTTGTAAAGATAATTCTAATTCCCTGTAAGGTGTTCCATTTTTTTGTTCATATTTATCAGCGGCTGCAAAAAATACTTTAGGAGAATTATTAGCCCATTTAGGTAAATGATTACTCTTATATACACAGCCACCTTTTTTAGCAAAAATATTTTCTCTATTTATATAATCAGCATGACTAGCTGCAACTGCTTCTTTTTTATTAGCAGATAATAATTTATCTGCTAATACTTCTACGTTTCTTTTTACTCTTCTAAGTACATCCCGTCGCATAGGTTGATATTTGTCGGTTTCTTCGAGGTCCATACCATTTGATGAAGAATTCGACAAAAACATCCCAAGACCTGACTGTTGAACATCCATATCCCATGTGGACACATCTTGCAAGCTAAACTCATTTTTGGTATTAAATTCACATACTGAGTTTTCTTCAGAGAATTCAATGTTGGCGAGAGATACTCCGTGTCTATCTTTACATTTTTGGTGATATTCACTAATTCTTTTCCCATCAGCTTCATACTCTTTCTGTATATTTTTAATTTTATTGTTAACTTCATCATTAACAATATTTACATTATCTACATAATTCATTTCTACAATTGATTTCGATACTTTATCTTTAAAATCATCACTACCAGAAATATCAATTTTATCTGTTACAGATATTCTTTTAGCTAGAGCTAATGCTAGCTGTACAGTTTCTTCACTAGCATTGTCTGTAATTTTTAAAGAATCACCTTTTTGAATAATGCTTCCTGATGAATTGATATATAATTTATTAACTTTACCTGATAAATTTTCTGTAGTTATTAATTTGATTTCGTTTTTTGATGTAAATGTTTGTGTTTTTAATATATTTTTTTCATCAACATCTTTAAACTTACCTTCTCTGTTAATATAATCTGCATGGTCTTTACCTTTTACAGTTTTAGTATTATGCTTATTAACTTTTAAACTTAAATGGTAAAGAGCCATTTTATATTCTCCTTTCTAGTTATAAAAAATTTTAACTTTAGTTCAATGAGTGAAAACCTGCAACGAATGGCAAATCCTTTAATTTCATACAAAAAGTTACGTTTATTTTAATAAACGTCTAAGTGCACATTACTTTATTCTTGCTTTTTATTATATCATTTACCTATTGGACATTAGCGGACATTTACGGACATTAGCGGACACTTACGGACATTTGTATTAACAAAATAATAAATATATTGTATTATGCACTTGTGGAAGATTTAAAAAAGGCTATTATTCGACTAAAAAAAATCAATTCAAAATTAACAGCTCTAAACCAAAAGATAAATATTTCTAATCAGAAAATAAAGCAATTAGAAAAACAGACTGCTCTATTAAAATCTAATTATCATAAAAACAATTGTGAAACTCTAGATTTTATTATAAAAATTTTTAAAATAGATTTCTTCAAAGAACGAGATATATTCTTTCAAATTGTAGGATTTATTTATGCTACAAAGAAAAATATTTTAAATAAAGAACAGTTAAATTTTTTTAAATTATTAGGTAAAAAATATTTGAATAGAAGGTGAATTGTATTTGCTATTGGAAAATAAAATCCAAAAGTTTCTTGATGCTAATGAAGTGATAGATAAAAAAATATCTAGTGCTAAAAAAGGTATAGAATATCACAAAAAGGCAATAGAAAAGAAAAAAATTCAAATTGGTATTCTTCAAAAAGAAAAAGATTTAAATATTAGAAAAATCTCTGAATTAAAAACTAGAATTATTCATGAACAAACTGGTATTGACCTAGCTAATGTGGATATAAATAAATTGTTGACCTTAATGGAAAATAATAAAAAAGATTTATTAATTGATACTGATATTAAAAAAGATATTTTAGAAGATGTAGAAACTGATTCTAATGCTGAAAAAGATATTTCAAAAGATATCGAAGATATTAATATCAATAATATTAAAGAAAATCTTATTGATAACGCTAAACAATTATCTAATATTGGAGAAATAAAAAATGAAACTATTTATAGCTGAAAAACCAAGTATGGCAAAAGAAATTGCTAATGTAGTATCTGAAATATCAAATGTAAAAATAAAAAAAAATAATGGATACTTTACCATCGGCGATAATATAATAACCTGGCAATTTGGACATTTATTGGAGCTAAAAAGTCCAGAACAAATTGATGAAATTTATAAACAATGGAATTTTAATACTTTACCAATAATACCAAAAACATTTGAAAAAATTATAAAGAAAAATTGTATTGAACAATTTAACATTATAAAAAGTTTAGTATCAAATAATAAAGTATCTACTATAATACATGCAGGCGATCCAGATAGAGAAGGTGAATTATTAATTCGTGAAACTTTATATAAGATAAAAAACCAAAAGCCTGTAAAACGTATTTTATTGAATGCTTTAGATTCAAAATCTATAAAATTAGCTTTAACAAATTTAAAAGATGATGCTATCTTCGATAATTTATATAAATCTGCTGAAGCTCGCTGCGAAGCAGATTGGTTAATTGGTATGAATTTATCTAGAGCATATACTTTATTAATGAATAGAGCTGGTTATGACAAAGTAATAAATATTGGTAGAGTTATGACTCCTACAATGTGTTTAGTGGTAAATAGAGAGCATGACATAAATGCATTTACACCAACTACACATTACAAATTAGAAGTTGATTTTCAACATCAAAACGGCTTATTGAAAACCAAATTAAACAATAATGATTTAGTAAATGATAAAGGTTATATTTTAGATAAACAAATATTAATTAACATTCAAAATGATTTAATTAATACAAATTCTGAAAATATATTAATAAGCAAATATGATGTTGTTCTAAAGAAAGAAAGACAAAAATTACCATATTCTTTGTCTAAATTACAAATTGAAGCAGGTAAAAAATATGGATATAGTCCTCAAAAAGTATTAGATATATGTCAGGAACTTTATGAAAAAAAATTCACAACATATCCACGCTCTGATTGTGATTATTTACCTCAAAATCAATTCGATAATGCCTATATTATTTTGGAAAATTTAAAAAATGAATTTCCTACATTAGTAAAAGAATGTTCATTAGATATAAAAAGTCCAGCTTGGAACGATAAAAAAATAACAGCACATCACGCTATAATACCAACAACTTTAAAAGTAAATAAAAGTATTTTGAGTAAAGAATGTTTTAATATATATACTATGATTGCACTTTCATATATTGCACAGTTTTATCCTGTACATACCTATAATCAAACAAATATTGAAGTAAAAATATTAGACAAAAATTACGTATTTACAGCTACAGGAAAAACAATATTAGATATAGGTTGGCGTAAGCTATATAAATCTTCTTCTGATGATAATAATAAAGAAAATCTTATACCTAATTGTAAAGAAGGAGATAATTTAATTTATCTTGCTTCTAATATAACCGAAAATATAACCAAGCCTCCAAAAAGATTTACAACTTCGACTCTTTTGGAAGCAATGAAAAATATAAATAAGTATGTAGTAAATCCTAAATATAAAAATTTATTAAAAACAACTTGTGGTATTGGCACAGAAGCAACACGAGCTGGAATTATAGATAAACTAATTGATAAAGGTTTCTTAGAATTAAATAAAAATAATCTTTATCCTACAAAAATCAGTATTTATCTAAATAATATTTTACCCAAAGAAATAAAAGAACCTGACCTTACTGCGATTTGGGAAGATTGGTTAACACAAATCAATGAAGGTACTTTAGATGTAAACAAATTTAATCATAATCAAATTGCTCTTATAAAAAATGCTATTGATTTTACAAAAACACTTAAAATTAAATCTTTTAATGAATCTTCTTATTCTTGCCCATATTGTAATTCTTCATTAAGATTAATAACATTAAAAGACAAGAGTAAAGTTTGGATATGTTTAAATAAAGATAATTGTAAAAAAGGTTTTTTTTCTAATTTGAATAATAAGCCAGTATTAATATCTTGCCGTAATTGTAAAACTGGTTATTTAAAAAAGCGTAAAGGTAGTAAAGGATATTTTTGGTCTTGTGATAACTATCCTACTTGTAAAACTACCTTTTCTGACAAAAACGGTAAACCTGCAATAAAATAATAAAGGAGTATTATATGATGATTAGAAAAAGTAAAGATTTCTTAAATTTACCTATTATATCTTGCAGTGAAGGTATTACTGTTGGAACGACAGTAAAATTTTTAATAAATGCTACTGAAAAGAAAGTATCTAGCATAATAGTGAGTGATGATGAATATTATAAAGGTGTAAAACTTTTACCAGTAAATTTAATACTTGGTGTTGGTAATGATGCTTTAGTAATAAATAAATCAAGTAATATTGTTCCTTATACTAATATTGCTACTGCTGAAGATTTATTAAAAGAACAAATTGATATTATTTCAAGTGTCGTAATAAATAATCATGGCAAAAAAGAAGGTATTGTTGATGAATTTGAAATTGATGATGAGTACAATATTGTTAATGTTATAATTAATAAAAATAGTAATCTAGTTTCTATTCCTATAGGTAAAGTTAAAGTTTTTGGTAAAAAACTTACTATAATAGATAATCTTCCAACTAATCCAATCAATGATACTAATGATATTAATGATATTAATAAGATTAATTTATATGAATATGATGTTTATTATGACTCTACATTTATTTCTGATTTTAAAGTAGGAAATAAAACATATAAGAAAGGGACTAATTTTAATGAAAAAATACTAAATGAAATTTACAGTATTGAGCCTAATAAATTAAAAGATTTAGTTAATGTTTTAGAATAATACAGATACCTCCTAAAAAATATATATGATAGAAAAGAGTCTTGATATGAAAATCAAGACTCTTTTTCTATTAAACCATTTTGTTTTAAACTAAAAAAATTATTATCTCCAATTATTATATGGTCTAAAATTCTAATTCCTAATATCTTACCTGCCTCAACTATTCTCTTAGTTACATAAATATCTTCTATACTAGGAGTTGTATCTCCACTTGGGTGATTATGAGCTAATATAATAGCAGATGTTGGGTATTTTAACGCTTCTCTAAATATTTCTTTTGGTTCAGCAATAGAAGTATCTATTGAGCCTTTAAAAATATCTTCTATAGATATAATATTGTTTTTAGCATTTAATAACACAATTATAAAATTTTCTTGTGTTGCATATCTATATTGTGGAATTAATATATCTGCTATATCTTTTGGTGTATTTATAGTTATTTTTTGTTTTTTATCTAATTTTAATAGTCTTTCTAAAATTTCTTTTAAAGCATATATCTTTTCTTGTTTTTTTTGCCCTATACCATGTATTGCTCTCGGTGATTGTAAAATATCTTCTAAACTGTTTAATCTTAAATCATCTGAAATTTGTAATCCTAATAATATACTTAATAGTTCATAATCTTTTTTTATTTTCATGTTCATTTTTATTTTTCCTTTCTTTTCAGCGATCATTTTTTTGTCACTTTTCGCACGTCTTTAGATAATGTCAGAAATGAAAAAAGCAAAGGTAGCAAAGCTATACATTTTACCCTTGCTTTTTGGAATGAATGACATTACAGTGAAAAAAGAAAAGCGATAAAAATTTATTTTATCATTGTTTTTAAATTAAATCTGAAAGATTATTTTCATCATATAGTATTTTTTATCACTTGATATACATAAAAAATAGCAGATTATAATTTAGTTAACTAAGTTATAATCTGCTGATATTATTTTATTATTTATTTAATTATTGACTTATTTAGTTAGCTGATTATTAAGCTCATTGACTTTTTCTATACTTAAGCCCGTTCCTATTGCTACTGTTTTTATGTCTAATCCTAATCTTAAAAAATTAATAGCATTTTGTATTTTTTCTTCAGCTTTACCTTCAGCTTTACCTTCAGCTTTACCTTCAGCTTTACCTTTTTCCCTAGCTTCTCGTTTTACTTTATTAAATCTAGTTGTTTCTTCTCTGATAGCATCTTCTCTTTGCTGATATTCTCTATACATTTTATCATCATTTAAAAATGCTTTTTCAAAGTATACTGCTTTTTTTAATAATGGCTCATTCATCACCAGCACCTCCAATTCTTCTTGATTACATCTACCAGAAAAATATGCTCCCCATGCTTCTAATTTTTTCACTTTTTTAATATCGCTATATTTTAATTTAGGAAGCTCTAAAAAATGTAATGACATACAATCTGTTAATATTTTATCTGTATCATCTAATCTAAATCTTGCTACATTATGCCAAGCATCTATATCATCAAATAGGATAAAATCCAATAAATTTATACCAATTACAGGCTTTAATGTTTCATAGTCTTGACCTTTTACCATTTGTTCTGAAAACATTCTAGATATATAAAACATTGAACGTTTTGGCATATAATTTTGTCTTGATACCTGTAGTTCGATATTTACAAATGTTTTATCATCAACACTTGCTTTAATATCTAATATTGCAAGTTTACCGTCTTTCGTTAATGGATTATATTCAGGATTTAAAAATTCAACTTTTTTAAACGCATTTTCTTCTGTTCTATTTAATATGAGATTTAAAAATCTAAGAGTTAAATCACTTCTTTTATCATCTCCCATTAACCTTTTAAAGAAATAATCATTCAATCTGTTTAGTGTTCTTCTTTTCATTGTCTGCACCTCTTATTCATTATATCATTATTTATTGTTTATAGATATGATAAGCTAAATGCTTATCATATCTAATCTTATAACTAAACTAAATCCTTTCAATGTAAAAATTAGGATAATATCCCCTTTTCCCTTTACAATATACAAATTTGAATATATCTACTAATTCATCAAAATTTGTAGTTGCATATTTTCCCAAATAAACATCTTGAAAAACTTTTGTATCAAAATTTAATTTAGCAGGAATTAATCTTACAATTTTTCCTTTATTATATTGATTTCTTGCAATATTTTTATTAACTTTAATCACAACTATCTTCCTTTCTATCTTGCAACTATTTTTTTGTCGCTTTTCGCACGTCTTTAGATAATGTCAGAAAGGAAAAAAGCAAAGGCAACGTAGTTGTTCATTTTACCCTTGCTTTTTGGAATGAATGACATTATAGTGCGAACAGAAAAGCGATAAAAATTTATTTTATCATTGTTTTTAAATTTAATCCGAAGGATTTATTCTTGTATCATATGACGATTTTTTAACTTTATATATGAATAAAAAAACAGCAGACTATAAACTAAGTTATAATCTGCTATTATAATTTAGGCTATATACTTTAATTCAGTATCTTGTTTCATATGCACATCATCTGTCGCTATTTTTAACTTTGTTGTTTTAGCAAATTCTATAACTAAATTATTCATCAAATTATCTTTAAATACAGGGACATTTCTATATAATTTAGCTTGTACAATACTATCTTTATTAATTTCTAATAATACTTTAGGTTTTCCAGTATTATCTGATATAGCCACTAATTGAAGTTGATTATTTATTCTGTTTTTATATCCTGCTGAACAATTTTTCATCTGACGAGCTATATATTTTAAATTACTATACTTATTTATACAACTACATTGAAATTTAGTATTCATCATGTAAAGATTAAATCTATTTACAATATTTTTTGATATATGAAATCTTATTTCTTGGTCTGCTTGCTTTGACACTTCGATAGAAAGCCAATCATGAGCTTTGCTGAAAGAAATTTTATGTCTTATAAAATTCTTTTTAGTTTTATTATTTGCACTATGCCATAAATTCATTATATCAATAATTATGTTGGTTTTAATTTGATTTTCTAAAAGTTGTTTAAATTTCAAATTTGAATTTGTATATATCTTTAAAATAAACAACTTATAAAAAAAACATACTGCCTTTACTTCTTTTTGTATGTTTTTTAAATATTCTTCTTTAATAATATAAGAGTCTGTAATTTCTATTTTAGTTTTATAATGTTTAAATATAGTATTAGCTATATCTATATTTTCTATTGTATATATTTGCTGTAATAAAAAGATATACTTATAATCAAATTGTTTTTTTATATTTCTAGTATATGGTAAAGATAATGTCTTAAAGCAAGCTTTAAAATATGATAAACCGTCTTTTTTCATCAATAGATAAACATTTTTTTCAAATTTATCTAGATACTTATCATAAAAAAAACTATCATTATAATTTATATTTGGACTATCCCAAAATCTAACTTTGTGAGCTAAATTTAATACATTAGCAAATAATTTATGTCTAAGACTTATATTAGATATATATACTTGTTTTTTAGTATATCCATTTATATTTTTTTCTTTTTTTATGACCAATTCCCTTAATTTCTTTAAAAATTGAGAAAGTGTTGTTCCTTTTCTAACTATATGTTTTATATTAAAATACCATAACGCTGTATTCTCCATTAATTTTTGATAATCTATAATATATCCTATTTCTAAATCATCATTTAGCTTCTTATTTATATATCTTTTCCATATAACATTATTATTTTGTATATCAAATATATACATTTCTATAACATCAAAAATTTTAATTTCAAATAATTTGCCAATTATTTGTATAGCTCTATATTCTATTTTTAAAATTACTTTAGATTTCATCTCTAGTATTTTTAAATTTACTACATACGGTAAATATTTACCTTCTACACTACTGTATCTTATCTCACTATCTAAGGAAAGATGTCCACAAATAGGACAAAACATTCTACTATATACAGGATAGTTATTTACATAATAACGTCCTTCATCAAATTCAAATGTTGTTTCACAATATCTACAAAACCCAGTTTTTTTACTAATAAAAACTTCAGGTGATCCAGTTTCAAAGTAGGATTTATATCTTTCATAAGAGCCGATTTTTAATTCTTCAATTATTTTCATTTATTATTCCTTTATTAAGGTAGTTAGAATATATTAATATACATTCTAACTACCTATTATTTATTTAATAAGATTAGATAAAAATTTATATCTATAGTCCTTTTTTATTTCTCTTATTCTTTTTTTTATAACATTAGCTTCTTTGTAAGTATATCCCCATAAAATATCTCCAGTTACACAATCTATTCTTTTTTGCAAAATTACATTACCATACAACGTTTGCATATGATTAGTCGTATATCCATAAAGTACAGATGCTAATAAATTCATCTTATTATTTCTCTTTAGCCCAAATTCATCATCAAATAAAATTGTACTTTTAAACGGGAAATTTATTTGAACATCACTTTCATCAATCATTCTACAATCTATTAAATTACACATATCCCATAAAGACATCATCTTATTCTTTACTAAAAATTTAACATCTCCATTAGGCTCTAATAAAACATAAACTTTTTTCATATTCATCTTCCTTTCTTTTTGGCGACTGTTTTTTTGTCGCTTTTCGCACGCTTTTTATAGCAATAGAAAAAGCTATTACAAGGGCAGTTAAAAACTGCAACGTTTACCCTTGTAATAGCTTTTGTAGTTGCTATAATTAAGCGAAAGAAAAGCAAATATTATTTTTCTCATTCATTTAAATTATCTATAAATAAACACAAGCTCCACCATAATTACGGCTATATGTTATTCTTAATTTAAATTTATATGCCAATTTTTCTATTTCCCAACTATTATTATCTAGTCCTAAATATATCTTTCTTTTACAAAGAAGTTCCAAAATTTTATTTGCAACTATATATTGACCTTCTTGTAAAAATCTGTGATAAGCAAACATTAATTTTATTTTATTATTATTCATTATATCAATTCCTTTTTTTATTTCATTTTTTATCAATAACTTTTTTTGAACATATTTCAAAACTATTTAAAATGATTTGTGTATAATATTTTTTCATACCATCATTGTCTATATATTCACTAATACTGATATTACCTTCAATCTGTATTTTATCTCCTTTTTTTATATCTAAATTTCCCATGGTTTCTGCAAGTTTTCCAAAAACTACTACGTTATAATATTGGGGCTTTTTCTCTTTGGTTTTCTTATTAAAAACATTTTCTACAAATGGAAATTTTAAAATGCAGATACCTTTATCAGTAAAATTTATATCTAAATCTTTTGCTATTCTTCCTACACCATATACTCTCATTCTAAATTTTCCTCCGCTTCTTCAAAAAGAGATAACTCATCTTTATTATCTTGTTTATTCTTTTCATTAGATTTAATATTTTTAATATTATTTTCTTCTATTACCTTAGTTGTTTTATTTAATTCATCTAAAACTAACTTATGTTTATCTAGTAATTTTTCTATATGGTTTAATGCTCTTACCTGAGAATCAATATATGCTTTCACTACTTTATTATTTCCAGCATTAGGTTGACTATTATCATAAAGTATTAATCTGTACATATCTTCAAATACTTTATTTTCCATAGTAATCATTCTTCTTAATTGTGTTACATCAATTTTAGAAATATCACTATCTATAGTATTTATATCTAACATCATTTTATTTCTCCTTTTGTAGAGATAGAAGGTTATACCTTCTATCTCTACATATAATATTAAAATGGTATAAAATTCATACAAGGTTTTTGTTTTATAAATTTAATCTGTTCGTATTTTAAATTTTTTATATAAGCTTCTATTACTGTTGCTTCTTCTTCACTAAAACCTACTGAAATTATTCCTTCTGGTGTTTCCACATCTTTTTGAACCATTACATCTCCACATAAGACTTCGCCATGCTGTTTATACCCAAATAAAAGTGAAGCTTTTTTATTAATAGATTTATCTGTATATAAAAACTCCTCATCAAATACTAAACTTATATTTATTTTGTTTAGCTTTAGCCCTTTAATATCTATATAATCACAGTTTAGAATATCAGTATATTCATTTACAGACATTTTCTTATCTGTAATTATATGTTTTATTTCTCCATTAGATTTTAATAAAATATTTACTTGTTTCATAATTATTTTCCTTTCTTTTCAGCGATCATTTTTTGTTGCTTTTCGCACGTTTTTTATAACAATGAAAAAAGCTATTACAAGGACAGCTTTATGCTGCAACGTTTATCCTTGTAATAGCTTTTGTAATTGTTATAATTTAGCGAAAGAAAAGCAAATATATTTTATATATCATTGTTCTATTTTTAAAATATTATTTTCATTTAATAAGTATTCTTCTTTGTGTGTCATAATCTCATAATATTTATCCTTTCCACAAAAATCATCAATAATATTTTGTTCTTCTTTACTCATACTATTATATGATTTTATACCGAAAGCTGGTGGTAACCAACCTTTTTTTTGACTACCATAAATATTTAATTTATCTAAAAACTTTTTATCCGTGAATGTTATATGACATGTACCTTTTTTATAGAATGTAACCTTAAAAAATTTAAACTGAATATTTTTTGTTATATTCATCTTTTCTGCCCATTTTAAAATTTTTCTAGTTTCATAATTCCCTAAAATATTTCCATTTAATATAGAAAATATTTTTTCAATATCTAAAAATTCACTTTCACAAGCTGTTGGTTCATATTCATTTGAATAGTAATCCCATGCATCATAGGGTAAAATAATTTTATTGTTTATTTTATAAGCTTTATTTGTTTTCCAGCCATTATAATAATGAATATTTTTAGAAAAATCGCTATAACAATATTTTCTGCTAAACTCATCAAAAATTTCTAATATATTATTTTCAATATCTTGTTTAAGTTTATAAAAAATTTCACATCGCAAACTTATTATATTATAAGCTGTTATATCATACTTTTTAAAATCATATAATCTACTTTCATACTCACATTTTAGATTAGTTGTGAATATTTCCTGAAACATTTTAGAATCAAATATTATTTTCCAATATTTATAGCGGACAGCTTCAATATAATTGTTTATTGTTAAATCTTTATTATTTAACATTAATTTTATATTGTTACTTGAATTATAATTTGATGTATTCTTATTTATTAGAATATATTTTTTTAAACTTTTAAATTCTTTTATAAGACTTATACCTAGTAAAATTTCATTATTATATAATGCTGGAAAATATTCTATAGGATTTTTTTCTATTAAACTATCGTTTTGTATATGACTTGAATAAGTCATATATTCTTTATTATTTTTTAAATTAGCAAATAAAATACTTTCTGTATATTTTTCTGGAATATTAATATATATAATAATCTTATCTATATCTATTATTCTTTTATTTGTTAAAAGAAGTTTATCTACATATTCAATATCAGCATTTAGTTCTTCTAACTTATTTAAAAGTTCTTTTCTTTTTATATTATATGGTTCTTTCAAAGTTTGAGAATTTAAAAGACATACTATTTGACCACCATATCTTTCTTGAATTTCTATCGCTTTTAATAAATATTCCTCCCCATTATTAAGCGGTGGATTCATTATTATAGCATCATATTTTTTTAATGTATTAAATGTTAAAAAATCGTCATGAATTACTGGTACATTTAAATTATTTAATATCAATTTAAATTGTGGATTTTTTTCTATAGTATCTATAAATATTTCTCTACATAATAAATCATATTTATAAGAATTTTTTATCATCTTTACAAGATTACCTTTACAAGCAGATGGCTCTAAAATATATTTAATATCTTTTATATTATTTAATTTTATCAACATTTTTTCTATAACACCTTTAGATATTGTAGAAAATTGATACTTATTATCTGAAGTATTATACATAACATTCACTCCTTTTATAGATGTAGATGCAGAACATATTCTGTATCTACATCTATAAATTACTATTTACCTATTGACTATTTTTACCACCAAGAATAATAATATACATATTCTCCATTTTCTATTGCTTTTCGAGCTTTTTCTATAAATTCTAAATCATCAAGGTCGTCTTCATTAAGTTCATTTGTGCTGTGTTCTTCATCTTTTCCAAAGAAGAAACCTGTTGTTTCTGGTAAATTAAAATTTTTAATATCTTTCTCTAATAAATTTAAATCTGCTAATGATAAATTTAAATATTGGCAATCAAATGGTTCAACTTTTCCACCTTTACTATAATACAAATTTTCAAACCAACCATGTAAATTAGGATGTTTTCTCCAATAGTGTAATAGATATTTATTATCTGGTTTAATATGAAAGGTATCAATCACATTTTCTTTTTTTACACTAAAAGCATACATATCTAATCCCATATTCATACTTCCTTTCTTTATTGCGATTATTTTTTGTCGCTTTTCGCACATTTAAGGAAGCAATAAAAAAAAAGACTACAAGGACAGCCTGCTGCAATGTTTATCCTTGTAGTCTTTTTGTTATTGCTAAAATGTGCCAAAAGAAAAGCTGTTTTTTATTTATAAATATTCATTTGTTTTTTTATTATATATATTTATAAAGTTACATAAAAAATCTTTCACCTAAATAATATGTCTTTTATTAATAAACAATTAAATCAAGTTAAAATGATAAAAATTTATTTTTTATATTGAATTTAGAATAGTATACCTATAATATTTATTTGACTTAAAAAAATTATTGTATTAATATATATAATGTTATTTTTTAATAACATTATATATATTAATAATAAATATTCATAGAAAGGATTTTTTTTATGCAAAAAATACGTTTGAATCTAACTACTCAGATTTTTTTAGGATTATTAATTGGTGCTACTTTTGGTTATTTTTTACCAGATATCGGATCTCAACTAAAACCTTTAGGTGATGCATTTATTCGTATGATCAAAATGATTGTTGTTCCTTTAATATTTAGTACATTAATTGTAGGTATTGCAGGTACTGGTGATTTTAAAAAACTTGGACGTTTAGGTGGTAAAGCTATAATTTGGTTTGAAGTTGCTAGTAGTTTAGCTTTAGTAGTTGGTCTTGTAGTCGTAAATGTACTTCAACCTGGTGTAGGTGTATCTCTTCCTTCTATTGGAGCTTCTGCTGGTGCCAACGCTGCTGCCACTGCTGAATCTTTCAGTATTTCTATGCACTTATTAAATATTATACCTACAAATATCGTTGAATCCTGTGCCAAAAGTGATATGTTACAAATTATTTTCTTTAGTTGTTTCTTTGGTGTAGCTCTTGCTCATATCGGTGAAAAAGGTAAAATTGTTGTTGAATTCTGCCGTTGTGTTTGTGAAGCAATGTTCAAAGTTACACATTATGTTATGCTTTTTGCACCAATTGGTATTTTTGCTATGATTTCTTATACTGTTGGTACTTTCGGTTTAGAAATGCTTATTCCTCTTGGAAAATTAGTATTTTCACTTTATTTTGCAATAATCGTCTTCTTAATTATCCTTGCAATTATTGCTTCTATCATCACTAAATTAAATTTCTGGCATATCTTCAAAGTTTTACGTGAACCATTATTATTAGGTTATTCCACTGCAAGTAGTGAAGCTGCTTTACCACTTGCCATGAAATGTTTAGAAAAATTAGGTTTACCAAAACATGTCATCACATTCGTTATGCCAACAGGTTATTCCTTCAACCTTGATGGTTCCACTTTATATAGTTCTCTAGCTGTTATTTTCTTAGCTCAAATGTATAATATTGATTTTGGTCTTACTCAACAAATCATGATGTTACTTACACTTATGATTTCCACTAAAGGTATAGCCGGTGTTCCTGGCGCTTCTATCATTGTAATTGCTGGTACAGCTGCTTCTTTTGGTATTCCAACAGAAGGTATCGCTATTATCTTAGGTGTAGACCGTATCATGGATATGGCTCGTACATTCTGCAATATATTTGGCAACTGTATTGCTACAGTTGTTGTTGGTCTCTGGGAACGTGAAATTTCTCGCGGAGAAATAAAATCTTCTTACCAAAATAATTTTAAAGGTGATACTTTAGCATAATATAAATAAAAATAAAGCTCCTTAAAAGCTGTCCACTGACTTTTAAGGAGCTTTATTTATTATTTAGTTTTTAACCAAATAGCCATTTCATTTTCACCGCGATTAAACGCACAAAAATATGGTATTAGTTTCAACTTAATAATCTCTACATTTTCTTGTTTTTCCATGATATTTCTATATAAAATATTATTCCACTGTTTATCTAAAATTAATTTTTCAGCTTCTAATTCTAATTTTACAATGTCCCCTAAACTATCACTATCTTTATACTCATTTATTTTCTTATTTGTATCTATAGTTATTAAATGCAAATTATCTCCATTGTCCACACCTTCTGCACAATAAATAATAGGACCTCGTTGTATAGCAACTTTGCCATAATCTTCACGAACTAAAGGATTGGCACAAACAAAATTAGCTTCTATTTGTATATCAAAAATAACTATATCTCCTTTTTCCCAAGTTCTATCTATAATAGCATATCCTTTTTCTATTTTTGGTGTAAATTCCTTACCATTTAACTTAAATAAATATCTATTTGCCCAACTAGGAATACGTAAACCTAATTTAAATGTTGCCTCACTATTTACTTTAAAAGTAATTTTTCCATCCCATGGATAATCTGTAATTTCTTCAATACTTATCACTTGATTATTAATTTTAAAATCAGATTTATTACTTACATATAAATTGCTATAAATAACATCATCTTTTACTGTATACATATATTCGTCTAAAGAACTCAATAATCTAGCTAAATTAGGTGGACAGCATGCACAACCAAACCACGCTGGACGAACAGTTTTTACATGTGATTTACCTGGATCTTTATGACTTAATTGAGGAACAACTTCCAATGGATTTACATAAAAGAAATGTTTTCCATCAAGAGCCATACCATCTATAACTGTATTATACAGAGCTTTTTCCATTATATCTGCATATTGACTATCTACATCTAATTTCAACATATTATTTGCAAAAAAGATCAATCCTATAGAAGCACATGTTTCACAATACATTGTATCATTTGGCAAATCATAATCTGCAGTAAATGCTTCTCCTATAACAGTAGAACCTATACCACCTGTTATATACATACGTTTAGTAACAATATTCTTCCATAAACGTTTACAAGCTTCAAACATCTTTTCATCATTATTTAAACGAGCTAACATAGCCATACCTGTACACATATACATAACACGTACAGCATGTCCTTCAGCTGTTTCTTGTTCCAAAATAGGCTTATGATTTTGATAATATTCCGGTTTAAAACTTTCCATACCTTCAATTACAGGTTTAGTTGAAGGATCTGTTTTCTGTTGTTCTTTAAAGAAATTTGGATTTTTTCCACGTTCATATAAGAAAAAATTTGCTAATTTCTTATATTTATCATTTTTTGTAAGCTCAAATAAACGAAGTAATGCTAATTCTATTTCTTCATGTCCATCATATCCATGAATTTTTCCATCTTCACTGCCAAAAACATCATCAATATGATCTGCCAGTTTACAAGCAATATCTAATATTTTTTGATTTTTTGTAACACTATAATATCCAACTGCTGCTTCAATAAAATGTCCTGCACAATAAAGTTCATGGCTTTGATACAAACGTTTATATCTACGTTCTGGTGCCTCTATAGTAAAATATGTGTTTAAATATCCATCACTTTGTTGTGCTTTTGCTAATAAATCTATTACTCCGTCTGCAATTTTTTGTAAATCGTCATCTTGATGTTGATGTAATGCATATGCTACTGCTTCAAGCCATTTATAAACATCACTATCTTGAAAAACCATTCCATAATGTTTTCCTTTGTTCATTCCAGCTGCAATCTTAAAATTTTCAATAGCATGGCTTTTCTCCGCTGGTATATGATCTGCATCTCTTTCTTTTTCAATTTTAATATCAGCTTCATCATTTAATACTGACCACTGAAAAGGTAGCATTTCTTCACGGATTAAATTTATATATTGTTGCCAAAATGGTGCTGTTATTTTTATTTTATTTTCAAACATAATAAATCTCCTCAACAATTTATTTCCATTTATTATTTTTTTATTAACTATTTCTTTTTGCTAAATCTAAAAGAATATTATTTTCATTTTGTTCATATTTACGATAAAAAAGCATTGGAATAATTCCACATAAGAAAATTATTGCAGGAAGCCATGTAAATACAAATTGTATACCAAATAATGCTGTTGAAGATTGGACTGCATTCGGCACATAACCAAATAAATTCATAACAGCTGCTGGAATAAAACCTCCTATACCAGAGCCAGCTTTGATACAAAATGCACTTCCTATAGCTGTTAAAAATCCACTAGCACGAATACCTGTCTTCCATTCTCCAAAATCAACTGTATCTGAAAGCATAGCAAATGGCATTGAACATGCTATACCTTGCCCTAAAGAAGCAATAATCCAAAAAACAATCATTAATTCTATATTAGTGCCTACAAAGAAAATACCAATATGTCCACCTGCTACTAAAATAAAACCTAAAATCATTGTTCCATATTTATTAAATCTTTTTACTAATAATGGAATAGAAATCATACCTATAACTTGAACCAACATTATTCCATTTATAAATACTGTTAAACTCTTATCTCCTAAATAATATTGACAATAATATACTACAGTGGATAAACGTATAGTTAATGCTATCCAAAAAATCAAATTAGCTATAACAACCAATATCCATGGCCAATTACCTTTTATAGCTTTTACACTATCTTTTATTGGTATACTTTTTATTTTCTCTACGTTAACTTCACGTAAATTCTTAAAAGCTACTATAAATAAAACAATAGCAATAATACCAAAAAATGCTAATGTATATGAAAATCCTTTTTGTTCATTTCCTTCACCAAAAAAAGCAACTAACGGTAACGTAAAAGTCATACAAATAAATGCTCCTATATTACCGCCAACCATACGAAATGTATTTAATATAACACGCTCACCTGGACGACGAGTTAAATTTGGTAATATTGAAGTAATTGCTGTTTGTATCCCCGTATAAAAAATTCCTGCTAATATATAAGTAACTACAGCATAAATTATTTTTGTTGTACCTGATAAAGCTGGTGTAGTAAATGTAAGCCACATAAATACAGCAAACGGTACACATAACCATAAAAAGTATGGTCTAGATTGTCCATATTTAGATTTAGTATGGTCAACAATAAAGCCCCAAATTGGAGCATCTATAGCATCTAATAAACGAGTAAATAACAAAATAGCTCCAGCTGTAGCAACAGATAAACCAAAAACATCCGTATAGAAATACAATAAATAAGAACCTATTATACAATATAATAAATTTCCGCATCCATCAGTCAAGCCATAACTCAAACGACCAGATAATGGTACTTTATGATTAATTTGATTATTACTCATATCTAAAACCACCTTATTTTTTTTAGTCACGTAACTTTTAACTGTTTATATTTTATATAATTATTTGAAAACTTTAAATAAATAAAATTAACATTTAATAGTATAATATTAGCATAAATAATATAATAAAATTATCATAACTAATAAAAAAATATATAGTATAATATTAATAAACATCAATATTATGCTTAATTTCAAGTTTTATTAGTATAATAAAATTAATATTTGAGGTGATTTTTTGTATATTATTTTTACTTGTCCACCTTTACCTCATTTAATAGTAGGAGGTAAATCATTATATCGAGTAGGTGATTTACATTTAAGAAGGATCATGCCTTCTACATTTGATTTAATATTTGTAACTGCTGGCAAGCTGTATTTAGAAGAAAATTCTCAAAAATATATTCTCAAAAAAGGAGAATTCTTGATTTTGCCACCAAATAGATTACACAAAGGATATAAATGTTGTGATGAAGCTACAGATTTCTTTTGGCTACATTTTTATACTACTGGTAAATTCAAATATATGGATAAACCTATCTATGATAAAAACCATAAACAAAAAGCAAATTATCAATTTACTAAAGAACCTTTCCATATATCACTACCTCAACATGGTTCACTAACAGCCGAACAACAATCTCAAATGGCTGAATATATGAATACTATCGTTCAAGTAAAAATTGATAAAACTAAACCCAAAAAAGATTTCTATTCTTCAACTGTTTCTCAATTAAAGAGCCAACAATTATTTTTTTCCATTCTAAGTATTCTTTGTGATATTCATGAGCCAAATACCAAAAATGTAGCAGAAAAAATTTATGAACATTTTTCTCTATTTTATACAGAAAGCTTCGATTTAAAAAAACTATCTGATGAATATGCTTTTCATCCTACACATATAATTCGTTGCGTGAAAAATAAATATGGCTTGAGTCCACTACAACTACTCTTGCACATACGCATACAAAAAGCTAAAGAATTATTAACATACACAAATTTTTCTATTAATAAAGTGGCTATATCTGTAGGATTTGATGATAATGCATATTTTACTAAACAATTTAAACGTATAGTTGGCACTACTCCTACAAATTATAGAAAGCAACAACAAATAAATAAAATCTAACTATTTTTAATTAAAATAGCTATAATAAAACAAAAATGCTATAATAAAACATATTGTAAAGGAGGACATATGGCTACAAAGAAAAAATTTTACGCAGTAAAAAAAGGTTATCAAACAGGAATATTTACTACTTGGGCTGAATGTCAAAAACAGACACAAGGTTTTAAAGGAGCATTATTTAAATCTTTTCCCACAAAAGAAGAAGCTCAAAACTATTTAGAAGATAAACCTTCTGTCAATATTTCTGAACAAGATGATGACCGTTATTATATTTATGTAGATGGTTCATATATAAATGGTGAATATAGCTGGGGTATGGCTATTTTTTATAAAGGTAAATTAATAGATACTTTCAACGGAAAAGGCACTTCCATAGATGCTAGTGAGTTACATAACGTAGCTGGAGAAATTCAAGGCGCTATGGAAGCTACCAAATGGGCTATTGCTCATGATGAAAAAATTGTAATCTGCCATGATTATATTGGTTTATCTGAATGGGCTTTAGGCAATTGGAAAACAAATAAAGAATTGACCAAAGCATATGCTGAATTTATGAAACCATATTTACATTTAGTAACCTTCAAAAAAGTAGCAGGTCATACAGGAGTATTAGGTAATGAACTTGCTGACAAATTAGCTAAACAAGCTTTAGGTTTATAATAAATTATTTAATAAAAATTAGAGGAGGAATAAAAATTTGACTACTACAGATAATTCATTGACTTTAGGTATAGAATCTAGTTGTGATGAAACTTCTGTTGCTATCTTACGTGGTGGCAGAGAAATACTAGCTAATGTAATTTCTACTCAAATTCCAATTCATCAAAAATTCGGAGGTGTCGTTCCTGAAATCGCCTCTCGTAAACATATTGTTAATATCATGCCTGTTTTAGATGAAGCACTTCATAAAGCAAATGTTACTTTAAAAGATATCGATCGCATTGCTGTAGCATATGGCCCAGGATTAGTAGGTGCTTTACTTGTAGGCGTATCTACTGCTAAAACTTTGGCTTTTGCTTTAGATAAACCACTAATTGGCGTAAATCACTTAGAAGGTCATATCTTCGCCAATTTCTTATCCACGCCTGAACTCCAACCACCATTTATGGCTCTCGTAGTTTCCGGTGGACATACTTCCCTAGTTCATGTAAAAGACTACAATCATTTTTCCCTAATGGGACAAACTCGCGATGATGCAGCTGGAGAAGCTTTTGATAAAGTAGCTCGTGTAATGGGATTACCTTATCCAGGTGGCCCTCAAATTGATAAATTAGCTAAAGAAGGAAATCCTGATGCTATTGATTTTCCTATGGCATTAAATGAAAAAGGTAACTATGAATTTAGCTTCAGTGGCTTAAAATCAGCTGTGCTCAATTATTTAAACAATATGAAAGCAAAACGCATCGAAATCAACAAAGCTGATGTTGCCGCTTCCTTCCAAAAATCAGTAGTTAATATTTTAGTGCATAAAGCTGTAGAAGCAGCTCGTCAAACCAACATGACAAAACTAGTACTTGCCGGTGGTGTAGCAGCAAATAGCTCCCTAGAAGGACATCTCCAAAAAGCCTGCAAAGAAAACGGTCTAGAATTTTACTACCCAAGCAAAATTTTATGCACAGACAACGCTGCCATGATAGCCTGCCGTGGCTACTACCAAGCCCAAGCAGGAGACTTTGCCGATAGCAACCTAAACGCTATCCCTTATCTAGAATTAACTGACAAAAAATAGGGATTTATTCATTTCTTTGATGCCAAAGAAACGAACCAAAGAAATCACCGCAGATAAAATTACAAATTATTATTTTATAATTGTTTTTTTAATAATACCAAAATTCCCCGCGTTAGTAGATTTTACGGTAGCTAAAAGCTATTGGCAAAGATGATGAAATCATGGATACTGTTTTAGTCCAACTGTCTGAGCGAAGCGAGTTTTGAGCGTTGTAGACATGATTTCATCTTTGCCAAAGTAAAATCTAATATTGCGGGCATATTTTCTTTTTGATTCGTTTTTCTTTTAAATAAAAGAAAAATGAATAATCTCTTATGAGTGGGCGATTTTTTATGTTGGAGATATTTTCTGATACTTCGTTATTATTAGCTATTGGTATAGCTTTTATTTCTACATTAATTCAATCCTTGACGGGTTTTGGATTTGCGATTGTTTCTACGCCATTGCTTTTAATGGTCTATGATGCCAAAGAAGTCGTTGTACTTTTGCAATTTTTATCTGTCATTCTTGATACTGTTTTTGTATTTTTTGTCAAAGATAATATTGATTGGCATTTTCTAAAACCATTGCTGATTGGTTCAGTAATAGGTCATCCTATTGGTATTCTTATCTATCTATTTGTGCCTACTATAGGATTAAAAATTTTCATTGCTTGTGTTATTTTATCATTCTTATTTCTTACCAAAATTTATCGTAAACAACTGACTGAAACTTCCTGTAAAATTGGTGTTGTTGGTTGTCTATCTGGTATTTTAAATACTTCTACCAGTATGAGTGGTCCACCGCTTATTATTTATTTAACATCTACTAATCGTGATAAAACTTCTTTGCGTGCCACTTGTATTGCTTATTTTACTATTATTAACTACCTAGGTATCCTTGCTTTTTACTTAGCAGGAAAAGATTTTTCATTTGCTATTGAACAAAGTATTTATATCGTTCCATTCTGTTTTATTGCTTTATGGTTAGGTAATAAATTATTTCCTTATATTTCTCAAAAAATGTTTAATCGACTCGTCTTCGTTATGTTATTATTCAGTGCTTTATATACTATTTATTCAGCTATCAATTAAAGGAGAACTATATGAATAAAGTTGCCGTTGTTACTGGTGGCGCTAGAGGTATTGGCAAAGCCATTTGTGATGAATTCAAAGCTCAAAATATTACAGTATGTACTATTGATATTTTATCTAATGATTATTTTGTTGGCGATATTGCTGATGAAAAAATATTGACGCAATTTGCCCAAAAAGTAATTGATGAGCATACAAAAATAGATTATTTAATCAATAACGCTTGTCTTATGAAAGGTGGCTTAGCTACTGCTTCTTATGAAGATTTTCTCTACGTACTAAAAGTTGGTGCTGTAGCTCCTTTTATGCTTACTAAATTATTTATGAACCATCTTCAAGACAATGCTAGCATCGTAAATATTTCTTCTAGCCGTCATTTGATGAGTCAAGCAGATACTGAAAGTTACACTGCTGCTAAAGGAGCAATCTCTTCACTAACTCATGCTATGGCAGTTACATTGCGTGGAAAAGCTCGTGTAAACAGTATTTCTCCTGGTTGGATAGATACTACAAATAGTGAATTTTCCTCAGCAGATAAACTTCAAGTTGGCGTACCCAAAGATATTGTAAATGCTGTGATGTTTCTTTGCAGTGAAAAATCTTCATTTATCACCGGTCAAGATATCGTCGTTGATGGTGGCATGACGAAACAAATGATTTACCATGACGATTATGATTGGTATTACAATAAATAAAGGTATTCTTCCTTGATACACAGAATTATATTATATAAATATCTATAATATAAAAATATGTATATAAGTATAGGAGGAATTTTTATGGGATTATTTGATAATCTTTTAGGCAATGCCTCTAAAGCAAATCTTGATGATATCCGCCAAGATTACGCTAAATTATTAGCTAATGGTGAAAGCATTCAACAGGCTTATGAAATCTTTCGTGATTTATTTATTTTTACCGACAAACGCCTTATCCTTGTAGATAAACAAGGTATTACAGGCAAAAAAACACAATATCATTCTATACCATATAAAAGCATAAGACATTTCAGCATTGAAACAGTTGGTCATTTCGATTTAGATGCTGAATTAAAAATATATGTCGCTGGTATGGATATGCCTATTAGTAAAAAATTTGATAAAAGTTTAGACATTTATCAACTACAAGCTATTTTAGCTGAATATGTATTACGTTAAAATAAAAAGCTGGGTTTAAAATCCTTTATAGATTTAAACTCAGCTTTTTTATCAATAAATTCAATATAAAATTATGAGGTTACTCTATGCAAACACAAGATTATTTAGCTCAAGAACTCCAACAAAGTCTTGCTAGCGCTCTTATAGATAATAAAATTAATTCCTTGCCTGATTTACAACCACAGATAATCTATAATGATTACAACAGTGGCTCTAATCTATTAGTAGAACTACTTCAAGAATTACAAACTTGTAAACGATTTTATTTTGCCATAGCTTTTATCACTCAAAGTGGTTTAATTTGTCTTAAAGAATGTTTAAAGCTACTTCAAGAAAAAAACATCACTGGCGACATTTTAACCACTGATTATCTATATTTTAATCAACCAAAAGCTCTACAGGAATTGCAACAATATCCTAATTTAAATATTCGCATTTATACTAAAGAAAATTTCCATATCAAAGGCTATATCTTTGAACAAAATGATTATTACACTTTAATTGTAGGCAGTAATAATTTAACGCAAACAGCCTTAAAAGCAAATAAAGAATGGAGCCTAAAAATAAATTCTTTAGCAAATGGTGCTTTAATCAACAATACATTATCTCAATTTCAACAAATGTGGCAAGAATCCCTGCCTTTGACTGATATCTGGCTTAAACAATATGCTACTAAATATCATTCTTTACAAAAATTAAAAAGACAATTTGCTACAGCTCAAGAAAATATCTCTACTAATGATATTGCTCCTAATAAAATGCAACAGGAAGCATTAACAGCATTAGCAAAATTACAACAAGATAATAAACATAAAGCATTATTGATATCTGCCACAGGCACAGGAAAAACATATTTAAGTGCCTTTGCTGTCAAAAAAGCCAATCCTAAACGTTTATTATTTTTAGCCCATCGCGAACAAATTCTCAAACAAGCTTGTAAAACTTTTGCCAAAATAATACCAGATATCCAATATGGTATTTTATCAGCTAACCATAAAGATTTTCATAAACCTTATCTATTTGCTACCATAAATATGCTAAACAAAGAAGAAAATTTAACTCAATTCACACCAACACATTTTGACTATATAATCATTGATGAAACTCATCGAGCTGGTGCTAATAGTTATTTAAAAATCTTAAATTACTTTCAACCACAATTTTTATTAGGTATGACAGCGACACCAGAACGCACAGACGGTTTTGATATCTACCAATTATTTGACCATAATATAGCTTATGAAATTCGTTTAAATCAAGCTATGCAAGAAAATTTACTTTGCCCATTTCACTACTTTGGCATTACTGATATCACAGTTGATGATCAAGAAATCAATGATAATTCAACATTTAACGATTTAACTACAGACGCTCGCGTAACACATATTATCAATCAATCTAAATACTATGGTTTCAGTGGAGAACGTCTGCGCGGTTTAATATTTTGTAGTCAAATAGAAGAAGCCCAAATACTTTCACAAAAATTTAATGAGCGAGGATTTAATACCATTGCTCTATCAGGTAAAGATAGTCAAGAAACACGAACTAATGCCATTCATAAATTAGAACAAAAAGAACGCTCTACAGGTCTTGATTATATATTCACTGTAGACATTATGAATGAAGGCATTGATATTCCTGCTATAAATCAAATAATCATGCTCAGACCTACAAAATCAGCCATTATCTTCGTTCAACAATTAGGTCGTGGGCTTCGCAAATATCCACAAAAAGATTATGTAGTAATTCTTGACTTTATCGGCAACTATCAAAATAACTTTATGATACCAATAGCTCTATCTGGTGATACTTCTTATAATAAAGATAATATCCGTCATTATGTAGCAGAAGGCAATCGTTTCATCTTTGGTTCTTCTACCATTCATTTTGATAAAATAGCTCGTCAAAAAATCTATCAAGCCATTGATAGTGCCAAATTAAGCGATACAGCCTTATTGAAAAATGAATATCTACAATTAAAACAAAAATTAGGAAAAATTCCTTCTATCTTTGATTTTTCCCAGTTTGGTAGTATAGATATTTTAAAATTCCTTGATAAATTTAAAACATATCATAATTTCTTGCAAAAATACGATAAAGATTACACAATTAGATTTAATACAATTCAAGAAGAAATTCTTTATTTTATCTCATATCGCTTTGCTAAAGGCAAAAGAATTCATGAACTCATAGCTTTAAAATTATTATTAAAAAATACATCTCATTTATTAATGGATATAAAGCAAATCTTAATTACAAAATACCATCAAGAATTTACTGAGCAAATAAAAGTTTCATTAATACGCAATTTAACTAATCTATTTACTATTAGCAATGAGCAAGCTAAATTTAGTAATTGCATTTTCATCAAAGAAAATGATAATGATTACATCATCAGTGATATTTTTAAATCAGCTTTACAAGATGAAAAGTTCTATTTTCAAATAAATGAAATTCTCGATTTTGCCTTAGAAAGATATCAAAAATACTATCAAAATAAATACAAAAATACTAATCTTGTTTTATATCAAAAATACACTTATGAAGAAGTTTGTTATCTATTAAATTGGCCTCAAAAAATAAACCCTAATGCCATGGCTGGTTATTTTTATGAAAAAACAACACATACCCTGCCAGTATTTATCAATTATATAGCTCCGGATAAAAAAAGAGTAGATTATACTAATGAATTTTTAAGCAATACTTTGATTACAGCCTATTCCAAAAGCAATCGAAAATTAGACTCTAGTGATGCTAAACATATATATAATGCGAATGAAGAACAAAATAAATTATATCTATTTGTACGCAAACCTAGTGAAGATAAAGAAACTAAAGAATTTTATTTTTTAGGTGAAATCACAGCCCAAGGCAATCCAGAATTTGCACCTAAATATAATGGTTTTAAAATTCTCTATAAATTAGATACACCTGTTAGAGCAGATATTTTCGATTATCTTACAACCATAACCGTTTAAAATAAAAAGACATCTATAAAAAATGATAAGTTTCATAAACTTCCATTTCCATAGATGTCTTTTTTTATTTTGTTGGAATAATTTCTTCAATAGATACGCCATTTGGCACATATAATACCATTTTTGCAGAAATTCTTTTTACAGAACCATCTAATACATAGCAAGCACCATTCATAAAATCGCAAATACGAACTTGTTCACTTTGTTCAATTTTTTCGTAATTGATAAGCACAGCTTTAGAAGCTTTTAAAGCATCAGCAGCAATTCTTGTATCATTGAAATTAGTAGGTTCAAATACAAGTACATTCATATTTGGCTGTTTATATACTTTTAAACTAGGACGACGATTATTTTCTTCATAGTTATTAGTAGCAGATGATGTTGCTTCATCTCTTGTAGCTTCAGCTGTATTTGTGTAAATGGAAGGTCCATTTGCTACACGAGTAACATTAGGAGCTACTTTTACTGTTTGTCTTCTAGTTTCTTGTTTTTCATCAACTTTAGCTTCTATTTCTTCAACTTCTTCTGGAATTAGAAACTTAGTGATTTTTGATAAAAAATCCGCCATAATCTCACCTCAAATATCCTTTTATAACCCATAAATATATTTTATATAAAATTAAAATAAACCCATACTAGAACAATTCTCTATAAAATAAAAAAATCCTGCAAAAAACTGTAATAAATATTATTTTCATAAAATTTATTTGATTGTTTAACTAATCAAATAAATTCATAAATATGCTAAGAAGCGACACATACAAATGTCGCTTCTAACACATTATATACTATACTTAAAATTATTTTGCGTTTTTACGTAAACGTCCACGCTGAGATTTATCAAGAATAGTTTTTCTTAAACGAATGCTTTCTGGAGTAACTTCTACCATTTCATCTTTGTTGATGAATTCAAGAGCCTGTTCAAGACTTAAAAGACGAGGTGGAGTTAAGCGAATAGCTTCATCAGAAGAAGAAGAACGCATATTGGAAACATTTTTCTTCTTGCATGGATTTACGTCCATATCAAGTTCACGAGTATTTTCCCCAATAATCATACCTTCATAAACCATTTGGTTTGGAGAAATAAACATTACACCACGGTCTTGAAGAGTATAAATACCGTATGGAGTTGTTTCACCTTGTTCAAATGCTACTAAAGAGCCACGGCTACGACCTGGAATATCACCTTTATATGGAGCATATCCACGGAATACATGGTTCATAATACCATTACCTTTTGTATTAGTTAAGAATTCAGAACGGAAACCGATAAGTCCACGTGCAGGAATAGTGAATTCAAGACGTAAGTAACCTTTTAATTCAGTCATATTGGAAAGTTCTGCTTTACGAGTACCAAGGGATTCCATAACTGTACCCATGAATTCTTGAGGTACTTCAATAGTTAAGTTTTCAATTGGTTCACAAAGTTGACCATTGATTTCTTTATAAATAACTTCTGGTTTACCAATCTGAAGTTCGTATCCTTCACGACGCATTGTTTCAATGAGGATAGAAAGATGTAATTCGCCACGACCAGAAACTTTAAATGTATCAGGGCTATCTGTTTCTTCAACACGTAAGCTTACATTTGTTTCAGTTTCTTTATATAAACGGTCGCGTAAATGACGAGATGTTACAAACTGACCTTCACGGCCAGCAAATGGGCTAGTATTAACACCAAAAGTCATGGACAATGTAGGTTCATCAATATTAATGCTAGGTAAAGCTTCTGGATTTTCAGCATCAGCAACAGTATGACCAATACTTGCACTAGGAAGACCAGTAATTGCTACGATTTCACCAAGTTCAGCTTCGCTAACTTCCATACGTTTTAAACCTTGGTAAACATATACTTTACCGATACGCTCTTTAGTTTCGCCATCACCACTGATAACTACTACATTTTGACCTTCTTTGATTTTACCACGCATAATACGACCAATAGCTACACGACCAACATATTCGTCAGAATCAAGTGTAGTTACCATCATTTGAAGAGAACCTTCTACATCACCCTGTGGAGCTGGAATTTCTTTAATAAGTAAATCCATTAATGGTTCTAAGCTATCGCTTTCATCATCAAGATCAAGTTTAGCAATACCATCACGAGCAATTGCGTATACAACAGGGAAATCAAGCTGATCATCATCAGCACCAAGTTCCATGAAAAGTTCCAAAACTTCGTCATAAACGTCATCAATACGCTGGTCAGGACGGTCAATTTTGTTGATAACAACGATAGGTTTTAAACCTTGTTCTAAAGCTTTACGTAAAACATATTTAGTCTGAGGCATAGGACCTTCAGAAGCGTCAACTAATAATAAAACGCCATCAACCATGTTGAGTACACGTTCAACTTCGCCACCGAAATCAGCATGGCCTGGTGTATCAACGATGTTGATTTTTATATCTTTGTACATTACAGCTGTATTTTTAGACAAAATGGTAATACCGCGTTCACGTTCAATAGCATTAGAGTCCATTACTCTTTCTGCTACCTGTTCGTTAGCACGGAAAATATGGCTTTGTTTAAGCATTGCGTCAACAAGAGTTGTTTTACCGTGGTCAACGTGAGCTATGATAGCGACATTTCTCAATTTGTTATTAGTATACAAAAAAATTCCTCCCAATGTATTAATGAATATATTATGTTTACATCATATAAAAGATAAAATATCTCTTTACTAGTGTAGTATATCAATATCTTTATGTCAAATTAAAATACTAAAATAGCTAAAAATTTTTCTTTAGACTCAAGGTCTTTCCAAAGAGATTTTTCCTAATTTTCCTGCTCTAAAATCCTTAAGCACAGCAATAGCAGTTTTTTCAGTATCTACAATACCGCCTTTTTGTAAAAATCCACGTTTTTTGCCTACCAAAGTAAATAATTCTTCACTAGTTTGTGGAATTTCATCTATTTTATAGCGTTCTTTTATATTTTTAGCATAATCATCTTTTAAACGCCATAATAAGATTTCAGCAGCACGTTCAATATCATAAACTTCATCACTGATAGCTCCAGTAAAAGCTAAATTCAATCCCACTTCAGGATCTTCAAATTTTGGCCATAAAATACCTGGAGTATCCAATAAATCAAGATTATTTTTTATTTTAATCCACTGTTTTGCACGTGTAACACCAGGTTTATCAGCAGTTTTCAGTGAAGCACTGCCAGATAATCTATTTATCAAAGAAGATTTCCCTACATTTGGTATACCTACAATCATTACACGAGCATTACGAGGTTTTACACCTTTATTAGCGAATTTAGCAGTTTTTACCTTAGCTAATTCATCTGCTACAGTTACTAATTGACGAATACCTTTACCATCTAAAGAATTGATTTTCACCACAGATTTACCCATAGATGTGAAATATTCTTCCCATTTATTATTGATATTATTATCTGCTAAATCAATTTTATTCAAAGCGATTAAATGCGGTTTTTTACCAATTAAATCTTTTAAAATTGGATTTGCACTGCTGTTAGGAATACGAGCATCACGAAGCTCAATGACCACATCAACTAATTTTAAATTTTCCACAATAATGCGTTTAGCTTTTGCCATATGCCCAGGGAACCAATTTAATTGAGCAAGTGTTCCTAAATCATCATATTGCATATTTTCTTCCATTAAATAAACTCCTCCTTATATTAATATTCAAATATCTATAACACAAAATTCAAATTCCAACAAAAAAGGCACTATCTTGTGTCAACTACAAGACAGTGTCTTATAAAAAGTATTATATACCAATATATATACAAAATCAAAATTTTTTTATTTTACACCTATAGCATTTATTTTATCTGGCTCTACTACAATAGTTTTTTCTATGCCATCTTGAACAATTACAAAAGTTGCAGGTTCAGATGAAAATATATCGACTAATTGACCCATATTAAAATCTTCAAAATTATCGACTACACTTTTACCATTGATACTAATTAAACAATCACCTGTTTTCATACCAGCTTTTGCTGCTGGAGAATTTTCTGCTACATTTATAATAACTCCATTATCTTTAATTTCACGGCTAGAAGCTATTCCATAAACGTAACTATCAAAAAATACACGTTTCACAGAATTTAATACTGCCTTTAATTCTTTGACATTATCATATTCTTCAACTTCATTAGTGCCATCAGCATAAATTCTTTCATATTTACTAGAAAGTGTCATTTCTACATTATTGCCTTTTTGCACTAATTCACAAATAATATCTTTTTTATCGCGATACATGAATTTATTATTTTTATCTACAGTATCCACAATATTAAATAACACAATTGTATTATCATCTTTTTCTACTAAATTAGTTTTTGCTGAAAATATACTTATAGCTTTGACTATACCCTGTTTCACTTGCTCGATATTTGTATTTTCAAATTCTTGATTAATACTACTAGCAAAACAATTAGCGGTAATTGTCATTAACAGCATAAATAAAACTAAAATCTTTTTCATTAAAACCCTCTCCTTAAAACTTTCAAACCTTAATCTTCAAAAGTTTTAGCAACTGTTTTTAGATAATCAACAATTGTCAAATGTTGCGGGCAATGACCTTCACAGCTTCTACATTCAATACAATCAGAAGCTTTCGCATGAGTTTTTATCATATCTTGATATTTTTTCTTACTGCCAGACGCCATGCCAAAACGTTTTTCATTATTATATAACTCAAAAACCTCTGGTATTTGAATTTGCATTGGACAATTTTCTTTACAATAATTACAAGCTGTACAAGCAATAGCTATTGTATCATTAATGATTTTTGCCACTCTAAAAGTTGTTGCAATTTCCTCTTTAGTAAGTGGTTTAAAATCTTCCATATAACTTAAATTATCTTCTAATTGTTCCCACGTTGACATACCAGAAAGCACCATAAATACATCATCTAAGCTACTAGCAAAACGAATTGCCCATGAAGCCACTGACATTTTTTCATCTTGAGCTTTCAATAAATCTATACCAGCCTGCGGAATATTTACCAATTTACCGCCTTTTACAGGTTCCATAACAATCACAGGTTTATGATATTTTTGACATACTTCATAACATTTGCGAGATTGCACGCTATCGCTTTCCCAATCAAGATAATTTATCTGTAACTGTACAAATTCAATATCTTCACCAATTTCAAGTAAAATCTTTTCCAAAAATTCTGCTGTATCATGAAAAGAAAAACCTAATTTTTTAATCTTGCCTTCCGCTTTCATTTGACGCACAAAATCCATAGATTTAAATTCTTTGACCTTTGCATAATTATCAACATCTAAACAATGCAATAAATAATAATCAAAATAATCCACACCACATTTTTCTAATTGCTCATCAAAAATACGTTTATTATCTTCTATGGATTTCAACTGCATTGTAGGTAATTTATCCGCCAATAAAAAGCTTTCTCGTGGATATCTTTTAACTAAAGCTTCCTTTACAAATAACTCACTTTGATAATTATGGTACATATACGCAGTATCAAAATACTTAAAACCTTTTGCCATAAAAGTATCAACCATTTTACAAAATTGCTCCATATCTACCTTGTTATTTTCCACATCAAGCATAGGCAAACGCATACAACCAAAACCAAGTTTTTTCAAATTTTCCATAATCCCACTCTCCTAAAATATATTTATTTAAATTATAATATTTTTTATAGATATTTTCTATGTTATAATCTTCCATTACTAAAATGATACTCCTATAAAAAATAATCTATAATAAACATCATATTTCTACAAAATTTATAAAATAATGGCACCTCTCATATATTTTAAAAATAACAAAAACTCTATAAAGGCTTATAAAATAAGTATAAAAAAATAGTCAAAAAATCAAAAATAATCATTGACATTTTGACTAATTCGAGTATAATAATAATTGTAAGGACGTTAAGAGATACGAAAGATAAGAAGTGTCCCTTAAGATACTTACAAAATCTAAATTTTAATCTTATAATTTTACTAATAACAATAAATAAAAGTTAAATGCGGACTTGATAGTCCGTTTAATTCAAAACAAACTTTGACTTTTTGACTTTATTTATTGCTCTATACATGGAGGTTGTTATTTATGTTCGGTTTAGTTCCATTTGCAAAAAATATTGTTAAAAGTGATGATGATTTTAATAAATTATTCGATGTTTTCAATGAACCTTTCTTTCATGAACCATTTGCAAAAATGAATTCTTATGTAAAATCCTTTAAAGTCGATGTAAAAGATACAGATAAAGCTTACGAACTCACTGCTGAATTACCAGGCATCGCCAAAGAAAATATTTCTCTTGACTACAATAAAGGTTATTTAACAATTAAAACAACTACTACAAAATCCACAGAAGAAAAACCAGCTGAAAATGCTGATGATAAAAACGAAAAACCTCAAGAAAAATATATTCGCCGTGAACGTTATGTAGGTGAAATGCAACGTTCTTTCTACATTGACGATATTGATGAAAAAAATATCAAAGCTTCCTATCAAGATGGTATCTTGACTGTAGTTTTACCAAAAGCTACTAAAGAAGAAACAACTACCCAAATTAATATTGACTAATTTTCTTTTAAACAGAATTTGACTTTTAAACTTTTAGGAGGTATTTATTATGTTTGGTTTAATTCCTACATTTACAAATAATCTTGCAGCTAGAGATAATTCTTTCAAATCTATTTTTGATGTTTTCAACGAACCATTTTTCCAAAATGCATTTGCTCCAGTAAATTCCATGTTCAACGCATTCAAAGTTGACGTGAAAGATACAGATAATGCTTATGAACTCACTGCTGAATTACCAGGAGTAAAAAAAGAAAATATCGCTCTTGATTATCAAAATGGTTATTTAACTATCAAAGCTACAATACAAAATGAACAAAATCAGAATGAAGAAAGTAACTACATTCATCAAGAACGCTATTATGGCACAATGCAACGTTCATTCTATGTAGGTCAGATAGATAAAGCTAATGCTAAAGCTGAATATACTGACGGTGTTTTAAAAATGACATTGCCAAAACTTCAACCACAATCAACAACTACTCAAATTGATATAGATTAATACAATTTAATCCTTCCTCCTGCAACTCCTTTAAAATTAAATACTTTATAAATTAAAGATAGCCTTTATACTTGAGAGATTATCTTCTCTTAGTATAAAGGCTATTTTTATTATTTACTTATGATATTTAATAATTCATCATAACTATTCAAACATAAAAGATAATATTTATTTTTTATTTATTTTTTCATTTTGTCTTTTTAAAAAACTATTTATATTTATAGGTGGTATTACTACTGGAGTCGCATTTGGCTGAGTTGTCATAATAGTTACCTGACTTCTTAAATAAGGAAACATTATTGCTATAGCATTTGGTAGTAATTTACTAACTGGAAAATCTTTTCCTACTATAAAAATACCTACCAAACATAAATTCAACTCAAAGCTATCTTTTTTTTCTACTTTACAATATAACTTTATAAATATTTTATTTTCTTCATATTTATGATTTTCTTTAAATCCAACATCTATTTCATTTGTATTATCTTTTATATTTTTACCACTACTTTGAAAACTTATATTTTCAAAATACATATTTATATTTTCTAATGCTGTTGATTTCACTTCATTTTGATTAACTATCATTTCTTTTTCCCTTTTATGCAGCTAAAACAAATTCATTAAGTTCTACATCATCTTCATAACTTGTTTCTGCTATATTTTCTATATCTTGAGTTGGCATATCGTATTTATCATCTATAATATCATCAAATAAATCTATTTTATCAAAATACTCATCTACTACTAAACCATCAATTCTAGCAATACCATCTTCAGATTTTTTATTTGGAATATTATACTTATCCAAAAGTTCATCTAAAAGTTTAAGTGCTTTTTTATATTCATATTCCTTCAACATATTTATCACCTCTAACAATCTTGATATTACTTATACACTGATGATTAGATACACAAATTTGTTTTTCTGGTACACTACTAAATCCTAATATATCTTTATCTTCTGAATGACCTTTTTTTACCTTTCTTGAAAAAGTAAATTCTATTACGTATATTCCAAAAAAATCTTTATATAAATCACAAGCTATACATCTTTTCTCTTCATCACGTTTATAAAAACTAATATCTTTATCAGATTTATTTATTATATCTTTAAAAAATAATGAAACTTTTCTACGATTAAACTGATAATCTAAATTTAAATACCTATTCATGTCACATTTTATATTAGCAGATAATACAACTGCTTCTTCATTATATCTATTAGCTCTTTCATTCGCCCATTTAATTGCATTTTCTACGTCAGCGAAAAAATATATTCCATGACCTAACCAATCATCTTTTTCATTACTTTCTTTAAAAATACCACTAGAAAGTATCTTCTCTGCATTAGTTTTTATTGTTCCATGATATCCTACTAATTCTATCATTTAAAATCCTTAAAAATAAATACTTAATTAAATATATTTCTTATCTAAATTATATCATATTTTGTCAATCTTTATTATAATAGAAATCCTTTCTATGTAGATCAGATAGATAAAGCTAATGCTAAAGCTGAATATACTGACGGTGTTTTAAAAATGACATTGCCAAAACTTCAACCACAATCAACAACTACTCAAATTGATATAGATTAATACAATTTAATCCTTCCTCCTGCAACTCCTTTAAAATTAAATACTTTATAAATTAAAGATAGCCTTTATACTTGAGAGATTATCTTCTCTTAGTATAAAGGCTATTTTTATTATTTACTTATGATATTTAATAATTCATCATAACTATTTACTACATCATAGATTACATCATCATTTTTTAGTTTTTCAAAATATTTCTTAGCACAATCAATCTTTGATTTTTCTATTGTTCGCAATTCTATTGGAGACATTGTGCCTTTTGTTTCCGCCACAAAATAAATATGTTTTACACTACCTTCATAAAAAGCAATCGCCCAGTCTGGATTATATCTTCCCACAGGTGTAGGAATAAAAAATTTATTTGGCAATTTCACATATACAGCTACCTTATCTGATGCTTCTAATTCTGTAGCAAAATTTCTTTCAACTTTAGAATCATATACTAAATTGTCATATAAATGCTTACGCGTTTTCATTGCATTCACATCTAGTTTTCCTTTTAACGTATTTTCTGTGAATACATCTATATCATATGTTTTATCTAATAAACTATACTCTATATGACCAATTATAGTCGTTGCTTTTTCTTCATTGATTAAATTAGTAGCTTTGATAATAAATTCTTCTGGATTATTTTTAAATTGATTAAATACATTTTTTTCAAGCCCTACTAATATAGCTACAATATCTTTGCGTATAAGCCCAGTACCTTCTACCAATTTACCTACTAAATCATATTTTACACTACTATTAGCCACAGAAATATTTTTACTACTATATTCACCTTTTTCCTCTCTGCGTTTTTCTTTGACAAAAGCCGTACCTGATAATAAATCATCTTTGGATTTTATTTTATCTAATTGTCCTTTTTCAATTTTAAAATAAATCTCTGTTACATGTAGTTTTCGATTTAATGCATCTATTGCCTTATTTATAAAATCTTTACTATCAAACTCTACTTCATAAATAGCTTTTTTATTTATTCTTGACCAAAGATTTTGGAACTCTTTCATATTATATTTTTCTGCATTCAGCTTTAACTCAACATTAGTATCATAAGCATTAGCAATATCAATAGATTTTTCATTATATATACTATCTATAATATCCAAAATAGATGAAGTATACTCTTTTATTTCTGGAGAAAATTCAATATTATCTTCTTTTCTATCTTCGTAATATTTATCCGTTAAATTTCCTTTTCTATCTATATATTTATTACTTACCAAATCATAATAAATAGTATCTACCATATCTTTATCTATGATTATTTGATTACCTTTATTATTTTTGATAATTTTACCTTCAAATAATTCTCTGCTTACTACTTTTGGTCTATTTTCTAAGACTTCTGCTAATTCATTTTGCAACGCTTTAGCAAAGCTATCATAACTTTCACTAGCTATAATAGTCAATGTATTAATATCTTGTACATCTTCTCCCCATACAGTTTCATCCATACGTTCACCTTTTTGATTTACACATAGACGAAGACCACGACCTACTTCTTGACGCTTGCGGATTTCACTATTACTTTGTTTCAATGTACAAATTTGAAATACATTTGGATTGTCCCAACCTTCACGAAGTGCTGAATGTGAAAAAATAAATCTAACAGGTTCATCAAAAGATAATAATCTCTCTTTATCTTTCATAATCAAATCATATGCATCAACATCTTCAGAAGTATTTTCTTTCTTACTTATCTTACCATTTTGCATACGACCTTTTTTATCAATTGAAAAATATCCTGCATGAGTTTTATTGGCACTTATATTTTCTAAGTATTCTCTATAACTATCGCTATCTAAATCCAATTGGAATTCATTTAAAACTTTTTCATATTCTTCTTCAAACATTTTAGCGAAAATACCATTTTGAGCCTGTCCAGCTTCATCATATTGCTTATAATGGCTTACTTCATCAATAAAAAATAAAGATAATACTTTTATACCTTTGTTATATAATTTTTTCTCCATATCTAGATGTGATAAAATCGTTTCTCGTATCTGAATACGTCGCAACTGTTCTTCATTGACTTCACCACATACTTGTCCAATATATACTCGTTTGCCGTTTAAAAATTCGATATAATCTTCTTTACCATTGATACTGCTGACTACATAATTATTTTTATATTCGTCTAGCTCACCTGAATTATCATAAAGATTAAAACCTTCATTTACCTTCATGGTTTTTTTGCGAATAGTCGTTGCACCTTTTACATCAAATTGCAACATAGCAGTTGGAGCTTTTTCTGATAAATTTATTTTCTCAAGATAAACAAAACCTTCTGTAGCAGTTATCCCCTTTTGCGTAATTCCCTTCACTGCTATTTTCTTTACCAATTTTTTATTATAAGCTTCCACTGCATCAAGGCGATAAACCATATTATAGATACTATCTTTTTTATGTGTAGCAGAATAACGTAAAATAAACAAGGGATTAAAATCTTTTAATGCTTTTTTTCCTTCTGTTCCTTCAACAGATTGTGGTTCATCTATGATTAAAATAGGATTAAGTTTTTTTATTACTTCAATTGGTACACGTGAACGAAATTCATCTAATTCCCTATAAATACGACGTGCATCTTTTCCTTTAGCATTAAAAGCTTGAACATTTATTATCATTACATTTATTGAACTACTAGTTGCAAAATTTTCCAAACGTGTTATTTTTTTTGAATCATAGATAAAAAAATCAATTTTTTTATTGTATTCCACTGCAAAATGATCTTGTGTTATCTGTAGTGATTTATATACACCTTCACGAATAGCAACAGACGGTACCACTATTATAAATTTACTCCAACCATATCTTTTATTAAGTTCAAATATAGTTTTTATATAAGTATAAGTCTTACCTACACCAGTTTCCATTTCAATGGTGAGATTATATTTACCTTCTAATTTTTTAGATACAGCAATTTGATTTTCACGCTGGATTTTATTTATACGCTCTAAAATAGTATTATCATTTAGTTCAATTTCTCTGTTTTTCCATCCCGATTCATTAAAATCAAGACCTTTTCCACTATCTATTTTATATCTAAATGCACTATAAGGCTGTCCTGCAAAAATATCACAAACAGCATTTGTAGCATCTTGTTGAAATTTTTGATGTTTAAATTGTAATCTCATTTGCTCACCTCATTATATAACCTTTATATCAGTATCAGGAGCAATCATTTTAAAATGTTCAGCTACATTTATTTTTGTAGCTGAATCAATAAAACCATTATCACAAAATACTACTCTTAATGCTTGTAATTTTGCAATTTCATCTATAGTTTTCATATCCAAATCTTTTTCAAAGCAGGCTACTAAATCTCCATCATTATAAATATGCACCTTATGACCATTAATTTCTTTTACAGTATATGATTTATCTAATTCCAATCCCCAATCTACTAAACAGCCAAATAATAAATCTAAATCCGTTCTATCTTCTTTTGTATTTAACTGCATATTTTCAAGCATTCCTTGATCATATTTATCAGCACTATAATAGATATCCTTCATATTACTACTATCTAATTTCAATACTCTAAAGCCAATATCCAAATCCTGCCCATTAAGCCCTGCTTCTTCTTTTATTTGCTCACCAGCACGACGAATACGTTCCTTACCAATTTCACAGATATTTTTATAACCAGCCTTAAAAACCTCACTCTTTTCATCTGTTTCTTCTGGTAACTGCACCATAATAAACTTACGTTTACCACCATCTTCCGCATTTAACTGCATAATAGCATGAGCAGTTGTTGCTGAACCACTAAAAAAATCTAAAATTATATCATTATTATTTGTACCTATAAATAATAATCTCTTTATTAAATTAATTGGTTTAATATATTCAAAAATACCTTTACATTCACTAAAAATAGCATCTAAATCTTTTTTTGCTTGTGAAGTATCTCCTACTTCTTCCCTAAAAAATAACGTTGTCGGAACCAATCCATTTTGCACTTCTGACAAATATCTTTTTACAGTTGGCATCGCATTACCTTCGCCCCAAATAATACGATTTTCTTTTATATATTTATTAATAGTTTCTTCACTATATGTCCAATACCTATCTTGAGGTTTCTTTACTATAAATCCATTTGGTTTTTTTATAGTATAGTCAGCTGAATAATAATTATGCGCTGTTATTGGATCTGATTTCCATGGACCTTTTGGATCATTATCCGGATTTTTATAATCATTAGTATTCTGTCTTGGTAACAAATTTCTTTTAAATCCTATTTTATCTTTACTATTTTCCCGTTTTCTTTTAGCATAGCAAAGAATATATTCATGAGAAGAAGAAAAATATATTGCTGAATTTTTTCTTGTATGCACTTTTTCCCATATAATTTGATCAATAAAATTTTGTTCTCCAAAAATTTCATTACAAATTTTCTTTAAATTTTCTTGTTCGTTATCATCAATAGATATAAAAATAACACCATCATCAGCTAATAAATTTCTAGCTAATAACAAACGTGAATATATCATTGAACACCAATCAGAATGAAATCTACCATTAGTATCTGTATTTTTAAATAAACGATTACCCTCTTCATCAAAAGTACCTTTAGCGTCCTCATATTCTTTCTTTAATTGCGAAAAATTATCTATATAAATAAAATCTTTTCCTGTATTATATGGAGGATCAATATATATCATTTTTACTTTATTAAAATAACTATTTTGCAATAATTTGAGTACTTCAAGATTGTCCCCTTCAATATAGAGATTTTCTGTATTATCCCAGTCCTTACTTTCCTCTATACATGGACGTAGAGTTTTATTTGTAGTCGTATTTGCTCCTATTCTTGATGCATTTTTTCCAACCCAAGTAAATTCATAATGTTCTGTTTTATTATCTAATATTTCTGTAGAAAAATTTTGTTTTAATTTGTCGAAATTAACAACTTTCTTTAATTTACCATTTTTATCATTAATTTTTACAATACAATCAGGAAATAATTTTTCTATTTTTTCCACATTTTGAGCTACTATATCCATAGACTCCATTCTCATCTTCTCCATCTATTCATACCCCCATTTATTACATAAAATAAACTCTCTACCTCAACCTTATTCAGTTGAAGATAGAGAGTTTTTCTCACATTTGACATAATTAACAGTAATTATACCATTTTTTTATTCAAAAATCCATTGTATTCCTTGTTTGTCAATATAGTATTTCAAAATCTTGTATTTATCTAAGATTTCTTATTTTTATCTTTTCACTTATACTACTATCTCTTTTTTCAAATGCCATATTTATATATTTTTCAGGTTCTATCTTAAAATCATCCCATTTTACAAGCACACAATATCGTTCATCTTCATGCCAACAACAACCTTCATGTGGTTTAATATAATAATTCACACTAAATTCTCTAATTACACTATAATCATCTATAGCGACGGTTCGATGTGATAAACCACATTTATTGCATGTATAACTACCTAAAAATATTTTATTATACATTTTAGGTATAACTATCCCAACTATTCCATTTCTTGTATTACTAACACCATTGTACAATGAAGCTTGCAATTCTCTTTGAATAAAATAGTTATGTGCTCTTCCCTTTTCATCATATCCTTCATTTTCTGAAGAATGCTCTCCAATTAAAAATAAAGTTACTGTTGAGTCTTTTAGATAATCTTCTCTTATCTTTTGCATTATATAATCTCCATCTTCACTATCAATAGTTTTATCAAGAGATTTCTCAATAACATTTTCCTCCTTTAAAATTTTTATTAATTCATCTTTATATTCAATATCTTCTTTTTTAAAACTAATAAAACACTTATGACTCATATTACCATTCCTTTTTATTCATCAAAACGATTTTTTATTTCATACAAATTTATCTTTTTTAATGTATTATTGGTTAATACAATCTTTAAACTTGAAGGATATTTAAATTTTATTTTACTAACTTTAAAAGTCCATAAAATTATTTCTAATATTTCTTGGTCTGTAATTTCTTCATAACCATGAAAACGAGTTATTCCTGAACCTAATAATGGCATAACGACAGTATATCCTGAATAAAATACATCACATTCATTCCAAAAATTCATTAAACAATTAATATATTCATTAACTTCAAGATAAGCTCTATTATCTTCATCAAATTTAGATAAAGCTACTAAAAAATAATCCTCATCCTTAAAAATTGTTCCTAATTTATATTTAGTTCTTTTTCCAGATACTCGATTTACATTATTAATTATATTTTGTTTTAAATGTATATCATTTTCAATCTTTTTATCTAAAACTGATACATCATTATATTTTTGTTTAATATATTTCCCATTTAAAGTTTTAGATGAAATAATTATATCATCAACTTCTGTATCAAAATATTCATTAAAACCTATGACTTTAAATTCATTAGGATTATTAGAAAAAATATCTCCCTCACTAATTTTAATTGTAGTATTATTTATATTTATCTCAATATCACACATATCATTAGCTTTTTTCCATGAATAAAAATAATAAGATATTATTATTACTAACATCGTACATCCATAATATATTTTAAAATTAGATGGAATATCTACAAATGGCACTATAATTGATAATATTACACTAAGACTAGTTAACCAACCTGAATAATTTTTTCTTATATTTTTATCAAAAATACCTACCTTCATTTTTATACACATCCTTTATACAATAAAAATAAATTTTTAAAATCTATTTTTTATACTATCTGAATTTTCCTTAGATGGAATTTGTCCTGTTAAATATCTCGTAATTACCATTTTATCAAATCCCAATATAAATGATAATTGTTCTTTTTCTAATTTATATTTTTTCATGAGTTTTTTTATGTCATTAATAGATACAATATTTTCATATTTTCTATATTGCTCATCCACCTCTTGGATATTTTTATCAATCAAACCTCTAATATTTATTTCTTCACCACATTCACTACAAATGGCTACTGTAATATTAAAAATATACTCTTTCCCTCTAATAACTTTTGTTACATTTCTTTTTTGTAAAGTATATTTTGTATTTTTTCTACATATTGTACAAAAGTCAAAATTCTTCCCTATCATAAAAATCACCTTCTAAAAAAACATACAAAAAAATTATTCACATGAATATTTTATCACTCTAAATTAAAGATATACATATCTTTATAAACAATTACTTTATCTTATTATAAAATAAAGAGAGCCAATTTTCTTTGACTCTCTTAAATATACATAAAAATCTTTTTAACTAAAACTTTTCAAGCATTTTCTTTAATTTCTTTAACTCATTATTCAATTCCACTTTTCGATTAAATTGTTTTGTCTTTCTTATTTTTGCCTGCAAGGCACTTATCTGTTTTTCTAGCTGTTTCTTTTCCTCTGCTTGTTCAATATCCTCTTTTAAATTCTTCTTCTCCTCTGAACCTACATTTAATTCTGCCCCTGCAATTTGACGTACAAAATTTTCATATACACTATCCATATTCAAACCTTCTATTTTACATGGAAGATTTTCTTTTTCTAGCCATTGCGTATGATAGTATTTATTTACTTTTATCTTCTCATTTTCTATCTCCTTATAACTGATAAAAGCCTGATACATACCTTCATACTCTAATAAAAACAATATATGGTACGGTATACATTTATCTATTTTAGATAAAACCATCTCATCTAAATTTTTACTATTTAATTTTATTTCTATGACTTCAATTTCTAATACAGATTTACCTTTATCTATATTCAATGTTGTAGATGTCAATTTATTTTGCCAATAAATTATCTTTATCTGCTCCACAAAAGCCTTTTTTAAATTAGATGTTATCTCCATATTTGTATAAAACTTTTGCTTTGGTATTCTCTTTTTAAACTCTGTTTTTTCTGGAAAAAGCATATACTAACACCTACCTCATTTTATCACCAAAAAGCAAATTAATTCAAAATCATCTATACCATTTATAGTTGATAATAAAGCACTCGTTCCGCCAGTTGTAAACAAACTATCTATATCACTTTCTTCTTTCACATCAATAATAGAATTAATCGCTTCATCTAATAATTGAGATACCTCTTGCATATTTTTACCATCATTTGTTTGCTCATTGAAAATCTTACATAAATGAGTAATTGGCTTGTCTTTTCCTCGACAAAGAAGTCTCATTGTATCTAATAATTTTTTAGGATTTAGATAATCACAAACGACCTCTCCTTCTTCACTTACATAAACCATATAAAATGGATGAATACGATTTAGACTATCTTCATTTATATTATTGTTGCGATTTTTTAATACAAAAATTACTCCATTTGGCAAATCATCACTTTTATTCACTACAGCATGCATACCAAACGGTTTTTTATCCAAATCCTCATGAGTTTTTATATATTCTAACAAATCTAAACGAAATTCATTCAATCCCAAATCCATAATAGATATACCATTTGACATATCTTCAATATCTATTACTTCTTCTTGTAATTTCTTTAATTGTGCTTTTCTATATTCTAAATCACCTTTTTCTTCTGGATTAATTAAATCGTCATCACCAGTAGAAGTCATTACCGAAATTCTCATTCTCGTTTCTACTCTACCTTTTAAATTTATATATTCATCTAAAGATAAATCTGGCCAGAAATTAACTAATTGAATAACCTTATTTTTACTACCAATGCGGTCAATACGTCCAAAACGTTGAATAATTCTCACAGGGTTCCAATGAATATCATAATTTATTAGATAATCACAATCTTGCAGATTTTGCCCTTCAGAAATACAATCTGTAGCAATCAATATATCAATATTATCGCTATTTTGAGGCATTAATATATCTTTTCCCTTAGATATAGGCGAAAAACAAGTCAATACATTATTTAAACTAGCTTTGAAATTCTTTATTGTAGTTCTTCCCTCTATTGAACCTGTTACTACTGCTACATCTAAATTATATTTTGTTTTCACATACTGACTTATTTCTTCATACAAATACATTGCAGTATCTGCAAATGCCGAGAATATCATTATTTTTTTATTATTTTCATTTATAGGATTTTCTATCTTCTCTGATATCAACTTTAATAATGACTGCAATTTCATATCGTGATCCGCTGTAATATCTCCTACCATTAAAGATAATAAATCCAACGTTTCAGCATCTTTTTTTAGATAATGTCGCCAACTTATATAATCCATATCAGCTAAACTGATTTTTACTTTCCTACCTACAGTGAATAAATCTGTATTTTGGTCATCAGCATCAAAATCACTATCCATATTCATATTCATAGCATCAATATCACCTAATCCAGATTGTTCGAACTCATCTATTTTATTAACAGTATCATTTATTAAATCTTTTATTCTATTCAAGGTTACTTCAAATGAGTATACTGAGCTTTCTAATCTTTTGAGTAAATTTATACTCATCAAACGGCGAATACCTTGTTCACGACCTTGCTGTGTAAGTCCTTTTTTCTGCGTCAAATCTATATAATTTACTTTTTTACTATCTAATATAAAATCAGATGGAGTATATATACTCAAATTCAATGATATTAATTGTTCATATATTTCATTATAATTAATAGCTTCCTTCAAATCAGTGAGCATAGGTCTTTTTGAAATAGGTTTTAATCTTTCAGGAAATTTGCCTATTTTTTCTGCACTATAATATCTTTCAATATGTTTTCTTGAACGAGCTATAGTAACACTATCTAGGACTTCAAAGAAATCAAAATCTAACATACGCAATAAAACTTGTGTAGTTCTATCTTCTGGCTCTAAATTTACCCATTCATTAAAAGCTTTTTGTGCTTTTTTGAAAATCTCATCAATTCCTTTTGTTGTCTTTAATTTTTTATTTAATAAATCACTTTTTCCTTCATATGCCAATGCTAATTGATTTTTTAAATCAATGAAACGATTATTAACAGGTGTTGCTGACAACATCAATACTTTAGTTTTTACCCCTGCACGAATTACTTTATCCATCAATTTTGCATAGCGGTTTTCATTATTATTAGCATGAGTCCCCATACCATTTCTAAAATTATGACTTTCATCAATAACTATCAAATCATAATTACCCCAATTAATTCTATCTAAATCTAAACCATTAGAAAAACCTTGTTTTCTTGATAAATCTGTATGGAATAACACATCATAATTTAATCTATCTACAGCAATAGGATTATTTATATAATTATCTTTATACGTATTCCAATTTTCTGCTAATTTTTTAGGGCAAAGTACTAATACACTTTTATTTCTATTCTCATAATATTTTATAACTGCTAATGCCGTAAAAGTTTTCCCTAAACCTACACTATCTGCTAATATACAGCCATTATATTTTTCCAATTTATTAATAATCGCTAATACCGCATCTTGTTGGAAATCATACAATAAATTCCATATCTTACTATCTTTAAAACCAGTGGCTTCATTAGGCAAAATATCTTCAGATATATCCTCTAAAAATTCACTAAATACATTATATAAAGTTATAAAATAAATTAATTCTGGAGGATTTTCTTTATAAGCATTAGAAATACTATCAATTACAATATCTGTAACATCTTGTAATTTATCTTTGTCTTGCCAAATATTCTCAAATAAAGTCAAATAAGCTTCACTATATGGTGCATCTATTTTATTGATCATATTATAAAAATTATTACCGCGTTCACAACCAATATCTACAGTTGTAAAACCTTGTATGGGCATATATGTAATCTTTTTATCCTTAGTTTCAATATTCATAAAACCAGCCATATTCTCATTCGTTGTATTTGATTTAAATATGACTTTCTCTTTTATCCATTCAGCACATTCTTTTGCAATGGATTTTTGCGTCAATTCATTTCTTAACTTAACTTCAAATTCTGTTCCATATAAACTTTTTTCTCTGGATAATCTAGGTATATAAAACTCTCTTTTTTCTTTTTCCACTTTTTCCTTTATAAAAGTTGGTGATGTAAATATAAATCTTAATTGTTCTATATTATCTAATTGCTTTTTTAATTCTTGATAAGCATATATAGAAAAACAAGCTGAAGCTATAGATATTTTACTATTCTTTTTTATTTCTTTTATCAAATCATCTTTCATCGTTTTATTTATATTATCAATAATTTCCATGAAATCACCTACTATACTATTGTTGATTTTATACAATCTATTGTAATTAAAAACTTTTTTATAATCAAATAAAAATATCAAAACTTAACAATATAGTAAACCAAAAACATCTTTAGAGTTGACTATATCTTTTTATTTTCTTATAATCATATCAAAACATACTTTATAAAATTCAATTTTATAAATATATAAGGAGATAATTTTATGTCATCATCATTAACAACAAAAACCCTATCAAAAATGGCTGTTTGTGTAGCTATTATCTGCATATCAGCTTACATATCTTTCCCTATCACTGCAGTTCCGTTTACTTGTCTTACTTTAGCTATGTTATTATCAGCATTTTTATCCACACCAAAAGAAACTCTAATCATCATGATTGTCTATACACTAATCGGTGCTATCGGTCTTCCTGTATTTTCTGGTGGTGCAGGTGGTTTTAACTGTTTATTTTCCCCAACTGGTGGTTATCTTTGGGGCTTTATCGTCAGTTATCCTATCGCTAGTTATTTAAAAGGAAATAAAAACTCCTTCAAAAACTTCTTTTTAGCAGGACTTGCTGTCATTCCTATCACTTATATTTTTGGTGTAGCTATGCTTTGCTTCATTATGAAACTTTCCATTTTAGAAGGCATCACCATTGGTGCTTTACCTTTCATACCTGGTGATATCATCAAAACTTTAATTGCCAGCTACGTTGCTGTTCGTTTGCGCAAAAATTTATTTTATTAATCGAGGAATATATATGATAAACAATAATTTTTTACAAGAAGGTATCTCGCCTTCTTATTTTTTTCAATATGTTGATACCTTAACTAATCTAAACTTACATTCACTTGTAATCTATAAAGATAATAAATTGCTCTCCAAAGTTCATATTGCCCCTTATAATGAACATGAAAAACAAATTTTATTTTCTGTAAGCAAATCTTTTACAGCAACTACTATGATGTTTGCTCTCCAAGATAAATTATTTACATTAGATACCACAATTTATTCACTTTTAAAACACAAATTAAATTTTGAACCTACTGAAGATATTAAAAGCATCACCATACATCATTTATTATCCATGACTTATGGATTCATCGACAAAGAAATTCAAGATTTTTACTTAAAAGATGATTGGATTAGTGAAGCATTTTCTTTAAAGCTACAGACAAAACCTGGCACTTCCTTCTTTTATAATAATCGTTGCCCATTTTTATGTAGTGCCATTCTCCAAGAATTAACTGGTAAAAATCTTTTGACTTATCTACAAGAAAAACTCTTTTCTCATTTAAATATAACCAATATAAGTTGGGAAAAAAATACTCAAAACTACGATAAAGGCTCGTGGGGTTTAAGTCTGACCACAGAAGATTTAGCTAAATTTGGTCAATTTATACTCAATAAAGGCTCATGGAATAATAAACAATTACTAGCCCCAGAATACATTGAAAAGTTACTCACAGTATATATAAATACAGATGATAAAGCTTTTCCAGATAGCAAATTAGGCTACGGCTATTATTTTTGGAAATGCCAACCTGAAAAAGCCTTTCGTTGTGCTGGTCTTTTCGGGCAATATTGCATTATCTTGCCCAAAGAAAATATGGTCATAGCTATAACTAGCAATGCTGAAAATGAACAAAAACAAGCTATTTTATCTGCTACATGGAAATTCTTAGACCAAATAAAAAAAGATAATAAATCCTCTACTCAAGATTTATCATCTTTAAATAACTATCTTTCTAAGCTTCATTTACCATATTTACCTAATGACAATTCCATTACTCCCGAAATCTTTCAACAAGAATTTAAATTCTCTCACAATCCTCTAAATTTAAATTCTATTTCTTTCTCTCAAATTGCCCCTGATTGCATCAGAATTAATATCACCTTAAACACTAGAAAATATAATTTATTAGCTAAACTAAACGCTTGGCAAAAGAATAATACTAATTCTGAAAATGATAACTTTGATTCCTGTACAACTATTTTCTATGAAAACCCTTACGCCAACTATGGCTGGCAAAATAACAAACTAAATTTAAAATTAGTTTACAATCAAGGCATTTTCATTGATACCCTAGAATTTAACTACTACAATCAACAACTATACCTACATTACAACCCCACTCCATCTTTCATCATCAGAACAAAACCCCATTACCTCATATCCGACCCTATAAAATAACAAAAAGGCTAGAGTAACCTATACTCTAGCCTTTAATTTACACACTAAAAAAATACAACACCAAACTACTTCCACATTATAAAATTTAGTGATAACCATAAATTATTAAAAATAACTTTGTCAAATATCGATAATACCAAATCTTTACCACATTAGCAGACTTTTACAGTAACTGAAAGCTATTGGCAAAAATAAAATTATGACTACGTTTTTAATTCATCATAACACAAAACTACTTCCGCATTATAAATTTAGTGGTAACCGTAGGTTATTGAAAATAACTTTGTTAAATATCAATAATACCTAACCATTCCCGCATTAGCAGACTTTTACAGTAGCTGAAAGCTATTGGCAAAAATAAAATTACGACTACATTTTTAATTCATTATAATACCAAACTACTTCCGCATTATAAATTTTAGTGGTAATCGTAGGTTATTGAAAATAATTATTGCTGAATACGGTTTTAGTCTGAATGTTTGAGCGTAGCGAGTTTCTAAGCGTTGTATGAAGCAATAATTATTTTCAAAACTAAAAATTTATCTGCGGTGGTTTTCTTTGGTTCGTTTCTTTGCCATCAAAGAAATGAACATATCTTATTTATATTATTTGCTTTTCATTGCATTTTTAACGCATAATTCTTTTTTAATATCCCATAATTTTTGAGATAAATCTACATAATAACGATGTGGATTTTCAAAGCGTTTTACTTCATCCCATAAAGTTTCCACTTCTTTTTGACAATATGCTTTTATTTCTTCTATAGATGGGCTTTCATATACACATTCACCATTTTTGAAGATAGGAACTTGCAATTCTCTAGCAGTGAAATTAGTGAGAGTTTTTTGTTTCCATGTAGCATTTGGATCAAAAATAGTATGTTCTTTTGTTGTATCAATTGTTTCATCATATAAGCAAAGTTCATCAGCGATAGCTTTACCAGTTTCTTTATCATACAAACGATATACTTTTTTGAAATGTGGGTTTGTTATTTTAGAGATATTTTCGCTGAGTTTAATTTTTGGTGTAATTTCACCATTTTCATTTTCAATAGCTACTAATTTATATACACCGCCAAATACAGGTGCAGATTTTGAAGTAATCATTCTTTCACCTACACCAAATACATCTACTTTAGCACCTTGCATTAATAAATCACGGATTAAATGTTCGTCTAAAGCATTAGATGCTACGATTTTACAATTTGTAAGACCTGCTTCATCAAGCATTTTTCTAGCTTGTTTAGATAAATAAGAAATATCTCCAGAGTCTAAACGAATTGCAAAATTAGTAATACCTTGTGGCACAAGCATTTCTTTGAATACGCGAATAGCATTTGGTACACCACTTTTTAAAGTATTATAAGTGTCTACTAATAACACTGCATTATGAGGATAAATTTCACAATAAGCTTTAAATGCTTCATATTCAGAATCAAACATCTGTACCCAAGCATGAGCCATAGTACCACTAGCTGGCACTTGATAGAGTTCATCAGTAAGTGTACAAGCTGTTCCAGCACAACCGCCAATATATGCAGCTCTAGCACCTTTTACCGCACCATCTGCACCTTGAGCACGACGAGAACCAAATTCTAACACAGGTCTACCTTGAGCAGCTCTTACTATACGATTTGCTTTTGTAGCAATAAGAGATTGATGATTTAAAGTCAATAAAATAAAAGTTTCTAAAATCTGTGCTTCAATAGCAGGAGCTTTAATAGTCATAATTGGTTCACGAGGGAAAATACAAGTTCCTTCAGGAACAGCATAAATATCCCCTGTGAATTTAAAATCAGCTAGATATTCTAAGAAATCTTCACTGAACATATTTTTAGAACGAAAATATTCAATATCTTCTTTATCAAAATGTAAATCTTTTATATATTCTATTACTTGTTGTAAGCCAGCTGCTATAGCAAAACCACCATCATCAGGAATATTACGGAAAAATACATCAAAATACACATTTTTTTTATGTAAATTATTTTTTAGATAGCCATTTCCCATTGTAAATTCATAAAAATCACATAACATGGCTAAATTTTCATTTTTTGAATTCATAAAGAACTTCCTTTCAAATTTATAACAAAAATATTATAAATCCCTCTCTATTATTAATATACTTCATTTCTTTTTACAAAAATAAAAGTTATATTCCTTAATATTATATAGCAAGCTGTATTTATTTTCTACTCTTTAAATAAAAATAATCTGATTTTTACAAATACATCAATATAAATAAAAAAGAATTCCATAATATTATAGAATTCTCTCTTATTTTCTCATATTTATTAAATATTATTTAATATTTTCAGCTTATCTAGCAAAAACACATTTGCCATTAATATAAGTTTTATTAACTTTTACCTTATCAACATCTTGAGGATTTATAGCAAAAATATCTCTATCAAGTGTTATAAAATTTGCTTTATATCCTGTTTTCAATTGACCAAGATTTTTAAAACCTGCAATTTGTGCCGATTTTTTTGTATATAAGATTATAGCAGTTTTCATATCTATGATTTGGTCATCACCACAATCTGTATTATCATATGCTTTTCTCGTAACAGCTCCTTTGATACAAACAAAAGGATCAGAAGGCACTGCCCATGATGTAGCTGGTGCATCAGTAGAAAAACATAGATTTACTTTTTGCTCTAATAAAGATTTTATTGGATAACATTTTTTCATGATATCTTCGCCCAAATTTTGTAAATAACTTTCTATCTCTGCATAAAGGAAAATAGGTTGAGTTACAAAAACAATATTTTTTTCTACGGCTTTATCAATGCTATCTTGACTAGGTAAAGTAATATGTTCAACTCTTACATATGGTCTATCTTGATTGAGCCAATCTTTTTCTGCATAAACTCTATCCACTACGCGTTTTATGGCATTTGTTCCCATAGCATGTACGGATAATTGACATTTATTTTGCTTACAAAAATCAATTGCAGTTTCTAATTGTTCATCAGAACATACACTTATACCGCAACTATTGCTATTTAAATAAGGCTTATCCATCCACGCAGTTTTACCAGATACACTGCCATCACCAATTAATTTCAATCCAGCCACAAATACTTGATTATCATTATTTTGCTTTTCCTTGCTAATAACAAAATCTTTGTCATGCATAAAGAAATCCCACATATAATACATAGAAACTTCTTGCTTAAAACCTTTTGCTATTGCTTTTTTATAATAAGTATAATTATCTGATTTATCCAAATTACCCATATCACAGACAGCCACTATACCTTGTGAAGTTAATAAATCGCCTAAATCTACTAAATTCTGTACTTTTTCAGCTTCATTTAATTCAGGTATATAAGGCAAAACTAAATTTCTAGCATTTTCTTTTAAAACACCTGTAGGCTCGCCAAATTCATCACGTTCAATTTGCCCACCTTCTGGGTCTTTCGTATTCTTATCTATTCCTGCTAGAGCTAACGCTTTACTATTTACACATCTTATATGACCACAAGTGCGAATGATTGCCACAGGAAAATCTTCTGTTCCTTCATCTAAATCCCAACGAGTTATAGAACGTTTTTCAGCGAATTTCCCTTCATCATAACCCCAGCCCAAAATCCATTCATTCTTATTATCCTTTTTCAATTGTTGAGCTTTTGTTTTTATTTCTGCAATCAATTCTTTTATAGAATTCACCTTTGGAGATAATGCTGATATTTCTTTGCTAAAGTCAGCCAGCATTACAGGGTGCATATGTGCATCTACAAATCCTGGCAATACGCAAGCATTATTTAAATCTATTATTGGAAAATCACAAGTTGGTCTATCTTCTTTTTTTCCTATCCATTTTATATATCCATTTTCCACAATCATACTATTAGCATGAAGATTATCTTCATCTGATGTGAAAATTTTTCCATTCTCATAAATAAAATTATTTTCTTCCATAAAATATACTCCAAATACTAATTAAAATTAATTATCCCAAACTTCATAAGCAACACTTTCTTTTTTCTTAAATTTATAGACAACAGCACCTATGACATAACCTAAAATTGTAGGAATAAGCCATGCAAAGCCTTGTTTAGCTAATGGAATTTGATTGATAATATTCATTAAGCCAGAAATATCTATATTTACTAATCCTGTAATCACTGCTAAATTCAAAGCATCAAATAATGACATAATAAAAGCTACCCAAACAGCACCTTTCCATGCACCATCATTTGGTACCCATTTTTTACCTAAACCTAAGAAAGTCAATACTACTGACATTGGGAATAAAATCATAAAAATAGCAACAGTAATCATCAAAGAAGCTTGTCTATAGGAAATTTTACCTTTAAACCATGCTTCCACCCATTGACCAGCAGTAGCAATCATACCTATAGCAGTAGTCAAGCAAGCCAAAATAACAGCAACAGCTAAAATAAAACTACCTTCATAACCTGCTAAATTTTTCACTAAATCAGTGAGTAAAAATGTAGCATTTACATCTAAACTATAATAATTTACACCTTGAGCTCCTAAATATGCTAAGCCAGCATAAACAACAAATAATAAAGTAAAACCTACTAAGATAATACCGAGCATCATTTTTTTATATTTTTGTTTATTGCAATAACCTTTTTCACGAAAAGCAGTGATAAACATACCTGCACAAATAATACCTATACCTACATCACCTATATTATATCCTGTAAAAAATCCATTCAAAAATGACTCTTTGGCTGTAGAAATAGAGCTACTATGTAATGTATCAATAGGATTTACAATGGCTAATACAACAATTGCCAATAAAGTAATAAGTAAAGCTGGTGTCAAATAATTGCCCACTTTATCAATAACAGTGGAACGGTTCATAGCAAAATAATATGATATTGCAAAAAATATAGCTAAAAAAATAATTCTCGCCATAAATGGCAATTCACCAAAAATTCCTTGCATACCAGATTCAAAAGCTACACCTCCACATCTAGGTATAGTACCAAAGATAACAACTAATAAACCAAGTCCCATATATAAATAATGCCACCAACTATTGATATGTTTCATCATATCTTGCAAATTATATCCTACATTACCTACAGAAGCTAAAGCCATCATAGGAAATAAAATTCCTGTAAGTGCTAAACCAATAATTGCCCAGCCAACTTGTTCACCTGATACTAAACCTATAATTGGTGGAAAAATCAAATTACCTGAACCAAAAAAAGATGGCAAACATCGCAAAACCCATAACTAAAATATCTTTTTTCATATTTTTCTTCATCTATCGACCACTCCTCTTTTAAATTTTATTAATTAATTGCATTTATCTTATATCTTTATCGTATAATTATACCAAAGTTATTTATGTTGTCAATGATACACTTAATATAATAAATACTATATATTTTTCTTTTTGTAATATATATTTGTATTTAAAATTTCATTTTTCATAACAAAATCAAGATTTTAAAACAAAAACCAAAATCATTTTTTTTCAATCATCAAAAATCTAAAATAAAAATTTATGTTAAAGTTCATCATACTAATGCATCTTATCTGCAAAATTATACTTGCCGTCTTCAAAATCACTAAGTATTGAAGTCCATTTTAGAAAATGATATAATTATTTTATTGTGGATATAGCCACCAGTATTAATTAGCTGGTGGCTATTCTTATCTTAGTTATTTAATTACAATTCAATTTATTTTTAGAAAGGATGTATCTTTTGTTAAATCATAAACAATTATTATATAAAATTTTACCTTATGGCTGTCAGATGAATTTTTCTGATGGGGAACGCTTCGCAGGTCAGTTAGAACGCATGGGCTATAAACCTGCCGAAAAATTAGAAAACGCTGATATTATCATCATCAATACTTGCTGTGTTCGTGAAAGTGCCGAAAAGAAAATTTACGGCAAAATTGGAGAAATCAAACATTTAAAACAACAAAAACCAGATTTAATCTTAGGTATCACTGGTTGTATGGCACAAAAAGATGGTGATGCCATCTTCAAAAAAGCTTCTCATGTAGATTTTGTCCTCGGCACAAATAAAATGTATGATTTACCTGCTGTATTAGAAGAAATTTTTGCTTCTCGTGGTCATATTGTCAAATTAGCTGGCGATTATGATATGCCACCAAATGTAGAACCAGCAGAAAACAACTCTTTATTTGCTTTCGTGCCTATTATGTATGGTTGCAATAATTTCTGTACTTATTGTATCGTTCCTTACGTTCGCGGTCGTGAACGCAGTCGTGCACCGCAAGAAATCGTTGCAGAAATAACAAAACTTGCTCAAAATGGTGTAAAAGAAGTTACTTTACTCGGTCAAAATGTTAATTCCTACGGAAAAGATAGAGATGATGCTGACTTTGCCGATTTACTTGCGATGGTAGATAAAATCGAAGGCATTGAACGTATTCGCTATATGACTTCTCATCCTCGTGATTTAACAGATAAAGTTATCGAAACTATAAAAAATAGCAAGCATATTTGTGAACATTTCCATTTACCAGTTCAATATGGTACTGACAAAATGCTCAAAGCTATGAATCGTGGTTATACTACAGCTTATTATAAAGAACTTGTAGCTAAAATCCGCAGTCAATTCCCAGAAGCTAGTTTCACTACTGATTTGATCGTAGGTTTCCCTGGAGAAACAGACGAAGATTTCGCTCAAATGCTCGAATTCTTAAAAGAAATTCGCTATGACGCAGCTTATACATTCTTATATTCCAAACGTTCTGGTACACCAGCAGCTACTATGGAAAATCAAGTTCCTCAAGAACTCAAAAAAGAACGTCTCCATAAATTAATGGACACTCAAAATGAAATCAGCTTAGAAATAAATCAATCTTTATTAAATAAAACAATAGAAGTAATGGTTGAAGGCCCTAGTAAAACAGATCCTAATGTCTATACAGGTCATACTCGTACAAATAAAATTATACTTTGGGATCATAAAGATGAACAAATCGGCGATTTAGTTAAAGTAAAAATCACACATCCACAGACATGGGTATTAAAAGGTGAATTGGAGGCGTAAATTTTGAAACTCACTCCAATGATGCAACAGTATCAAGCTGTAAAAAATGCACACCCAGACCAAATATTATTCTTTCGTCTAGGTGATTTTTATGAAATGTTTTTGGACGATGCTATACTCGTTTCCAAAGAATTAGAACTCACTTTAACTAAAAGAAGTACAGCAGGTGATGGCATTCCTATGTGTGGAGTGCCTTATCATGCTGCTGAATCTTATATTAATAAATTAGTAAATAAAGGCTATAAAGTAGCTATTTGTGAACAAATCGGCGACCCTAAAGCAAAAGGACTCACAAAACGCGAAGTCATCAAAATTATCACTCCCGGTACAGTGATGAATGAATCTGCTTTGACTAGCAGTAAAAACAATTATATAGCTTTAATCTATGAAGAAAATCATGCTATTTATCTAGCTGGTGCTGATATCTCCACTGGAGAATGCTTCTATAGTATTTATGATGGCCCTGACCGTTGCCAATTATTATTTGACGAACTTTATCGCTTGATGATGCCAGAATTATTATTAATTAAGCCTTTTTCTTATGAACGTGAATTGAAAAATTTCTTATCTCTTCGTTTAAATAATTGCTTAGTTAATGAATTGACTGAAATCACATCACAAGTCGAAGACCTTATGCTCCAACATTTTGATGTGCATAATCGCCCAGATAATAAAATCGCTCATAAGGCAATCGCTACTTTACTTGAATATTTACATGAAACAGTAAAAACAGATTTAACTCATCTAAATAAATTAACTTATTTAGACTCTTCAAAATCTCTATTTATCGATACCTATACTTTGCGTAACTTAGAAATAACTCGCAATCTTCGCGATGGTGGCAAAAAAGATACATTATATGATGTTTTAGACTTCACCAAAACAGCTATGGGTAGCCGTCTTTTACGTAAATGGCTAGAATATCCATTACTTAACCCTAAAAAGATAAATGACCGCTTAGATGCTGTAGCTAATCTTGTATCTGATTTTTCCTTGCGTAATAATCTTCGTGAACAATTAAAAGAAATCTATGACTTTGAAAGATTATTGACTCGTATGGAAGTAGGTACAGCTAATGCCCGCGATATGAATGCCCTAAAATCTTCATTATATGTATTGCCTGCTATAAAAAAATCCTTAGCTAAAGTCACTGCTAAATTATTAGTAAATATTCATCAAAAGATTTCTACCTATGATGATTTAGTAGTTTTAATCGATAAGGCAATCGTTGAAGATCCTAGTTTCTCTATCCGTGAAGGTGGCTTCATCAAAGATGGCTACAATCAAGAATTAGATGAATACCGCAATATCGCTAAAAACAGCAAACGTCTTTTACAGCAAATGGAAGAAGACGAAAAAAATAAAACTGGTATCAAATCCTTAAAAATCGGCTATAACAAAGTATTTGGCTATTATATCGAAGTCCGCCATAGCTCTACAGAAATGGTACCTGAAAATTATATTCGTAAACAGACTTTAGCCAATGCTGAACGCTATATCACACCAGAACTCAAAGAATTTGAAACTAAAATTCTCGGTGCACAAGAAAAAATTGTTCAATTAGAATATAACCTCTTTACAGAACTTCGCGATATCTTAAAAACCCAAATAAGCTCTATTCAAAATACTGCTCATGAAATAGCTATTTTAGACGTTTTAGTAAGCTTAGCTCAAGCAGGTGATGAATATAATTACATTCGTCCAAAATTATTAGATGATGGCACTATCCATATCAAAGATGGTAGACATCCTCTTGTTGAACGCATTTTAAATCGAGATTTATTCGTGCCAAATGATACCCATTTGGATAATGCTCAAAATGAAATCATGATTATCACTGGCCCTAATATGGCTGGTAAATCAACATATATGCGACAATCTGCTCTACTCACATTGATGACACAAGTAGGTTCTTTCATACCTGCTCGTGAAGCTTCCATTTCCCCTGTGGATAAAATTTTTACACGTATAGGTGCTAGCGACGATTTAGTCAGCGGACAAAGTACTTTCATGGTAGAAATGAATGAAGTATCTCATATTCTAAAATACGCTACAAATAAAAGTCTTGTCATTTTAGATGAAATTGGACGCGGTACAAGTACGTATGATGGTATGAGTATTGCTCGTGCTGTTATTGAACATATACGCGACCATATTGGAGCTAAAACTCTATTTGCTACGCATTACCATGAACTAACTGACCTAGAAGATGATGTTCATGTAAAAAATTATTGTATCGCCGTAAAAGAAAAAGGTTCTGATGTAACCTTCTTACGTCGCATTATTCGCGGTAGTGCTGATAAATCATATGGTATCCATGTTGCTAAATTAGCTGGATTACCTCAAGAAGTGGTCAAACGTGCGGAAACAATTCTCATTGATTTAGAAAATACAGCTCCGACTAAAGAAAAAACTATTATTTCTAAAGATATTTCTGACGAAAACAATATAGATACTACACTAAAACAAGATACAGCTATCACAAATGATACTTCCCAAGAAGTAAATTATCTTCAAGATAATCAAGAAGATACGAAAACAGTTGATTATCAAGAAAAAACACCAACTTTAACTGCTAATTCAACTAAAAAATTGAAATTCATGCAAGTAGCAGAAATGCCAACTTTATTCGGTGTAAGTATAAGTACTCAATTAAAAGAATTAGATTTAATGAGTATGACACCACTTGATGCTATGAATAAATTATACGAATTGCAACAACAGGCAAAACAAGAGGAGTGATATTATGACTTCTATTCATATTTTAGATGATATCACTGTCGATAAAATAGCAGCTGGTGAAGTTGTCGAGCGACCAGCTTCTGTAATTAAAGAACTTGTAGAAAATTCCATAGATGCTCATGCGGATAAAATCGAAGTAGAAATCTTAGCTGGTGGAACATCTTTTATGCGTGTTACAGATAATGGCGATGGCATGGATAATCAAAATGCTAGACTAGCTATCTTGCGTCATGCTACTAGTAAAATCAAACAAGTAGATGATTTGATGTCCATAGATACTCTAGGTTTCCGTGGTGAAGCCTTGCCATCTATCGCTGCTGTATCAAGATTTAATTTGATTACACGTCGCCCTCAAGATGATTTAGGCACTACTATAAAATTAACAGGTGGTCGCATTGATGAAATTGAAGATATGGGCTGTAATATCGGTACTACTATCAAAGTAGAAGATTTATTTTTCAATGTACCTGCTCGTAAAAAATTTCTCAAAACCACGACCACAGAAGCAAATAAAATAAATGATTTTATCATAAAATTAGCTTTATCTAAACCTAATATTGCTTTTAAATTGATTAATAATAATAAAATAGCTATCACTACCCCAGGTAATGGCTCTCTATATGATGCTATTGAATGTATCTATGGTGCTAAAGTCAGCGAAGAATTATTGCCCATCGAAGCGATAACTGACGATATCAAAGTAACAGGCTTCATCTCCAAACCTGCTATTATTCGCAGTTCTCGTTCTTGGCAAACATTCGTCATCAATGGTCGCGTGGTCAATAGTAGAATTATTTCCAAAGCAATCGACAATGCTTACCATTCATTGCTGCCAAAATCTGGATATCCATTTGTTATTTTAAATATCGAAATCAACAAACGAACTATTGATATCAATGTACACCCTCAAAAAGCGGAAATAAAATTTGAAGATGAATCCTTATTATTCAAGACTATATACCATGCTGTTTTAGAAGCTGTAAAACCTAGTGATAATCAAGCTTTAAGTGATTTTGCTATTCCTGTAACAGATAAAGCATTGCATATTGAAAAAACAGTGCCTGAACAAATCAATATGGATTTACCTGAAAACAATCCATCTACTCCATCAAATTCATTTAAACAAAATTCAATTAACCATATACCATCATTAAAAAATAATACAACTCCTTTAACAACAGATTTAAATAAATTTCGCCAAGCAAGAGAAACACTTCACCCTAATTTATCTAATCATCACAGCAATACTATTCAAGAAACCGCCATTCAAGATTACCAAACAAATACTACCACAAAGCCTCAAACAGATATAAATATTTCATCTAGCGAAAACTTAACAGATTGTCAAAATTCTACTCAACTATTAAAAGAAGCTGTCAATCTAACGCCAATTGGACAAATTGATGCTTGCTTCATTGTTGCTCAAGGTCCTAATGGAGGAATGTACATCATTGACCAACATGCAGCACATGAACGCATTTTATATGATAAATTTGCTAAACAAACTGAGCGAATTCCTGTTCAACCATTATTGATGCATTTATTTTTAGATGTAAATAATAGTGAATTAACTCTAATTGAAGAAAATCAACAAATTTTATATGATTTAGGCTTTAACGTAGAATTAGCAGGACAAAATCAAATCCGTTTAAAAGAAGTTCCCGCTGATATAAAACCACAAGAAAGTGAAGATATTTTCCGTGAAATTTTAATTTCACTTTCTCAGTTGCACACACCTACTCCTCAAGAAATTCGTCATTCCTGCTTAGCTATGACAGCTTGCAAAGCAGCTATCAAAGCAGGCGATGTCTTAAATATCACACAGATGAAGATAATCTTAAATGAACTCGCTCAAACAACTTTACCATACACCTGCCCACACGGCAGACCAACTATTATAAAATTTAGCACTTATGATTTGGAAAAGATGTTTAAACGAGTACAATAATAAAAAAATAAGAAAAAGATAGGCTAATTTGTCTATCTTTTTCTCTAATAATATTTATATACTACATATAATATATTAAAATAAAAATAATAAGAGAGGTGTATTTTATGTTTAAACAAGCCAAAAAGAAAACTGCCATTATTTTATTAACTTTAGTTACTTTATTGATGACCTTAAATATAGCAACAGCTACAACTTATATTGGTTCATCTCAAAGCAATAAATTTCACTATACAGATTGTCGCTGGGCTAAAAAAATCAATCCTGGTAATGCCATATATTTTAGTAGTCGTGAAGAAGCTTTTAGCTATGGATATGTACCTTGCAAAGTATGTAAACCATAAAATATTAAATTTAATCAATTAAAATTTTAATTAAGACTTAGTTTTTCATTTAGTAAACTAAGTCTTTTTATTTTTTATTAATCATTTTTGAAAATTTAATTGAATTATTAGAATAAAACGAATATACTTTAAATAGTACATTAGTTTATACTTAGATAAAAATAAATTAAATATCCCTTTTTCTAACAAATCTCTTAAAACTATTAATAAATTTCAAAGGAGTGTATATCCACAAAGATTAATTAAATAAGTATTTCACTAAAATGACAATTAAACATATTATTTTCAAGCTAACTAATGTACTAATCAAGAAGCTAATCTTTTAGAGAAGTTTTTAATTATTAATGTTGATAAATCATCAAATATAAATTATTTGCAATTAATCATTCTCTATTAAATTCTAGTGATATTCTATTTTATTAATCTAAATAATATTACGCTAAGCTTCCAATGAAATTTACTAAAAAGTTATGAAAAGAGATGAATATTATCATGGAGAACTCTAACAAACAAGCACCAAACTTTTTAACTAAAAAATTAATCAATTTCGGTGATGCTCACAAGGAACAAACAGATTTATATCTTGCTAATATAAAACAAGATAAATTTTATAAAAAAGATTCATTTATCATCATTACATGGCTTTTATTTTATCCACTAGGTATCTTCTTAATGTATAAATATAGTCTCAAACTAAGAAAATTTAGACATTTATTTAATATCGTACCTTTAATTGTAATTGCTCTAGCTAACAAAACCATAGCTATGATTTTAGGTTTATGTATACCTTTTATCTTCATTCCTATTTTTACCATCAGCCTTTTTTATTGCTTAGTTAGAACAAGATATTTCATGCCTTCTTGTGCAGGTATTATTGCAAGTTGTATCGGATTTTTAGTATTTACATTCTTTCATATTTAATAATTAACAAATAAAAAAGCTATTTGAGCATATATCCATTTTTAGGATAATCTCAAATAGCTTTTTTATTAATCTTTAATCATTTTATTTATCAGTCATCATTGCCAAACATAGCCATAATCATCTGTAAAAGTCTTAAAATCTCGATATAGAGCCATACAAGAGTTAAGAGTAAACCAAAAGCACAGAAGTATTCGTAGTACTTCGGAGCCCCATAAGCTACAGCTTGTTCAATATTATCAAAGTCTAAAAGCAAGTTGAATGCTGCTACACCTGCGATAATAAAGCCAATCGCTATACCAAAAATACCACTTGTTGGCATCATATGGAAACCGAATAAACTTGCAATGATATTCACGAAATAGAAAATCGCTACAGCACCTGTCATGGAAATAATCACAGAACGTACTGTTTCTATTTTTTTTAGTATTATAAACACAAGTATTGTAAAATAAAGTATTTCTTAATGAAAAAAATATTATTTTAAGTTTATTTTATATAAAAAAATATATTAATAAATAAAAATGGCAACAAAATGGCAACAAATTTAGATAAATGGCGAAAAGTTTTAGTCCAGTTAAGAGAGTCTTATAGAGACTCTCTTTTATTTTTTTATTTATATTGCAAAGCTTTTCTAGCTATATCTAATCGTTTCTTATTTACATTATCTAAAGATGATTGTCTTGCATTTGCCGATTGAGTGGTATTATCTATTATTTTTTGTTGCATTTTTTTGATATCTCTCATTTTCTTTTGAGCTTCTTTTAAACGTTCATAATATCGTTCATTAAGCTCCTTAGGTCTTATACCAGTATCTTTATATTCATTATATAAAGCTTGCTGGTAATGAAAATCCTCATAAAATTGAGTTAAACTGCGTGCATTTTTATATGGTGTATACATAAAACGACGTAAAAATACAACATCTTCCCATGGCCATGCTAAAAGATTTTCTTTAGATACTAAATTATCATAAGATGATTTTTTTTGAGCATATTCTTTAGGTATAACACTCACATCAAGCACTTTTGTTGCCGCCCTACCATAATTGCCTGTATAACCATAAAGTAAATAATCCATCTTCATTGGAGAAATATTAAACGCTTTACCTAACATCTTAGATACACCTGAAGTATGTTCATCATATTGCATATATGGCATATCGTTTTGTTTAGATAAAGGCACTATATTACCTTCTCTAAATAATGAATAATTAGCTGCTGTCTCCATTAAAGGTTTCAAAAGTGTTGGAAATATATCTGGTAATTGGTTAAACAACAAAACATGTGCATTATTAAAAGCTTCTTTATCTTTATTGTAACTATAATTTAAAGCTCTTTCCATTAGACTGCTTATTATGAGAATAGAAGGCTCCATTGCCTTTGGAATACGTATAATCTTATCACCAAGAGGTAATATCCAATGTGTATCTCGTAACCATTGCGGAGTTTCTTTATATTTATCATCATCTTTATTTAGTAAAAATAATATTAAAGCAGGTAAAATTGCATATTTAGTTATTTTATAAGCCAATAACGCTCCACCTTTAGCCAATCCATATTTTAGACCATAGCTTTCTACATCTCTAAAGAATTTAGACCAACCTTGAATAGAAGCATTAGCAAATAAGACATATCTATTTAATTCTCTACCAGCTTTTCCGCCACGAGAAAAATCCATGATATCTCTTGTATCATATGCAATATCTTGGCGATTTATAGATTTATCTACACTCATTTTTCTTAAACCTGCACGATAATGAGCAATACGCAATCCCATTTCAGATGCTTCAGATATATACTGAAATATATTTAATATATCCTGTGGTAAATTTTTCCATTTAGCCATAGATTTCCAGCTATGTTTATAAATTTTATTTAAGCTTGCCTGTGTATAATTTCTATCCATTGATACAGCAGCTGTTTGTGCTGCACCTGAAGCTATATATTCCCAATAATATTTATCCCTATGAAAGAATGATGAAAAGCCATGCCATATATCTATTGGTCGCATAGAGTATTTATTATAATAAAGTATCGAATTTAAATCTCTAGAGAAATTTGAAAAAGCAAATTCAGGATTAGCAACTGTATATACTGCACGCATAATACTAGAAATTTTATATATTATCTTCTTCAAAAAATTACTGCCTGTTTCAGTATCTAAATCTCTCATCATATCGATTATATCTTTATCAGCTTTATATGTTTGTTTCTTACCATTTATCATGACTGAAAATGTTGTTTTGGTATCTTCACCTTTGTTTGCAACTTGTTCTATTTTTATATATGGAGCAATCATTTTATCATTTGCCAATGTTGTTAAAGATAATTTAGCTTTATTTTTAGCTATTATACGCATTGTCTTATAAGTATTAACAACTACACCTTCTATAGGGTTAACAGTTAACCTATCATTATTTTCTTCTTTTATTATTTCCTTTCTAAATAGTAAATTATCATTTTCATCAAAATACTTATACATAGGAACATAGTTTTTGTGAGTAATTCTCATTTCTCGTAATTGTTGTCTACTTATCAATCCTGCATCAGTCATTAATTCAAACAATTTAAATTGATAATCTATAAGTTCTTTATGTGCTTGTTTTATATTATCATCAGTAGTATTAATAACTTCATCTAAATCTTTATTTTTCATAAATGATGGTTTATTTTTAGGATTATCTTTATAATACATAGCCAATGAATAATCAGCCAATTCTTCTAGTTTTTCACTATCTTTATTTATACCATTATCTATCAAAATTGTTTGCAACGATTTAAAATTGCTAAAATCAATATTAGGGAAAATAGCTTGTAATGATTGATTTACAACACCTTTTTTCCCTTCGATAAAAGCTATTCCTGTACCTGCACTTCCAGCAACTAATCTAAATTGTTTATAAGGATTAGTTATTTCTAACTTTTGTCCTGTAGCTTTTTCAAATTTGTCTACCATTCTTTTTACTGGCCCATATCTATCAACCCATTGGTCATGATTTTTTAAATACATTTCATGTAATAATTTCTTTAATCCAGATTTAGGCATATTATCATCACTGACACGATTTTCTCTAAGTTTATCACGAGCAGACATTGATTTTAAATCACTAAATAAACTTTGTAAATGATTAAATTCACTCATCATATGATGATTATTAATTGCTGTTACTAATTTATGATAATTTGCTTCATCATTTCTAGCTGAAGCCACATCAAAAATATAATTAGCAATATATTGTTGCATAGCCATATCATTTTTAAAGCCTAATTTTTCCGCCAGAATAGGTGATACACCTTCTAACATTGCAGGATAATCAAACGCTTTCTTCGTCCTGATAATTTTGGCCACATGATTGGTAACTACATCGTCCTTTGTTTGTATTCTACCCATTTCAAATGTATATCCGCTGATCAGTTCCAAAGCTTGTTTTATTTGTATTGGTTTTGCTGTCGATTTTCTACCATTCCAATACAATTTCATCTTATCTAAAAATCCATTACTTTTACTAGATGACAATTTTTCTTTTTGAGACGAATAGACTTCTATAGATACTGGTTTTATCTTAAATTCTTTATTATTTAATACTGTTTCATTATTATTAGCAAAGACTAAACCATTTTTTGTATGTTTAAATAAAAGTTGGCCATCTTTATTTTTTATTGATGTAACAAGTTTTTCCATAGCAATATTCATATTCTTGCCTTGTTCTTTATCAAGACCTAAAGGTATAGAATAAAGGGCACGGAATTTATCTAATAAATTATGCCAAAAAGCTACAAACCTTTGCCATATTGTTGGATTATTTTTGGCCATAAGTTTATTTAAAGATACTCTAGTAGATGTGTTATACATATGGTCAGCTATCATTTCTTCTATAATATCTTCATCTGTTAAAAGTGGTTTTCCATCAAAAGTATCATTACCGCCAACTATTTCATCACGATATTCTAAAATTCTTTTAGCTGATACTTCACCTATTGCTTTTCTTATTTCCGCAAATACTTCTGGATTAGTACCTTTTAGCCAATGTATAAACTCATGATAAAATGTCCATCTAGGACTAATATTACTAGCACGATTTAAATACATAATACCGCCAGAAAACGCACCTCTAATATTTTTAGCTTTGTCATTATTAAAATATAAAATAGGGCAACCAATTATCTTACCAAAATCACTTAATGCTTTTTCTTGACGATTAAGTTTATCTTCAGTTAAAAGATTGTCATAATCAATCAAGCTAGGTATCATTTGCCCTACACCAGAATATTTCTTATTAAATTTATCCTTGCGAATATTTTCTTTTATTTCATTTAATAAATATTTAGCTTCTTTTTCATTTTTAAATAATAAAACACTATGGTATCTACTATTATTTGGTTTTTTTACAACATATTGATAATCTAATTTTTTTAGAGCTGGCTCAATATAATTTATATAATTTCTATTATTCAAAGGAACTTTTATACCAATAATAGTACCGCCACTTTCCTTATCTTTATGAGTACCTATATAAGATTTCAATAATTTATTACTAATATCTTGTTCTTCATTATTTACATTATTTACGGCATCAAGAAAACTTTTTCGTTGTTGCTCTGTAGCAAATAAAAAACCTGCACTTTGATAACGACTATAAAACCCACCTGCTTTTTTAGCTAAAGTTATTAATGTTTTAAAATCATCTACATATTTTATAGGATATGCCCTTTTATAAATTTCTCCAGTTTTAGTATGTTTAAAATCATCTAAAACAAAATAATTATTGCTGTTATTAGTATTCCCATCATCTATATTAATATCCGTATATTCCCTACGTTTGGCTATATCATTCAATTCTTCTAAAAATGCTTCTGCTTTTTGTCGGCTCTCAAAATAATAAGGCGTATTTTTTAGAACCATTACACTTGAAGAACCTATACCCTTATAAGTTCCATTATATTTTTCAACAATGGCTTTTATTTTTCTGTTTTTATTAATATTAGTAATTAAATTTCTAAATCTAAAATTATTAGATATAGTAACTTTTGTTAATGCTCCTTCTTGTTCTATAGAAAATGGTTTGCTATTTGCAATATTCTTTAGTTCTTTTACAAAATTACTAGCTTGTTCTTGTGTTTTAAAAGGATATGCATATGCTCTAATTCTTTCAAATGCATCTAAATTGCCATATTTTTTAGCAATTTTATCTATTTCTGTGATAGATAATTCTCTTGCACTAGATTTAGGAGTTATATAAACAAATATTTTATCTGGTAATACTTGTTTTATAACAAAATCTTTATTTAAAAAGTCATTATAAAATTCACTTATTTCCGTTGAAAAAGCTTCCATATCACTTAAACTCTTAAAAGAATATTGACAATAGTTTAATGCATCCCTTTTAAACCAGCTATAAAACTCTCCTTTATCGCTTCCATAATGAATATTTTCATCTCGTCCATTATTCTTTATTGCTAAGTCATGAAAGATTTTATCTAAATCAGCTGATTCATATTGTGATGTCAATTCTAAAATTAAAGGATTTCTTATAGTAAATATATATCTATCTGCTCTTTCACTTAACATTGCTCCCGTTCTAACACTATTGAAATTCTTAAGTATTTCTCTTTTTTTAGCAATAGCATCTTCTTTTTCCCTTAATTTATTAATTGTTTCTTTATTTTTAGGCACTTCATAATAAGGATTTATTTGCTTTATAACTTGGTCAAAATATTCCTCATTTTCCATGACAATTTCCATGACTGATTTTTCATCATCATGCTCTTTGATTGTATTTTCTTCAGATGATATTTCATCTTTTATAGAAGAATCATCTTTTTTCACATAACTTTCACTATCAATATCATTATTTACATTGATTTCATTTTTCTCTTTATCATCAGTACTTTCATCTAATGAATACTCAATATTATATGGATTTACTCTATCCACCATCTCTAGGTTTTCTATAGTATCAAATAATTCATTGATATTTTTTATATGTGATAAATCAAGTGATGTAGACACATTTATTTTTGTAGCTTGTTGTCCTTCTTTTGTCGTTTGCTTGTCAATTATTACAACTTTAGTAGAAATAGATGTCCCTGCTTTATTAAATGCAATACCTGGTAAGATAATTTCTTTTATCAATATAGCTGATGTAGCTTCTTCACTTGCATACCATTTATCAAAATGTTTTTGACAAGCTGGGCCATTAGGTATTATAGCTACAATTCGACCGCCATCACGCAAATGTTTAAATGCTTTAGCTACATGTTCAATAGCTGTTTTACCACCTTGACCAAATGGTGGATTCATTATTACTGCATCAAATTTATTAATAGTATCAAGATTTTCAAATGGAATATCTCTAACCTTACCATTAAAGCTCATTCTAGTTAAATCTGCTAATTGTGAACTTGGTTCAATAGCTACATTTTTAGTTGTTGCAGGGAACCATCTCGCAATAGCTCCATGTCCAGCACTTGGTTCTAAAGCAGACTCTCCATCTTTCAATCTAGACCATTCAACCATTTTTAGACCGATTGGTTCTGGAGTAGCAAAATAATCTTTACCTTCACTAGATTTATTCTTACTTGTTTTCTTCTGATTGGCATAATAGAAAGTTTTTGCCTTATCATATGCTGTTTTTATATTTTGATTAGCATAATCTTTTTCTTTTCCGCCAGTCCCCTCTGATGAATTACCTGGTAAATTCTTTTTCCACTCATCACTATCAATTGTTTCTTGAAAAGCTTCAACAAAAGATTGTTTTAAATTTCGTGCTTCTTCTCCTAAAGCTAAATTTTCTACTGTTTCACTTCTTTGAGCAATATTTGTAGCAAAAGCTGTACGCTCCATTGATGTTCCTGTATTTAAGTAACGAAAGATAGCATTAGTTTTTTGGCCAACACGATAAATTCTGCCTTCCGTTTGAATAGCTTCTACAGGTTTAGTCGGCAATCCTAAATTAATCAATACTCTTTGATGTTTTCCTGTTTTATCATGAAGACTAATTCCTGCACTACCAGCGTCTGCTTGTACTAAGATTACATCAACCTCACTATTATCCTCATTAAATTTTGATAAGCTATCATTCTTTTCTTTTGCAGATAAGCTTCCATTATAAATAGCTATTTTATCACCAAAAGCTTCTGTCAATGTTTGTATAGGCGATGTCAATTCAGACAAATCAAGATTTACTAAATCAGGTCTTTCTTTGCAAAATCTTTCATATTCATCTTTGATACGATTTTTAGTATAAGAAGTAAGTGATTTAAATTGTTCATCATCAAAAGATAATTTAAATGGATGTTTGCTTTCATTTTTTAAATATCTATGAAATACTACTATTTTTTTACCAGTTTTTTTGTATTCTTTTATTAATTTTATAGCTTCTCTAGCTTTCACAGCTTCTAATAAAAATAATTTATTATAATAGCCATAACTTTTATTGAGGAAATTGGCTAAATTTGTATAGTTATTTTTACTATTAAATAGATATTCAAAGCCTTCATCTACTTTTTTACCTATTCCACCATCTACTAGAATAAAACCTCTATCATAATCTTTATCAATTACTAATCTTCTGCTAGATATAGCACCATCATTCTTTAATTTCTCATGAAATTCCATTTCCATTATGCTATTATCTACATCTGGATCAGGCTGTTCTAATCGGTTATATCTTATTTTGTAACCAAAATTTTTAACAAAAAATTTATCATGTGCTTCTTCAGTACTTAAATTTCCATTTTGCCTATCATAATTAAAAAGATATCCTTCCGCATAATCGATATTTTTAACATGACTAAATGGTGTTGCTGATAAAAATAATACTTTTGGCTTATCTTTTTCTTGTATTTGTTTCCATTGATTTTTTAATTCTATTCTTAATTCCGAATTAGAATTTTCCTCTGGATATAAATAATCAAAACGTGTATTAAATCCTCTTTCATTTAAAGTAATAGCTCTTAAATTCTTAATAGCACCTGTTTCTTTATTATTTTGATTACTGATTAATTTATGACATTCATCAATGACTACTAAATCCCAACTACGCTTAACAAGTGTTTTATTAGATGTAAAATTATTTAATGTAGTTATAGATATATTATTATCACCATTGTCTTTCTTATTCTTTAATGGCACTATATTAAGTCCAAATTTTTTGCCACTATCAATCCAACCATCATTAATACCTGTACTTGGCGATACAATTAAAATGTTCTTTTTCCCTTGTTCTACAAAACGTTTAACAATTCCCAATCCAGTAAATGTTTTTCCTGTACCTGTACCATTAGTAAATAACATTCCTGGTTTATTCTTCACAAACATACGTGTTTCTGCTTTGAAGACATCATCTTGTTGTTCTGGCAATAATAAAGGTAGGTCATTCTTGATAGATTCAAGATTGCCTACCTTTATATTTTTTGTATTAATTTGTTTTTGTTTATCTATAGTGCTTTCATCGAATAATGATTCATTAACAAAGTCAGTAATTCCTTCTGTTGTCGTTTCGTCAACCAATGGTCTTTCGTAGCTATCTGTAACGCTTCTTGATAGCTTAGTATCTCTGGTGCTATTGTCCGTATTTGCGGATTTTTCTTGGCGTATTGTGCTATCGCTAGTCTTTCCGCCAATATTGGTGCTATCTCCACGAATGCTAATGCTACTATCTTGTCGTGGCCCCTCTCCACCATTTGTTCGTATATCTTGTCCATCTTCTCTACTGGATCTGTGGCTTTCATCATCTGTCCCCACATTGTCTTTATCGTTCCCCTGCTTATCTCGTGTAACCACTGTGTTGGAGCTGTCATTAAGCTCATTTTCATTTACCTCACTTTTCTTTTGATTGTCGCTAATATTATCATTTGATATAATATTATTAGAAGAAACATTTGATTTTACGGATATCGGGAGCCGTTCCTCTGTAACTCCAGTTTTATTGTTACTTTGGGATAATCGAACCGCACTATCACTGGAAATAGTGGCAATATCTTGTCCCTGTTTGCTATAAATCAATGTTTCTTTTTTTATTTGATTTTTAAAGCTCCCTATATTCTTAGGTATAGCAGTGATAATAATATAATAACCATTATCTTCGTTTTGTAATTCAAAATAAGTAGGTACTACATTTTGTTTAGCTTTTACATTATCATCATTTAATTTAACTAAAGAATATGTCGCTCTTTTTCCTTTTCCATTATCTTTTTTATAAATCACATCAAAATGTTCAGCAACATCTGCAATCATATCTTCAATCGAATTATACCCTATATGTTTAGCTTGTTTTTCATGTTTTTTAGCATGAATTAAGCCTTGTTTTTCATTACCAACACGAAGTCGAATTTTCCCTGGTGTCAATTCACCGCCAGTAGCCTTTGATATAGACGATGTGATTTCTCCAAAATCCCTGCTTCCATTGGATTTTATAATAAATTCATTTTCATTAGCTTCAGCTAAAGATTTTCCACTTTCTGTTAAATATCCATATGCTAAATCAAATGATTTATTTTGTTTATTATTTGTATTCTTTTGTTCTACTTCATTTGCTTTTAAATCAAAAGAAGACCTATTTATATCTGACTGTTCACTATTATTCTCAATAGATTGTGTTTCAGATGTAGATAAGTCTTCTTTTTGTATATCTGCTTCAATTTTATTGTCATCTAAAGTTTTCTGTATTTGTTGTTTTTCTTTATCATTTAATATAGGTTCTAATTTTCTTTGCATAAAATCATTAGCTTTATTTACTCTATTAATATTATCACTACTAATAGCCTGCTCAAGATTATTTAAATCAACTTTTAATTGTTTTTCTTGTACTTTATCAAACAAAAGTTTACCTATATTTTTAGCAGCTTCTATATCTATTTCTTTTTGTTTTTGCTGAATATTTGTTTCATTACTTCTGCTGCTTGTTTGATTTTCTTTTGGTAATTGTCGTCCTTGTTCATATTGTTTTGCTTTGTCTGCAATTGTTTCAAGTCCATTTATAGCATCTTCCCTTCTTCTAAATTCATTTGCTACTTCTGGTGGTATCTGCATACCATATTGAGGATCTTCATATCCATATGATAAATGCTCTATAGCTGTATCTCTTAAATATCCTTCAATATCATTTTTTCCAAGAGGTCTATTATCTCTTGCTTTCATTATATCTCTATACCATTGATAATTATTGGAAAATCCAGGACTATTAATATATTCATCTGTTTTTTCATTATAATATACACTACGGGCTACTACTCCTTTTTTCATTTGAGAACGAAGTATTTCCATATAGTTTTGTATATCTTGTTCTTGCTCATTTTTCAGTAAGTTTAATACATCAACAAAAGATTTTCCAGTATCTTTAAAAGTGTAATCTAAATAGTCCATTGCTAATGCTTCTTCTTCAGATAAGCTATTTATAAATTCTTTATATTTTTTTGCTCTTTCTATAGATTTAGCTAATTGTTCTATAGAGTAATCATATTGATAATCTTGATTATAATTTTCCGCCATCAAATTGTTTTTTATTCTATAATATAACTCATTTGTCTTATCTTTTGACGATTTTTCTTCAGATTTAGTTTTATAAATAGGCTCTCTTTTTGCTTTCCAATCACCATATTCATCAAGAGGTAACATTAATTCATTACTCCAATTTATAGGATTAGTCATATCATCAGAAGAATATCCACCTTGATTACCATTATATAAAGCTTCATATATTTTATTATTTTTTTGCTTAGATTGCTCCTCTTCATATTTAGGCATATTTCGTTTTAAAATATCACCTAATAATCCATCACTGGATAAATCTTTTCCTTCATTTTTTGATATTACTGTTGGGCCTAAATCACTATAATTAGAAGGAAGTGTTGAAAAATGGTCTAATCTATCAATAATTCCTTTTATTTTATCTTGATTATTTCTATATTGAACAACTGGCACAGCAGCTATTTGATTATTATTTATATTAAATGGACTTTTTATCATTGATGCATTTTTTTGATAATCAATTTTTCTCTTATCTCTAATAATTTTATCTAATACATTACTAAAAGATTGGTATTGTTCTTGTTTACTATTATTTCTAGCTTCAGCTATTTCATCAGCAAGATGATTATTAGGATCATTTAATCCATTTAATAAAGTTGCTTTAATTACTTTTTCATCACTATTTAATGAATTTAATAAATATTGTATTGCAGTAATAGCATCTCTTTGTCTATTTATATCACTACTATCTAATGAAGCTTTTATCTTATCATAATTTACTATAGGATTAGTATTTTGTAATTCATTATTACTTTTTTCTAATTGTTTTAATAAATTATTTCCTAAAATTTTTAGTTTGTTTGTATCAAATTGGGGTTTATTATCTTTATTTTTATTAACTTTAAAAGCATTATCCGCCATAAAGCCTTTTTTCATATGCTCTATTTCTTCAGCTCTTTTTGCCTGCAATTTTGTTAGAAATTTTTTATCTGTTTTCTTTATATTATCAATTAAATTATCTAAAGCATATATATCATTATTACGCTTTATTTTAGTTAATTTATCTAAATATAAAATATTTCCATCTGTTTGAGCTTTTGCTATTTCCTCATCAACAATATCCCATTTTTCATCTTCAGATAAAGTATCTAAATCACTATTATCATTTTTTTCTGTTTTATACTCTGCTTGTGCAGGTTCATAAAGTGATATATCATCTGCTTTCATATTAGAATAATCATTATTTAATACATAACTATCGTTATTGTAAAAGTCGTTAGCAGTTGAATTATCAATGTTTGGTGCACTATCTACTTGAGTTGATACACCAGGTATAGGCTCTCCATGGTCTGAAAAATGTATATGTCCGCCAGTAGCATTTGCTGATGGATTAGTATATTCATCAAGTGATGTTAAGCCATATTTTTCGCCTTGTTTTATAAGCCATGCTCTAGCTTCAGGATCACTTGCTAATAAGTCATTAGCCACATCAATCGCTTGCCCACTATCATGCCAAGAAGAACCATCTCCATTTCTTTTCATGCTAGTTACATCTAAATTATAACCAAATTTATTATAGAAATCTCTTGCCAATAAATTTAATTTTTGTTCTGTTAATGTAGTAAGCCCTGTATCACTAACTTCTCCTAAGATATTGTAATATTTCTTATCAGGCAAAGAAATATTATTTAGTTCTTCAATTTTATTTAATACGTTATTGGCATAATTTATGGATTCAGAAAATCTTTCACCATTATCAAAGTTTCCTTCTCCTTCGTTATAAGCAATTAATGTATCTCGCCAATTGCCATATTTATCATATAAATATTTTAAATATTTAGCTCCACCCATTATATTTTGTTCTGGATCTTTTATATTTTTTACACCCATTGCTTTTGCTGTTTCAGGCATAAGTTGCATATAGCCTATAGCCCCTTGTTCTGATACTGCATTAGGATTATATGAAGATTCTATATTACTTACAGCTTGAATAATACTTGCAGGAATACCAGTTTCATTAGAAGCATTATTTATATATTTATCAAAATCTGGATTTCCTGTTGTAGCCCTAATTGTTGATGGTACAGCGGATAATCCACCACCAACTATCATACCTGTTTGCATAGCATCGATCTGATCTTGAGGTGCATTAAAAGGGTTAAATGAATATGGTTTATCTGTCCATTTGTTTTGAATACCTTGTTGTGTAAATTCTTCTGTGCCATTTTGTATAGCATTAATGCCAGTTGCTACAATTGCTTTTTTAAGTCGTTTAGGCAATGTTTTACCTAATGATGGATTTATTCCTTTTCCACCAAGTAACGTATATTCAATTGCATTAGAACCCATTAACATTGGCAAATTAGACATAGTAGTAGCCCAACCTCTTAGATATGGATTATCTAAGTTATTTTCTTTAGCATCTCTTACTACAGCTCCACCTTCAGACATAGATTCAGGAAAGGCTGTCATTGCCCCCTTCAACGCTAATTCAGCTGACTTTCTGATCATAGGATTTGTTGTACTTTGAATTAACTTCATTAAGTAAGTTGGTGCTAAATAAGCTGAGGGAGCTAAGGCAAGCATTGAACCTGCTGCATTAGGTAATGTGTAAGTTAATCCTTCTGGATCTGTAAAAAATTCTTTAGAAAAAATATTTCCGCTAAAATTTTTATTTGGACTAGTTTTTTTACTTATAAAATTTAGTTCATGTCCTGTATTTAATCCAAATAAGTCAACTATACCGCCATACGTATTACTTATTCCATTAATAAGACTTTTAGGTGCATTATAGTTATATTCTTGTGTTCTTTCTAAGGCATTTAAATTTCTTTTTTGGAAATTTTTCAACCAATTTGGTTCTAAAGTTGATTCATTTGCATATTTTTTACCAGCTTCTGTAATTTTATCAGTAGAATTTTTATCAAATTCTGTCGCTTGATAAGCTAATCCACTCAATAATCCAATAGGAGATACATCATAAAGAGTCTGAAAGCTTTCGGGAAGATTTATACTCTGTTTTATTCTTTTAGGAATATCTATTGATAGATGGTTAGATAGTTTATCATGATTTACGTCTCCATTACCAGGATAAGTATTTGCCGTTTTATTACTAGAATCATATTTGCCTGTTCCTTTTAAATAATCTTTGCCCGTTGTAGAATAATCAACATTATTTTTATGGAATTTATTTGATACCCATTTAAGATTATTATCTATACCATTAGCAATATCATTTGTTATATCTGATACAGTATCTATAGCATTATCAAAAAAACCTTTTTCTTCAGGCTCATTCTTTATAACACCAGAATTATTACTATTTAACCATGTTCGCGAATTTACTTTTCTAAAATAATCTAATCTATTTGACATTATAACACCTCTTAATCACTATATTCTGGTAAGTATTCTTTTCTTATTTCATCAGGTATAGCATTCCAATATTTGCGAGCATTATCTTCATTTCCAGCTTTTTTCTCACGTAAAAAATTAAATACATATATTATAGAATTGGAGAAAAACTGATATTCATCTTCTGTTAAATATGGTCCATATTTTGCCAATTCTTGCTGATATTTATTCAATGTATCTTCACTTGATAAAGCATCATCGTTTTTAGCTGAAGACAATAAATTAAATACTAAACTATTTATTTCACCAAACATTTTTTGCTCTTCTTTGCTTAAGTTATTATTATTGGAATTATTTTGTTTTTCTATATTAGCTTTATAACTGATAAGATCTTTTTGATTATTTGTATCAATACCTGCTCGATAAGCATATGAAGCATCTTGTCTTTTATTTTTTTCTATATCATTTCTATCTTCTAAGTCATATCTTTTTTGTTGAAGTTCTTCATTATACTTAGCTTGTTTATCCATTGCTGTTAATTGATTTTGTGCAGATACTGCATCACGTGCTAGTTGTAAACCAAAAGCATATTGGTCTTTTGGCATACCATATGCTGATAATAGCTGTGTAAATGCATCTGGATCCTCAAGACGTAATTGAGCAAGCATAGACATACCAAGATTATTAACACTACCATCAGGATTAGTACCATATGATATAAATTGGTCGGATAAATCACTCATTTTTCTTGACTGATATGCAGCTGATTTTTGTGTTGCTATTTCTCTTGCTGCTGTTTCACCTACACCGCTTTTTAATACTCGCTCATAAATATCTTGCCAATATTCTTGAGTTGTTAAATAATTTGGTGTAGATGTATTAGTATTATTAAATTGTGGTGTTTCATTTAAATATGCTAATTTAGCTCTATCTAAGGATATATCAGAATCAAATGACGATACATCTAATCCATATTGTCTTGCTAGATCTCTGGCATTTTTAGCTTGTACTTGTGCAAGGAAGCGTTCATCATCTGTACTTGCATTATCATACATATATTTAGCTTGAATTAACTGTCTTTCAATGCTATTAGCTAAATTCTGTTGATATGAAGATATTTTTTGTGGTATAGGTTCTTTATAATAATTTAAATCCGCCATAGATTTTTGAGATTGTTCCTGTGTTTTATCTGCACCAAAATAACTACTATCTACACCTAATTTATTTAATTCTTCTCTAGCAGCATTTGCCTGTGCATTAGCAGACTGCATTCCTTCAGTATCATTATTAGCTTGAGCTTTCATATAATCTTCCTTTGCACTATTGATAATATTTATATAATAATCAATTCGTGGTTTTAAATATTCAGGTAAAGAATTAGCCGGCACTTCATTACTAGAAGCGACGGCATTATTAAAAGACATTGGTTGATTATAATATCCCAAAGCATATTTCATACTAAGATCATCTTTCACTTTTAGTTTATTTGAATCACCTAATAAATAACTTTCCTTTGGTACTGTTGTCGTATTTACTTTATTTTTATTTGTTGTAGATATTTGTTGTTCTACTGTTGGTAATTGCATATTTTGATAAGCTGATATAGTACGATTATCATTAGCCATTTGATTATACTGATTCAGTGTAGTTCCTTCTGGGATACTAGCATTTGTTTCCATTACTTGTCGAACATAATCACTATTATCTCCTAGAATATCGCTTTCTTTCGAACCTTTATTTTCAATACCACTTAATATACCATCTGAAGTAGCTTCATTTGATGATATTGGTTCACTTATAACTGCTTCAGCAGCTTCTAATCCTTTTTTCTTATTTCCTCTAGTAAAATAGTTATTTAAAAATGCTCCTAATCCATAACCAATTGCTTGCTCAATCGGCATACTAGCTACAGCTAATCCTCTTTTTAAGTTATACATTTTATCCCACTGGTCTTGATTTTGATATGCATTTATTCCTTGTTCCATAAAAATCATTCTCCTTTATCTTTTAAAATAATCCGCCAAACAATCCACCAAGTAATCCGCCACCGCTAGTGGTTTGAGTAGTTGTAGTCGTTCCTTTACCTGCTAATGCATTAAGCGTTGAATTGCCTGAACTTGCAAGCCCTGTTGAAGCATTCCACAAATTAAGTGCCGGCTGTTGAGCCGCTTCTTGTGCTCCTGCTGCTGTTGTTATTCCTGCCGATGCATTATTGATATTTCCATTATTTATTCCATTTAATAAGTTCATATAGCTTTGTTGTTGTTGTGAAATAGTATTATTCACGCTATCAGATAAATCTTTCATTCCTGTAGTTGTTACAGAACTATTCAATACACCATTATTAGCAAGTCCATTTAATAAATTACCCATACTATTTTGCGCTATGGTTGATACATTATTAGTTATATTGTCTAGTGCTGCTTGCGGTAATTGTCCATTAGCCAAAGCTTGATTATTTTGGTTTGCTTGATTTATTTGACTTTGTGCTTGATTATTAGCTGTGTTAAAATCATATTGAACAGCACCTATTGAGTTTTGCAGAATATTTTTAGCAGTATCATTTAACCATGATGCATTAGGTGCATATTGATTAGCTAAATCAGCTTGAACTTTTTGTAATTGTAATTCATACTGAGTTGGTTGATACGATTGGTTGTTTACCGTTGTATTTCCTTTGAATAACTGCAAATCTATATAATAAATTTTAGGTTTGTATGCATGCATAATCTCACCTACTTTCTATATCTAAATATCCCATGTTACATAATAAGAAATCCTTGTTATATCATCGTGCAAATATACGGGTGATATACGAGCCTTCTTACCTTCTTTGTTTTCTGCATAATAGATAAAAGAGCCGTCATGAAGCGGCTCTTTTTTAGTTATCTTATATCCCCAAAAACGAATATAAGCTTTTATATTTTCTCGTATGCATATTGTACCTAGTTTTTTTATCCCTAGCATTTGAGCAAATACTGTGGCAAAATCTCGCCAAAATTTGCCATCACCAGCCATTTGATAAATCATTAGCATACTATTATCTTGAGTAGTGCCAATTTCACAAAAGCCACGAGAAGGCAAGTAAAAAAGCTTAAACCCTTCTTTTGGTTTAAACTTATCTTTTGTTTTTTGCTCATATTTTTTTATATATTCATCTAATGTATTATTCATATAAAAAATCCCATAAATAAACCATTTTTCCCACGTGGGAAAAATGGCATTAAAACTTGAATTTATAACCTAGAATAACTGTCTTTTCATCAGCGATTATCCAGGTATTTTTTATATCCCCAGCTATGGCGATACCATTATTTCCAATACCTAGACCAATAGCACAATTTTTTTCTTCATTAATTTGTTTTTCGTATCGCGTCAATAATTGATTGGCATTCGTTAAGGATTGATTCAAAGTTTGAACTTGCTTCTGTAGCTGTTCCGATTGCGTTTTCAAGTTTTGTACTTGTTTCTGCGATACTTGAAGCTGTTCCTGTAATATCTTGTTTTGCTCCTTCAGCTTGGTCAAGTTCGTTTCTAATTGCGTCAGTTGGCTTTCCGTTATCGTATAAGTCTTTTCTGTCGCTCCACAGACTGCACACATACAAGACCACAATAATAATACCGCCAATAATAATATATTTATATTTTTTAATCTTACTAAGCACATCATTCAAGTGTGTTCACTTCCATTTCTTCAATACAAGGATTTAATGCTCTAAGCCCTGTAAAATAAAGTACATCGCCCTGCATAAAGCAAAATTCAGGTATATTATCCAATAATACCTGATTAGGATTTTTAGATGTTTCAAAGATGTCTTTAATCTTTGCTTTTGTAATACCTTCAATTGGTTCTTTACTTACAAGTTTAATGGTTTTAATCATGATAAACACTCCTTCATTTTGTAACTTCCGCATTATTTAATAATTGAATTATCTCATTGATTTTATTTTTTAATACATCTAGCGTGAGCGTATCTCCGTTTTCTGTAATTTGATTTATTTGAGGTTGTTGTATTATACCTACATGGTTTGTAGTTAAGAGTAAATTTGTTACCTCTTTAGACAAATTACTCAATATAATAGTGTTTTCAGCTATCTTTTCTGAAATTATAGCATTATTAACCAGCTTTTCTGTAGTTATTGATAAATCTTTTATCATACTTGTTTCAATTTTGTCATCAGCCAAGAGCTTATCAACTACTTCTTTTGCAAGCTTAATTAAGGTAACAGCACCATCAACAATTTTTTCTGTACTTACAGAATTATCGTTTGGAATATTTCCTTCTGCTACTTTTAGCTTAGTTATCTCCCACCATGCTTTTAAATACTGCTCTTTCCGCCAAAAAGGTTTAGAAAATGGCTGATAATCTTTACCAGCCATTGCCATTACTATTGAATATAAATATTGTTCTTCTAAATCTGTTGTCGGTTTTGGCAAGTTATCTATTATATCCTGGTAATCATTCATAGTAGACACTGCAATCAAGTCCCATATTCCCAATTCGTTCACAATCAGTATATTGCCAAATACGACATATACGATTAGGATTTTCTATAGCAAAACTATTTTGATGATAATATTGAGCTGACCAAATAGGTACATAATCAGGCAATGCTTTTAAGTCTATAATATTTGTGAGCCAATTATAAGAACTATATAAGCCTACATAGTTATACCCTTTATCCAATAATGTACTGATAAAATTAGCAATAGGATAAACTACATTTAAATATCCTTCTAACATATCTTTATCTTCAGCATCATACCAAATGCCAAGTTCAGGATTTTTCCCATTAAGATATGTCTTAATCTGTTTATCAACCCAATTAGCTTCTGCTACAGCTTCATGAATAAACGACGCATGGCTATAATAATAAACGCCATAGCGTAATCCATACGCTACAGCGTTATTTACATGTTCTATAAACTTTTCATCAAGATTATAGTGTTCTCCTATTTTTAGAATAACACCTTCAATCCCAGCGTCTTTTACTACCTGCCAATCGATCCATTCTTGCCAAGCAGAAATATCAATTACTTTCATCACTATTAATCACCGCCAAATCAATATTTTCAATTTCTGCACGTTTTTCTAATACTTTTAATTTAGCTCTCATATAAATTAATTGTTCATATAAAAGCTCATAACTGCATTTAGGCTTAAATGGTAATGTTCCTGCTTTATAAGCTTTTAACATTTTTGCTAAACCTTCTGTTCTATTTTTATCCTGTGCGTATTCAGCTTGAAATCTTTCTTTAAAATCAGCACTTAACATTAATTTAACAGTATCTTTTAATTCCATAATTATTTATCACTCCCAAAAATATATCCCACTGCAAAACCAAATAAAAAGAATCCACCACAAATGCAATTAAATATTAATTGCTTTATTGCTAATACGTCCATAATTATTTATCACCTTTAAATCCACATTTAGCACATAACCATAAGAAGCCTAAAAAGTCCCATACTTTATTTTCTATTTTCTTCATGCAGATTTGTTCACTAATTTTCATATCAAAATTTTTAGCATCTATCGGTGAGCTTGTTTCTTCTATCGTAAAATTATTTTTTAATTTTACCTGTGTAAGAGTTGTTTTTTCTCCTATTTGGCAAGACTCTACTTTATCAATGAAATTACTAACATCTTCTTGTGTTACAGTATCTTCTTTTTGCATTTCTAAATACTGGGCTTCAAAGATGTCTTTAGGACACCAAGATACATAACCATCAGGATAATAAATTTTATATCCTTCATCACTAGTCATATGACCTTTGAAATCTTTCCATGCCTTACATGGTTCAGCCTTAATTAATTTTACACTAATATAATTTCTAATCATTATTATTCCTTCTTTCTCTTTACTTTCTAATCTTTTCTTTTTGCATAGCATATTGAGCTAAGTTATTTTTTAATTTAGTTGGAACTGGTACACCACAGTTTGTAGCATTTTCTAATATACTTAGGCCTTCATTTGCGATATAAAATAAAATCGCAATATCTCGCGTGATAGTTCCTTGATTGAAAACAATATCTGCTGTATGTGCTACCATAATAATAATTACAATGACAGCTTTTTTTGCTAATCCTCGCCAACCTTTTCTGCTATCTAATTTTTTATTAGGGTTTATCCATGCGGATAAAAGACCTGTTATATAATCTAACACCATTAATAAAAGAATAGCTTCCCACAAGTTTGACCAACTGCCGAATAAATGACTACATATAGTCCCCACAGTAGCAAAACACGCTCCCCATTCAATCTCTAATCGGACTGGTATAATCGTCTTGCAAAACGAAACCATATCCGCCAAAAACTCCTGCATTTTAACCACCTTCTTAAAATTTAATTTGATAAAACAAACCGCCAGCCATTGTGGCATACGCGTCGTTATTGTCGACATTATCATCGACAAATTTTTCTTTTGCCCATGCAATACCACTTGTAATTAAAAAAGCTTCAAACGCACTGCAACCTGCATTTCTTTGCAACTGGTCCGAAATAATATATCCAACCGCGAAGTGCAAAGCTTTATCTGTAGGAATATCATCCTGCATATCATGAATAGGATTAGCATTTACAATTGCTGTAGATAAAAAGAAGGCACAACACAACGCTAATAATAATTTACGCATTGTCTACACCTTCTTTATTTTCAATTGTTTTTTCTTCTGTTGTATCCGAGAACGCAATACAATTAGGATTTGTACATTTACCATCTACTAATTCCCCTGCACAATACTTACAACGTTCTTTTCTTACAAAAAATGCCATTTTATTCAACTCCTTCTTCAAGAATATTATTTTTGGCTTCTTCATATGCTTTATTAAATTCCATAAACTCTTTCTGTATAGACTGTACCGCTTCTGTATTTCCTGCAAGCGTAGCAGTATCTAAATCTTGTTTAAATCCTTCTTTTTGTGCATTATATTCTACTTCTAAAGCAACTAAAGCTCTTGCCTGTAATTCTTCTTGTGTTGGTTCAGGTGGTATATAAATAACTGGTTTTCCTGTTTGGTTATCTCTCTTAAATTTAGCATAATTATTATCTTCATTACTCATATTACCTATATAGTAATTGTATTCTTCTAATGGAATTTCAATATATCCATCAGACGTGAGTTTATTTTTTCCGCCATAATTATTAACATGAAACGATGGAATGAATCCTTCTGGCAATCCTTCGTCATTGAATTTTGCAAAATATGTTGTAGTCATTATAATATCTCCTTGTTATTTTATTAAAAAAGGGGTAATTTAAATGCGCAAACCAAATGGATATGGTAGCATTAAAAAATTAAGTGGTAAAAGGCGGAGACCTTACGTTTTTCTCATTTCCGCCGAAGGTAAACAAAAACCGCTGGCATATTTTGCTACGCAAACGGAAGCTGAAATCTATGCAGCAGATTACAATAAAAAACATAATAACAAAATCCTTTCTGGACATCAGATTACTTTTGCCGAGCTGTATTATCGTTGGCTGCCGTTTCATACGGATAAATATCAGCCAGCTAAAACAACTCTTTGCAGTTATAAAGTGGCGTTTCAACATTGTCTGCCATTACATGAAATGCCTTTAAAGAATATTAAATATTATCATCTGCAACAAATAATAGACGATACTAAAAGAAAAGGACTTTCTTACAATAGCTGTAAGAAAATCCGTTCTTTAATTTCATTGATGTTTAAATACGGAATAATAATGGAATACTGCAATAAGAACTACGCCAATCTATTAAACTTAGGCAAAAATAAAGCAATCCGCCCACATAAACCATTTACAAGACAAAAAATAAATAAATTATGGGCTAATTTAGAAATTGATGGTATAGACACTGTATTAATCCTAATTTATACAGGCATGAGAGTTGGAGAGCTATTAAGTTTAACTAAAGATAATATTTATCTTAGACAAAAGTATCTAAAAATAACTAAATCAAAAACGAAGGCTGGTCTTCGCTCTATTCCTATCCATGAAAAAATACTTCCTCTAATAATAAATAGAATGAATAAATATGGTAAGTTTCTGATATGTGATGAAACTGGAAATCCATATAATTATAGTAAGTATAGGACTTTATGGAATAAAATAATGCAACAAATAAATGCAAAATATCACAGTACACATGACTGTAGACATACTTGTGCAACTCTATTAGATAATGCAGAAGCAAACGAAAATGCCAAACGTCGTATTTTAGGTCATGCGACAGGTGATGTAACTGATACTGTATATACTCACAAAAATCTTAAACAATTACGAAAAGCTATAAATAAGATAAAATAATTTGTTACTAATAAGATACTTTTATTTTTTATAACATAAGTAAAAATAAGGATTTATCTATATATACTAGTGTTACTAATGTTACTTCTAAAAACCATTAAAACAATATATTTTTAAACTTAAAAACCGTTGCAAAATCTGTTAAGCCTTTAATTGCAACGGTTTATTCTATATATATAATTTATAAAAATATCAATGGTAATCACTATCTAAATGATTTGCTGTAAATACAGATAAATCTTGCGTATTATCATATAGTTTATTTAATAGTAGCCTTAAATCTTCTTGCGAAATATAAATATGACCATTAGTCCTACTATTTATAGTATCTATTATTTCTTTAGACTCCGTACTCCAGATATAAGATAATTCTTCGATATCCTCTTTTGTTAAATGTATGTTTACCATATCTGAGCTTCCCCATTGATATTGATTAGATATGTCCTCTTCTTCTAAAGTTGTAGGCAGTACCCACATTGTATACTCAGGGTATTTTGCTTTTGAACTCAATCTCTTTTTTGTTTTAGGTTCTACAACCACTTTCGTGTTAAATAGTTTTTTTATTTTGGTATATATATTATTAAACATATGCATCAACCTTTCATTAGACAGTGGGGAT
>OGJF01000026.1_pt1 | contig 95855 bp, 161 predicted proteins | sample 1572001 | NCBI WGS metagenome assembly OGJF01 (sample SAMEA2582113, study PRJEB24529) | metagenome | biome: Human gut stool | place: China | collected 2011
TTCTCCTATATGCCCATTTCTAATTAAAGTAGCTAATTCTTCATTAGATTTATCTCTTTTGTAGGAAGCACCATCGAAAGCTTCTTTTGCATAGAATACACCCCCACCAAGAGCACCTCCTAAAAATGACATAGAATATCTTTCCAATGCATTATCCCAAGCTCCCACATCAGCAGTTGAAGTATCTGCTCCTAAAAATCCTGCTAACTAATATATAGATTTAGCAGTATCTGTAACTAATTCTTCACCTACTTCTTCTAAACCTTCACCTGCAGCTTTTCCAAAAAATCCTGTAGTATGATATTTTAAATCATCCGCATAATTGCCTAAGAAAGATTTAGTCTTGTTTAAGGCTGCATGTATTTTCTACACAGCCTTATTAGCTGGAGTATCATTAGAAGCACTTATTTGATCAAATATAGCTTTTAAACCCCCTTTTCTAACACCTTTCTCGTCTGCTTCTCCTAATAATTCATTTTTAATAGCATTTCTAGCTGCCTTCACACTATCTTCTGTAGCATCGTCAAAGAACAACTCTCCAAGATGTGCATATTTGTCTACAGCATACATACCAAGAGTACTACCTAAAGCTATAGCTGCTGCATCCTATTTAGAAGCTCCATGTTGTAGAGCATCCCCATATACATCAGAATTAGATACAATAGCCATATAAGCTAATGAAGCATCACGCCCTAACTAAGTAGATTCTTTCATGGCTTTTTCTGCTGCTGGCAAGTACTTTTTAATACAAGCAGCTCCCAAAACACTATCTTGCCAATTACCAGTCTAAGATAATGCCTACATAGGCATAGAAGAAGCTTTAGCCTTGTATAATTTAGCTGCATCTTCCATAGCTTCTTCTATATAATTCTTACTACCTTTTAGTTTATTAATAGCCTAGGCAATGCCCTTTTGCTGACCCCACTATAAAGCTACATCAGAAATAAGATTACCAAAGTTTTCAACACTAAAGGTATGTTCTTTAGCATAGTCAGAAGTTCCAGAGGTAAATTTATCGCCCATAGCAGCTATGGTATTCATCCATTTAGGAGTTTCTGAATCACTAAATAAAGCAGTCGTCATTCCATATAACATAGGTAATGACTTAGCCATTTCCCTAGCTATAAGAGCAGTAGAATAAACAGTTCCAATTGGACCCCCTACAAACATAGGTATAAGAGTAGCTACATTCTTAGCAATTACCCCTCCTACAGACTTTTCAATATCATCAGAATCAAAGAAATCATATTTGTTTAATTTAGTACCATCCACAGTAAGAGTATCTAAAGAAGATAATACTTGTTTACCAATAGGGCTTCTACCTCCTAAAGTTTCATAATAATATGTGCCTTCTTCATTTAATTTATAGTCCCCTTTCTTATGTTTGGTGCCATCTTTGTCTATAGTATCTTCTTCGTATTGAGCTAATACTAATGGGTCTGAAAACAAGGATTTTAACCAGCTTAAACCAAAATCAGACTTACCGTTAAATAATGCGTTATCATTTGGTGTCCAATTTTCAAATTTACCAGTTTCAGAATTAAATATTTTCTATGTTTGAGCTAATTCTGATCTACTATGTTCAGGTTTACTCCAAACATTTACTCCTTCAATACCAATTTTCTATCTATCAGGATTATAACCTCTACCTATTTTAAGACCATTACTTCTAACCTTATCATTAGGAGTTCTTAATGTATCAAAAACATCAAGTTCAAACCCTGCTGGAGTTTTATCATTTTTAAACTACTAGAAATCCTAAAGTCTCTAATCATAATATTTATCAAACTTTTTCTAATCAAAGTCCCCATTGTTTCCTTTAAAAGCAGGATTATTCTTAATAAAATCTGACTTTAAATACTAATCTTTCTTTAAAAATTGTGTATTATCTATACTCATATCCGCGATATTTTTAAAGTCAGAAACTGTAAAATCGGGATTATTTATATTTGCCACTAACCAATCGTTCATAATACGTCAGCGCTTGTAGTTTTTGCATCATTCATTTTCTAGAAGTTCCTATATTTCATTTCATATTTAAGAGCTTCATTATAATCTAAGTTCTAATTACCTCCTCTAACAGCAGCACCTACATTATTAGATATTGGAATATATACAGTTGCTTTATAGATATTTTCAGTGCCAAACCAATCAAATGGATTATACCAATCGAAAGTGTCTATATCTGGAACTTTAGCATCTTTACCAGTACCCACAGTAAGAGAATCCTTAATTAATTGTATCTAATCATCCGTAGGATTTTTGATATGTTTAACATATGCAGTGTCTTCAATACCATTTTTCTCTGTAGTATAACCTTCAGTAAGTATAAATGGAGCAGTATGTTTAGGATCAGGAGTACCGTCATCTTTAAGATACTGATCGAGATGATACTTTGCCTTGATAGCTTCTACTTGTTCCCTAGATGCATTTCCAAGTCCTTTAATTTCATTCATAGCTGCATTAAAATCATCAAGAACACTTAGTTTTACAGTTCCATCTTCATTTACTGGTAAGTCAGCCCTAACAATTCCAGTATTGTTATATGTGATTTTAGATAACTACTCAGGAGTAAGTTTCTAATCTCCAAAAGTTATACTTCTAACATTTTTAACTATATCCTACAAACCTGATTGAGCTAACATATTCTATAGAGAAGTATTAACAATAGGTTCACCTTTTTTATCGTTGATAGCTGAGAAGAATGAACCATATACAGACATTTGTACTCCATCACCCTTATCAATAGTTACTGGAGCCACATCAGCTCCTCCCATATCCTACATAACTTGTAATGGGAGAGAAGTTTTTAATTCTGTATCATCTTTACTTCCAGCATTAGCATCTTTAGACATGGATTTTTTAGTAGGACCACCTTCTAAATCTACAGTAAAAGATCTGTCTTCACTAGTTTTAGATAATACTAATGTACTAATTAAGTTTAAAGCTTCCTTATCAGTTCCTCCTTCAGTTCTTGTCTTTAATAAAGATTTAGCATTTTGTGGTAATGTTTTATATATATAAGCAATAGCCTACTAAGCCTACTAAGCCTGTGTTTTATTAATTATTTGTGCTTTATATAAATCTTCTATGGAAGCATCATATTGCCCGGTTTCTTGGGCTGCTTTAATAAAATCATTAAGTCCTTGTATAAGCTATCCTTGTTGGGTTGTAGCATAAGCAGTTTCAGAATTACTATTAGTACCTAAATTTCCAATACTATCCTGTATCATTTTGGTTACTTGACTAATTCCTATACCGTTATTAACTACATTTAAAATCTCATCTTTTCCTGATAAACTAGGGTCATTAGCTCTTAAATAAAGTAAATCCTAATTAGTCATTTGTTTCCATCCGGACTATTTAGCTTTTTCAGGAGACATTAACTTATAATCTTTACCATTAGTCATATATACTTGACCATACTAATTTATAGCAGCTTCATTAAGTCCTCCATTAGATTTTACATTATCTAAAGCTTTATCATACTATTCTCTACTAAATGAGAGTTGATTCATAGTCTGTAAAGTAGATAAATATTTAGATTCAATGTTCTAAGTAAATGAGCCATCAAAATCCATTGATGTAAGCTATTCAAGCTATTGTAACTAATTCATAGCTATATTTACATCATTAGGAAGCCCTTTCAGTTTCTCTTTCAGCATTGTATATAAATCTTTGCTTGATAACTTACCACTTTCAGATTCTTTAGTAGCCTTTGCTGCCAATGCCTCTTCCTAAGTGGCAGTTGTTCGCTTATCAGACACTATAACTGGCTAATAAGCAACAAAGGGAGGAGTGGCTCCTCCCTATTGAAACTTAAATATCATATTTAATTAGATTTCTTTTTACGTTTTCTCTTAGTACTACTATAATTAGTTAGTCTATTTATAGCATCATACATTCTATCTATATGGTCTTTAGTAGTTTTATAGAATCTATCAGCATCTGCAGTCTAAGCTTTTAGCTATGCTGCTGCAAGTTTTTCTCCTTTTGCTGCTTCTCTTACCTTACGTAAATTTAGTTTAGTACCTTTTTTAGCTTTCTTAACTTCAGTACTGTAACTATATGAAGGGGTAGATTGTCTGATAGTCCAATACTTAGATTTAGGGATACCATAATATTCTCCTAATAAATCTTGCTAAATTTGTCTAGTAGCTGATAATACCTTATTCCACTATCTTAATTTAACTGGATCTTTCTAAATATCGCTCAATTTAACTGTACCATCAGTATATACCTTATTCCATAAAGAAACATCTTCAGGAGTTAAACCATATTTATCTGCATAATTAGAAAGACCATATTTAATAGCATTATTTATATCTCCTTGTGCAAACTAATCAGCTCTTGCTCTCATTTGCTCATAATCAGACTTTGCTTTAAATTCTTTCTCCTAAGCTAGCGCATCCCATACAGTAAATTTCTAATTGAGGTATGCTGCTTCTAAGGCTTTATTTTCGTTAGCAGTATTATAGAGAGATTCTCTATTCTTCATAGCAACATCATGTCTACTTGTGTGATTAGTCACTTCCTGCTACCAAGCCTATTCCTACATTTCTCTTAACCTCTAATTACTCTATTGACGTCCTGCAGTAATAGCGTCATTACCTTTAGAAGTTGCCTCTAACTAAAGCATAGATTGTAAATTTCCATCAGATGTAATAGGATGACTGGCTGTTCTAGTTAACTAAGCTGCAGCCTATTGACCATTCATTTCTGCATCTAAATCAGACTAAATATAACGATGGTCTTCTTGTGGGTCATATAATATAGGCTACTTCTTTAACATATCTGTAACCTTTCTATTAGTTATATCCGCATACATAGCTCTAGGAATACCCCATTTATCAGTAACATCAATCTTATTTATAACATCTTTTAAACTAAAGTTATTAGGCTATTTAGGTTTATCCTAGTCTGCTACAGTTGTCTTTGAAGGATCAGTGTAAGGTTTTAATTTATAATACTTAGTATTTGGGTCTAAATAAAAATCATATCCCTATTCTTTGAATTTTTGCTAGTATTGTTTTAGCTATTCATCATTAAAGTCACCTTCACGACCCAAAAGTCTTCTAGCATCAGTAATTCCTCCAAATGAATTATCAGTTTTATACATATTACCATTACCTAACCAATCACCTGAATTAGCCTTTCCAGACACTATGCCGAATTTTCCAGAATCTTGAGCTGATTTAATTCCAAGAGTATTGTATCCCAAACCATCAGGATCATTTCCTTCAGGACTTACGTTCCATTCGTCTTCATATCCAGCTTTATACTTATCCTAATACTAACCAACAGTTGCATTATTATATGCATTAGTATTTAAATAATCCTATTTAGAAGCATTAGTATAATCATTATAATGTAAGTCCTACATAGTATTTAACCAATTAGCATAACCATCTTTATACTATTTAAGACTACCTAATATATGGTCTAGATTTTTAGAAAATACGTCGGTATTCCAATTATAATCATTAGCATATCCTACACTATTCTATTTAGCAGGATTGCCATTTATATTATTACCATTAGCTAATTTCTAAATCGAACCACCTTCTTTAAAATAGAATCCATGTTTCTAAAATAAATCTCTCCAAGTCTAACCTTGTGTTTTAGGTCCATATTTTGGAGTTGGGGGTATATATGACTAACCAATAGGTGCATTATCAAATCCTATTCTAAGAGGAGAATTGGCTAATCTCTAGATTTTCTGTTTAGTTGAAGATTCTGTAGGTTGTTTAAGTAATGAATTTCTATATGGATTTTTTACATCTAAACTAATACCATGTAAGTTATTTTCTCTAGCTACTCTCCATATATTAGAGTTACTAAATGTTCCCTAGTTATTTAATCGACTAAAATCATAAACTGATTTAACTTGAGGATTATTAAAGTGTAAATGTCTTAACTACTACCATTTACCATTTCTAAAGAAACTACTTAATTCAGCATCAGGATGTAACTTCTTAAATTCTTTATTTACATCTTCTAATGACTTTTGTTTCTTTAAAGTTTCTAACTATTCTGCAGTTACCTTATACTATTTGCCATCAGAAGCAGTTATATTAAAATCCTTAGTTTTAGTACCTTTAGCCATCGTGTGGGCATTAAAATGTCCCACTGCACCTCTAGAAACTCCTGCTAAAGCAGAACAACCCGCTGCAATATTTTGCCAATCTTTAACTGTAAGAGATTCATTACTAGCTAATTTAGCCCAAGATGCTCTAGATTCAGGAGATAAAGCATTAGCCGCAGATAGAACAGTTACTATCTTAGGTACATATTTAATTAAGGTTTTAGTTATTTTACCTGCTTTTCCAGCAGTTCCAAAACCCGGAACCAATCCTACAGCATCCATAGCAATATTAGTCCCAAGGTTTTTCCACATATCTCCTGCAGATACAGATTTATCAGACATATCTGCACCAAAATTAGTTAAAGAAGAAATTAAACCCGTACCTGCGCTTATAGCAGTACCATACACTGGAACAAACGCTGACAAAGCAGAAGCTACATCCATTCCGGCTGCAGATATTCTAGCTATATCAGTAGCAGTAAATTCAGTATCACCAGGTCTTCTCTAACTTGCTATTTGTCTCTTTTTATCTTCCGGTGTATTTGGATTACTAAGAGCCTTTTTATTTTCTTTTTCTTTTGCAGCCTCTTTTTCAGCTCTAGTTTGTAATTTCATACCTAACTAAGCCCTTGCAATAATCTGAGCCTTTCTTACAGAATATGGATCATCTCTATAAGCATGTGCTTTTCCATTTTTAAACCATATATAAAGAGGTTGCCCTTTTGCATTTTCAGAACCCTTTAATTTGTATATTTCATTACCTGCAGCGTCCTACACTTTTTCAAACTAATCCCAACCACCTTGTGTTTTATCAAGCAATGGTTTATAGTAAGCAAGTGCTTCACCTAGATTAGAAATCTTCTATTTACCTCCATTAACTGTCATATTAATAGCTGTTCTAAGAAAATCTCCTTTTCTATTTCCAGTTTTGAAAGCATTCTATAGACGTCTCATTGCTTCTTGACTAGTTCCACTAGTATACTCAAAATCGGTATTTCCGTTCTGCCAACCATTACCAAAGACTTCAGTACCAAAGTTTCTTTTACTTACATTAGCATAACCTTTACCTTCATTAGCTAAATACTACTGCCATATCTTATTATTAGCAATTTCCTATTCCTATTTAATAGCTGCATTGTACTCATCAGTTATATTCTAGGATTCCTGATTATATTGTCTTCTAGCTAAGTCAAGAAGATGCTCTTTCTACTCAGGATGAGCAGCAATCTAGTCTGCTAATTTATATTTATCAATAACTGCCTAATCATTACTTATATCAAAAGCCTCAGGCTTTTTATCATCTGTAGGTGTAGTACTTTGAGAGCCGATATTAAAATACCCATTATTCCATCCACTAATACCTGCTCTACTTGCAGCAAGTATCATATTGTTCTTCCAAGTATCTAAATTAAAATTCTTATCACTTGGATTATATTGTCCTAAGATATTTCTATAATTAGTATAAGCAGCTTTAACATCATCATTCATTTCCTACTTAGACATATAATCATCTAAGTCTGCCATAGTTTCAGCTACTCTATTAGTGTATTCTCCTTCTTTGTCTTTATTCCAATAAGGTTGAAGGTCATTAGCTGTTCCTGCTGGATTGTATTTCTTCTACCAATAAGCATCAAATCCGTTCTTAGCATAGTCAAATCCATTTGTATCATCAGAAGTTTTATTTTTAGCAGCTAAAGCTTCTCTTAACCCCTTACCTATCTAACTGGCATAAGAGGCAAATTGTCTATTAGCTTCAAAAGCCTAATACTTACCTTGCTTTCTCTTTTTTAAGGCATCATAATCTTCCTAACTAATTTGCTAACCCTTATTATTATAATAGTAATTATCAGAATCTGTATTAGAAAATTCTCCCTTAGTGTCTGTTATAGTTCCAAATTCATTAGTACTAAATCTTCCACCTCCATTATTAATATCTTCCTATAAAGCATTAGTAAAATTAGTGTACGCATGCTTCCATTCTTCTTTTTGTTCTGGAGTCCAATCTGTTTTAGAATTAAGAAATGTTTCTGCGTTATCTCTTATATTCTAGAGATATAATTTAGCATCTAATTCATGACCTCCAAAATTATATTTCGATTTTTTAGTCTATTCTGCCATATTATAAAATTAGGGATATACCTAAATGAGTATCTAGATATATCCCTACGTTTAAAATTGATTACTTCTAAATTCTTCTTACAAGACGTCCACCTCTACGATAAACAGGTTCTGATTGTGGAGCACCACCTGCTTCAGGTCCGCCTGCTTCTGCTGGAGCACCACCTCCACCGAGCATTTCGAGTACCATTTGACATACCTGAATAGCGATTTGACAATCTTGATTTTGTACTGCTTGCTGAGCGCCTTGCATCAACATAGCTGTTGGGTCTTCACCACCCTACTGTGGAGCAGCAGCCTCTGGTGCTGGAGCAGCTCCGCCTTCTTGAAACTTCTTAATAAATTGCATGTGTTTAAATTTAATTTGTTAATTAACTAGTTAATTATCTAATAATATTATGTATTTCAATAGTACATATCAATTATCTAAAATGCAAATAATTTTGATGACTTATGTAATTATTTATTTTTTATCGTTCTAATCTTTCTTAGATTCAGGAGCATCTACATATTCTGGTTCTCTATGGTCTTGAGCATATAATTCTTTAAACATTCTCTTGCCAAGTCTCTTACAATACTTATTAAATAACTCCTTATTATCTTTATTAGCTTCTGCTTTCTTAGCCCAAGTAATCATCTACTTTGTAGAAATTCTACTAAATATGCGTTCTCCACCCTATAGATCCATCTGAGTTGAACCATCTGGAGCAAGTACCTTCATTACATATTTATTAGGGTCATCAGATTCATCAAACTCAAAATCATCTCCCTCTTCTATACCTGAATTCTAATTTACTTCAAGTATATACTTAGCATTAGGAAATGGGTGTAGCGTCTCATCTTCGGGCTAAGCTTTATATACTGCAGTTACTTCATCATCATCATTAATAGCTATCTAGTCAAGTGGAATTTTAGTATTTTTCATCCACATTTCTATAACTGGCTACTATTCAGACCAGATAAATAACATTCCTTCATCAGGTGCTAACTATTCTCTATCTTGAAGTCCCTTCTTTCTATCTTCTTCAGTTTTAGCTATTTCTACAGTATATTGTTTGTCTCCTATAATTATTCTTTTCTTATCCATTAAGCCATTTTATTTAATACTGCCATTAAACTAGTTCCTTGTGGGTCTTTAAAATTGGATTTACCAGTTTTAAGATATTGACTTAAAGCTGCTGGACTAAACCACATTCCATAATCAACTTGTAACTAACTAAGTCCTCTTAAATTAGCGAATTTACTAGATATATTTCTATTAGCTTTAAGTAACTTAACCGCAGCAGAAATCTATTCCTCTGGATTATTTAAAAATTGTTCTTTAGTTAAATGCGGTGCATATTGTTTTCTTGTACTATTTATAAACTAGAAATATCCACTAGCAGATGACTTAGCATTTTTAACAGTAGGATTAAAATTAGATTCCTTTGCAGCTATTTCTGTAAGTGTCTATCTATATTTAGCATCTTCAGGATGTTTAGCTAAATAAGAAGTCATAGCTAAATTGAAGGACTTAGAGCCCTTTGCAGGAATATGAGAAGTATTTGTTGAATTGTCTTCTGAAGTATTTTGTTCTAGAGGATTCCATCCTGCAAATCCTTCTTTTTTCTAATTTCTAGACTAAATTCTATCTAAATTCTCCTAATTAGTTAATTCTTCTCCTATTGGAGTATATTCTATCTAAGGAGATTCTAAGTAAGAAGGAGCCTATACCTAATTATAGGATACAAATAAATCACTTATTCCCATCTAATGTTCCTCCTTTCTTACATTCTTTAATTAAACCAGTCCTATCTTCTGTATTATGTAGAATCTCATAAACAAGTAATTTTCCAGCTTCAGTAGCTAATTCATCCTTCTCTTTCTAAGTATTAGTATATCCCTAATATCTTTTATGTAAATCTTCTAACTACTTAGTTACTTCTAATGAGAAGATAATTTCATTACGTTCTATCTCAGCTTGTTGTTCACCCTTATTATCAACTACTGGTATACCCTTCTTAGTTAAGTCTTCGGCATTTTCCATATGATGCTTATGAGCATGTAAAGCACCTTCAGGAATAACATTTTTCTAATTAGTTTCCTCAACCTTCTCAGGTTCTTGTTTAGGTTTATCAGTTTTACCACCTTCTTCTAATTTCTATATATCTAAATTAATTACAGGAGTCCACTCTTTAGATTCTTCTAACTATCCTCCCTCTTTTAATTTAGATACTTCTGGATATTCAAGATTAATTATAGGTTGCCACTATTCCTATTTAACTTCTATATCTATTTTATCTTTAAGCTAACCACCTTTTCTATGTTTTCTTAGATTAATTCTCTATAAAATAGCACCATGTTTAGCAGCTCTTAAATACTATTGTTGTATACCACCATTAATATCCTATCCATATCTAGTATAAGCTAAATATGATTTATTAGCTAACTAATCTTGATAGGCATTAGATATATCCGTCATAATATTCTATTGAGTCTTGGCTGTATCAATAAGTCTATTAGCTCGTTTCCTAGCACCATTACTAAATAAACCATATTTCTTACCTGCTTTAGAAACAGCATCTTCTATAGTATTTACAGAATCTGCATAGTCTCCTCCAACTTTTTCAATAGTATCATTATTAGCAGAGAACTATTTAGCTCTTTTTGCACCTATACCGTTGATTAATCCTGCAGGAGTAAGTTTCATAAAGCTACTATCTAATATTTTATCTGTAGTAGTCATCTAATCAGTTCCTATTCCTAATGCAGATAATCCATCTCCTATAAATTTTCCAGCCTTCATAGCACCCCCAACAATAGTTCCTACAGGAGAAAACATCATTGCAGCATTAGATATAGAATCATAAGCATTATTTAATCCTTTAGTTAAACCTGAGTCATTAGCGTGCTATTTACCAAAGAACATATTATCTAAAGTATCTACTGCTTGACCACCAATTCCAGCCACTCCTGCTGTCTTATCCTAATTAGATAAATTCTTCCAATTAGACATTAACTAAAAACCGCTGCTAAAAGAACTTCCTAACTAACCTAGATTAGCCATTGTATAATTACCTGACATTATACCAAAATTAGTCAATCCCTAAGAGATGGGATTTAAGGCATTAGAAGCTGTCTAATAACCCTAACTTATTTGCTACTATCTTATTTTAGCTTGTTCATCTTGTTGTACTTTCCATATATTAGTCTATTGCTAATTGATAGCATTTATAGTATTCTAATCTAATACAGAACCAGCTGTAGTAGGGACTAATCTTCCAACTAATCCCTACTACGTAAACTGAAATCCTGCCTAACCTTTCTATATTAGTCTTATTTTTTTATGCATAGCTAACTTGATATATAGTATTTATAAAATCAATTATTGCTAGTTCTTTACCTGAATATCTAATTCTAATCTTTATGAATTTATCTCTCATATCAGTTTCCTTTCTATTTTGAGCACTTCCGAAATTATACTTATAAATATTCACATCATCTAACCAAGAAGATGTATCAAATGGGTGTATTCCATTCTCAAAATCTACCTTATATAAATTATACATTGCATTATCCTTACCTTCAGTAGTATCTTTATATCCATCTAAGACAGAATAAGACTATCCAGGAATTGCTATTTCACCCCTTTCTTTTACTGCATCTGGAATAGGAGAATTATACAAAGGTAATGGAGGTAATTTATCTCCTAACCTAGTACCCGCTCCATCTTTCCAAGTAGAATTTTCTGGAGTGCATAAAGCCTTAGTAGAATCCCTTCTTTCATACTCATTTTTATAAGTAATTAATAAAGGATTTATCTACACTTTCCATCTATCCTCAAGATAACGCATATTAGAAGCCATTAAACCTCTTCCCCCAAAAGAAGAAGCTGAAGTATCAGTCTAGTCATCAACATCAACAGCAGGAACGTGATTCCAAACTCTGAACTCCTATCTATTTGGATAATATACAATTTCACCTCCAGATAAGTGTCTATAATCGTGTGTTCCTACCTAAGCCATTATGTAACTATCCTCCACTTCATTAATGTGCTTAGCTCTTGCAAAATAATTATGTGGTAAATCTGCTGACTTATTCTATTGTCTAGTCTAAATCTTCAGGAAGTCACTATTATACTCAATATCACAACCATTATATTGCCAAAGAGCTTTCATAGCCTCTTGTCTAAAATACATATTTGGTTTATCTTTTGCAAAATCATAAGCCTCTCCTATTACTTCATAATGAAAAGATTCAGGTTTTGCTTTATTAGCTATTAATTCCAGATTAGTAAATATCTTATGGACACTAGGATCATTAACTACAATAAATTCGAATTCAAATGGATGCTATTTACCATACCAATAACATGGATATATGTCATCTGCTATATCAAATGAACCTGCCTAACCGTGTTTCCAGAAATCTGTACTTAAAAACTACATATTCCATTTAGGGATAACTGCAACAGTAGATTCATAAGTAGCTACATTATAACTAGCTGTTTTATTATAATAGTAATCTTCTAGAGATTGATCAGTATTAGGTATAGTAGCCTTTATAGTAGCTTTGATATTTAATAGTTTAACTATAGTATCAGGATTTATCTATTTATCTTTAGGTAACATTTCTCTTTTACCTTGTAGATTCTTGAATATAGGAGCATTAATGTGAATTAACTCCGAATAAGTAATAGTTTGTGCATGAACTATATAAGTCTATATAGGACTATCATTGTACTTAAACATGTTATCAGAGTAAGTAACTAATTCCTTCCATTTGAAATACATAGACATAATATTAGTAGATTTAGATAACTAAACATCATTAGATACTTCTATCTAAGCTGATAACTTACCATACTAGTTATATAAATCATTGATAATCTCATATGCCTTTGTTTCTTTAAACTTTTCTAAATAATTATCAGAAGTTACTCCCTATACAGTATCCGCAGTTAGTTGCTATTCTATAATATCTATACTTTCTTTAGTATTAGGCTCCCATTTATTTACATCCGTATCAGCATAAGCATGGTTCTTTTTATTTCTATAATAGAGTTCAGAAAGTAGCATGGATCTCATATCTTTATGTATAAACACACTACTTATTTTGTTATGCTCTTCATCCTTAGTAGTTAAATACACTCTCTTAACTCCAGTATTATCCATTAAATCTCTTGTATACAATGGTGATTTAGGATTTATGTACAAACCATACACAGAAATATTATGGTCAGGAAATAATGCATCTTTTACGTTATCTTTTAAAGAGAATGTATTCTACTCATGACCATCTTTATAGAATTTTAATTTCTACAGAGTAAAATTTTTATAGTTGCCATAAACATCTCTACATAATTCATAACTAATATCATATGGCACATTGTAATTAGGAATTACCCTATTAGATAATTGTAATATACCTATAAAATAACTTGTTGTCATTACAGTTCCATAGGTAGTTTTATAAGTTCCATTTTTAGTTAAATAACTAATAGGTACTGATATATTCTAAACAACTTCATTATCTAAAGTAGGATCAAATACTACATTAGTTAAGGTAATACCATCTGCAAAAGAACTTGAAGAATGACTTGTACCTAGTTTAGCTATCCACTTAGAAGTGTCTCTATTAAATGAGAATGGTATATTATTTATATTCTCCATAAAACTAGGAACCCAACTGTAGAATGTAATAAACTTATCTAATAATTCATTATAACATAAATTCCACACTTTCTCCTAGAAACCGGTAGTATTATCATAGAAAGTAAACATTACATCTCCTTTATAAGAATTATAACAAGTTTTTACATTACGAATCCCTAATGTAGGTGTAATCTCTCTTTCTCCAAGAGTAATATTATTATTTAGAAATTCTTGTACTTTAACGTCTGAAATACAGATTAGAGAGCTTCCGTCAGTCTTCCAAATCTTCTTAGCTACAGTATCTACGCCATATACATACTAAGTACTATCTCCTCTTTTTCCTGGAGTCTTTAGAATACTATCTGCCCATTGACTACCAAACATATCAGAGATAACAGTTGGAGTCTCTGGGAGCACTCTAGAAGTAGCTACAAGCTATCCTGATACCTATTGAATTGCTGTCTAATTAACTGGAGCAACTGCAATTCCATGTTCAAATATAATTAATAAATTGGAATTTAATGAAATTAACTTAGTTATTTCTCCATATTCCCTAGTATAATCAACGCTATTAGTCTTTCTAAATACTCTATAACCATTTTTATACGCATCATTAATATGAATATCAGAATACATAATACGTGTTCCAAACCAATTCTTAATATAAGGAACATCAGGTAATAAGTTATTCCATCTATCACTCAGAGATTTACTAAATCCTTTATTATAAATATGAGATTCTGGAATTTTATATGTGCCTTCTACACTCATAGGAGTATATGGAAAATAACCCCTAGAGTGTCCTGTCATTTGTTTTTCATCAACATTAGAACTGTCTAAAGTACGTATATTTAAATTGTAAGAGGAACGTACTCTGAAAGTTACCCACATACCTAACTAAATGGCATTGACATCTCCCAAGTTTATATTCTCATAACTCTCCGTTTTCTCTGGATTATAGTTATCTTTCCAAGTATTTTCATCAACAATTTCATCATTATAAGGGGCAGAAGGGGAATTAAAGTTTCTTATGACTCTATGAGTAAACTAACATATATAACAATCTCCTCTAAATGCAGAAAACTAATACCCCTCTTTGTAGAAGTCTGTGGAATCATTAACTAACTAAGATTTTTTAGTTACTAAATAATTATCAGATTCTAATATGTCAATTCTATCAGTAATAGCAGAATACGTAGAATTATCATCCATTCTTATCTAAATATACTTAAGTGTATTACTACTATCATATTTAGGTATATAAATATTTACAGTAGTCGCAGGAGTTAATTTATCCGAAGTATTAGCCACTCCTAAATAAGTCCCATAGATACCTCTAACTATATCAGAATTAGTCTACTTATTACTTATTGTTTCTTCATCTGTTTCTGATTTATTATTTTTATCATTCTCTGTTTTATATTCATCACCTACAGATTCATATCTCCAAGCTTCTTCTGCATATCCAGCTCTACTTCTAAACTTTAAATTATCTAATCCTACACACTTAACATCTTCAGGGACACTAATTAATTTATAAGTTCCTGATATACTAGAATTAGTATCATAATAGTCAGGTATATAGTAATGTCTATAGTTATTAATAATATCTTCTGAGAAATAATTAGAACTATGCCCCAATAATAAGTTATTTCCCTAAGCTTTTGTAGATTCTATCAAATGTTCATTACCGGTAAATAACTAATTAAAGTAAGCTTGATTTACTTCAAAATCTGGGCATAAGATAACCTATGTTTTATTCTTAGAATTATCCTTAATTATAATTCTATTCTCGAAATTTCCTCCCACCTTTCTAGACTCATCTAATTCAGCTATTTTATATCCTTTAGGACATTTAGTATTTCTTCCATCTAGTTTTTTATGCTACCAAGTCTAAATACCATATTTAATCTCCTGACCTGTAGCAATTGCAGCTGTTATTAATCCTACTGCAGTTCCGGTTCCTACAGCTATAATAGCAGAAGCTCCTGCTACTCCAGTAGCTAATCCCAGTCCTGTAGTTACAGCTCCTCCGGCAACTAGGATTCCTCCTAAAGCAGTACTACCAGCGGTAACTGCTCCAGCTAATGTCGATCCAGCAACTAATGCTCCAGCAGCTCCTGCAGTAAATACTGTAGCTGCGCCTAAAGCTACAACTCCAGCTGTAATGGCAGCTATTTTACCTATTTTACCCCATAAACCAGATGATTTCTTTTTAAACTTAAACTAATATCTAGATAAGAACCCTTCAGAAACATAATTTACATCATTAATATCTTCTGTAGTTACATAAGTTTTATCCAAAGAATCAGATAACTATTCTAATAAACCTCCTGCTGTTGGTATAGTTGGAGTATAAGAGTTCTAATCTAGTCCTAGTGTAATACCTTGAGCTAATATTGTAGGGATTCTAGCTTGACGAACAAAGAAAAACCCTTTAACATATTTCTTTAGTTCCTACATAGCTTCATTATTAATTCTAATGTCTAAACTATGTATAGTATCAGCATCTTTATCAGATTGAAATCTAATTACTCCTTTAACGTTTTCATTAAGAGCTGTAGATTTTAATTCTTTGTTTCTAGTATTAGTAGTTATTAACTAGTAATCTGTTTCATTATAATTAACATAATTACGTTCATTATTAAGATATAATGGTATATCTGAGTATAAATTAAGATCTGAATTATACTCAACTATATTGCTGCATCCTCTAATATTAAATACAGGAGTTAATTCACCATTAGGCAGTATATAAACTATTCCAAGTCTATAGAACTCGTTATTCCAATATCCTACATAATTATAAATATACTGGGAATCCCAATAACCTAAAGATGAAGTATTTATATTATAATTCTGATCAAATTTGCATTCATAGTCTTTATTTTTTAAATAAGGCAAAAAATGTAAAGATAAATCAGACAATTCTTTATAAGGTATTTCAGGTTTATGCACATTGCCTAAAAATAACATATTCTAACAAGAAACCTATGCTTTAGCAGCATCCACAATCTCAAAGGTGTCATTAATGTCAGTAGCTGTTATAGGTATGGTAGGTTCATATCCATTAATACTTATGTTACAAGTACCCTAGTTAGATACTACGAACTTCTTGTCTATCTTTTTATACTCTGTATTAAAATTTTCATCCTATTCTGCAGTATAACGAGAATAATAAACATATAAATAATCATATGCTAAATCTATATTAGACATATATAGATTTACTGTCTTAAAACTATTCTAATCTTTAACACCTGTAGTCAAACTATCTGGATTTCCAAATCCTATAAATACACTAACTAGTCCTGATTCTGCAACAAAGTCTGTTTCATTACCGTCTGCATCAGATAATTTAATATAAAAATGATAATTACCAACTTTAAGATTACCACCAGAAGATGTACCCTCATAAGATAATTTAGGGATACTAATTACTCTTTTATATAACGAAGTGTCTATCTCAAACTGGTCTCCCTAATCATAAATATTGGTGTCATTATTACCTTTTCTGTCTATTATCTCATAAGTATTTTTACCTGTGGCACTGAATCTACTATTAATTAATTTAGGAGTATTTATACCATCATTGATAATTAAGTTGACAGAGCCATCATAACTATACTAAGGAACAATATTTACTGGATGATTTAAATCAAATTTTAACTCGTCTGTTACAAAATCTATTAATTCTCCTTTTTCATGTAATATAGGTAAATTTTCAGTGAGAGGCTCATAAACTTCTTTGCCTTCAACAGTTGTCTTTTTAAGCCACTAAGTACCTATAGTGTAGGTAAATATTGAATCTATATTACTAAGAAAATCGTCTTCCCAATATAGTTTATTATTATATCTCACTACCCAAGCAACCGCAGGGGTTCCGTTAGGTAAGTAGTTGCCGCATTCATCGGTTACAGGATTATTAGAAGGATCTCTACCTTCAATTTTAAAGTGTTGCCTATAGGAACCGTTTTTAAATGCAGTGATAGATATATTTATAGCAGGACCATCTCCAAGTGCTACTTTCTTTCCATTTTGTATTGTTGCATTTGGTACCACTTCATATGTTTTATCTATAATTATATCAAAAGTATCTTCTAATTCCTATTCTGTATATAACTGCTCCTAATATTCATATTTGATCTAGGTTAGTCTATAATTTCTAAATGGATTGTACTCATATACTAAGTTACCTTTAGTGGGTAATACCTTAGTTTGTACATTAAAATTTATTATATCACTCATCATTTAACATGCTTAGCCCCAACTAATATTGTATCTGAAATAAGTAAATCTTTTATAGCTCCGCCCCAGCCCGATCCTGTAAATTTCTAAGAATATAACTAAATACCTGCTGAAGACGATTTTTTAGGAACTAAAGATTCATCTTGATACATAAAAGTCTTAGGTATAGAAAATTTACATTTATTTTCTGAAAAAACGACATTAGACTCAGTGTAACTAGTTAATGCCTATATCTCCTAATTATTATTAATAGGTATCATTGTATCATTTTGAATACAGTATAAATTACCTGCTGATATATTAGATATATAAACATTATCAAAAGTTTTATTAACAAAAGGTTTTATTGTAATATTCTAAGATTGCTATGGTCTTACCGGTATTAAAGATTTTAACTAAATCTGTATAGGAATATTTTTGGTTACGTTATTAAATTGTATAGTAACATTGGAATTAGAAGTATTGCCACTATATTTTTGTATCTAATCTAGATATATACTATAATCATAATTATTTAATAATAACTAACTATTATCACTTACTACTTTTGTACAATAAACAATATCTTTAATAAAGGTAGTTATTGAATTAGAATAAATTAATTCATTTAATTGTAAACTAGAAACTACACTAGACTAATTTAATATATATGTGTTAGCTAACCATCCTGCCCATTTACTAGCAAGATCTTGTAAAGCAGTTTTTAGCTAAGTATTATTACCTTTAGCAGATATATTAATATAATCATTTAATAAATGAATGTCTCCTCCATAATTAAATGCTAACTAAGCGTATATGTTATTATTCTAAAAACCTTCATTATTTGAAAATATTCTATCTCTAAAAGCATTATTAGTATCATTCGTTTTTGAAATATAAGTCTAATTAGTACCAAAATTTAATAAATTAATGAAAAATCCATTTGGAAGATCAAAAGATGCAGAAGAATTTACATCATATTTACCTTCTCTTAAAAAATAATCTCCACTACTTTTCCAAATTGAATGTTGGGAGGTACCATAGGCTTTTCTTATTTGCCAGAGTTCAGCCATTTCTGCCATCTTATTTATTTCGTCCCACACCTCTTTAGCATCATTCTTTTTAAAATAATCTAAGTCTCCTGCTGCTGTATTAATATCACTTAAAGTTTTACTCTGATTCCATTTTACTATATATCTTTGCTTATCTTTACCATCATCACCACTTCTATTAGCCCATAATGAATATACATAATTAAAGTTAAAAGAATTACCTTCTAGAGTTAGACCGTATCCTTCATATCCCTTTTGTATCAAATTAATCATTTCTTTATGAGTAGTTGCCTAACTAATATAAGTTTTTATATACAACGTTGGATTAACTAAATTAATTTTTAAGGATTGTTTAGTGCGCAATTTTCCCAAATTACTTTCTATACCTAGAGAAGAATTATAAGATTTTAAATCATTACCTATATATTCTATTGTATCTAAAGCCTCTTCTGAATCTAATGTACTGGTAAATAACGGTTTATAATTTTTATAAGCATCTTTAGAATCCCATGGATTTGCAATACCTGACATATCTGTGCCCTACCTTTTTATAATATATTCATACTTCTTACTAATATTATTAGGAGCTATATTATCATTAGATTGTCTCAAATATTCATTATTCTAGATATTATTCTAAATCTATATATAAGAATTTCCTGAGTATATATTAATAGGTATGTTATCAGTACTTGAACCTTTTTTTAAACTAAATGAATTATATGTATTTTGTAATCCTAAGTCTGCCGTATACTATATCTCTCCATTATTTATATAATTTAAATTTAAACCTAATCCTTTGAAAACATCAGTGGTATCATTTTGAGGGCCCTCATAACCAGTAAAATTCTTTGTTTTAAAATTAGCATAATACTAGGCTCCTACATCTAATGTTAATTCAAACTAGTTATCTTTAAAGTCTCTTACATTATAGTAATACTGGTTAAACATAGTATTAGTCCATAACCACCTCCATTCAAATTTAAACTATTCAATTTCTTCAGTATTATACTCTCCTAAAACATTTTTACTCGTATATTTGTATATTATTTTGACAGCATATAACATATTACTATACAAAGTACCTGCATCATTATAGAATATTGGAGAAGTAGGACCGATAGTCACTGGTTCTTTATTATCCTTATCCTTATAAAATGTCTTATCTTTTTTATTATAAGTAACTTCTACAGGTTTCAATTTATCTGTTTTTACTAAATAAACATAAGATAAAGTGGTATCTACATTCTTTGGTATTTCACCATTCGTAAACATTTGACCCGCATGGGGTATTAATTTCTTATTATGCTATTTAGATAATTTATAATTTGAAGAATTACCATTTAATGGTATATATTCTGTTATAATACCTGAATAAGAAACTAAATTATTAATAAAGTATTTAGCGCATAAGCCCTGATTATCATAAAACTATACTTCTATCTCAGCTACCCCTTTATTATCTTCAGGATAGATAGAACTATCTATTTGTAAAGTACATAAATTCTCTCCTATATAGTATTTATAGCCTTCTAGGTTAATTTCACCACTTCCTATTTTACTAAAATCTATATAGTGTGTTTGTACTAAATCAGAGAGAACTCCATATTCCATCATAGGGGCTACTTTAAAGGATAATATTAAATCCCTCTTATCTATCTTGTTACCTTTATTATCAGTATCAGGAATATTTATTGTAAATCCCTTTTTAGTTATAGAAGATTTAAAATAATTATTTACTATACAATCCTATACTTCTACAGGATCTACTGATTCTCCTTTATTATTATAATACTTTCCTTCTACAATATGGTGTAAATCTAAGTAGTATTTACCTTCTTCAGGAATGCCATTTTCTATCTACTGTGTAATCTTAGTATGTCCTTTATATTGATCAGATTGTGTCTGATAGTTACTATTTAAGAACTTATCATAATTATCAGTATCAGCTTGTCCCTTTATTTCTAATTCTATATATTTTTTAGTTTCATCAGTTTTAGGAATTTCAGGAAGTGGAGCAACTTTAACTACTTCGTCTCCAGTAACATAGTATTGTCCAGCTTTGTTATCATTTCCTGAATTACTAGCCCATTTGAAATCATATATAACTATACTTTTCGGATTTACATCAAGATTATTAGTTTTCCAATTAAAATTAATGTAAACATCATACTACTAATAATTAACAGTTGTTGATTCAATAGTTTTAGTAACATCTTTATTTTTTAATACCTCATAAGTACTATTAAATGCCTATATTCTTTCTAATTCTATTAAAATAGCTAGCTTACCTGAAACTTTAGATTGAAATACAGAATATCCTGAACTTAATAAGTTTCTGTAACTATCTATATCGGGTTTATTAGAATTGTTAGTGGATTCCTAATTTATATAAAAATCATTGTACCATTTTAAATCATTATTTAAATAATTAATTTTACCTGAATCTTCAATAGCTACCACATTTATTCTAAATTGTTTAGGGAAAGCTCCTACAATATGTGATTTATTTCCATAATCAGATATTCTTGGCATATTATCATGTATATCCCCTGAGTGTACAATAAATTTATCTCCAGGATTCAGCTTATTATCATAAATAACTTTCTTAACAGAATTACTTATGGTTTCTTTAAAACCAAATTTATTCTATTTAAGAAACTCCTCTTCTAATTTAAATGTAGTTTTAATGCCACTTAACTCTTTGCTGCTAATATTTCTTTCTGGCGATGGAAAACAGCCTATTTGAGACTTATTAGTTATTGGATTGTAAGATACAATGTAAATAATATCTCCGAATTCACAAGTACCTACCGGAATATAACCCTCAGGTAAATAAGTTGTCTCTATTCTACCATTACCCATATCATTCTATAATGATAATTCATTACCATTCATAGTTAATAAGGTAGCATTAAGGGCATGAGTAAGACAAGTAGCCTGAGTGTTGTCAGGTGCAAAATCCATAACGAGTCCATCTCCAAAGGTATTTTTTGCAGTCATTATAGTATTACCTGCCATAAATTATTTCTTTTTATATTTACGTTGTTCATCTATTATAAATTCATAATTATATTCTGATAATAATATGTCTTTGAACTTTAAAGGTTCTCTAAGTAATATTAATTCAGCTTTATCTGTTTTTAGTTTTGCTTGATAGAAAGAAAAACCTCTATCCCAAGAATATGGAAATCTAAATATAGCTACATGTCCATTCTACATAATGTTACATTCATCATATACCTTGAAGAACATAACTTTTTCAAATATAAAATTCTTTTTAGGTCTTCCCCTACCGGTGTGTTTCTGAGCTAAATAAGCTTCATATTGTGGTCTAGTTAGAGCAAAATAGTAATACCCATCCCATTTGATTTTTTTACGTTTATACATTACTCTTAACTTAGTTCTCATTTTATGCTAATAATATTCAAACCAACGTAATGAATCTTTCATCAAATATCCCGAATAAAACCATAATTTACCCTAATTAACAAGCACATCACCACCATAACTATTATGTAAATAAAAAGCTTTCCAACCATACTAGAGTATTCTTTTTATATCAGATTGTGCTATAGTTGGATACATCTCAAATATCTATTCATAATAGTCCTAAATTGTTTTCTATTTCAATACTATTTACCCTAATTAGTGTATTCAGTTATTCTATCTTTATCGCTAGTAGCTAAATAAATGGGTTTTTCTCTTCTTGTTCTTTTCTTGCTTTCCATTACAAACTATAACTAATAACCACAGAAATTAGATGTAATGAAATCGACATCACGCCATTTACCTCGTTTAAAAGCTTTTTTAAAATCATCTCCTTCTGTTCTTTTCATCTATATGTAAGATTGTGTTCTACCCATTCCAGGTAATTTAAATTGAGTATTATTCTCAATAATATCATCAAGAATTAATCTTACACTACTCATCCAAATAGAAGCTGCTAAATCTCTTTTACTCCCATCGGAATAGACTTCTTTACACTATTCAGGAGTCATTTTAAGCTTTCTAACCGGAAAGTTCATAAATATGTCGTGGCATGTAAAAGAATGCCCCATTGCAAAGTTACCCATTTATATTTGTTTAGTTATTAGAAACAAAAATAGGGAAGCAAAATTGCCTCCCTATTCATTACATTGGTTTATATGATTTATTATATACCTTTCTGTCCCAAGAATATTTGGCATCTAGTATATCATTCATTTCATTTTGTGAAATATAATCAGGTACTCTAGCAGCATCCAATAAACCCAACCACCTTTTACGTAAATATTGAGCTTCCTACATAATTACTTGGTTATGAGTCTTAAATGCTTCTTTCTATTTAATAGTAAAAGCTATATAAACTGCTATAGCACTCGCTTCTTTATCATTTATATCAGGTAATCCATCTTCATCTAAAATATTGGCATGATATAATAAATTTACTGTATCCAAACCTTTATTTACATATAAGGTATTACCTACTCTTTTATATTTAACAAACTTACCACTTATATAATAAGGATTGGTAAATGCTTTTCTGGATTCTATATAATTCTCTACATTTGCAGAGTAAGGATCTCCATCATACTTTACATTACTAGTATAATTATAATCTTCACCACAATAAGTAACTGCTTCTATTATAGAAACATCACATGGTAACTAAATAGACCCATTAGAGCAATCTACTTTTAACTGTACCTATTTAAGTATAGTATTTTTATTTCCTATTTTATCGTAAGCAATTAAACCAATTTCTTGTAAATCTTCTAAATCGCCTGTTACATCATATTCTGTTTTAGCTTGACTTATTGCATAGTTAAAATTCATATTGTATTTAATTAGTTACCAGAAGTATATTGCTAGTCATTAGGTAATTTAGGAGCAGCTGCTTGTCTATAATAATAAAGTTTCTCTTTAGTTAATTTGTCTTTAATTAACTAATCAATAAAACTGTTATTTACATCGGGACCATTTAAATCATCTAAATTACAACACTTATATTTATTTAATTGTCTTGGATCTTTAAATACTGCAACTATAGACACTTGTCTCACAAAAGGAGCATTAAATAAAAAACAATCTAACATTCCATCTGTATTAGGAGCAAGGTCAATCCAGACATAAGGTTTAGTTAATCTCCTTCTTCTATATTTTATAGTTTGTAATTCAGATAATGATGTGACAATAGTAAATTTATTCTATCTATCAGTAGCCCCTAGATATTTAATAGCCTAAGTTCCGTATGTTGTGACAAGTTGGGGTATTTGAAAATGTGCTGTAATGGTGTCGCCATCACTCTTTTTACCACAAGAGCATCTCTCTAAAGATTCACAATCAACATCTACACAATTAATAGCCATTAATAAGTCGTCTATAGGAGCAATTCCTTTAGAATGTAATTCATTTATTATTGATAATCGACAAGCTACTATTTCATCCTAGAGCTAGTCTATATTCATAGATAAATTCTAGTGATAACCTCTTAAACCTGATACTACATCATTTCGTATCTAACTAGCTAATTTCTCTATGTACATTTATACTTACTATTTAGATTTATTTTCCTCAGGATTCTATTTAATTCTATGCTAACATGTAAAATTATAACAACGTATACCCTTTAAATAAGTAACTTTCGATTTTAGTTCTGCAATTTCTGTGCATTTGTCTGCAATAGCTTTAGATTTTTCAAAAGAAACTTTATCAATTTCTCCTCTTAATCCTTGTAGCTGTTTTCTAAAATCACTCTCTAATTCATGATAGTCTTTGATATACTTGTCACAAGTTTTCTACAGGAAATCATACTAATCCTGTTTTAAATCTTCTTTCTTATGTTCTACTTCTACTAAACTTTGTTCGGCTTCAGCATCTGCTTGTTTCTTTCTACTATTAAAAGTAAAAATATAAGTAATGGCGGCACCCAGACCGCCACTACCTATTATTGGTAAAATCCATTCAAGCAACACTTGTTCCATTAACCCTTAACAGTTTTTACTCCTTTAGTTAATTCAGATTCTGCTTGAGATACTTCACCAGTATCTGCAGAAACATCTTTATTAGTATCTGAATCTACAATAGTGCCAACTGTCTTCAAAGCAGTTTCCCAAGCACTAACTAAGTCAGCATCATTCTTAACCCAGAATACATGAGTTGTATAAGAGTTTAAGCGTCCACCAACAACACTCAATGGATGACTGTTAGCAGGAGCATGATATTCAATGATATACTGATTGTATGTAGCACCTACAATAGGAGTTTCTACCTGACGAATAGCAGACCATTGATAATTTGCAGCAGTAGGAAGTCTCAAATCTTTAATAATCTGAGAATAAGTACCAAATGCATTCTTACCAAACTTAACTAATGCAATAGGGTCAGTAGCTTGTACCTTATTAGGATTCATTGTTGCTACTTCATCATCATAATCAGCTGCTTCCTCAAAGATATTGATAGTTACCTTTCTAAATCTCTGATACTCTGTAGCACCAGTAAGAGTAATCTTACCTTTACCATCATTAGCTACCTTGATAAGGTCTTTATCTACTTGGAACATATGATTGGACTTAATTGTCTTCTCAAGTCTGTCTGCAAGAGCCTTAGCACTATCACCCTTCTTAGCAATAAATTCTACCCAGAAAGGTTTGCCCTTATGATACCAAGGAGTTGAATAGATATAAGGTTCAGCACCATCTACTCCTAAATAAATATCAAGTCTCAAATAATTAACTGCATGGTCTGTAGGTACAACAGAAGTTAACTTAGTAAAGTCAATTGTTGCTTCACACAACTCTGCTGCATAACCTTTACGTCTACGAATACAATCAACATTATCCTTTACAAAGAGAAAATCTCTCTTAATCTTGAGAACATCTTTCTCAACTCCATCAACTTTCTCTTTCTTACCTTCAAAGAGAACTACTCCTTTACCTGAATCTGGATCCAGATTACTATTAATAATAGTTTGTGTCTAAAAATTTAAACCTGCCATAATTAGTTATAATTTAATTAAAATTACTACTGTTGAGCTGCCTACTATTGAGGTGCAGCCTACTACTGTCCAGTTGGTCGGGCAATAGTATTAGTCATCTAAATATTATTTGCCAGTCTTGGATCATTTGAATGCTCCATAACTAAGTGTACCAACTCATTTATAATCTCCTGGTTTACATAATCTGGGAACTCCATAATCTGAGAAGTATCTTCAGTTAAATCAATCTATTCTTGTGTCAAACGAATAAATTGAGGACTCTTTACATAATCAATTTGTACTTCTACTAACTAAAAAAGTGAATCGTCTTTACCATAGCGAATTTCACAACGAACATTACTTGGATTTGCAACTCTTACTGCTGTAGGCTTTTCTACTAAAGAAATTGTTTGCTCAAGCTTTTCGCCACCATCAAGTGGCTATGATAATTTAAAGGTTCTCTAAAAATTAGAGCTTTGTTTATCTTTATCAGTACTAACTTTCCCACTGTCAGTAGTGTCCCCCTTTGCATCAATTCCATTATCTGTTACTTTATAAGGTCTTGCAGGCATATCTGTTCCGGTATATCCTGCTGGGTTAATATCAGAAGGTTCTCCATTACCAGTTACTGGGGAAGTCGGAATGGTGATACTAGAAGCTTGGTTATGTATATAATAATATGGACGCATTGGAGAAGGTCTATTGTAAATATCAGTTACAATCTAACTCCAAGAATCCGCTGTAAGTCGAGTTGCAGGAATCTAAATATATGAACCTGCATCCCAACAGTCTTTTTGTTTTGCAACATAATAGATACATACGCAATTAAGCATATGTAAATAATCAATAGGCATAAATACCTCATAAGTAGCACCATTCAAAGATTGAATCTAAGAATGTACATTACTTAAATAAGAACTAGCTTTAGCATACTATGTATCTGTAGAAGGACTTTTTCCACTATATTCAGGATTAGTACCATCTCCAGTATAATTATTATATGGCTTAATCTCACCGGATTTAGTCACACCATACTTATGAGGTTTTAAATAAGCCGTAGATTTTAATACTCTTAAATCATCAGTAGTCTACTAATTAATATCATATACATTGTATACTTTATTAATATACTAATTGATCGCCTTGTTAAAAAGGTAATTAAATTCATACAGTTTAAGAGCTGGAGCTTGAATCTTACTCAATTCTATTAAAGTTGCTTCAAATATCTACCTAGCTGTCATTTAAAACGATTAATTTTGTTTATTATTTCTTATCTGAGAGTTCTTCATCTACGAACATTTCAGGATAAGTATCTTTACGAATCATAGCCATGACTTTACTATTCTTAGGACTTTGCATCCATTCAATAGCAGCATCATCTGTTGCTCCTAAGATACATTTTCCATCGTCACCGAAAACATAGAGACCTTGTTTCTTTCTAATTACTCCATGTTCACGAGCTTCAATAAATAACATACGGAATTGCATGTCTCCTCCAGTGTAGCAATTAATAATTTTCTCTGGAGTCTTTTCTGCAATAGAAATTAAATAATCCTCAACATCTGCATTAGGTTGATTCTTCATATTTCTACCCAATACTCTAGCTACAAGCAATCTGCCATCATAACCTCTTTCATCATCAAGAATGAAGTTAATAGCTTGGTGAATGAGTTTCTTTCTAGTAACTCTACGAGATGCATCAAGACCAGGTCTATCAACATATAACTCAGCAGCACCATAACGAGGTCTTGTAGAGTGTTTGTCTACAGTACCGTCAATTAAATAGTCACCCTTATCATTCTTAGCATATCTATCTACAGCAATAAGGTCACAATTTTTAATTGCTTCCCATTCAGCAGCTTGATAAATATCGTCCAAGTTAAAAGATTTACCATCAGTAATAGTAAACACTTCAGTTACTGGAATAAAGTGTACTAAACCTTGTGCTTCTCTATTTCTTTCATCTTCTGTGAGAATAATATCTCCATATGAATTTACCTACTTTACACATTCCGGAAAACGTCCAGTTTTAGGATCTCTTTGTGGTTGAATAAAATATTTCTATCCAACCTTACCATAAACACTTCTAAGAACAACAACATTACTTTTTAAGTCGCCGTCTTTTACATCATTAACTTTTTTTGCCATAATTCATTATAAATTTCTATGAATAGGTAGGAGAGCACCTCGTCTCCTACCGTATCTTAATATTATTAGATAATCTTTTTAAATCTATTAATTAAATCAATATTCCTTAGCTTTAAGGATAAATGATTTATAAGGGTTAAATACAGCAATACCTGCATATCCCCAAATTGTCATAAGACCACCAGCTACAGGTGAACTTACAACACCACTTTCGCCTCCTGAGCGACCACCTACACCAAGAACTTCATTAAAGATATAATCCTTACCTTTCAATGAGAACATTTGAATAGGAGGTTGTGTAGATGTCTTACCTGTTGTCAAATCAATACACAAGAAGTATGGGTCCTGATATTCTCTAGACAATGTTCTATCAACCTTGAAGCTAATAGTATTACCACCCCACTCATATGCATCGAATGTAGCACCTACTTTAATATATTTTCCTTCACCTTGCTTAGACCAGAGATAAGCTCCATCAGTTTTTCTAGTAGAAAGATACTCACCAAGTACTCTCTGTACAATAGCCCAAGCTTTTTCATTACACATAAAGCAGAAATGATTACCTGTTGGCTTATCTGCTTTTGATACCATATCAGAAATTATTGTATGGAATGTACCTATTGTAATTCTGTTTGCAGAATACTTACTTGCAAATCTCTCAATTTGAGGGATAGCACCATCACCAATAAAGATAGGTCTTCCTGTAGCTTTATCAGCCAATGTGGTCTTACCGTCAACACCTACAGTACCCTTAGCAAGCAAAATCATATTCTCTCTTGCATACAAGAAGTTCTCAATAAGATTCTTCTTCATAGGATCCAACTTATAAATCTTTTCAGTAAGACATCCTTGATTCTCTCCTTTACCAATCTTGATAAATGTATCCTCCATCAATGCATACTTAGCACTATATGTATCCTATACACGAATAGTACTCATATAATTACGCATCTTTTCTACATTACTCTGATACTTAACCCAACCAGTCTCATGCAATTCTGGTTTAGCATTACCAATAAAATAAGTGTAATCACCAATATGTGTACCATCAGTATCCAATACAGAAGAATAATCATCATCAAGCAAGCGAACCATTACTGACCACATATTATCTGCCTTTCTAACACTGTCAGAAACAACAAAACACTATTGACCAGTGCTTTCAATCTTGAAGATTTCATGCAAACGATAGTAATTCTCTGGGAAAATCATTTCAATCTCAGAACCATTTGCTCCATCACCAACTGGTTCAGCTGCAAATGGGACACGCTTAATATAATTAGTTTCTACTTCCCACTCAAAGTAAGTAGAATCAATACTCTGATACTTACTTGGTTTAGAATCACCATAATAAACATTTCGCAGTGCCTCTGTCAAGAATGTAGCTGTCAATTCTGGATAGAGTCTTGACACTACTCCGAGTCGGTGAGGTCTTTCACCTAAAAACTTACTAAAATCTTCGTAAGTTCTTGTATCTCCCATGGTTGCATGGTTTGTTACAAAATTTGCTACTAACATAAATAAAATTAAATTTAAAAATTAATCCCAATCGTCTGAATCCCAAATAGATTCATCCTTTTTACTCGTAGCTTGCTTTGTGGGTTTAAATACGAACTTAGATTTGTTAAGAATATCTCCTTTACCTGCATTATAACCACGAGTATACGCATCTTGTTGTTGCTTCTATAATTCTGCAATTAAATCCTATTCATTAAGCAGCCAAAAGGCAGCTTTAGTTAAAAGCTTAGGATCTTGTAATGCCTTACCTAAGGCACTAGAACCATCTTCATCTAAAGCTAACATAAATTCAGACAAATTGTCCTTATCTTGATTAGATAATTGAATAGGTTGTCCTGCAAAACTATTAAAGTTGTCAATCTAATTGTTAACCACATTAGCAAATGCCTAATATCTCTGCTGAGCCGCAGCCTATTGTTGATTTGCAATGTTTTGTTTTTGTTCTTCTTGTAATCTATTATATTGTTGTCTTAATCCGTCTACTGTTTTCTTAAATAAAGTTTCATTAGCTTTAGCAGCTTCTAAGGCTGCATCAAGTTCCTCATCTGTAATGTTATCATTACCAACTTTATTTAATATGTCGAAAGCATATAAATCCTCATCTGACATAGCATCAAACTAATTTGTATCCTATGGCTGATTAATCTGTGGAGTAATAGTTTGCATATAATCCTGAACACTCATTCCACTATTTCTAATAGCGTTAATAAGGTCAGCTTCGTCTTCTGCCAAGTCATTATTAGTTTCCTAATGCTCTCTCTAATCTGCTAAGATATTTATCTGCTCCTCTTTAGTCAGAGAATCCCAAGAGCGTTCTGTAACAGCACCACTCTCATCTTCAAATTTAATCTTGTCTGGATTACTAATACCTCTAAGTCTTAATACTTCAGTAGTTAAATCATCTTCCTAATCTCCTTCACTTGGAGGAGTAGAATCAGTCTCCTAATTACCTGTTTTTTCTGGCTTTAGATCTGGTTCTTGCTTTTCTTGAGTAGGAGTTTCATCAAACTCATCTACATCAAACATTGAGTCATCAAAATTACTTTCCATATTCATTATTTCATTTTCATTATAAATATTAAAGAATAAGCATCAAGCTTATATTTATTATCTTCTTTAGGTTGTTCTGGAGTTGTTTCTCCAGGTGTAGTTTCAGTAGTACCTCCTTCAGAAGTAGTTTCCTCTGGAGGAGTTGTTCCTGTTGTAGAATTAGTATATTTAGTTAATTCTATAGATTCCTCTTTAAGAGTCATTCCAGCTTTTATAAATTTGTCAATTAAATTAGGAGTTCCATTAGTTCCATCACAAATCTACCATTTATCAGGTATTTTATCAGCATTATTAAACATTACAATAGAACCTTTAGGTAAAGCATTCTTATTAATCAGAGCTAAATTAGTATCACCTGCATCATCAACAGCTTTCTTTATTTTTTCATTAACTATTTCCATGGTTGGAAACTAATTATTTGCCACTGTATCTGGCTTAGTTTCAGTAAAATTAGGTAATTGTCCAGAAAACTAAGCCCCACTTAATGAAATTCCTGTAACCTTAACATCATCACTATAAAATCCAAATTTATTACTAGTATCATCAGATATTCCAAAATTAGATTCCTTATAAGTGCCCATAATAGTGTGATAAACATATTTATTATTTTCAGAATCCCATTTACGTAATGCTAAAAATCCCTCTCCCTAAATAAATTGAGGAACTCTTGCCTAATATATTTTTAACTAGTTAGAATTTAATAAATCAGATGCTAATAGAGTATTTTGAAGCTTAATAATTATATAATACTTATCTACTTTACGAATTTCAAATTCTAAGGGAATTATATCATGCTTTTGTGTATTATCTATATCAACTATATATTTAGTATCAATACCATTATTATATAAATAAGCTTCAGCTACTGATAAATTAACGTCAAATAATTTAACATCATTTCTAGAATAAAGTTTAGTAGAAGAATCTGAAAATTTCACATATAGCTAGTGTGTTTCCGGAATGTTTTTATTTAATACTATTTGATTATAACTTATATCATCCTATACCTACACTTTTGTAGTTAAAAGAAATACATTGTAAGTAGTTTCCAACTCTGCTAGTATATAATTAGACAACTATAAAGATATAGTATTTGGATATTTCAATTGTAATTTATATAAAGACTCAGTCTCTGAAGATTCGTCTGTAACTTCAGTAACTATATTAAAATTACCTAAAATAGTATAAGTACTATAAGTTTTCTAGTTTTTAGGTAATTCAGAATCTATATTTCTCCAGTTAATACTATCTATGTCAAGAACAGATTTACCATTATCTTGATATAAAGCAAATCCTGATTTGTTATAATTATAATTTATTGATTGTAATTTATCAACTAAAAAGGGAACACTACAAAGGACATTATCATTTAACTATAAATATGGTATATTATTAATTGTAAGTATTAACTAACTAGAGTTTATAGTATCATTTTTAATAGTTAAATTACTAATAGTTAAATCATCGAATTTACCTGAAGTAGGTAAAGCTAATGCCACCTAATATTCTGAAACTACTTTGTTTTGAATTAAATATAATTTATTGGATTCAACTACATAAGCTAAGCCAGTTACGAGATTTGCTTTATTTAAGGCATCTATATTTTCATATATTAAACCTAAATTAGTTAAAGCTTGCTATTTCTATTCGGGAGTTGTTTCCTATTCTGTTAAAAATGACACATAAGTAGTATTAGTATCATTTAATTTAGTTTTAGTACCTTCTACATTTATCCAAATAGAACTATCTTCTGTAACTAAATATATTCCATTTGCTTTAATTTCATCAGAAGTATCTACAGTGAATATATAATCTTTAGCTTCTGAATTTATTTTTCCATTTTTAACTAAATCTATAAATTTATTTCCCCACTATAATTTAATTTCTCCATTACTTCTTAGTAATAGTGGGGAGGAAGAGGAACCTGCCTCCTAATAATTTTTACCAAAAAGTTGTGCCATTATTTAATATTAAGAATTTGTCTTCTATTTCTATTAGAATAACTAACATGTACCCAAGAATAATTATACTCATTAATTAACTAATCAAAAGGAAGTTTTAACTATTTAATAAGTTCAAATAATTGTTTATTACTTTCTTTAGAATTAGATTTAGTATGAATATCTGCAGCCTAACCGAGTGTATGCTAACTAGTTCTAGCACCTCCAACTGCCTTATTTAATTCAGGGCATCTATATCCACTTGACACAATAATTGGCTATCCATAAGCTTCTCTCAGTGGATCTAAAATATGATCTATTAACTAATTAAGACAATTCTCTACTTCTTTAGTAGGTTTATTGCTAATTTTTCTTTTATTTGCAGTTTCACTCTTAGTTAATTCTGCAATGCTAAAATATTTTCCCATAGTATTTATATATTTATTACTTTATGGTCTATATATATTTAATAGAAATATTGCCACAAAACAAAAATAGAGGAACTCCTCAAAATTAAGAAATTCCTCTATTACTACTTTTTAATTATTTAATTAGCTATACTATATATGGATTTATTAACTATTCTGTAATATCCCCACTTAGAATAGCAGCATCTTCTGATTCTGGATTTATATTTAATAACTTACACAGATATATCTCTAGGTGATTCTTTTCATGTGCTAATGTATTTGCAGCTTCATAAATAGAATCTGATTCTCCTACAAATATAATACTGTGGTTAGTTTTGTCACAATTATAAATAAATCCGGAATTAATATAATTAGTTAGTCTATTTGTTAATTTATCATAAATTTTGTTAGGCAAATTATATTTATTAGCTATACAGTCTAAGTATTTTAAATCGTGTTTATACTGTATTACATAAATATCAACTGACCAATTATATTTTTCTAAACAAGCTTTGTAATGTATCATATGAACTCTTCCCAATCTACCATTGTCCCATTAGCTACCATAGTTGCATACCATCTTCTCATAGTAGTACCATCGCCTGCATCTTCATCATCTATTGTGTCTTTAATATAAAGAGCAAAGTGTTTTTCATCGGTTATACTACTACCATAGTAATCTGCTTTACACATATTAGCTACGAATACATAGTCACAACCTACATTCTTTTCTAATTGGATATTGTATTGTTCTAAAGTCTTATCTACATATTCTTTAGATACTGGTTCAAGTTTTTGACCTCCTTTTTTCATCAGAGATACTGCATAATTACATAAAGCTTTATTGAAATGCCAACCATAATTACGTAAATACTACTTCATATATTTAGGCATATCGTCATAAGTATCTAAAGCTTGTCTCATAATTAGAAATATCTACTATAGTCAGGGTCACGATACTCTTCTCTAGGGTATCTGCGTCTTCCATACTTCTCATTGTAATCCTTAGACTACATTTCTTCAATACAGTGCATTACTTTTCCACCATAATTGATCATTTTCTCTACATACTCAGAAAGATTATCCAACTTTGTATCTTGTACTTCGATTATTGTTGCCATGATTTCATAAATTCTTTAAACATTTCTTTTAGAGAATTAACTTCCTCTCTTAAAGCTTTATTCTCTGCTTCCTATCTTTGTCTTTCCTAGATTTCAGGATTTAATTGCATAAGTATTTCATCACATCCTTTAATAATATCTTTATGTAACTAAATACTATTAACTATATCTGTACTTCGCTATTTCATAGAATTAATTTCACTACTCATAGCTTCTTTATTACAAGATATAACTATATTATTACCAAAATCTGCTATCTCACTATTTGCTGGCAATTTCTAGAAATTAGTCATAGTTCCATTTACGTCAGCAGTAATATCTAAAATCATCTCTGGATTATACATCCCAGTATTACCATACTTAGGAACAGGCGGTGTTATGTTAGACACCTTACCTAATTCCAATGATGGTACATTATCTTTATGTAATATAAATAGTTGATTACCGTTACGTAAATTAGAAAATGCCATATTTATTATAATAATTGTAATGTATTATTTTCGTAATAAGCTAAATATATACCAGCCTAATTTAAAGTTGCAGAGGTAACAGCTGCTCCACCTAATGTAGTTAAATCCTAATCTTTTCCATTTGTACTAAATACAATAGGAACTGCTGTAGTAGGAGCTGTAAATCCAGGTAATTTAAATAAAATTAATCCTGAATAAGCTTTATTTAAAAAACTATGTGGAGTAAAGGTAAATGTTACATTAGTGGTTCCAACATTTACTGAATTAGCTTCTAATCTAGGAATACCATTTCTATTTGCGTAAACATAAGGATTAAGTAATATCATAGATACCTCCTTTCTTATGCCCAAAAGCCTGTATTAGCTCCATATAAATTATATGCTAAAGAAGTAGGAACTGCAGTAGCACAAGAATATGGTAAAGTTACTGTATTTGGAAGTTTACACTGAATACTAGCTATCTCTTGAGTTAAATTACTTACAGCAGCATTAATAGGAGTTGTTGCAGCATTTAACATCTAAGCAAATAATGCGCTTTGTTGAGAATTATTAATAGCTGTAGCCTACTCACTATTCTTTTCACGTAAAGCTTCAATCTTATCCTATAAAGCTGTAGTATTAAGAGCATCTAACTTAGCTAAAATAGCGTTAGTATTAATAGTAGTTGTGTCTTTAATTGTATTCTATAAAGAGCAAGTCTATTGCTGAGTAGCATAATTAGTATCTCTAAATCCATTCTGAATTACATTATTTACACCATTTAACTAACTAGTTAACTAATAAGTCTAATTCTAGTTGTTAATCTGATTTTCATAACCCATTTTAAGAATTTCTTTCTGAGTAGAGCAGCAACAGTTATTAAGAGCCTGGATAATACCACTATCTCCACTATTTACTGCATTAATTATTCTTTCAGAAGAGAATCCTACCTAGCTACCTACATTAGCTATACTAGATTGTACACTCTAAATTGCACTCTAAATAGCATTAGCATCACAACTTAATCTAGTAGATAAATCTTGTAGTGCCTAACTATTACCTTTAATAGCCTACATAACTAAATCTGAATTGTGATTATCTTGCATCTAATCCTAGAGAGTTTGAAGCTGTCTTTGTACTGCAGGATCTCCACCTTGGTCTCCATAACCATTATTCATCCAGCGCATGATGTACATCCACACGAGATACATAACATTATTATTTACTAATATGTCGTTTCCACATATTATCTTTATATTTCTATAAAGTTTAGACTATATCATTACTCTTTTAAGAGTACTCAGCACTTCAGATTCACTTGAACCTTACTCTACTCGCTTCCATCTTTTGATGTGCTTTCGATAGTCGTTGCACCTTCTCCCTAAAAGGGAACTTGGCTCAGGATTGTCCAATCTTTAACCTTATTACCATACATGAGTAGTTAATTCATCCATATAAATATTACTATTTATATTTGGTAGTTAAAGCTCTAAGGAGTTTCCCTGAGTTCACTGAGTTTTAAATCCACTTATGTTATTCTCGTTTCCAAATATACCCTTTGTACGTTTTATTTATTCCTAACACAGCCTTGTTTATTCCGCTAGATTTAAATTCTGGAAAATGTCTGATAACATCACCACTTCCTGCAAATCTTCCTAAAATTTCCCCAGTATTTTTATCAATTTGAAGTATATAGCCTTTAAATACTGGTGATTTCTCACCACTTACTCCATACATAGGATTATGTTCTCCCTTGCAATCTTTTCCCAAAACATCAATTCTATGCCGTTGATTTTCTGTATTAGTACACCATTCTAAGTTAGATGCTTTGTTATTTTGTTTATCTCCATCAATATGATTTACTTGTTCTTTATTTTCAGGATTAGAACAAAAATAAGCAGCAACCACTCTATGTAACCAAAAATTTCTAGTACCAAATACTAGTTTTATTTTAACACTTACATAACCAGTGGGTTCAATCTTTAATGGAACAATACTTCCATCGCATCTAACGTTTCCTAGATCACTTACTTCATAGTGATTTCCAGTTCCTTCAATTACTTTCCAATTTTCCATATCAAAATAATTTAAAAATTAAACATGGACAATTATAGTAATAATCCAGAATATTCCAAAGAGATATATCTGATTTTATAAATTTTTAACATTTTGTTAATGGATTATTCCACATACCTCCTCCAAAACCTCCATTCATCATTGCCATAGTAGCAAGATTATCGTTGTTTCCTGTTAAGTTATCAGGAACAACAAAAGTTTTTGTTTCACTCATTGCTTAAAAATTTAAAGATTTAATAATTATCTGTTTATGTTCTAGAACTAAACAACTATATACTTCAAATTTTAAAATTTCGGACATTACTAAAAATAAAAAGAGGAAACATAGTTAATGGCATTATCAATTGATAATAACCTCTAACTACGTCTCCTCAAACATCAGAACATTACTTATTATTTGAATAAGTGTCTAAATAAAAGTCAAGATCAGATTTCATCCAAGACAATTCCTTAAACCCATCCTATTTATATCCTTTTGGAATCCATCCGTTCTTAACATAATTGTCAAAAGTAGCACGACTAACACCTAAATAATCACATGCTTGTATTTTGCTCATTCTCTAATCCTTATCTGTTATATTCTAGATAAAGTGAAGAATTTTACACTACTCTTCATATGATACATTAGAATTACCTGTATCAATATCATCTATTATTTGTTTTAATAATCTTTTTATTAGCTATAACATACTTAGTATATATTATAATAAATATTCCTGTAATAATTAGGTATAAACAAAGTAATTGTTTATCTGAACAAGGAATACCTACATAAGTATCGTATAAACCTATTAAATTACTGCATACAACATAATGTAAAGGAATCCTATGTAATTCACAATATTGAAAAGCATAAGATGCAGAATATAAAAAGATTAAACTTAAAATAGATATTCCTCCGAAAAAACTTAGTAATTCAGCAGGAATATCTAAATAAGATAAAATTGTATGTAATATATCTATAATAGCTATTGTTATAGGAGTATACTTAAGAATTATAAGTAATACCTTATGCAGATACTTACTTAGTCTTCTTTCCTCCACCACACTTGCCACCTGTTGAGAGTCCTGCTCTTGGTGAATTAGGTTTCTTTCTTCCCATATTACTTAGAAATTGTTTGGTTAGCGAGATAATCTTTAATTTTTTGAGTTGCGGTTTGAGCATAGTCAATAAAAGCATCTAAACTTTCTGGATTAGATGTAATATTAACATTAGCCATTCCATCTTTAGGAATACTATAATTGTAGTACCCTACTTGATTGTTCAACTCTCCATCTTTATTGATATTAAAACTAATTGTTGTATAACCATCAACATCCTGAGTTGCTGAACCAGTAATAGTCCAACCTTCAGAAGTTGTGTCATTAATATTAAATGTTTGATTCTATTTTGTTATTTCCATTATTTAACAAATAATTCATAAAAAGCCTCCATAAGGTCAGCAGCTTTTACTTTCTGACCATTAATCTCATATTCGCCATCAGAATTTACATCAAGAATATCACCATACTCATCTTCTGTAAATGTATCTTCAGGTGCATCCTTAATATCTTCATTACCTTTTTGTACAAGATATTCCTGATATTCTGAATTAGCTTTATTATTCAACTCATTAAACTTAGTTTCCTCTTCAGGAGTACGCTCTGTCTTATTAGCTAAATCTCTTAATTCATCTGAAACAATTTGCTTACTAAACTCTTGTGTATCTTCATCGAACTGTTTCTTAATCTTATTATAAGACATTCTAATTCTCATAATCTTTACCTTTAACTCCTTAGGGAGTTCTTTGCCATCGTTGGCTAAAAGAATCTTTGTAATAAGATTCTGCTTTGTTAAAACATCATTTAAAGTCATAAATCATTTATTTTTATTGAACATATATAATTGTATATTATTTGGGTTAGAGTAAAAGTTAAATAGTGTTAACTACAAAGAAATTCTATCCACGCACTGTACTTAGAGGAATATATGAAAAATCGTGAATGACCATCATCATATATATTACTTATCTAATTCTAACCTATAAGAATACTACTACCATCTGCTTTTATTATTTTACACCTAGAAGGCATAACCCAAAAATAGCCATTTCCACTTCCATAATTCTACAAATCCTTTAGTAATACTAGCTAACCATCAAAACCTTCCTTAAAATTTAATAAAACTCCTCGCATACTTCCAGGCAAGTATGTTTTATCAGCAATAATACAAGATATTATTGCTGGTCTACCTATTTCTAAACATCTATATGTATAACCATCACCAGGGCTAATGGTAGGTAACAATCCTGAATCAGATAGATAATAGGGATTTATTCCAAAGCCTTTAGTGTTAGTATATCCTATTACATATAATTCATGTGTAGGATACCTAGTTCCAATCCCCACCTTACCTCCTCCTGCACATAAACTGACATCACCAGAATTTCGACAATTTAAATTTAAGCTACCATTATTAGTAATATTATTAATTTCGTCAGTATATTCTAACAAAATATTACCCATTTTAATAGAATTAGTTGCAGTCAAATTCGATACTGTAGGAGAAGTAGTTGTTGAAGAAGAAGTGGAAATTTTAACATTAGCCCAATAATAATCAGTAGGATTCAGTATATTGGAAGTTAAGGCTAATGTACCACTTGCTGATGGTAAATTAACTACATTTTTATAATTACCAGTAGCCTAAAGTCTAGTAGAAAAATCATAACTACCGCTATTATCATAATGATAGTCGATATATCTACCTATTTCCATCACGCCATCACCTCCTATACAAGGTATTGTATTAAATGGTGCTTGACCATAATTTCTTGGCATTCCACCAAGAGTTTCTGCATTTCCAGCAGAGGCAGCATAAGCTACTCTGAAGTTACTAGGATTATATACATAATAAGAATTAAAGTCATTTCCACCCCATAACCAAGTAGGCTATCCTGACTAACCTGCCCAATTAAAAGCAGCAACTCCACCATCTGCTCTTAATAATTGACTATAATTTCCACCACTCTTTATAAAAGAAGATGTTACTATTGAACCACCTACAGTTAATCGTTTATTCTTAGGATTATAATATAGGTCTGCCCAAGACTTAAATAGTTGGTTTTCAGTAACATTACTAGTATTAGCCTAATTAGACCATACTAATGGATAGTTTGTATCATTAGTAGTGTGCTGATTTACAATTACCTTAGTAGCTGAAGTGGCGCTTCCTGCACTACTTGCATAAGAAACACTTAAAGAACTTTCTGCTTTATGTCCACCACCTCCTAAGAGAACATAATTATTATTAGAACCGTTTTTAACATATCCACTAGAATAATTGTATCCCTAAACTTCAAACCATACATTGCCAGGATCATTATTATCCACATCCATCACCTTTAAACCTTTACTAGCTCTATAACTATCATAATCAGTATAAACTAATCCTACAGCCTAACTACCACTTTCAGAAAATACAATTCTAGGATTAGATGTATCATGATTCATATTGTTGTTAGTAGCATGGCTAATATATAGGTTTCCTGTAGTTCTGATATTTCCATTTACATCTAATCTTTGTGTAGGAGAAGTAGTTCCAAGTCCCATACCAACAGAAGTCATTACTAAACCATTAGTACCATCTGAACTATTACGAGATATAGCAAAATTGTTGTCAGACTTACGATGAATAGACCACGCATTAGTATTAGTTCCACTATCAGAAGTAGCTCCTAAGATAATAGTAGACCATGCACCATCACCTGTCTGTATTCTTATACCTTCACAATAGTTACCTGTAGTGTGCCTAATTCTAAGAGTGTTGTCAACATCAGCAGTTCCATCGAAACTCTATCCCCATATTCTACGAGCAGTCTAAAGTTTTGTTGCTGAAGCAACATTTATATTTTGTAAATCAGCAGTACTAAGTAATGTTTTCCAAGAAGTCCATCCAGATCCATTAGTAGATGTTCTATACCTAATTTTATCATCTGTGTTACCCATAATTTGAGTATACCAATTAGCATTTCCATTATTTACATTAGGTTGATAACCTCTAGCTGCATTATTACACATCTAAAGTATGCTACCCCAACCATTACCCATAGTATTACTTCCTCCATAAACTCCTATTATTTTTAAACCAGTAGGAGAATAATCATCCGCTGCATTAATATCTCCATAAAAAGATACTAAATTATTAATATCAGAAGTATCTAACACTCTGTATCGACCCTCATTCTACCAAAAATATCCGTCAACAGATACATGTATCTAACCTCCTGATTCAGAGATAGATAAATCTCCTCCATTATAAAAATAATCAGCTGCTAAGTTATAACCTCTAGGATTCCAAGTACCATATGATAGATTTTGTCTATTTAATTTAGCATCAAGAAGACTATTTACCTCTGATTCTGTATAATAACGAGAATCTAATGTAGATGAATAATTATTAGTATCAAGTAATTTAACCCAACTTCCCCATTTAGTATTATTATCTAAACCACTACGATAGTACATACCATTTCTATTCTATGTAGGAAAGGCTATCTATGAGTTCCAACGATATTCATCATTCCATGCTGCTTGTAAAATATGCCACCAATCTCCAGTAATACCACTAGTAGTAGACATAAACAAAGCGTTTTGATTTAATGCCTAACCATTTGCAGCAGTACCTCCATAATTATACACATATCTACCATCGTGATTATGATCTGAATTAGACTTGCCATCAATTAAAGCTTTTAAAACTTTACCTTGTTTAGCAGAAAGAGAACTAGTAGTGGAATCACTAGTTAAGTTATCCACTACAGGTCTCCATGTATTAGTATCTGTGCCTTTAAATTCAACCCCTCGTGCAAATATACTATGCCCCTTGAGGTCGAATATTATATCTTTATTATTTTTAATAAGGTCAAGAATGTTCTTATTAGAATTCGAGGGGTTAAATGATATTTTCATTATTTATTAAACATGTTCATATTCATCTGTATCTAAATTATACCAAGAAATTCCAAAGCTTATTGTTTCTACTGTATCTGTTTTTGATTCAGATACATAAATATCACTTGAAGCATCTATCTTTAATGCTCGTGTACCTATAGAATTTTGACCTATCTAAATATCTCTCCAAGCAGAACTGATTGTAACAGTACCATTAGAATTAGATAAAGTTATGTGGCTGCCTTCGAGTAAATTTAAAGCATTACTACCGATACTAGTTCCCTTTATCTTTATATCTCTCCAGGTATTAGCAAATGCAGTGGCAGGTAATTTGTACCAACTAGGAGTATTAGTGCCATTCGAAGAAGCTAGTAAATAGAAAGCATTATTAATTAATGTTGTATTAGTATTAACTACCCTAGGTGCTAGACCATTTGAAGTGCCACTTACTACTCCATAAGTGGTATTAGACCATGGCACATTTACATATAAACCTCCTGTAGAAGGATCTGCTTCTACTTTATAATTCTTGTCATTAGTTACATAATTAGTATTGGTACTAAAGGTAATGTCATGAGTTTGAGAATCTTTAGTTATAATAATACCTAAACCATGTTTAATACTAAGATTTCCTGTATTAGTAGCACTTCCTTGAAATACCTCTCCATCCACATATACTGGACGCCAATTATTTACTCCTACTGGATCATATCCTAATGCATTTCTAACGTTAGTTGCAGTTAAAGATATTTTACCATTTGAATCGACTGATATAGTAGCTTTATCTCCTGCTGCATCTACAATAACACCGCCAATAGTGGTAGCAGTCGCTGGAGCAAGGGCGATTTTTTTAGTACTTGAACCATCATAAGAGAAAGCCATAATACCTGCCCCATTAGATAATGAGTTAGCTACTTTATTAGCTGTTCCAACAGTTAAATTAGCAGGAGTTGTCCAAGTAGGTGCACTACCAGTTCCTCCTGAAACCAAAACATTTCCAAGAGTACCTGCACTTACTGGAGCGAACATAGTTAAACCAGAGGTATCATTAGAATATATTTTATGTACTTTACCGTTAATTACAAAGTCAATAGTACCGTTAATATTAGTCTAAGCTACTGTCCATACTGCAGCTTTATCTGCACTACTAGCAGTGATACACATTAACAAGTCTCCTGCTTCACATTGAAATCCTTCATAATTGCCTGATTTAGTAACTCGGTAAGTGTCACCCACCCGTGCTGATGGTATGCCTGATTTTACATCATTAACTAAGTATTTATTTGTATCTGAGGTACCATTATATGTAGGATTTAATCCGATAGTACCCTTAAACCGCATTGCTGAATTAATTACATAACTATCATTAATTTTCTAATTAATAGTTGCAGAATCCCACAAATGCTTATTATCTGGATTTTCACTATCTGTTATAGGTAATCTATCAATAGGGATTGTACCATTTCCCCAAGGAATATAGTCAGTTCCATGGGTTATAATATGTCCATCTTTTGTAAATATTAATTTAACATAATCATTCTCTGTAGAACCTTTAAGGCTAGGAGAACTTGCTGTTAAATCCTTGTATTTAACTACATCTTGATATTTTGATATAAAATTAAGTAGTGCCATTTCCCCAAGTTAATTTAATATTATTATTTTCATTAATGAAATCATCTCCAAAGTTTAGATTAGCTTCTGTATTACCATCATATTTAACACATTGCTCTCCATTTATAAATATATTTAATTTTTCAACAGGCTCTGTATTAATTATTTCTCCCTACTTATTATACTAAACTTTTATATTCTAGGGACTTTCATTTGGGGTTATTACAGTTCTATTTATATAACCTCCTAAAGTCTATACTTTATTTTCATAATTAACTAATACTGCTTCTTGTGAGGTTCTTGGAAATATAAGTGTAGTACCATGCTTAAGTTGTTCAATCTGTTGTGACATTACTTCCATCCATTAAGTTATCATATAAATCTTTAGGAATTTCGTAGTTAACTTTAATTATAGTACCACTACTATTAGTTACTGGAATACTAGTTATGTAATCAGATAAATCAATAGTAGTTTTGGACTCTCCTAATTTTTCCCACTTATAAGTTTCACCTACTTCAACACATAGCCATTCTACAAATATATTTGCCCCATCTTCAGTATTATCTGAAGTGCTTGGAACTAAATATAGAGTATTAGTCACTTCTGCAGATGCTTGTGGTAATGTAGAAACAATCTTATAAATATCTCCAATATTAGCAGTGGTACTAATTACTCCATCTTTAATAACTATACCATTACCAGCAGTTAATTTATCCTGCTTAGTATCCTATAAATTTTTAATATTTATAGTATTAGTACCAACCACTCCTGTTAAACTATATAAGACTCTATCAAGAGTCGTTATCTTTAAGGAATTAAATCCTGGAAGATTATTAGTATTAACTACAACTGCTTCTGCTAAAGAAATAGGAACAAATTCCTTACCTTGTTGAAATAATCTTCTAATTTCTGTCATAAACTAAATAATTGTTCAGGAATTTCGTAATCTATGTTTGCTTTAACAGTAGAGTTAACAAAATCTAAATTCTCAACCAAATTATATACTTCTTTTTTGGTAATAAAAATAGATGTATCTAGATTTGCAACTGCATCTGCTAAAACTTTACCTACTTCATCTTTACTATAAACTCCTAAATTATCCCTAGCTAATGCTTTCTCAGATTCCTCTTTAAATTCCCCTAAATAATTTTCTTTACAAAGATGAGTATGTAACTAAGGTTTAGGACAATTTGTAGTTAATTTATCATCGCAACTAAATCCGCTATCTATAGTTGTCTTTTTAAATTCTACTTCATCAGGAATTTCGATAGGAATAGAAGGAGGTTTTTCAGGTTGTGGTGGAACAAAAATGGACCAGGAGGAATTATCTCCCAGTCCAATCTTTATGTCATTCATTGTAATCTTATTTTCTTAGGATAATTTGCTGTAAAATCATAATTAAGTAATTCTTCTGTAGACTTTAACTAGTTAATAGCTACTCTATGTTTAGCTGTTGCAGAAAAACATTCTCCTGCATAAACTTCTAACTTATTTAAGAATTCCTTTAATTTGTCAGCAGAAATATCTAATAATTCAGAACCTAACTAAACAGTTATAGTCTAAGCCCCACAATTAATTAAATTCTATAATCCAATTCTAGTATCTTTGTCCAACCACTTCTTATCTTCTTTATAATAGAAAGAATTTACATTAATAGATTTATCATAAGATGTTAATTTAGCTTGCAAAATATCTCTTAACTAAAAGTCAAAACAAGCGCCATCTTTTTCTATTAATAATTCTTTCCATTTAGAGAGGGGAAGAGCTAATAAGTCCTCCCTCTCCAACAGATTATTTAAAGATAAATTCTTATCAATCATTTTAAGCGCCCTTATTATAAGTAAATTGTGTAAATGGAACTCCCTAATGTTTAGTTACCCTCCAAGCAGCTATATACTAATACATATTAGCATCATATGCATTATTGCTAAAGGTTCTACCCGGAATCCACTCATATCTATGTGCAGTACAACTATAATCTGTACACATATTCTAATAGGAATAACTATTATAATTAGAAGAATTATTTATAGTAGTAGACGTATTCTAATTATTAGCTATATTAGCCCATACAGAAGGGAAGTTAGTTCCCATAGCTGATTTAGCATTAGAGAATATTGCTTTATTCTTAGCTTCAGTACCAGAACTTTGTTTAGTAATAGTTTCCGCAACAGAAGTACTATCAATAAAGTCAGTTCCTTTAGCACTATAACCTCTATAATACATAATTCTTGCTAACTATTTAGCAGATGGAATATACCAATTACCCTAGGCAAACTAATTATAAATAGCACTTTCAGTAGACTTTAATGTAGGCTGATATAAAGTGGCAGCGTAATAATAAGGATAAATTACACAACTAGATAACTCATCAGAAGTTACATTAGTGATTTTTAATCCCTTACACAAAGCTACTAACTTATCCATACTTTTTATACTATAAGTCTAAGTAGTACCATCATAAGCAATGTAACTCTTAACCTAATTCTGGAAACTAGAATATAATTTACTAAGGACAGAAGTATTTACTGTATTTACATAAATAGCAGTATCCTCCTTACCTGTAAATCCATTCGTAGTAAAGTCAGTATAGGATTTATATGTGATCTAATCTACTGGTTTATCAGTAGACACACCCGGCATAGCTATATAATCATTAGAATCAGAACTATTAGCATTTGTTATTAATCCCTAATTTTTAAGCCAGTCACCTATATAATATAGTTCTTTAAGAGTTAAGTCATCACCACCATTAATACCTTCTGGACTAAATCCAAGATAGAATGAGGCATTCTCAGTCATATTCTCCTTACCTATAACATAGGCTGTCCCATTAGTATCATTAGTAGTCTCTACAGCGTATACCATACCTACACAAGTCTTATTAGCATTATAGTTATTAGAGTATGAGCCATCATAATAAACAAAGTCTCCAATTTGAGGAGCTGTCCACTAAATTTTAACCTTACATGTAAGTTTAGTAGGGGTAGAATTTCCAATTCTATATACTAAAATATTAATTACTGGCTATACGGTAACACTTTCTTTAATTAAAGTGATATTACCTGTCTTTGAGTCTACCTTTAAGTACTACTCATAAGTAGAACTAGCTAACTAATAATCAATATGTAATCTAGGAGTTGGGTCACTTACTATTTCTACCTAGTTACTATTAATCTAAAGATTAAATTTACCGGTTCCCTTGTCACCTAATCCAAATACAGTTATTTCAGAATCACAAGTAGCCAAGAAAGCTGAACTAGATGCTTTATAATTAACTTTTGGATTATTAGTTGCACTATCAATATCTCCAAACTACTCTACTAAACTCTTCTTAGTGTCATAACTAATTTCTACTAAATCACCTGTACTATCTACAATATTAATTGTTCCAGTAATATTGTTTTTAACAGAGAGTAACTTAGAAAGAGTTTGCTCAGTTACATTAATAGTTAAGTTACGTAAAGAAACAGATTCAAGACTGTTACAATCAACTAACTATTCTAAGAAAGAATCTATATCAAACTGTCCAACATTAGATAAATCCACTGTCTTTAAATTACTAATTCCTTCTAGTCTAAGTTCTTTAACTGGATTATATAATTCCAATGTCTCAATAGTCTCAGGAAGAATTACAGTCTCAGCTTTACTTGGTAATATAACTCTCTTAAATGTAGTTCCACTTAAATTGACCTCTTTTAACTTATTAAAGTCTGTAAGATTAAGAGTTTCAAGTGTAGTCATATTATTAAGAGTCAGACTTTCCAATACAGGACCTTTCATTGCAAACTCATCTAATCTATATTTAGGATAATCAGTTCCAAAGAAATCTTTATAAGTCTTTAAGTTATTATTGTCAATAATAAAGTTAGTTAACCTGGTATAGGAATCTTTAGGTTTAATACTGTAGTTAACTAAACCAGTTATATTAAGTTTCTTGTATAATACTGTAGAAATTAAACCCTCATTAATAGCTGGACCGGTTTCTTTCAAATTAACTACATAATTCTAATCTGCTTTAACTAAATACTTAATTATATCGGGTCTATAATCAGCATTATCATTAGGCATTAAATACTTAGTACCATCATAGTAATATGTAGGATAGAAATCCTAGAAAGGAGTGAATTCCAATCTTAACTACAGAGGTCTTTCATTACCTCCAGCAGAAGAGCCTGTTGGATAATCAGGAGTAGTACTCTATTTAGTATATGAAGCTAAGAAATTCTTTCTTTTTTCCATAAACTATTGCTCACCTTCTAGGCATGAACCGTGGCTCTGCTCAATAGGTTCAATCTAGTTATTATCATAGTACTCAATAGCACCTGCATTCTTAATTATCTGAGCATTCTCATAATAAATTTGAGCAGTGTGATTATAAGCAATAGCAGGATACTTATCTGCCTAAATACTGTAGAAATATTTATAGAAATTGGTATTTTCTCCTGAAGCTGTTCCAAACGCTTGATTAATTACTGTATAAAGTTTATTTTTGATAATATCTTCAAACTACAAATCAAACATATAGAAGAAAGCATTTAATCCACTATCACCCCATTGAGAAGCAGTCTCTGGGACATAAGATGGTTCAAGTAAATTATAAGGTTTAGACTACAGACCATTATTATCAGTTGCAATAACAGTATCTAAGTCATCACCGTATAATCTAATTAAATAGTCTCCTTTATCTGAAGGCTACCAATTATCAGCTTCGTCAGTCTATGCTTTATTTTCATAGATTTTACCAAATATCTAGAAGTAAGTGTTTTTAGCTCTATTATCAGTACCTGATAAGAATCTAATTACTGCTTGATGCATAGCTACATCATTTACGTCTATATACTTAGTTATACCCTTCTTAAATAAAGATTTGAGTTCATCAATAGCTATATCAAGCTAATTAATACTAGAATCCATATCAAAGTCTTCATAGATATTAAGTCTTGACCAACCAGTAGTAGGATCGTATATAGTACCTCCTCTTACCCAGCCTCCAACAGCTTCACCAGTAGCACTTGTACTTCCGGCAAACTCATCATAACGATAAATATCACCTTCTCTAGAACCAGTAAATGCTGGAATAGCCTTAGTAGCTATGTATCTATTTAATGTATTCCATTTAGTAATATCTGTTTCACCAGTCTTAACTAAATTAAAGTTGTGTTTATAAACAAAGTCTACAAACTCTCCAAACTTATTTAATGATTTACGAGCAGGTTCTGTGAAATCAGTAGCATCCTCATTTAATCCAAAGTCCACATCCCAAGAACCACGATTCTAGTAAACAATAGATTCATCAGAAATCCAAAGGTTCTTTGTATAATCTCTGTTAGGTGATTGCTATTCTGCTACTGTAACAGTTGGGAAATTAGTTAATGTTTTAGAACCTGCGGCATTTAATCCTACACGTTGTAAAGCAGCCCAAGGTCTTCTAAAGTTAACATGAGGGTCAGAGTTCTCGCCACCTTCTATTAAGATATATTCAGGAGTTTTATTATCGTCATAACCGAAAGTAGCCTTATCACCCTTAGCTGAACCAAATGTCTAGAATCCCATAAACTAAACATTAGGATTCTTAAGTAAGTCTGCTAATTCATAGTTGGCTACAGACTCTAAATCAGTAATTAAATAGAAGTATAAGAAAGCTTCTTCATGTACTGCTTTACGACCTCCCATAAGTAATCCTGTCTAGTCAGAGTCTGATTTATATGCATCATTATAAAGTTTACAAGCGCCCTCTTTGTGAGACTACATAGAAGAAGCAAAATTAACCTTACCTACGAGTTTAGTTACTTTTAAATCTTTTTCAGAAGAGTCATACTAACCGCTATAAGGAGGCATGTTGTAGTAACCTTTCTTTTCATGGGTAGATTTAGCTATGAATTTATTAGTAGAAGTATCTAAATCTTCATAAGGAGTAAATACACTCTTTACTTTAGTTTCTCCATCCTTAAACTTATTTAACTAGAATGCTGTATTCCAAATTAAATAACGCATAGCAGAAGAACCCTAACCCTTAACAAGACCATTATTTATTCTACCACCATATATTTTATTAATTGCCTAATCAGCATAGTTAATAAATAATGTGCATCTAATTTTCTTAGCTGCTTTATCTTGATCTCCAGGTTTATTATTTTCACCTTGCCAAGTTCTATTTGGTAACTTACCTCCTTTAGGGAATACATATACTAATGTATTGTATTTACCAAAACTCTTAGCAAATGAGATGGCGCCATTGGTTCCTAAGATATTATTTCTATCATAGAACTTATCCTTCTACTCTCTAGTAGCTAAGAAGGAAATATAGTTATGCTAAATCTAATCAAAAGTAAGTGCTGTAGAATTATAAACTCTTAACAAGTATAAGTCTAAGTCAGAACCCTTAGGATTTATTTGTAACTAAGCTTCCTTCTACAAGGCAAGTAAAGTAGCATCATCAATAGATATTTCTCTGTTAATTACCCCATTAACATAGATTCTTACTAAGTTAAACTTGGCACTTTCCAAATTAGCTTTTAATGTATTATAAGAATCCTATGCCAAGAAATAATTAGGGTAATATGGATCATTCTAATTAAGAGTAAATCCTTTTTGTACAGTAATAGTAATATGAGTATCTGTGTCTTCTTTGAATTGTGCAAATCTAGCATTATAAAGCTATGTTGCTGATGTATTCCAGCATACTACAGTTGGTTTAATTAACATTTGACCAAATGTAATTACTGGGGACTCTTCATTACTTATATTATAGGATTTAAATCCAAATTCAAGAGTAAAGTTATTACTTAACTATAAATCAACAGGAGTTTCAAATACTTTATCAGTGTTAGACTCTACTCTATATATTATCTTACCATCTGAAGCCTTCCAATAGTCTGGACTAGTATTAAATAAAGTAGTAGTTCTACCATTTATCTAATCAAAGTTAATTGTAGGTCTAGGACTAGCCGTATATAAATAATTGGCATTCGCCTTAGAGATAGATAAGGTCTGATAATTAGACATAAATACCTTATCAGAATTAGTTGATTGGAACTAATAAAGCTTGCCATTTACCTCTACTTGTAAGTACTATTTAGCATCATCACTATTTACTTCTATATATTTCTTATAAGTAACATCATACTTATTATTAGCATCATAATTCTGAGCATTAACTACTACGGTATCAAGTAAGTTCTATCTGTCATCTGCTGAGTCAGAATTTAGATATGTATTGATAGTTACTGATTCTTTAGTAGGACTATAAACAGTAAGTGTGTACAACTTTACTGTATCGTGATTATTAATAGAACCAGTAATTCCATTTACTGCTACAGCAACTCCACTAAATCCAGAAGGATTAATTACACAAACATTTATATAATTTGTTGCAATGTTTTGAGTTTTATGTACTGCTTTAACAGTTAATAAATTTAAACCAGGCTATAATCCCCCAAAAGACAAATTACCATCAGTGGTATTTGTAGGTTTTGCATTTAAATAACCCTCTAAGTGATATTCTGAAGCCAAACCTCCTTCAAGGGTAAACTAAGCAGTAGTAGAAATAACATTGCCTGTATAAGACAGAGCTATTTTCTAGCTTTTAATAGATACATTAAGAATACTAGATTTTTGTGGATAATCTACAAGGGTAGCAGTAATTTTACTCTCCTATGAATCATTAAATAATTCTGTTATATTAACCCATCTTAATTCACTGTCTGCTTTATTGAGATGCTCAATTTTTGTGCCAGAGGAATCTAATGAAAAATCTTTTAATGCATAAGGAGCAACAGTGGTTTCCATACTATTAACCCCATATTGTATCTTAACCTTTACTGCACCAGCTGCATCCTAAACACCAAAAGACTAGGTAGTAGAAGTATGGCTTGTAGCTACTGCTAATTCTACTTTACTCTTAGAATTACACTACATAACTACTTCCCCAGTTTTATAAATAGTGCCATTAATTCTAACTGCAACAACCAATACATCCTAATCATAAGATGGGGTTTCTACAGTAACTCTAGTAGAAGTAATTGCATCTCCATTATAATCTCTTAATGTAAGTGTGCTATCAGCAAAATCCATAGTCTTAACAAGATGGCGAGAGATTAAATCTTCTACCTATTGACCGGTCTTTTCATTCCAAGGTGTCTCAAGTTCAATTTTATTTTCTAAATCTTTAAAGATTGCCATTTTATTTATTTATTTTTCCAATAATCATTATCTAACCAATTTTTATCTGAAAGCCAAGAACCACTACCATAACAGCTCTTTATAGCATTTAGCACAGTTAAAAATACTAACTAGGAACCTTTATATACAGCTCCTATACTTCTCTGTGCTACCTATTCAATTGTGTCGATTAATTCTGAAAGATTTTTATTAATTTCAGAAACTAACTTACCATTTCTATATATCATTTAAAATCTAATATAATTTATTAAGCTTCTATCTAAGTATTAGTTTCAGTATGCTTGGCTTCAAGTGCTGCAATACGTGCTTCAAGTGCTGTAAGAGCTGTAACATCAGCTTTAGCAGCAATCTATTCAGCAATCTCACTTTTCTTAGCATATTCTTCAAGAGATTGGTGCTCTGTAAGATAATTACCCTTAGGTTGCTTTGCGTCAATAGAAGCCTTTAACATATCAATCTGCTAATTAAGTGCTGTTGTAAGAACATAGTCATTAAGTACAGTAGTGTCTGCCTTCTGTGCAAGCTTTTCTGTAACATCTGATGTAATAGACGCTTCCGCTGTTTTAGCTCTTGTAATCTCCTCATTAAGGGCAGCTGTAGTAGCTTTAGTAGCAATAGTATTACTAATAGCTGTATATAAATCATCATTATTCTTGAGTTTATCTGCAATCTCCTTCAATGTATCATAAGCTTCAGGGGCTCCTCCAATTAAGTCTTTTATAATTTTTCTAAAGGAACCTTTAGTATTGGAATCCCCATTTATAATATTTACAAGGTTAGATAATAGTTTAAAATCTTTATTAGTGACATACCTAATTAAAGGCTAATATTTTCCGTTTTTCCAAATTGTTGACATAATAAATAAGTTTTAGTTTAATAAATAATAGGAAAAGACAACAATATAAGAATATTATTAAACTTTGAATTTATCTATTATTTCATTTACTTTAGAAATACAATCTGCTAAAGTTGCTGAATCTTGTAATTTAGTCACACCTTGCATAATAGACTTTACCTATCTCTCTAATAAGTCTGCAGTTACAAACCCAGAATCATCTGTATTTTTGCCATATGTTAAATAATAAGTATCATCTTGTAAAGTGCCATCTGTTTCTAACTATTTATATTCTTCTTGAGATAAACACATCCACTTAGGCACTTCTGAAACTTTAGCTAATTTCTCTGCACCATAGAATATACCATCAGTTTTAATACTCATAGTATTACCTGAAGTATTCTAAATAGTATTTACCATTAAACTTTCTAAGGTGGCTCTAGAGTTTTTAGTTATTTTAGTGTCTAACTATTCTGTAACTGTAGCCTTGTATTCTTCAAAAGCTGTAGTATTTAAAAACGAAAACTAAGTATTTACATCTTCTACTCCAAAATTTGAAGGCTTTAAATATTTAGAATCAGATGTTTCTGCTGTTTGATACTTATCTGTTACTTCTTTTAAAGTAGTTTCTGTAGTACCCTCTAAAAATGATTTATTTATATAAGTATTTGTGGCATCTCCTTTAGATAAGTAGTTAGTAGTAATATTAGTATTATTACTTTCTACTTTCTTTTGTAAAGCTAAGAAACTAGTGTTATCAGCTTTAGAAGATGCTAAGTTCCAAACACGTTGATACTATTCTTGATTTACATAATATGTATCTTTATTTTCAATACTATCCTCATAAATATAGTAATAAGTATCATTATGTAAATAGGGTTTTTCAGAATCTATTGCAGTTCCTTGTTCTGTAGTATTTTTCTTCCATTCTGTATATTCAGCTTCTGTGCAACTGACTAACTAAAGAGCCTTATAAGAAGCTACCCATCCATCGGAATTAGTTATATTAGTTTTGTCTACCAACATATAAATATAACTATCTTCAAGATTAGAAACTGACATACCTTCATATGCTATTTCAGCAGGAATAGTATATAATTCCTAAGTAGTATCTACTACAGTTCTACAATCTAATGGTTTAGGAGTCTTTACTGAAAATGAAACTCCTAACAACGAATCACCTGTATATTTCATGCTAATGTGAATTGAATTTGATGAGGTAGTTCAGAAGCATAAGAATCATTCTTAGTCCATACCTAATATGTATAATCATTTATCTATTCAGTAGTTTTAGTCCATCCAGACATATCAACATCTAAGAATCCTAAACCACCATTTACTTTTAGACTATCTAAAGTTGAATTAGTACCTGGTATTTTAATAACAGCTTTGCCCGATAAATTAATTTCCATTGTATTAGATTGAGTGCCATATTTAACTAAAGTACCTTTATGAGTGTTATAATACCAAGGATATGTTGCTGAGATGGTAGCTACTGTTTTATCTATAGAACCTGCTTCAATTCTTTTATCAGTAGTCTATCCTCTATCATCAATCAAATATTCTCCAGCAGAATAATCAATTACTACCTTATAAATATAATCTCCTAACTCTGTATATGTAGATTCTGTGTAAGCCTAATCATTATGAGTTATAGAATCTGTTTTAGAGGTTGCATCTCCAGCATCTCCTTTGATGAAAGTTGTATTTGCCGGAATAACTGAACTACCTACTTCTACTAGCTAACTAGATACATTAGATACTACATAAGGTTGAACTAATTCTCTAACTGATACTGGGAATAATAGTTTATCTAATATGGTAGAGAATGCCTTACCTTTTAAGTCAGACACTTTAGTTCCCTATTTAAGTCCTCCCACAGAAGTATTCATTTTAATATTATCCGATAATTCTGACTTATATACAGCTGCAGAAGAATTTTCAACATAAAGACCGTCTTCATTAGACTTAATAGCATTACCTTCGGCTTTAGATATAGCAAAATCTAACTTAGATTCCTCATTTAAAGCTACTGAACCTGAATGTGCTCTAATCCATGCTTCTATTTTATCATCTACATTTAAATTAGCTAATTGACCATTTAAGGTTCCTACCTATGTATTAATAGTATTAACTAATTCCTATAAATCAGATAACTCCTCTCCCTAATTAGTAACAGTGCTGGTTAACTAATTTATATTAGCTTTAATAGTTTCTATCTATTCTTCTATCTTTTTATCTTGATAAGACTTAGCTAGAGTTAAAGCATAGTCAAGTGCTTCGTATATAGATGTAATCTATTCTATATTTGTTATATGGTCACTATCAGGTTTATATGTATATTTACCTGTAACTGTTACACCTATACTTTCTCTAGCTAATTTCTTTTCTAGTTCTGTTTGAAATTCTCCTAAAAAATTACTCTTTAAAAGAGGTATAAGTTGTTTAGGTCTTTCTTTAGAACATGGTGTTAAACCTACCTTCCCTACCTAATTGTAAATAGAGTGTATCATTCTAATTTAGTAAGTTCTCTTTAATAAATTCTTTATTATCTATATCTATAGGTAAACTAATAAAACAAATAATATTTAACAATAATGAATAATCATCTTGATAACCTTTCTTTGCTCTATTTAATAAATCTCTATAAAGTTCTATTGCTTTACGCTTTAGAACATCCACATCCATGAGCTGTATGCTATCCATATTCATTATTCTAACAGAAACCTCCACAAGTATTAAATTCTTCTACTATTTTTTCAGCTTCCATAAATTGTTCAAACTAGATTAAATAATCTATTATATTAAGAGTCATCCAAATGAAGTCTCTAGCATATAAATCTTCATTATATGCAGAAGTTCGACATTTATTTAATAACGCATTAAATAATTTCTTACAATAATTAATATAACATTGTTGCATATTTCCTGTAAAGAAAGTATTTATATGTTCCTACTAAATAGGAGTTCCTTCTAAGTTCATTTCTAATACTTCTCTAAGAGTAGTTTCTTTTAATACTCCATCTACTTCTTTCTTAATAACTCCTTCATCTATTATATATACTCTATTTATTTTATCTTTATATTCTTGTGAAGCTTCAGTTTTATACCAATTATACCAATCTATATTCGGAAATATATAATGGTCAATAGTGTAAAAACCATCTTCCTTAAGGTTGAAAGTACATGCATCATCTTTATATACCCCATTTTCTAACTAATTGTGTTCATGTATTAACGCATCTAAGAATGTTATTTCTGTAGTTCCTATTTTCATTAATACATTTACAGTTACTGACTTACTGTATTTAAATAATAACGTATCTTCATAAGTACTGGCTACTTCTTCCCCTTCAGATAAATATTGACCGTACTCTTTAGATAAATCTAATACAGTTAAATCACCTTGTACTGAATTACATATATCTATTTTAAATTCCATTACTTAACTATTGAAATTAATTGAGGTTCACTCCATATATTCTTATTGTCGTCTAAAACATAATTATTATTATTCTAAGAGGCAGAAATCATCCATAGATAACCAGTAAATTCCTATTCATTAGTATCTGTCCACTAATTGCCGGGATTTATTGCAGTTCTAGTTAATTGAGGTCTTTCAAAAGTACTAGTTACTGTAAATTTAGTAACAAGTCTACTATCATAAGACCATTTAGAATATAGAGCAACTTTAAATAAACTCCAAGCACCACTTACTCTCTATCGTACTGCCATAAATCCATATGGATTAGATGCAGTTATTTCTGATGGATATTTACTCCAATTATTCTTACCTTCTTCACTGGCTTTGATTATTTCATCTATAGAAGCATCTGTATCATCTACATTCTATAATTCTCCACCTACTTCTACAGCTTTCTATGGATATATCACCTTAGGCTACTAAGAATTATCTTTAACCATATATAGAGTCTGACTAATCTCAGCAATATCTGCAGTTACAATTTCATAAAATTTCTAACCATCTTTAAGATTCTGTCCTTCAAAATACACAATAGTTCTTTTCCATGTGTAAGGAGTTTTCACAGAAGGTAATACAAAGTTTTCGCCCCACTAATTAGTTTCAGGCTAACCTTCTAATTCTTTCACTTTATCAACATTTGCAGTATTAGTAGCTAAATAGTCTATTTTAAACTTTAGGGATTTAGCTATCTAATCAGCTCCCTACATGTTTGAAATCTTTTTTGATAGGTCAGCTAAATATATATCAAGAGTAGTATTTGCAGCTAATACTGTAACTGCTTTATCGGCTGTCTCTGGATAAATCTAATCACCAGTTCCAGAGTATACTTTTTCACAACTGATTGCCATTATGATTGTCTAATTTTGTCATTATAAGGATTACCATCATTTAACTAAGCTAATTCAACTTTAGTTCTCTAATCCTCTATATCTAATTGTCTATCTTTGTAAGTTCTATCTGTTTGAGCTTTATACCAATTAACTTGATATTCTAATTGAATCTTCTGCTAATCAAGCTGCATTCTTTGTTCATTAAGAGATTCTGCTTTCTATTGAGCCTTCTGTAACTCTTGCTATGCCTATTGTAACTACTAACTAGTTTCCTCCAACTTCTGCTACAGTTGCTATAACTAATTGTTTTCAGCTTTCTATTTTTCTATAGCTTTTTTAACAGTATATTTAAGTTCAGTTAAACTTTTAGCTGTGAGAGCTTCAAATATAATATCAGCACTAACTAATCCAGACTTAATTAAATCAGGCAATGTAGATTTAATTGTCTACATATCCTACATAATTTCAGTACTAGATATTACATGTATATCATAGTCTGTAACCGTAAAATATTCAGGAAGGGCTGTAAATATTTTCTAATATTTATCTCCTAAAGTGATAGTACCAGTCAGTCCTTTCTTATAAACTATTTTAGCCTAGTTAAGACTATCAAGTAAGACTTCTCTTACAACTAAATCCATTTGCTAATAGATAGGTTTAGTTACAGTGTAAGAATTAGTTACTCCCTATTTAACATTAGTTACAGCATCTCTCTATTCAATACCATTAAGTCGTTCTCTAAATACACCCGTAATAGATGATACAGTAGATTCAATAGATTGTATAGCTAAATCAATTGCTTGTATTACCTATGCAGGTAAAGATTCATCATAGCCATTAAATATAGTATTTAAAGGAGCCTATCCATCTTCCATTCTTCCTTCTTGAGAAGAATCAATTAACATTTCTCCTTGTTTCTTATAAGCTCTCCATTTCTTTACTCTGGCTCCGAAATCAGGACCTAACACTTTAGGAATCATAGAAATGTCAATAATACTACCCTTAACTCCACTATTTGCTACAATAGCATCTCTATAATAATGTAAAAGATCATAACGATCCTACAAATGGGCACATTTTAAGATTAAACTATAAGGCTAGCGAGCTCTATTTAAAAAATAAACACCATTTACTGATAGTCCACAATAATTAGGATTATCATGACTTCTAATTACCTATTTATCAATTCCCCTAAGAATATAATATTCATCACCGATTCTAATTGTATTATATCTCTACATAATAAATTTATCATCAGTTTCTATCCATTCTACTTCATATACTGGAATCAGATTATATCTATGGGAATCGTCTTCAGGATAACCAGGGAGTAAATCTTGTTCTTCGTCATCGTCACTATCTTCATCTATATCTACAACTGGACCATATGCTCTTCTGTATCTAGCGGTATCATCATCTGTCCAGTTCTATTTAAAATTACGTAAGTCTTCTTTACTTAGTTCATTTCCATATTTAGCTAATATCTAACTTTTAGAAAGCCATTGTCTCACAACTGACCTATAAGATTTCTTAACATAAGGAGACTCAGGATTTCTGTCTACAAAGGTATTTAGAGGATTTAATACCTCTATTTCAATATTAGTTTTACTAAATGATGGCTTTACTCTGTAAAAACAATAACCTGTAACTAATAAGTCTATAAATAATTGTCTAAGTTTAGTTACAAAATCAATTTCTTCAGACTACATAATGTATTGAAGAATATTCTGAGCAGCAATTTCATATTGAGAAACAAATTGCTAGTCTTGCTCTTCAATTATTTTATCTAACTACTATTTAATAGATTTATCAGTAATATCCTAGTTATTAGCAAATTTAAGTAAAGAATTATTTAAATGTGTCTTTAAAAATCCTATTATTTGTGTCTATATCAATAGCTATTTTTCTCTATCCATATTACTGATAGTCCCTGCATCTTTACAGGATATTTTTGGCAATATAGGAGTTCCTAGAAATTCACCAACTAAAGCATCTACATGTTTTCTTAGTAAAGGTGTAAATTCAACAGAAGTAGGACTTCCTATACCAAAATTTTCTTCTAGATAACGAAACTATTCCTTGTCTCTTTTTCCATTATAGTAATTATAAGCTTTCTATAACTTAGTTTTATCATATACAAGTTCAGAAATAGTTTCGTTAGTCTTATCTATAAGCTCTTTGTCTGTCATAACATAGTTTAGGTTCTGGAGGTTGTATTTTAATTGCTTTAAAATACTTTACTCTATGTAATTTACTTCTTCTTAATTCCTCTTTTATAAAATCTACAAATTTATCATCAGGTAAATCTGCCATTAGTACAAAGGGGTTCTCAGAATGGTCTAGATTAAGAGAAACTTTATATCCTATAGGGTCCAAATCTTCAATACGAATATCTCCTATAAAATCTATCTAAAACTGTGTTCTCATATAATCTAGGATCACTTGTTTCAATTCGGTATGGGTCATTGTTTTCCTCCTATTTAATTACTATTTGATTTGATTGTTTCTTTGGAATAACTCCAAATTCTCTATAACCTTTATCATTTATATAATATCCGTAGTCCTAAAATTCTTCAACTTCTTTGTCAACTTTTGTAGGTTGTCTTCCTGATAATTCCTAATCTGCAAGTTCAACCATTCCAAGAGCAGCTATAATATCAAATTTTGTTTTATTCTCATCATTATAACCATTTAACTATTCTAGCATATCCTCAAACCAGATATTATGTCCATAGTCTTCTACATAATCAGCTATAAGGTCTGTTTGTTGTTCTATAATAGTTTTAGTTGCAGGAGTACCATACTATTTAGTAGTACCATATTTAATATCAGTTAAAGTAGCTCTAGGTCTTTTCATAAAGTATTGTAGACATTTATTTTCTCTAGCCCAAGTAATCATACCTACACGGGTAGCCTCTATATTAATTCTGCAATTATAATATCTACACATACACATAGCTATCTTATAAGCTTCTCTAATATTTTGAGGTCTGTCTTTATACATAGCTACATATTGAGGTTCATTAAGACCGAAGGCTCTACGTTTAATTACAATACAAAAATCAGAAGGATCTCTAGTTTCTTTAGAAGTTTGAGCAGCACCAATATCAATACCATCAATACCTGCTACATATAAATCATTCATTTCTGTATATACAGGAGCTTCAAAATCAATTCCCTATTCTTCAGCTTCTTTCTTCTACTTCTCAATCTATTCCTTATATAAATCAGACCATACTGGATGCTCCAATATCTAAACTTTACCAGAATTAAGGAGCCATCTAAATCCATCTATATTTTCTAAAGAATGCTTATTAGATTTGTAAGTATAATCAATAGTTCCTACTTGTGGTCTAGGTCCAATTTTATGAAGACGTATTTTAGCTAACTAATCTGCTATCTTCATTTTATTAAACTTGTTCTAACCTTCAAGAGTAAATGCTTCTTCTGCATTCCAACAACGCTCAGCACACTTTTTAAGGTAGTCTTCAGGAACAGCTAACAGATTATTTCTTTCTTCTTGTAATACTTTTTTATATTCAGTCTAATTACAAACTCCTCTAGAATCCATGTATTCAGGATTCAAAGATTGTAGAAAATAAGGAAGAAAGAATCCACTTTCTATAGTGGTTCCATCTTGTGTCCATTTATGTCTAAATGGTAGAATCTTAAAAGCCTTAGGATTATAATAAATCTTTTTTAATCCTTCAAGAGGAGGACCAAAGTCACCTCCAGTACCACCAAATAACATAATACCTCTAGGAACACCTTGTACTTCACACAATTCTTGTCCTTGTACTACAGCAGTAGTTAAATCAGGCCACGAACCTGCTTCATCATAAATAAGAAGGTCAACACGATCACCACGAATATTAGAAGGCTTGCTTCCATTAATACCTATTACAACAGAACGCCATCCAAAGTCTGTAAACTGACCATCTATTTTGACCTGGTATCCTGATTTCTTTTCTAATGCTTTATCAGTCAATCTAGGTTTAAAAAATCCATCAGCATTTGTATTAATAAATGTGAGAGCATGGTCTAACTTACTAAAGGTACCATTTAAATAGGTATCTTTAAAACAAGTAATCATAGTTCTACTTCTCTTTATAGTAGTGTATAGTCTAGCTGCAAGAGAGGCATTTATTTCACTAAAGCCAATTGAACGTGCCTTCATTAGAGCAGCATTTTTATGTAATACTCTACACATCTATAAATAATGAAAGAACATATATTGAGAAGCAAAGAATACTGGAAAACTTTCATTAGTACCTTCACCCGATGCTTTATCCATATCTACTACTGGTAACTAATAAAAGTTTAAAAAGAAATAGTTATCTCCAGTAATAGTGTATCCATGTGAGGTCATACCATATTTACATCTAGTGTATTGTTCTTTCCAAAATGCATCCCATCTCTTACTTCTAGGTAAATAAGAACAATATCTGCCAGTTCTTAAAAATGTTTCTCTAACTTCAGTAAACCATGAAGGATCAAAATCTAAACCATGAGTTTCATCTATAGGTCTATAACCAGTTAATTCGTAAGATAAAGTAGAATCAAAACATTCTATTTTCATATCCTTAGTAATATCCCAATATGTCTTATCATTAGAACGTTCAATTCTATATTCATCAACTAATTTCTTAGCTTCTTTAGTATCTTCTTCCTACTATTTCTTTTTTACTTCATCTACAATTAACTAGATTTCATCAGGTAATACTTTCTTTTTTCTAGGCATATCAATTAAAAATCACCTGGGTCATATCCAGTATTAACTCCACCTCTAGTTGCAGATTCTTGTGATACAGACTCTTTAACTTCTTTCTCTAAAGTAATTAATTGCTCATGGACATTACTTAACTGAGCCATCTCCTTCATTACTTTTTCTGCAGAGAAAATAGGTTTACCATTAATATCTCGTTCATTTAAATCTACAATAGTCTCAAAATAATCTATAAACTAATCTGCTGCCCTTCGAGCTGCCTCCAATAATTTCACTGATTTATTTGACTCTTGTAATTTCCTATATTTTCGACAAGCTTCTCTAAATATGGGATCGTTAAACTAAGCTTCTGTCAAACCACTATCAGCTAAGGCTTCTTCATGTCTTTCCTATTCTAAATAATTAGAATAAGGAGATTTCCAATCTAAAGCCAAATAAATGTAAGTAAGTTCTTTATTTACTCTAGTCTTAGTTTTTGTTTTATCTCTATCTAGAAGAGCCTTAAATTCTCTAATTAAAAGAATCTCAGGCTCATTTAATTCTAGAACAAGATGGTCACTATCATAATTAAATACATTCATAAATCATTAACATTAAACATCAGTATTTTACTTTTGTAATCTTTTAGATAAACCATTTGCAGGCATACCAGGGAGTGCATCAGAGTTGTTTATATTACTCCAATTTCCAGTATAAATATTTTGGGTTTGAAGCTAACCATTATTTAATCTATAGGAACTTCCAGATTTACTATAAACCCCGGTATTCCAATTATACTTATATCCCATATTCTACATAGTATTCTTAAATCTTCCTAACATATTTGGATGCCATTTTTTAACATATGCAGTCCACTAGTCAAAATACCGTTTTCTTTGGTTATTAGCTCTCTGCTTAGGGCTTATTCTTTTTCCAGTAATTATAACATTATTAACTACTCCTTGCATATTGCCATTATTGTTATGCTTAATCGCAGTAGTTTTATTTGCTCCTGGATTCCATCCTAAATGAGACCCAGCATTATAATCCTTTAAAGCATTAGCCTATTCCTAAAGATTATCTATTGCTCCCTAAAATCCCTAATCAGTAGCTTTATCTCCCTTATAAGCAGCATATACTTTTCCATTCCATGTAAAGTATCTCTATTTACCATAAGCGTTATCAAATGCTTGCTTAAAAGTGCCTCCCTACTAATGTTTATTTACTTTCTTTTTCTTAAATTCTTTAATAGGGTCAGATTTTCCTCCATCTTGCATCTTTTTACCTGCACATATCTTACAGATTTCTCCGCCCTTTTTAAAATATACTACTTCTTGACCTTCAGGGCATTCTCCAATAGACTATTTAATATAATCTAATTTAGCACCAAGTCTTGCTTTACGAGATCCTTTCATTTGCTGAACAATAGCCTGCAATAATTTAGCTACTTGAGCTGCTTGCTAATCACCTTGTTGTGCTGCCTACATAATTTTCTAAATAGTCTAGTTAGCTTGCTAGTCACCCTACATAGCTGCCTAAACTAAAGCTATTGCCTACTATTCCATTCCCTATTGTCCACCAGTCTATTGTGGTTGTACCATTTGTGCTCCTGCTGCGTATTTATACATTTGTCCTCCTTGTTTAAATTTTAAATTAACTAAATTATTAGAAATAGAAGGTTTTGATAGCTGGTATTTATTAGCTAATACAGAATTGTCATTTAAGGAATATTTAACTCCTGCATTTTGATTCCATATCCTTTCTTGCTCTTGTTTAGCTAAGTTTCCATTATGGGTTCCTAGCCAACTAGCCATAGAACGAGACATATCTCCAAAATCACCTCTTCCAAAACTTCTATAAGTTCCGCTAACACCAAGATCATTTTCTATAGTATTTTGATTCCACTTACTTGTGTCAGAGCCATATCTATTTACCATAGCTTTTACAAAGTTGTTATTTGTATTAGCTTGATTTCCTACTGCACTTACTAAACCATTATAATTACGAAATCCTAAAGATCTAATATCATCATTAGTAAACATTTGTAACTAAGTATTCTATTGAACTTGATTACTTGGTGAAACTCCATTAGACTTCTCAGTAACTGGCTTTGGGACTTTATTTATTATATAAGAAGTGTTTATTGGGTTCTACACGTGCCAACCACCCTAACTAGAAGCTATATTTCCTAAGAACTAATCATAGTCAGAATGCTACTGCCTAAAAGTATCCACATTTTCCCCTTTTTTCATAGTATTATACTATTTACCATTCCAAGTAAATAGTCCCTTGCCCTAATTTCTAGCAGTATTAAAGGCATTTTTAAAACTTCCAGAGTTAACTTTCCTCTATGCCATAATTATACAAGTATTAAATCCTTAGTGTTGAATACTGCTTCCTGCATTAAACCTGAGTCAGTAAACCATCTACATCTCAATCCTTTCATTTCATCTTTAAATAATGCTTGCTCTTTTCTAATAACAAGCATAGCCGGACAATGCATTTTGTCACGCTAACGTAACTAAACTACATCTCCCGGCTGCATGTAAACTTTATTACTTGTTTCCATTATTCTTAATTTGATTCTTTCTTTCTGTTAATTTCTCATTAACTATTGCCATAATTCGTGATTCATTAACTACTACAAATCCTTGCTTGAAGAATGGAACAGTAGCTTCACTAGCTTTAGTAAAGAATACTACATCACCTTCTTTTAAGAACTCACATTTGAATCCAGTTTCAATTACAGTACCAACACGAATAAATTGCTCTAATTCGTGAATTTGACCATCCTCTTCACTCTTATATTGAGGAGTAAACCCACCCAGGTCTGTAATAATTCCACTCTCTACTGTTACCTTTTGAAAAGGATTCTCCTCAAAAGGTTTAATCAATGCATAAGAACCCATTGGTAGTATCTCTAAACCATTGATGTCCTTTGAGATTTCTTTAGCATAGTCTTCAAGTGCTTTATTGTGTTTTTCAAATTTATCTACATATTCATCTACTTTAGTATTAAATTTAGATTTCTTCTCATTAGCTAAAATAACGTCTGCTCTTTGTCCATTAACTACAATAGGAGTTCCTGTGCTTTCCATACCGATAAGTGATTGAGCTACTTTCTCTTTTCCATTTAATTCACTTCTAAAATCCATAGTCATTTACATTTAATTTATGGCAATAATTACCATTTACCTTGTTCACAAAATTCATCTTTAACTCTAGTTTTATTATCTAATACACATCCACATAAATCACATAAATCACCGAAGTTAGTGTCTAATTTATGATCACATCTATGACATATATCTAATCTCGTGTCTGCTAAATCTTGATGTTTATTCTTAATATTATAATATATGCTTTTTAATATAGTTAATGGCTTAGTTAAAATACCATGTAACCATTTAATTAATATGTTTAATTTTATTCTGCTTCCCATTTATTACAAGGACAATGTGAGTTTTTATTATTAATCTTCCATTTGAGGTGGCATCCACATCCCTTTAAATATCCCTTCTTAGGTGTTGTACTTACATCATTATTTTCAGGATTTAAATACAAATGTGCATTACAGACCTCATTTTCTTGGTCACAAATAGGACAAGCTCTACATATTTTAGTACGTTTAGTTATATATTCTTCCATATATTAATTTGTATATTAATTCTTAGTTAATTCTATTATAGTGCTATAAATTAAATAAGCTATTAGTAATAATGCTATACATAGTATCATATTAATATTCAATTCGTTTATTCTTTAATCTACGTTCTTGTAGGAGATGTTCCTTTTCATAATAAGATAACATACGTTCTACTTCCTTTCTAAGATAAGGTAGATGATAAACAGTCATATTGTCATTATGATCAAAATGTACTAATACCAAATCTTCTATACTAAAGTCAGGATTATATGATTCAATTATATAAGCATAAGTACTAAGCTGAAGACAATAATGATAATAATTACAATCATCTAAATTATTTAGAGGAAACTTCATCTTAACAGAACTTCTTACTTTAGAATCAAAATAACTCTTAGTATCAATCTTCTTGTTCGTTTTCCAGTCTCCGATTATAATGGAATTGCCTTTTTTAACTAATAAATCAATTTGACCTGCAATATGTAATTTACCAGATGGGGAGTCCCAATGAATTAAATACTCAGGGTATACTGCATTTTCCAAATCTAAAGAAGTTCTATCTTTTTGGCATTCAAATTTACCTCCTATTTGATATTTATCTAGAGTAATATTCTTTTTCTTGGTATAGAAGGAATTCTCTAATCCTGCATGTATTTTAGTACCTCTTTCACAAGATCTTCTATTCTCCTCATCCCAAGAGTCTAATATTTCTTGCTGTGCTTTATTAAAATCTAGTTCTGTAATATTATGTAACTCTAACAGAACAGGATCAAATTTCTTAGTATTTAAAAGAGATTTCTTCTCAATCTTAAATTCATCAGCAGGTAATAATTTTTCTAAAGCTTTATACGCTGACCAAAATTCTTTATCAAATGGCTGACCAAATTGTTCAATCATAGTAGTTACAGAAGTAAACTTGATAGAAGGGTCATTAACATCCCAATAACGATGTACTTCTTCATTAAAAGCTACCGTTCCGTTTTGTTTATCAATACTTAAATTTTCCATATAACATTAACATTTTACATTTATTTTATATTTATCTAAACTAATTTTTAACTTTTCAATAATAATATATAATTAGGTGTATAACAAATTAATTAGTAATATAAACTCTTAAATTTAATTAAAATGGAAGATTTAGAAATATTTGGTATCCCTTATCTAGCTAAGGGTTCGGGAATACACATTAAAAAAGAAAATAGAGGAAAATTTACTGAGACTAAAAAGAGAACAGGTAAAACTACTGAAGAATTAACACATAGTAAAAATCCTCTAACTAGAAAAAGAGCCATCTTTGCTTAGAATGCAAAGAAATGGAAACATGAAGATGGTGGTGAAGTACATAAGCCAAATGGTCATAGATCAATACTAGATAATGGATGGTTTAAAACAAAGGATTTAAAGAAGAATCATCCTCTTACTTATTAGTAGGGTGGAAGTTTTACTACAGGAGCATTAGCTAATACAATTTGGGAATTTCCTAATCAAGTAAAATATGGAAATGGAAATTATAATAATGTTAATAATAAATTATTATCTTAGTTAACTCCTGATTCTAGGGGGCATTATTCTGATAAAGTAAAATTAAGTAATCATCCCACACATCCTTCTAGAGGTAGATTTAATAAGTCAGGAACTAAGTTTTATTTAACTGATTTCGGAATGCAAAATCCAAATCTTACATTATTTGGAACTGCAGACCATAACTAGGATGGTTAGACCACCATGATTTATAAAGAGGGAGTTGTACTGCCTGAAATTACTGTAACTCCTAAATAGGGAAGATATATAGATAATACTTACGATTAGATAAAAATTTATCCTAATACAATTAAAAAACATTAGTAGGGTGGACCTTTTTAGATTAGTAACTCATAGCCTCAAGTATTACAAAGATATATCTCTTTAGTTAATTAGGGCATTCCACAGCAAGCTGCTTTTGACACTTCACATTTATCTATGATAGAAGATGGCAGACCTGGAAAATATTATTCATTCGGAAGAAGAGCATCTAACTTGGGTGGATGGACTAAAAATGCAACTGATAGTCTAACTAATGGTAGATATAGAAATTTATAGAATGCCTAGAATTTTGGACAGTTTAAATAGGGATTAAAATAGAAGAACTATAATACAAGACCCGCCTTCTATAATGTAGAAATGAATAGAGGAAGAAATAGGGATAAATAGATTATTAATTAGTGGAATAAACAATAGAGTTTAAACCCAATTGCTCAAATATATAATTAGAATATTAACTAGGTATGAGAGATATAAATATACAACTGGATGAACTACAAAGATTTTTAGACTTTGTAGATGAAAGAGATAAATAGTTATGGGATAAATATTTAAGAAGATATGAAACAAGTGATTAAAACTGGAAAAGGATTACTATAGGGAATAGAACATCCTGTGGAAATATCATATTCCGAGATTACTCTAGATTCCTTATTAAAACTATGTGAAAAGATATGAAATGGATACCTAAATATTAGAAAGCAGGTAAATTAAATTTTAAAACCTCTGGATTACCTTGGCAACAATCCAAGTAGGATTAGGAAATAACTAGAAACACTCAATCTACAGGAACTCTTAATCCTACTAATTTAAAAAGAAGATTATAGCCAGCTGCTAAAAATTTAAAAGCTAAATATAATAATCTATCAACTAAAGAAAGGGTAGCTTTAGCTAAGAGAAGTATGCCACATAGTGAAATAGTTACAGTAAAGGATTAGTAGGGAAATACTAAAACCAGTACTAATCCTCAAGCAGGAGCTATGTCAGGAGCTGATCCAGTAGGAGAATTTATAGTAGGAACTGCTGCAGGAAATTTAGGATTAGGTTTAGGTAAAATGGCTCTTTCTAAAATGGGTTAGAATGCCGTTTCACATTGGGCAAGAAATAGTTTACTTAATGAAACTGCTGGAAATTTAACTAAAAATGTATCTCAAGGAATTACTAATAACTTAGCTACTAAAGAATATACAACAGGTGATAATCCTATCATGCAGCTATCTTATTATAAACCTACTAGAAAAGCTTGGAATACTGGAAAAGCTGAAGGAAATGAAGCTACTTCTTATTTCTTTAAACAATAGCCTAATCAAAGATTTGAATTAGTAAAGGACGTTGAACCGAATAATTATTCAGTTCATTTTAAAACAGATAGAAATGGCTTAAACTATGGTAATAAAATGTAGCTATTTGCTAAAGTTGCAGATGAGGTACCTGAAGGTGCTAATCTTTCTACTTGGGGCTCTATATCTAAAGGGGGTATTCATGGTATAAATAGATTTGGTAAAGACTTTGGATTTATCTAGAATGGAACTAGACAACTTACCATGAAGGGAACTAAAGAACCTGTTGAAGTAGGAGTATTTTAGAAACCTTTAAACCATCACTTATAGGGAGAAGATGCTATAAAAATGTTTAAAGAATATGGTGGAACTCCTATTCCTGAAGGAAGTCTTAATGGAGACTAGTTACGTAAATATGTAATGGAAGCCAGAGAACGTTATGGTTTAATGGATAACCCTAATATCTCTGATGAAGAAATAGCTTAGGCTTTATATAAACATACTAATGAACTTGGTAAAGGCAGCGCTGCTATAAATAGTCAGGGCGAACCATAGCTTTTATTTAGGGGAGATACAAAAGCTTATACTTAGCTAAAAGACCACCCTTCTCCTACTGACTTAGCTACTAAATCTGGAACTATGGATAATTCTTTAGGAACACTATTTCTAGGAGAATTACCAGGAACGGGTCAGAAAGGACAAGGATTAGAAAGATATTTAGTAAGAGGTTAGGAATTTAATGGTGACCCAAAATTAATTGGTAGTGGTACAGGAGCAAAAGTTTTAGGTGGTGATGGTAAATATCATACTGAAATTAGATAGATAATTCCTAAAGATGCTAGACCTTTAGTAACTTACCCTACGCGATTTGGAGATAATGCAGTATATAAGCTTCCAGCAAAATATTCTGAATCAAAAACTAATAATATTAATGCTTTTGTAGTTAGGACTCCAGCTGTTAGAGACGCTTCTAAAGAAATAAGTGTACTTAATGATGATTGGTTAATAAAGGGAGGCAGTAAAGTAAATTATCATGGTCCATTAAATCCTACTAATGAGAGAAATGCTATGGCAGAACATTATAACTATATTTTAAAAGATGCCTAGAAAAAATAGTAGGGATTACTTAAATCTAATCCAAATAGTCCACTAAGAGATGAACATGATGATTATTCTTATTTTGCTTTGCCTAATTTTAATAAATAGAACGCTAAACATATATTACCTTATGATTTACGTATTCCTAGAAATTGGTCAGACCCTAATATATTTAGAATAGCAGCACCTGTAGGTATGAGTTTACCATTCTTAAATAATTCTTAGAAATGAAATAGTTTTTAATTAAATTAATAACAGCACATACTGGAATAAGCAGTAAAAGAGTGTGTGGAATATTAGGATGGATAGTTAGTTTAATTATTCTAATATACTGTTCTATTAGTTAGATACAAGCTCCTGATATGGTAGATACAGTTTTATATTGTTGTATGGGATTACTAGGTATAGATAGCATAACTAGTATATGGAGAAAATAATTATAGTAATTAATAGATACAATAAAAGGCGGCTTAGCTTAATTGCTAGGTCGCCTTAAATATTTTATAATTAAATTGAAGAATTAACTTCATTGTCTTTACGTTTTTTAACTACATCGGTACAATTTACTGAATTACATGTAGTATGGTCTGTTTCTAATTGCAGAGAATATAATGCATCTGAAACAGAAGGAGATTTCAATTTTGAAGTTAACAAAACATTATCCATACTAGGATACGTATAACCTCCGCTATTAATGTGTACAGAATTATTATAACTAGGAATCTCTTTAATACAATCAAGTATGATTAATAATTCATCTATATTTAAATCAGACAATGCTGAGTGTATATTCTTAATAGTTGCTTTATAATCAATCATTTATTATTTAATTAGTTACAATTTAATACTGAGTACTATATGTATTTAATTCATCTAAATAATCTAAGTACCATTGATTATCTTTAAATTGTGTAACTAAAGTATCTTGATTTAAAGTTGCGCAATTACCAGCTAACATTGCAGCTTTACGACTTAGATAGTTAGCCATTATATTATTTTTAGGTTTAATTAGTCTGTTAAAAACATCAGTCGATTTGTTCATATCCTTCTAAAATTTCATTATCATATATACTAGTGTGCGTATAACCAGTTTGTCTATTGACATAATGATGTAAAACCACATTACTAGTATCATCTACATTGTCATCTATTACATAGTTCTTTTTAATTATGTAATCTAAATAATTCTCAGCCTCTTTTAAATCCCCCTCATAATCCTCCTGAAAAAGAATTTGTACTTTACTATCTAATTTAGACTTTTTCAACTTTTTAAGTTTCTTTTCTAAATTAGTGGTTTTTAAAAGCTTGTCATTTAGTCTATAAATTGCTATAATCATAATACATATCTTTTATAATTAAATTGTTCTCTCACAAGGATTCGAACCCTGACTAAAAGATTTAGAGTCTTCTGTGCTGACCATTACACCATAAGAGAATATTAGCTAGTTATCAAAACTAGCTAAATGTGTATTTAAGTTATTAGTTAAATTTAACTAATTGCTCATTCAAATAGTTAGTTTTATCTTTGATAAACTTTCGTGCATGTGCTTTAAAATAAGAAACTGCAGAGCGGACAGATTCAATATTTTCAGAGTCTAAACAATTCTGAATCTTTTGTAAACCATCATTACCAATCTGCTCACAAATGTCTACAAACAATTCATCATCCAAACCATTTAAAAAATCTGTAAACTTCTCTACTTCAGATTGTACTGGATTAGTGTATTTAACACTAAGTTCAAAACCATTATCTGAACTATTCATTGAAATATCTAAACCATTTTTATTAAATTTATAATCTTTGTTATTTTCAGAAGCTTTCATAAGCTCTTGAAATTCTTCATTTGTCATTATTCCTTCTAACAAGTTTTCAACCATATTAATTAATATTTTAAAATTGTTTTAATTTAGTTCTTTTTTAATCACATTCTACAATAGATTAATTGTTGAAAATATAAAAGTTAAAATAATTTAAAATGTGGCAATTAGAACTTTATGCCCAAATTATTGCCAAAAAATCACCATTTTAATCCCCCCCCTGGATTTAGTCTAGTGCTAAAAATTTAGAGAGTTATTTAAGCTACGGTAGACACCCACTTTAGTCCCCCCCTCATATTTGAATAAAAAAAGAAACATATAATATTAATTTTAAAAATTGAGAATTATGAAAGATTTTAAAATGACAGCAGAGAGCTTGAAAAAGCAGTTGACCGAGTTAAACAAGATTCGCAAAGATGCAGGTCTTGCCGAACTTACAGATGAGGCGTGGAAGCAGATGCAAAGTCGCCAAGAAGGCGGTAATGGTTTCACCATTGGTGAGACTATCCACCTCACAGGCGAAGTGGAAATTATTGTCGTTTACGCAAATGTAAATGGCACACAAGTTCCACAGAACACCTTCTTCGGTGCTAAACTGACAGATGGTCGTAACATTTCACTTCGCAACCTAATTAAGCCATCTTTGGCTGGTTACAAGTGGGAAGGCACGTTCAAAGAGGACAACGGCAAAGAGGGCAAATCTCGCACAGAGACAGAGCATACAGCTCAGCATATCGAAGGTTTCGACCCTGCAAACGTCGATTTCTTCGATGCAGAGACTCGCAACGTATTGGAACTCTTTATGGCAATAAAAGCCGGTAAAAAGCAGTTACCAAACGAACTTACATTGGTGGCACAGGGTTGCCGCCCAATCGTGGCAACTCGTGGTGTTAGTCAGGGAAATCTTGACTACGCAAAGGGGGCGCACAGAGTAATGCGTGTAAACGTATGGTCACTCTAAATTAATAGGTAGGGAGAAATCCCTACTTATTAATTATTACCTTTGTAAGCTAGTGCTGATAGTACAACACTCATTTTGTACTAGTGTGTATTTTAAAATTTGTAAGCAAGTGCCGATAATGTAATTATTTTAGTGTATGAAAAAAATAAGAACAAAAAAGGTTATTTGTCTTAAAGGAACCTATTCAGGTAGTACATTTGTAAGTGATGATGGTAGAGAGTTTACATTATGTGGACAATTCACACCTCATCCTCAATATGGCTACTTTGAATTACATGATTTAGACGACGGTTGGTATCGAATTAGTCGACGAGTGGTACTGTAACTGTCGTAAACAACAAAATTACAACAAAACAATAAAACAATAAAAATAAGAGTTAGTTAACAATGTTTCTATTTTTTATTCTGGCAAGCTGGAAAGACAGCTAAATTTAACAACAAAATTAAAAATAACGCAAATTGTAGCAGCTCTCTGATACACTGGAGAGGTAAGCGCGCAACGGCAGATGTGTGGGAGGGCACATTTAGTGTATTTTCATTTCATTTGCTATTTTGCCAATTTGGTGTATGGAGAGCTGTTACTTTGTATTATTTGAAAAAACAAAAATGACAAAATTAAAACAACACTAAGTCCTTTATTTAGTTAGACGGTTAAACTAAAAATAAGTTTTAGCTAAAAAACACAGCTCACTTCCTTATCTAGAGTGGAGTTGCTTCTTAGTATATAATTAATTAACATTATTATAAAGCTAAGTTGTATGAGAAGTAGATAAGCAGTCGTAACACATTGAGAGTATTTGAGTATATTCTGTAAATATACAAAAAGAAAGCTGAATGAAAATAAGTGTAGGGGATAGTGAGTGTTGAAGAACTACACATTTTTAAAGCAATAACCTCGGTGCTTAAAGAGAGGCTTCCCTTGAACAAGGAGTAAGAGAAAATTGTTTAGTCAGCCAAGGAGACTATAAAATTCATACTGATGAGACTTGGACGAAATAGCTAGTAACAGTTGTACGTTATTAGCTATCTATGAACAATAACACATTAACAATATGGAAAAGAATTTAAAAAACTTTATTACTACTGCAATTAATACAGTAGACATGTTTGAAGAAGCAAAGAAAGCCCTTCTAACAAATAACGAGTGGATGAACTGTGCTATTACACAAATATCCAATAGACTCCCAAAGGAGAACACAAAGAAGCATTTAACAAATATTATCAACAATATTGCTAATTACTCTAGAGAGAATTATCCGTATCCGGGATACTTAGATATATTAGACACTCCAAATAAAGTGGCTATTATAGTGGCAACTAATTATATTAACTATGTAGTAAGTTTGAGAGTTCCAGAATTTGTACAATAAAGTTTCAGTTCAACTCCAGTAAATAAAAGCATTGTATCAGGGTTGTAACCCGACTGGAGTTCTATTTATTAACTCTTTAACAAAGTAAATTATGACATTCCAAATTATTAACACAACAACAAAACAGCCAATTAATTTGGCAGAGTTTGACAGTAAGTATTGTACAATTACAGGTACTCCAGAACTTTCCAAAGAGTTTGGGTTATGGTTTCACTGGTTAGAAGGTGTATTTAACACTTATGCGGATATTGCTGAAAAGGCTAAAGATTCCATAATGTATGAACAAGTAGTACATAATCACAGTAATCGTATGATGACTTGTGATCAAGTAGTAAAGTGTCTTATTATTTATGAGGGTAAATTAGTATTACCTACTGATGATTTTGAGACACTTAACTATGAACTTGAACAGGTGAAAACACTCATTAAGTTCTTTTTATCAGAGGGTATTCGTAAAAAATATTACTTTGAGTTTCATTATTAATTAATAACTATTTAACAATAATAAAATTATGGTATACAAATTAAGTATTGAATCTAACTCTGAAAATGTTCTTAGAGAGATTCAGCAATGGGTGAACACTAATTATAACTGTGACAAAATTCTTTGGAATGCAATGACTGTAAAGAAATAAGTTACAGAAAATTTAGTATTATAAACAATTAATACACATTAACAATATGAATAAGGTAAATAAAGTAACAACACTTATTATGTTAGTATTAGTAAGTGCAGTAGTTGTATTGTCAATTAATTTAGTTAATTGTCACACAGCTAACAAGCAGCTGAGAAAAGTTGTATCTATACAGGCTAATCAGTTGGACGAAAAAGATTCAATATTTTATAATTACAATGTTTCAGTTAAGTAATTCATATTCGCACATCTTTTTAAGACAGGCTCCTGAGCATGAGTTTAAACTGCTCATTTTTAGTTATTAATTTTTAAAATATTGGAGAATTTACTATGAATAATCACTTAGCAATGAATATTTGTGAAGCAATTATGCCTGTAAAGGATGATTGTGTTAATGTAACTATTACTACAGATAGTAATAAAGTTTATAATAACGTTGAAATTCTCGATTTTGATACAAAAGGGGCATATTTTAGTAATGACAAATGTGCTTCTTATGTATACTATGATGAGATTGTTGAAATCAATGTTAGAAATATACCTGAGTAAGTATTAAAACTACTCATTTTTATTAATTACACACTTAACAGAAAATGATTACAGGCAGTTCAACACTTATTCAGGTATTCCAGTTTTATCAGAATAAGATAAAAGAGAAGGAACATAGAAACTGGAAATTCAATGCTGCTAAATATCATAATATAGCAGTAGCTAATAGAAAGGCTCATAATTACGCAGTAAATCAGCTTATTAAAGAATCCGGATTAGAATACACTCCAGAGATGTTTAAGTTGATGTCTCTCGTAATTAATGAGAAATTCTCAATTAGAAAGATGTCTATTGTTAAAGTAGATATTGCTCTATTTAAATTAGCTAATAATGTATCGATTTAACAGCTAGTAATAAAATAATTAAACACATTAACAAATGAAAAGATTTTATTTTTATTTCACAGCATTCTATATCATTATTTACATATGTGGTATAGATTACATTGCTCATATGTCTCTCTTTGTAGCCCTTTTTATGGGCTTTGGGGCATTTGCCCTTTGTGTTCTTTGTTCTACCTTTATGAACGAAGAACTGTTTAAGGAATATACAGGTTGGAATTGGCTTATTAAATGGGCTAATTCTTAGTTATTAACCTTAAATAGTAATAAAATGAAACAATTTAAGAAAAGTCGTGAGCCTACTAGTTTTAAAACTAACGTAAGGATTTTGCCGTAAATAAGTTAAAGGCATTCAATAAAGTTAGTTTAATTAAGTGTAGTTAGGTTGTATTTAGGTATCAATTCACAATTATAATAAGACAGACACTATGTCTGTTTATAGATTCACAATTTTAGATTTACAACAATGAAAAATGGAATTTTTTCTTGGACATCTGAGGGTGTCAAAGTGACTACCGAAACAGAGGTAGCTAACGGAGTGCAGAGAACTGAGATCATCTTGAACTCAAATGGTGATTACAAGCCACATGAGTTTGATGACATTGAGTTGTTGCACTTGTTTAAGGATGACATTATTTATGCACTTAAAGAGCGTATAGATAAATGTGAGCATGAGCTTGTTAACGCTAAGGAGCGTGGTGAGCGTAAGGAAGACTCTTGGGATTATAAAACCAAGGGAGATTGTGATGATACCTTTGAGTTGAAATCATATCAAGCAATGAAGGAAGCTATTAAGTTAGCAGAAGAAGAAAAGTTTGATGATTTTACAGCTCATATGTGGTGCCAGTTGGAGAAAGCACTTGCTTATGTTCCTAAGAAGTGGCATCGTAAGCCATACACATTTGGCACATTATTTGGCTTTGTAATGGAGAAGGCACAGTATGCTATGCATCTTCTCTATAATGAGAAAAAATAATTTTTTCTGTTAAGTTCCATAATCAAAAAGACCTAATTAGACTTTAGTTAGTTAACTAATTATTGTTTAGTTAGGTCTTTACTATTTAGTAAGGTTGTGGGACTTGTTAATTATGGAACAACTATGACAACAGCAGAAGCAGAAAAGATTGCAGCACAATTAGAGACTATGTTAATGGGTGTGGATATTAAGCCTGATACTATGACAATAGATTCTAGTATCGTAGCTGCTATTCAGTACGAAGATAATAAACCATCTAAATATATAATCTCTGATTTACAAGGGACATGTGTAGTAGACGGACGTTCTTTAAAATGCCCTGAATAGTATACACATTTATATAGAAATACGAATAAAGATAAAATAGGACTCTAGTACTATAGAGTATAATAAATAGTTGACATCTTGGAAAGTAAATTGGTTAATCATAAGACAAGACTTATGTATTTTTTAGATAATTAATTAAATAGATAAGATTATGGATTTTACAAAGAAAGTAAACGATTTTGGTTTGTTCAGTAACGTATTGGTAGTTAACAACGACATCATGGAGAGCGTCAGTGTAACCAAGACTGATGAAGATAAGGAGGTCCTTATGATGGCTGCTCACATTACTAGTAAGGCTATTGAAGGTAAGGTTAAGAGTGGCGACCTTACTGCTTTTGAGGGTCTGATTACTGGCATTGGTGCTACAGATTCAACAAAGATTACTCTTGTTACTCCAAATCTCAAGGACATTAAGCTCTTCACTGAAGCAGTAATTAAGACTGCTGAAGATGGCAATATGTGTCATATGAAGGATTATGTGCATGAGACAGGCAACAATATTCCTCAAGACATCTGGGATTATATCTACAAGTTAACTAACGACAAATAGTTATGACACTATTAAATATAATTTGTGGAGCAATTCCTATTATTATTATTTTAGTATTAAAAAGTAAAGAATAATGGAGTTTCTTAGAATTGTTTGGGCTATAGTATTTGGATTAATATTTGTAGCCATTATAGGTTCTGAAATGAGTAAGTAAACAATGATTATCGATAAAGATAATTTCGAATTACTAATTGAAGCTTTAGATTTCTGGGTTAAGGATAGTGTCCTTCCAGTAATTCCTAAGAATAGAATAAGTACCAGAAAGGTTAATACTTGGTCTACTAGCTATTTATGCTGTACTAAGGAATGGAAGAAGAGATACAAAACTAACCCAGCTAAGGCTTTGTGCGAGTTAGTAATAGACCATTATAAATATATTTATATTAGAAACTATCCAATTATTGAATTAGTTAATAACTATAAGTATCTTTATTATTGGTTAATAGGAAATGAGTATAAACAAAATAGAGAAGCACCTCTATTGTAGTAATTAATTAGATTATGGTAATAACAGTAATAGCCTTACTAGCTTTAATTATATTTATTATAGTTGGAGTTATGGCTCGAAAAAATCAGGAGAAGAAGGATAAAAAGCATGTGATAGAACATCAAATCCTTCAGCTGACTAAATTTAAGGGTGAATTGATGTCTCATCACACTCTTGAAGACACTTTTAAAATTCATAGACAATTAGGGGCAATGCATTTAGCATGGAATCCTGCAATATGTCCAGATAGATATGGAATGTTCAGAACTAAAGACATATCAACTATGGATCCTAGTGAAGTATTCTTAGGTGATATTTATGGATTATGGACACATTCTCTTAGTTATTGGCTTACTTGTTGTGATGAAGATGCAGTCTCTAAAATAACTAATCAATATTATCAACAAGTGCTCAGTGGTATTAAAGCTGAGATAAAAGAATTAAAGAAAAAAATTAATTCCCTATAATCATTCTATGCCTATAAAAGAATTGGTAAGTTTTTAAGTGTTGATTATAAATTAACATTTATTAACTACCAATTCTAAATAACTGACTATATAGTTAGTTCACTTGGCAAGGTTGATGAAAAAAGGCTAATTATTAGCAGCTCCCATAGCTCAACTGAATAGAGCAACAGCCTTAAAGATAAAAATAAATAAATAAATAAATAAAAAATAAATGGAAAGTAAATGGGCAAAGGAAAAAGCTTATTTAGAATAGGCAATTTTAGTAGATAAATTATCATATGAAGAAATTGGCAGGCATTATAACTGCACAGGAAGTAATATTAAGAAAGTTGCTCTGAAATTAGGTATAGAATTACCTGTAAAGCGCAAAGTTAATCCCTGTGAAACATTTACAAAGGAAAAATTAACTCACACTTGTTTAAACTGCGGTAAAAATTTTGAGCATAAAATAAATTGTAGTAATAAATATTGTTGCAGTGAATGCGAAAAGGAATATAAACATAAAAAGAAATATGAGCTAATACTAAAGGGAGATCCTTCTATTATGAGAGCTAATTATAATCCATAGATTTTTAAAAAGGATATTATGAGAGAACAAGGTAATGTGTGTTCTATTTGTGGATTATCACCTCTATGGAATGGTAAGGAATTAGTCTTTATATTAGACCATATTGATGGACATGCTTCTAATAATAAACGAGATAATTTAAGATGTATATGTCCAAATTGTGATTCTCAATTAGATACTTACAAATCTAAAAATAAATGTGGAGAACGAAGTTATTATAGATACCATAAAGAGGATGCTGAAAATAAAATAGGAAAATAATAGATAATTGGAGGAGTAGCACGTAATTGGAAGCGTTACGGTCTTCTAAACCGTCGGCATACGCCCTTAGGAGTTCGAGTCTCCTCTCCTTCACAACTACAAGTTACAACAAAGATATTTAAAATATTTTCAAGTTGTAATAATTGTGAATTAAAATAGGTCGACAAAATATTGTTCTACAATGGTTTGTGATAAATAGTTGTAGGTTTCTTCAGAGATAAGTTTAGTGGATAACTAGAGTATTATTTAGGATGTACTATTTAATATATCTAGCACTCAAAGTCCACTAAACTTTCTTTTAAATTGATATTTATTTTAAGTTATATTGATACTCTCCTCCCAGAGGAAGTATAGGGCACTATTAGATTATCTAGCAGCTGTGAGTGATGGATAGGCAATGAGTGTTTAGTTTCAAAATATTGCGCAAGCTTACTTAGGTAAGATTAATATGAAATAACTGTTAGTTAAGATAGCTAGTTAATTAACAGCCTGCAATCAGTATAACTATTTTAAATATAGTGATAGAAACAGGGGTTCGAATCCTTTAATTTTTGTAATTAGTTAGCTATCTAATTATGGAGATTTGGTCTAAATTTGGGAAGTAACGGGAGAGAAATGATTCTCTTAGTGCCTCATGTATGTAGAGTTTCTACAATCACCAGCCATGATATGAGAAGACGCTATCACTTTAATTTGAATTTATTGTAATTAATCATATTTTGTTAGTGTGTTATGCCTATTGAGGCAAAGTTCTTACCACTATTCTACTTATAGAAATGTGGGCTATGGAGATATAGCTTAGAAGGTCAGAGCGCGGGACTGAAAATCCCGAGATTGTGGTTCGATTCCACGTATCTCCACTATGTACGGATGCCTGAGTGGTCGAAAGGGTAGGTCTCCAAAACCTATAGAGACGAGAGTTAAACAACGTGGGTTCGAATCCTACTCCGTATGCAAATAAAGTTAAATATTAACTAGTTCCCTTAGCTCAGTTGGTTCCGTAAGGCTTGAGAGCATCGGACTTTTAATCCGAGGGTCATGGGTTCGAATCCCATAGGGAACACTTCATATTATTCAAAGGTTAAAGAAACATTATAACTCTACTGGTTTGTGATAAATAGGTAGAGACTTGTACCCTTAGTTCAGTTGGTTAGAACGTCTGACTGTTAATCAGAAAGTCGCAGGTTCGAGTCCTGCAGGGTGCGCATAGAGATTTAACTTAATCGTAAAAACATGTAAATTTATCTGAGATTCTTGGTCTGTGATAGATAGAGAATCTACTTGGCACTATCGTCTAGCTGGTTAGGACGCGATTCTTTCAAGATCGAGAGGCGATTTCGAGCATCGCTAGTGCTACTCTTTCATATTATTTTATAAAACTAATACGATTAATGTTTAAAATATAAAGTCAGCGGACTTTATAACGTTAAAGAGTTGTTATGCTTCTGGTCTATGAAGATAGGAAGCTTTTATGGTCCGTCTGGTGTAACTGGTAACACGGTAGTTTGTGAGACTACAGTACAGGGTTCGAATCCCTAGCGTGACCCTATTGGAGAAATGGCTGAGTGGTCTAAAGCGGCACCCTGCTAAGGTGTTAGTCATGTTATGTGGCTCGAAGGTTCGAATCCTTCTTTCTCCGCAACATTTATGACAAATTGTGAACTTGTAGTTGGAAAATATGGTTCGTGAGAATAGTATTTTATTGGACTATGGTGTAATGGTAGCACCACAGATTTTGGTTCTGTTAGTCCCAGTTCGAATCTGGGTAGTCCAACAATAACAGGCGACTTATGGTGTGGGAACCGTAATCTACAAATGGGGTAGATAGGTGAATAGTATACGCGCGTGGAATAAGCCTAAGGAGTTCGAATCTCTAAGCCTGACAATTAAAATAGGTACTAAACAACTCTCAGTAACTCTATTAAATAGCGTAATTACCTTAAAATTAATCATTTGGGTTAAAAAGAGAAAGAACGTTAGATAGCTGAGGACAATGGAATAGTTTAAATATAACCAGTGAAAATCGCCTATTATTTAAATAGATTATTAACACATTAACAGATAAGATTATGACAAGAGAAGAACGTTTTATTAAAAAGACCAAACTATTGGCGCAAATAGATAGTGCTGAGAAGTTAGGTTGTAAGAATGTACTTAAATATGCACGAGCAGAGTTAGCTAAATTGGAGAAGAAATTTTGGGAAGAGCATCTTTCTAATCCATTATTTAGTTATATGGTAACTAGAGAAGAAATGGATAAACTCATAGAAAATGGAGTAGATCCTACTTTTCAAATACGTGTAACCTTTAAGCATGGTGAAGTATATGATTTAATGTATTATCACGAAATTGCTCCAGGTGTTAAACATTCTGCTATTGAAAAATGGGCAAAAGATGAATTAGCTAAGACTATTCATCATCCTGAGGATATTGTGAGTACTCACTTTATTATGGGTTAATTAAATAAATAATATGGAAATAAAAACAATACAGATTGATTCTGACACATTTCTTGTATTTAAAGGCATTGAATACAGACAAATAAATGTAGAGAATATTGTTAGTTTAGAGACATTAGATAAATATGTCTTAATAATAACTAAGGATAATAGAAAGTTTACTATTGGTTGTTCTTTAACTAGTATTACTAAGAAATTGTGTCTTGATTATATAGTAGTAACTAAAGGATTCTTAATTAATAAGAAATATATATCTGAATTAACTAAGAAACCTGATGATAAAGATAAGTATATTTTAGTACTTAATGATTCTTATCACACTACTAGAGAAGTGTCTTCATATATTGCAAAAGGAATTTTAGAACAATTATAATATGAAAAAGATAGTATTAAAAGTAACAGTAGAAGTTCCAGATGATTATATATTGGATGATCCATCTTGGTTATTAGAGAACATTGGTATTGGATATGACTATGATGTTGAACGGATTTAATTTGTTTGAAAAATAAGAATACCAACCCCATAAATTACATGTTGGTTTTTTCCCAAATATTGTTGGCAACTAGCAGATAATTAGTTGCTCCTTTTTTGTCTAAAGGTTGGCAGTATTATTCCACTTAGACGTTAAATACTAAAACTGCCAAATGGTTCGGTGGTGGAATTGGTAGACACGAGGGACTTAAAAAATACTTTATTCAGTTTTGAGTGCTCTGATACGAAAGGTCAGAAGTAGAATCTCCCTAATTAAACAAGTTAATTACTAATTGTAAAAAGGTTAGCGTCTGTGTAAGAAACAGAGTAATGATTATAGAAGCAGTATTCAGAAATCTAATTGACTTGCAACAGAAACCTCATCTATGGTGACATAAGATTTTGGCGATGGCGAACTAAATTGTGATAGAACGCTAATCTATCTTAAATGTAAATTGAAGTGTTACAGCATAAATGGCGTAGAGACTATAGAGGAGATACCTAAGTTAGAAATTGTATATTTAAAATTAAACTGGCAAGATTCGCAGAAATAAGGGGAGCAGACTGCTATTAGAGGTTAGATTAAACCTTATATACTTACTTGCAAGATTTCTAATATGGTAGTAAAATAGTCCAGACCACAATAACTTAAATATGGCGGAATTGGTATACGGCAGCAGATTGACGGAAGCGCCTCTAAAGTCGTCGTTAAATATCTCTTGAGGATTAAGGGTTCGAATCCCTTTATTTAAGTTAGCTTGTGTAAAAGCAAGTGTGGTAGGAAAATCCCTTGGTCAGGAATGACTGTACGGGTTCAAGTCCCGTCCGAATCACATAATTGATTATTTATGTTTTGAGAAAATGGAAATTATTTATAATTACTATGAATTTGTGAAAATTTATAAGTAATGTAGAATTTTTGGATTTGTAGAAGATTTTTATCTTTCATTTTAAACTCATATTGCTTGTGAAAGTAGTATGAGTTTTAATTAATTAGTAATTTCTATGTCCTAGATATATACTAAATAAGTGATTAATCAATTAAAAATAATAACTTAAATATTAATATTTATGACAGGAAATTTTGAAAATAGTTATCTTGGAAACATTATTGGAGTACAGAGATAGAAAATGCAGGATTTTACTAATTCAAGATTAAGAAAAGTAAAATAGATGAATTAGAGAGCTACTAATACAATTAATTAGCGAAGGGCTAAATCTAGGAGTTATAATGCTAGATTGATGGCTAAGCATGGTGCTGGTTATGATATAGCCGGGGCTTTAGCTAAACAGAAAGAACTAGTCAACAAAGGTTATAAACTAGCTATTGATGGAGATTGGGGTAAACAAAGTGAAGCTGCTTGGTAGAGTTATCAAAAATAGAAATAGTAGAAACTACAAGATGCAGATAATGCTCGATTTAATCAAACTTCATCAGCTCCAAAATTAAATTGGTTTGGTAAAAATATAGTTAAACCTATTGTGGATTTAGTTAATGGAACCCCTGATGAACAAAGAGTCTCTCAAAATAGTTATGCAAATAGTAAACCATGGAGATATAAAGATGATGCATATACAGCATTTGATAAGGATAGAACTGGACATAAAGTTGGAGGGTCTCGAATGGGAGACTTAGGTTTAGTACCTAATGGGGATGGTACATATAGTTTGTATAACCCTAAAACAGGTAAAGTTACATAGTGTGCTATGACACGTAACTAGATTGAAAGAGTTCTTGGTCCTCATAAAACTGATATGAATGCTTGGGATGGTCGAGGTGTTTATGGAGATTCTACCATATTTAATGGTTATAAATATCTTCCTAAAGTTGGAGGTTACAACAAAGTTACCCATACACTATAGAATCTTGCTGCATCTGCAGCTGTTCAAGCTAATTTTAACAATATCGATTTTTAGCAAGGTGATATGGTTGATTTATATTCTGCTAATTCAGCGCATAATGATGAGGCATGGAATAATGGTACTTTGAATAGAAGTAATTCACATACTGGAGTAGTTATTCAGCCAAACCATAATAATAAAAGAGGAACTTACATTTTACATAATGTTAATGGTACTATATCGTTAGACCCGATTAGTAAGTTTATGGTTTCTGAACAAGGTCCTACTTTAGATTGGGGTATTACAGGAGTTCACCGACCAGGTACAAAGGAACATCCTTACAAGGATAGAAATGGCAATTATATATCCAAATAAACAAAATTGGAAATTTTAATTAGATATGAAGCAAATATTAATATTTTTAATTAGCTTATTATGTGTAAGTTGTTCACATGATGAGCTGTCTCAACAAGTAATTAATAAAGGTATTCAATATGTAAATAAATACAATATGAATACTAACTATATTATATTTGTTGATTTTAATAAACATTCTGGTAAAAATAGATTTTATGTATATGATTTACATAAGAAAACTGTGGTACTAGAAAGTTTATGTGCTCATGGAATGGGTTTAGGAAGTACAAAAGATCATCCCGTATTTAGTAATAAGTTAGGGAGTCATTGTTCTTCTTTAGGATTTTATAAAGTAGGAGGTTATAATATAACAAGATTAAACTTACCTAGTTACATACTAGAAGGATTATCTAATACCAATAGTAATGCAAAACAAAGAATGTTATTAATTCATCCTTACTATACTGTTAGTGATATTCCAACTTATCCTATTTATGCACCAATGAATGTAAGTGAAGGTTGTTTTGTTATAAGTCCTATAAAGTTTAAGCAATTAAGTAAAATACTAAGTAATAATAAAAACATATGTCTTTATGCATATAAATAAGGCTATATAGCAATACTAGTATAAAAGCATGTCCAGATGCTTAATCCCTGGAATAGGCTGTCTGACTGAATAGTATGGCAGTATGTGGTGGCACATAATCAACTAACTAGAATTAGCTATTGTGTATACTAGAATAGCATCTACGTGAGATTCGTAGTGGAATGCGTAGCTCAATTGGATAGAGCAACGGACATTAATCCGGAGGTTGGCAGTTCGAGTCTGTCCGTATTTACCCCATTATTATTCATATTCGATGTTTTATACTCATAAGTTTTGAAAATTTTCTAAGTTTTCGGTAAAGGGTTCTGTTTGTGAAAATGGAATTATTTATCTGTTTTTGGTTATGAATATATGTGAGAACTTTAATAAGTCGGAGGACTTACAAAACTCAAAAACAGTGTGTCTTAGTGGCAAGTTGCAACGTTCTCTTGATTGAGAAAGGAGAGGATTAACGACCCTCAGACACATCTTCGGGGTTGTAGCTCAGTCGGTTAGAGCAGCTGACTCATAATCAGAAGGTCTACAGTTCAAGCCTGTACTTCCCCACTATTTCTTTTATCATATTATTCTGTTTTGGAGAGTCTAATTAGTTAATCTAGTTAGGCTCTTTTATTGTTTAATTAAATAACACATTAACATATGAAAGATATAAATAAAATTATTGATTCACTAAGTCCAGGAGAGCAAAATGTAATGTATAATGCACTACGTATAAAGCTTGATAAGAAGCCCGAGTACACTATTAGTAAGGATGAACATGGCTACTATGTCAGCTCCGATAAGAGAATGTTCGGCACTTTCAGATTTGAAAAGAAAGAATATGCTGAACTAGCTTATCAGATATGGAAAAATATGAAACCTGATGAGCATCTTATGTATACTATTAGGGGTGTGTTCAGACTTCTTAATATTGATTCAGAATGGACAAAGTAGTGTTACAGGTAAATGACATCTTTTCCCAAGCGTGGAAAGGATGTCAGAAACCTATGTGGTTTAGAATTCTTAATATAGATAGAATTACTAACAGCATAGAAGTAGAGTGTCATTCATTTAATGGTCTCACAGTATTTCCTGAAGTTTGGTCTTTAGATTCTACAGAAGCAGGATTTGAAACTGGTGATTATAAATTAGTTAAATAATGGAAAATAAAGAACGTGATGCATTAATAGAATCTATTTATGAAGAAGTAGACTCTCTTAGTGATAAGTTGTATAATATAGTATGGGAACCTCAAGATCCTACTAGAAAAAATCATTTTGATACGCTTCCCAAAGGAGAGCAAGTTGCATTAGTGGGATTATTAAATGATGCTTGTAGATTTAGGAATTCCCTTTCTATGTATATTAGTTGGTTTAAACATAAATAATTATGTGTTGGACAGGCGATGATACAGCTATTAGAAAGATAGCTGAAAGAGACTTCTATGTCTATAAAATAGGGAAGATTGTATGGAATAATATTTTTATTAGTGATATTAGGGGGTATAACTATGCTCCTAAATGTCTTAATAGAATAGTCCCTTTAGTGCCTTATAGTCTTGGTGCAGGTAGTTGTAGGATAGACAGAGGTTATCACTCTTATAAATGGATAGCTCTAGATGACTTTTATCCAAATTTTAGATGTTTATGCTTAGGTAATTATATCAGGGCTTTGGAAGAAGCTTTAGAAGGATATAAGTTTTGTTGTATAGCTACCTTTATAGTTCCCAAAGGTGCTGAATACTTTGAAAATAAGTATGGACATATAGTATCTTCGGAAATTATTTATACAGGCAAGTATTTAAGAATAAGTAATTTTAGCAAATAATTATGTGCTGGATAGGTAGATGTGATGTAAAAATAGCTAAACGAGATTTTTACGTTTATAAAATAGGTCGAGTACAAGATAATAGATTTATCTGTGAATTTCGAAATTTCTCTTATGAGAAAGGGGTCCTTAATGAAGAACTTATATTAAGAGAAAATCGTTGGATGGGCAGCATATCTATAAATGAGGGTTATCATTCTTATAAAAGAGTATCTTTTGAATTCAATTCTTTATCAGATACAATTAAATTCATATATAGAGGTTACACACTACATCCTTATCGAGAGGGTCTATACGATTTGGCAACATTTATAATTCCAAAGGGATCTATCTATTATGAAAATATTAATGGTGAAATTGTGTCCTCTAATATACTTTATACAGGTAAATATTTAAAATTATAAGACTATGTGTTGGACTGAAATTAAAAATAATATAAATGTTCAAATTGCTGATAGGGACTTTAAGGTTTATAAAATAGTATTAGATGCTAATAAGCAATCTTGTAAATCTATTATTATGGGCTTTGATTACACAGTAAATACTCCATATTATATACCTACTATAGAGTATGAGGTATTTGGTTTTAAGTATAAAGTAGTTAACATAAAAAAAGCATATCATAGTTATATTGGGATACATTTCATATGTAATTCTTCTTTTTATAACAGAGCAATTAGGTCTAAGGGTATGTTATTTGGAAAGAGACATGTGTCTATCCCTTTTGAAAATGAGGCTTATATAGCAACTTTTATAATCCCTAAAGGTGCCACATATATTATAAATGCCCAAGGTGAAGTTGTATCTGATAAAATTATTTATACAGGTAAATATATAAAATTATGAAGAAAGCATTATTAATTATGGGATTATTATTAATTGTTACTCTAGTTAATAGTTACAATTATCCTACTAGAAGTGGCTCTAAAGCACCAGCTTATGAGTATAAAACATTAGAAATAATGTATGATTCTAAGAAAAGACCTCATAAGATAGTTATCTATAGCGAATATAGAACAGGTATGTCTGCTATTGATTTAGATGCAAATACATACAAATGATTATACTTAAGGTATTGTTAGGGATAGTTACGATTGTATTGTATATAATACTTAGAGCGCAATTATTAAATGAAACTCGAACTATATATAAAGCAGGGTATCTTGCTGTAGGATTAGGAGTCTTTGCTATGATTTGGGCTACAGCTTGGACACTAAATATAGCTAAGTATAATACAATTATTTATTATCCAATTATAGAATTATTTAAATAATAGTAAAATGGCAAGAATATTTAAATGCAAGGATATTCCTTATTATATTACAGGATGTTCTACTAAGTGGGTAGCTGCAGTAGTTGCAATTAAAAATCGCTGGGGAGTTACTCCAGGTGATTTAATTGAGGTTGAATCTATTGATGACAAGGATGCTCATGTGGTAGATAAATCTAAATTCTATCCTGAGTAGTAAAATATTAATTGTTTAAGGGTTTGGCTATTAGTTAGCTAGACTCTTTTTTAATAATTTTAAATTAGGTTATGTGTTGGACAAATACTATTGCAATTCCATTGGTATTGAAGAAACCTTTAATAGTTTATAAAGTAGGTACATCATCGATTTTCTGTGGCTTTATAAGTTTATACTGAGATTTTAGGTATCGCGAATCCCAGACTATGCCTACAGTAAAGATAGATCCTGAATTTGTATTTGGGCCTCGAGATGAACCTTGGAGTTACGATAATTTTTATATATATGAAGGTTATCATTCATACTTAACTGAAGAGATGGCTAAATGCAGTAGGGATGAATATGATGAAATAGGAATATTTGAAATTCCAGCTGGTGCTACTATCTATGTCAACTATAAACGCAGAGAAGTAGTTAGTACTGATATTAAATATTTAGGGTTATTGGAAGAATAACAATACAACCAATTTGGGGGATACCTATGTAGTTGCAAATGCATAGGACAGATTGATAAGGAAACGGAAACAATGAATGGGTAATTCTAGTAACCCCCAGGAATTTGTAAACGAAAGTTTCGAAGTACGTTTAATTCGTAAGTCCCCCACTGCGAAGTTTCAGTCATTGTATCTAATTAGGGATTTGTGTACTTAATTAGAGAAAAGAGAAGTTACCTACATAATCCGGAGTGTGTAGGACAGGTGATAAGGCGAAAAGGTAACGTGATAATGATCAGGTGAACAGTCTTCTATTATTAGCTAGTAATGTTTTAGCAAATAAATAATAACAGATAGACTTAATACATCAAGTAGCCAAAGTACGTTCGATTCGTATTACTTCTCCAAAGTCTTTGATAGACTGAAATGCCAGGTTTCATAGGAGTATATTAGCTAATTAGTTAGTATACTCCTTTTTATATTTAATACATTAACAAATAAATTATGGACAATCAAGAAATTTTTAATCAAATTAGAGAATTGCAAAAACAACGAACTCTATTAAGTGCGCAAGATACAGCTTTAGTAAATAGGATTAATGAGCTAAGAGATAAAATAGCATTGAAGAATATCAAGAAGGGCTATTATACTGATAATAATGGTTTATTCTGTAAAGTCTATGATATTAAGGAAGATGTTATATTCGTGTATGAAGTTAATACATCTGAGCTGTATGCTACCATGGAAGTTTATCCTTATTATAGAGCCTTCAATAATGCATATTGTAGAGAGTGCACTAAAGAAGAGTATAATAATGCTCTAGACAAAATAGTTAAATCTTTTAAAGATTAAGCTTATGTGTTTCTGTAAAACCAGACAAAGCAAAGTGTTAAGAGCTAAAAGAGATATAGTGGTTTATAAAATAGGTGTGAAGGCTAATAAAGCTATCTTCACACCCTACTTTATGACTAAATTCTCTTATATAGCAGGTATTAAAAATACAACTGATCCAAATTTCAATATATCTCATATAAATGAGGGATTTCATGGATATATAAATATAGCTTTAACCATTACTGTTGTTACTCCAGCATCTGTTGTTATACAAAAAAATACTAAGGATAAACCTACAATTAGTATTTATCCAACAAATAATGAGCTTCTGTATTTAGGTAAATTTATAGTACCTAAAGGAGCAATTTATTGTGTTAATGAACGTAATGAGATTGTATCTAATCAGATAATTTACACAGGACAATACTCTAATGTGTGGGGAGTTTTTGACACTAATTTGAAAGAATCCTTTAATTCAATTTAATATCAAGCTTATGTGTTTCATTAGAACAAAAGAAAGTAAGGTACTAGTAGCTAAAAGAGGTATTAAAGTGTACAAAATAGGTGCTTATGCTGATGAGGATACTTTTATACCATTTTTCTATAGTAATTTTGACTATCCTGTAAATCAATTAGTAGTTGAACCAGTTATATTTGCAGATTCAATAGAATATGGATTACATAGTTATCTTAACTGTATATTATACCCACTATATCCAGCTGCTATAGATTTATATACTCAAAGAAGTTTTCGGTATACTTTATCTCTATCACTGTATTCAATATTTTTAGGAGAATTTCTTATTCCTGCAGATACTCTGTATTGTTTAAATAGTAGGAGTGAAGTAGTATCAAATAGGCTTATATATACTGGTAACTATATAAAAGTACAGCCAGATAAAAAATATGATACAAGAAAATTATGGAAAGAAAAATAGGTGAAGTATTTACTTATGATGGTAAAATCTATCAAGTAGTAAAATCTATTTTATGTACACATTGTGCATTTAAGGGTAAACTATGTGGTCTTATTGGACCATCTGCGGGTAATTGTATGCCTAATAGCAGATCTGATAACACTAGTGTAATATTTAAAGAAATAAAAGGTATGGAAATAAAGAATAATCAATTAACTATTGATATTCCTGAAGGAATGGAGATAGACTTGGAAAATAGTGATTTAGCTAAAGGTATTATCAAATTTAGGAGTAAATGGATAACAATAGCAGAAATTGTTGCGTGTGAATATCTTAATTCATCTATTACTGTAAGTACGTCAACTCGTGAGAAAATAATTGCAATAAGTAATCTTATGGATATTGCTAAATATTTTAATGGTGATTGGAAATATAAAGTTAATAGCGGTGAACGCGGCTATATGATAGCTTATGATAGGAGTATAAAAAAACCTTATTATAAAGTTAATATTATTAATCCAACTTCTGATGTATATTATGGTAATCCAGTATTTAAAAATGAAGCTGATGCACAATATGTAATAGATAATCCTAATTTCAAAGATATTCTTGATGTGGTTTATAAAAATTGATTATGGAAACATTAGAAGAACTAAAAAATAAATATAAGAAATTACAAGAAGAAAGTAATAATCTTTATAGTAAAATTAAAATACTAGAAAGGAGAGATGCAATTTCTAAGTTTACTATTGGTGATTGTTACTTAGATACAAAATGGAATGATTTAATAAAAATTGTTTCGATAAAAGATAATTACATATATTATATATGTTTAAGTGAGGCTTGTATCGCTAGAGATAACTCTTATATATATGATATTGAAGATTGGGAAAAGATTACTTCTCACCAATTTAAGGATGCTTATCTTGCTACAGTGAAGGATATTCGAGATCCAGATTTTGAAGAAGGACCAGAATCTAATTGGAATAAAGCTTTAAACTCTATTATAAATAGTGTTAATAAAGAAAGTAATGAAGATAAAGATTAATACTGTGAAGATTCTCAAGGATAAATCACAATGGACTAAACTATACTCTAATACTGTTCGCAGAACTCAGCTACGGACTCTTGAAAGAGAATCTATAGAAAATATTAAGATTTCAATCGATGAACTACGCAATAATGGTTATAAAACTCGATAAATGAATACTAGATTATCGGATTTAGAGCAATTAGTTTCTGAAATAAAAGAATTTAGACCTGATTGTACAGTAGCTATCGATTACTTGAATAAAGTAATAGATAAACTTAAATATGAAGATATAATATACAATATATTTCGTTAAAATTAAGTAGATTATGGAACAGAAACTTAACATAGCAGAAATCCTAAAAGATAAACCTGTCGAGCTTAAATTGTATAGTTCCACTTTTGGCTATATAAAATTTAATGGTGTTCACAAAGATAAAGTATACTTCTCTTCAGAAGACACTAATGTGCATTCAGTCAAGTCAAATGGGAAAATGTATGATAGTGGAGAATGCATCATTTTCCCATCAAAGAAAATGCGAGACTGGAGTAAATTTGCTTGGAAAAAGGGTGATGTATTGACAAATAGTTCGGGTTTCAAGGTATTCTTTGATAAATGGGTGAATGAAGATTACACGAAGTTCCTTGGCAAGATTAAGGTCTTAGGGGATTCACATTATTATTATTATGATACAGCTTATTATATCTTAGCATCAAAGAAAGAAGCTCTTGAATTTATCAAAAGCGTAGAAGAAATAAATAACGGTAAACTCAATCTTAAAACTTTGGAGATTGAAAAAGGTCAGCCAGAGTTCAAGGATGGAGATATTGTTGTAGCGGAAGAAGATAATTATTACGATAAGGTAATTTTTATTGCTACTATAAAAGACGATATTGTCAGCAAAGCTCTTATAAATGTAAGATATGAAGATTATGAAGTGCATTATAATGAGTATAGATTTGGTCACAATAGAAGTCTTCGTCTAGCAACTGAAGAAGAGAAGCAGCAACTCTTTGATGCTCTTGCAAAGGAAGGCAAACGCTGGGATATTGAGAAGAAACAGATTGTTGATTTGAAGCTAAAGTGGACTCCAAAGCCATTCGATAAAGTTGTAGTAAGATGTGGTAAAGCTGATAAATGGTCTATAGATTTCTTTAGTTATAAAGTATCTAATGGGTATATATGTACAGGAGACGCTTGGTTTGGATATTGTCTTCCTTACAATGAAGAGACAGCACATCTACTAGGAACGACTGATGATTGGGAAGGAGGTGAGCAATGAAAGAGCTTAAAGTCGGAGAAAGAATCACTCTTGAAGCAGTTGAGCAAAATGGTTGTAGAGGTTGCTTCTTTGAGGATAATCCAGTATGTATAAAATTTGCATGTTGTGAAGGTGTACGCTCAGATGGAAAATCGGTAATTTTTAAAGAAGTTAAGGAGTAAAGCATATGGAATTAATTATTAAACCTTATCATGGATTACCATGTGAATTAGAAATATTCACTATTAATGGTAAAGCTGCTGATAGTGGGGACTTTGGTGATATTTTTGATCACAATGAAAGAATTAAAGAACCTTATGGTTGTGGCGATAAACACTTTGACCCAAAGCCTCCAACAAAGGAAGTACTTGATAAGTATCATATAACAGAAGAGGAGTATGACACCATCTGTAACGAGTTGGAGGATAAGTTGTGGGTAGGTCGTTGTGGATGGTGTAGTTAACTATTCATCAAAAAGATAAGCATATGAAACAAAAATTAAGAATGATATGGCGAATCCTCCGTGATAGACAGATTATAGTAATAACCGAAGACCACGGAAGAATGTATTGTGATTGGGATACAAGAAGTCTTGAAGATGTTTGTCAAATGTGTCGCAAAGTGCACGATATAGCTCTTGCGATGGATAATAAGTAAAGTATATGGAGCAAGAATATATCAAAGGTGATATTGTTATGTATGACAATAAAATACATACAATTATGGATACGCTTGGGGTAAATAATTACGAGTTATCTTATGTAGAACATCCAGTACACCAATTAGAGTTATCAGGTGTTCCTGTTACTCCAGAGATTCTAGAGAAGAATGGATGGGAAAAAGATGAAGAAGCTTCTTTTAAAACACAGCTTTATTATAGAAAGAAAAGTATAAGTAAATTTATAGTTATTATAATTAGAAAAGATACTCTAAGAATTGTATATAATAGTGAGTGTTTAAACATCATACAATATATTCATGAACTACAGCATCTTCTCTTTGGTCTAAATCTTAATCATGAGATAGAAGTATGAATATAGCATTGTTAATAATAGCAATACTTTTTGGTTATATTATGTCTTATTCCAGGATGGAAATGACTAAGAGTATATGGTTTGCTGCTGTAGGTGTTCCTCTTTTCATATTCGGAGTAGTCATTATGTCAGTATCCTCTTTAAGTTTAATATGTCTGATGTTTAACACTTTTGGATATAATAGATATTAGTATGAAACATATTAAATTCACAATAGATATAACATTGCCTCCTGATGAAAAGTTTCTCACCAAGAACGATTTCATAGAGGCAGTATACACTTGTTATGGAAATATCAGAGATATTTCTCCTAATGCAATAATAAAGATTAATTAATTATTTTGTAAAGGATTAAATATAAATAAATGACAGAAGTAGATGAAGCATTGGGATGGGTTATATTAGTACTTATAGCTACAGCTACTATTATAGGTTGTGCAATTCTATAAATATATTATTAATTAATGAACGTTGGTAAAATAGTAAAAACAGAGTTCTTTGTATATTTGAATAAGGAACTGTATAAAATAGTTCATTCTTGGGAAGAACTTGAAGATACAGAGAAGGAGATATTTACTAAATATCCAGGTTATAATTTACTTTATGGAAGTACGGTAGATTTTTCTGTATACATTAATAAGAAAACTAAGGATGTTCTAACTTATTGGTTTAAAATAAGGAGAACTACAAATCTTAAAGATAGTCAGGGAAACGTTGTCTGCATAGATGATGAATTGGTAGATATTTCAAATGGACGTAAATGTTGGTTACTTGGTGACTATGATGGATTATATATTAGATATGATTACGGGCTTAGTCCAAAGGGAAGACCTGATATAAAAGGTGTTAAAGATTTATCCAAATTCACTATAACTAAAAGACACTCAATATTTTAATAATAAACTTAAATTAATAGATGAGTAAGATTACAGCCATAAATAAAATTATCGAATTTCGAAGAGACCTCTATTATAGAGCTCGTCATCCTGATCTTGATTCTAATTTATCTATAGATGAAGTTTCAGAAATGTTAGATGATATTCAAAAAGAATTAGAAGAATAAAATATTTGACAATGAGAAAATATTTAGTAAACTATCGAGTAGACATATCAGCAACATCAACAATTCCTTATCTTGAGTATACAGCTATCTATGAAGTAGAATCTATGATGACCCAAGAAGATGTTGAAGCTTTTGAAGAAGCTAAGACTAAAGAACATGGAAAGACCGCAACAATGGTAAGTTTCTGTGAACTTAAGTATTCAACACCGACGTTGGAGGACTATATTGTAGCACTTCCTTACTTCACCTTTAAGAATGGTAAACTTGAAACAACAGATAATGACTGGGCTTATATTCCCACTTTATACAAGTTTGAAGGAACATGGGCTATTGATTGGATAGACGCAGAGGAGAGTGATTCTATAGAAGTAATAAAAGGAGTAACTCCCTTTGAAGCTGCTAAGAATGCCTATAATTGGTGTGTTGAAAAAGGCTATATTAAAGATACATTAAATAATAAATAGATTATGATTAAAGAAGTTCCAGACCCTACTTTGATGTGTGAGGGATGTGTATATGACGGTAAGTTTGAATGTATTCAGCACGCATGTTGTGCAGACCCAAACAATCCCGTTAAGTACGTCGAAGTAAAGGAGTAACTAATCATCCTCTCCTTGGCAGCGGGGAGGGGGTAAAAATAGGAAAATATGTATATAGATGTTTTTGAACTTGTGCCAGACAATGATAGACCGAGAAAAGATTGCTATGATTGTTTGGGTTGTTCACATTTAGTTGCTATTAGTGTTGATAGTACACATAATGCATCTATTGAATGTGATATTGATAATGAGGATATATTTGGACTGTAGTAGTAAGGAGGATAGATATGAGTAAAATAAATGTCAAAGAGTCCCTTCTAGAGATTGTTGAAAAGAATAATCTAGAAATACTAAAAATAGACTTGTGCAATGATGAAGAATCCTCTGCTAGATTCTATGGTTGGGAAAGAGATGTATTTTCTTGTAAAGTCTATACTACTCTAGAAGACTTAGATTTTGAAGTAGATTCTATCTTCATGCAGGAGGAAGTTCGAGGCACAGTGTACTGCCAAGATAAAGATACTAAAGAACCAGTATGGATAGTGTCTTATGGCGATGAAGGAGGTTCTTGGTGGGAAGTTAATAAAGTTCCAGACTTTTATAAAACCAATTTAAAGTAATAAGATTATGAATAATGGAAAATTCTTTGCCGGACTGGCACTAGGAGCGCTGGTCGGCAGTGCATTAAGTTGTTTTGCGCACAGCAACAGAGGTCGCAAATTGAGAAGAGACGTGTATGATGCCATTCAGGACTTACAAGAAGATGCAAAAGACCTGGCTCATCATGCAAAACATAAAGCAGAAGAAGTAAGCAGTGAAGTAGCCGGAAAAGTAGGTGAGAAAGTGGAAGAAGTGAAAGGGAAAATACACGAAGCTGCAAATAAATAAAAAAAAAGTAAGTTTTTCTTTGGAGTTTAAAACAAAACGCTTACATTTGTCCCAAAATAAAAACAGATTTTATGAATAGAATCATGGTAAATACATATTGGTGGCGTTTCTTACAACTAAACAAGTCGTAAGGGAACCAGACCATGTATATATACCTGACATTCTAAAAGGATATTCAAACTGAAGGCCTGTCGTACTTACGACAGGCCTTTTTTCGTTAGTGCAATTAACATTAAAATATAGAACGACAATGAAAACTTATCAGGTAAACAAAGAAGGTTATTATGGCGAATTTGGAGGGGCGTATATTCCCGAAATCCTTCACCGCTGTGTGGAAGAATTGCA
>OGJF01000037.1_pt1 | contig 74210 bp, 62 predicted proteins | sample 1572001 | NCBI WGS metagenome assembly OGJF01 (sample SAMEA2582113, study PRJEB24529) | metagenome | biome: Human gut stool | place: China | collected 2011
AAGACAGCGTTAACGCCTACCGCGATATTCTCAACGCCATCAAGACCGCAGAGAGGATTAAATATGCGGAAGGGAAGGCAGAAGGTATTGAAGAAGGGAAGGCTATGGGACTTGAAGAAGGAAAGGCAATGGGCCTTGCCGAAGGGAAAACAATGGGAATCCAAGAAGGAAAAGACCTGCGCAACCTGGAAGTCGCCAAGAACCTGCTGGACATGGATATCCCCATCCCCGCCATTATAAAAGCGACTGGGATTTCTGCCGAAGATATTACCAAGCTCAAAGACGAACGTCATCAGGAATAAGGCGCAGACCATCATCTGCGCCATAAAAAAACTATACCGAAAGAAGCAGCCGGACAAAATCCAGCTGCTTCTTTCGGTATAGGGGAATATTTCTATAAGCCACGTATATGATATGCCACCATTCACGTGTGAGACGTCAACACATCAAGTGTAACTACCCACGCAATGGACGCACCTCTATAGATGGCAAACAATGCTTTACTTATTAGTCAGAGCCACCTCCACATTGTTTTGTATCACTTCATTGCCAGGATAGCCGCCCTGCTGCAAATTGCTATAGGCCACAGAACCATCGGCATTTAAGATCAAATAGACAGGAATACCAGGGATGCCGAGACTTGAGCAGAGTTCACCCCACTGCTTGTTGGTCAAGCGGTAGTGAACGCCAGCAATATTCTTAATCATGCCTTCCCAAGCGGCCTGCGGAGAGGTTTCGCCTGTGATATACACAAACTGCACACCTTTCTTCTGCAAATCAGGTTTGATGGCATCGATCTCCTTCATAGCCATACGGCAAGGGCCACACCATGTTGCCCAAAAGTCGATGACCACCACTGAGCCCTTAAACTGGGCGGAAATCGTCTTCAGCACGTCGGCACCAGGTACGCTGGCATCGATGGTATTGATTTTATAAACTGCCTTAGGTTCATCTGCCGGGGCAGCGTTCTCAACATTTTCTGTTTCAACAGCCGTCTCCTGATTGGCTGATGCAGGAGCATTCTTGCCCGTACAGCTCATAGAGGTGAATGCGGAAGCAATCACACAAAGGGTAAAGATTTTCTTTATCATGTTTTTAGTGTTTTGGTTTCGAGAAATCATTGTATGTGAGACGGCAAAGTTATCAAAAAAAACGGAGCGAAGCATACAAATTTCTGCATATCGGATGAATAAATCTGCTTTTTAATGAATATACAATTATTTATACAGATTTTCTTTGTATTTTTGGACGCTGGCAAACAGGGCGTACCCTATACATGACTGCAATTCACAATACAACAACCATAAAAAGACAAGCATCATGAGAGAATTCTTACATGTCAACGATATCGGCGACTTGAATGTCGCCCTTAAGGAAGCACAGGAAATCAAGCAAGACCGTTACAAGTTTGAACACCTCGGGCATCACCACACGGTTTTGCTCATTTTCTTCAACAACAGTTTGCGCACGCGTCTGTCAACGCAGAAAGCGGCACGCAACCTCGGTCTGGACGTTGTTGTGCTCGACGTGAATCAGGGGGCATGGAAACTGGAAACGGAGCGCGGCGTGATCATGGACGGAGACAAGAGTGAACACCTCCTGGAGGCTATTCCTGTGATGGCATCTTACTGCGACCTCATTGGTGTACGTACGTTTGCCGGACTTTCCGACCGCGAGGCCGACTATACGGAACGCATCCTCATGCAGTTTATGAAATACAGCAACCGCCCTGTCTTTTCGATGGAGAGCGCTACGGCACACCCATTGCAGGCCTTTGCCGACCTCATAACCATCGAGGAGCACAAGGAGAAGAAGCGTCCGAAAGTGGTCTTGACTTGGGCGCCACATCCCCGCGCCCTGCCGCAAGCCGTGCCAAACAGTTTTGCCGAATGGATGCGTGCTGCAGACGTTGATTTCGTGGTGACACATCCAAAGGGTTACGAGCTCGACCCGCTGTTTGTGGGCGACGCAACGGTGGACTACGACCAGATGCACGCACTGGAGAATGCGGATTTCGTCTACGCTAAAAACTGGAGTTGCCCGGGCGTTAGCAATCTGGCTGACTATGGAAAAATTCTCTCCAAGGATATGTCGTGGACCATTGATGAAGCGCACATGGCTGTGACCAACAATGCGCAGTTTATGCACTGCCTCCCCGTGCGCCGCAATATGATTGTAACCGACGAGGTCATCGAATCGCCGCGCTCACTGGTCATCCCAGAAGCGGCCAACCGCGAAATCTCGGCCACCGTAGTTTTGAAACGGATGCTGGAAGGACTTAAAACCTTATAGCGCTCTGTTCACACCCCATAACGCAGCCATCGCCTTCATCTATTTGCATAGCTGCAACCTCTTGCATTTGACAACAAAAAACGATTAGAGGTGCTCAGAATCTGAAATACTCTGAGCACCTCTATTTATATTGTCATCCTTCTCCAGCCTATCGATTTTGTACAATGTAGCACAACCGAAATCGCTGATAATTATGTATTTTTGTAGACGAATTGTATAAAAAACAAGACCCGATAGCTTGACGAATCAGAGGCTACCGGGAATCAACACCGCAAAGATAGTATTGATTCTTTTTACAACCAAACAATTAGACGTCTTTTATGGAATATTTAGAATTTGAAAGATTCATGTCTGCCAAGCGAATGCAGAGATATAAAGATGCAGCGAATAATGACACTCGCAAGGCTATGGCTTTGTATCGCAATAACCTGCGCTTATCGCAGGAGATATTCACAATCGTCAGCTGCTTTGAGGTGGCATTACGCAATGCTATAGATAGTCTTTTAGTACCAACCTTAGGAGAGAATTGGCTGAAAGATTCTGTTCAAGCCAATGGAGTATTCTCCAGCGGCCGTATGAACGAAACAAGAAAAATCATAGAAAAGGCATACAGTCGTTTGAACAGACAAGGCATATACTCCCATTCCAAACTGATTGCAGAAATGGAATTCGGAGTATGGAAGTATATGTATTCCTCTCTACAATATCGTGCAACAGGGCAATGCCTGTTAAAGGCATTCCCGAATAAGCCTCGTTCATCTGCAGCTGTTCAATACAACAATACCTACATATTCAATGAACTTGACAAGGTGAACAGTCTGAGAAACAGAATAGCGCACCATGAACCAATCTGCTTCAGACTTCATGCATCGGAAATTGACACAAGTTACATTATCAATGAATATCAGAAAATTCAGACTCTATTTTCTTGGATGGGAATAGACTCTCGTGCTATGTTATATGGACTTGATCATGTGCAGAGTGTTTGTACCAAAATCAACAGTTTAAAATAACAATAGAAACAGCAATTCACTTCTCCGTAGAGTTGCAAGATAATGGCTGTTTCCTCTTTTACTCCCATAGCAGGCCGATGCCCCTTGGTGTTACTTTCAAAAACAGATATGTCATGGGTAATTTGGGTGCTATGGCATGATAGGGACGAATTCATTTCTCACCTTCATATAACGATTTCCCCAAGAAACATTACAACTCATCGACCCGCGGCCGCGAGTAGCGCTGCTCGCGGCCGAAAGTAGCGCGAACTGCGGCCGAGAGTAGCACGAACTACGTCCGAAGGTAGATAACATGTCTGGGGTTCCAGAGAAACTGTTGCTATACTCTTTTTTTCAATATCCGCAAGCGGCGACCATTACGTGAATCGAAGCGGGAAACGAACAAAGAGGCACTATTGTATCGCCACGGCATTTACGCCATCAGCATCTCCACTCTCCTGCCCATAGGCATCCATAGTCCGCACGATATAGGTATCGTGGCAGAGTGAAGGCAAAGAGGGGGTATAAATCCATTGTGTCGCGGAGATTTTTGAAGCGACCAGACGCGGTTCTTCCAACGATTTTTTCAGCACAAGCGTGTCCTTCGGAGACCGAGGCGCACCAATAGTAAGGGGGGAAACACGGCTGACGCTTGTCGCGCTTTTGGAAATGCGATAAATATTATAGGTTACTGGAACGGCAGAGGTGACAGCCTTCCACGACAAGTGCAACGTGTTCCCTTCTCTTTTGATGCTGACGTGCGGCATCTCGGGAGCTGCAACGCCCGATACCTTCATGGGCGGCGTCAGAACGGGTTGGCGATAGAAATCCTTCTGAAGAAAATCATAAAGTCCCTTAGTGTTGTCTGTCAGGAACTTGCTCCGAAAAAAGGCCGTACCTCCCATATTGAGCTGACGCACGAAATGCATCTGCCGCGCGATAACCGACAAAGACCAATTTTTCTCGCGCGGAGAAAGGAAGTAAATTCCCAAACCGGGAACGACTGGGCGCCCTCCGCTCTGTTCTGTCCAGTCTTGTGCGAAGGGATAAAAGTGCTTACCATCGAAATACATCATGGGAAACAACACGTCCATCAGTCCCTGCTGCAACCATTGTGCGGCATCTTGATAAACGGCCTCACGCGCATTCCAGCCATAGCTACTCTGACGGGGCAGATCGGCACGTTTTCCAACTGGCGAGCAACTCAGTTTCACCCAAGGGCGCACAGACTTGACGGCGTCGTGCACCTCCCGAACAACGCGCGAAACATTCTCGCGCCGCCAGTCTCCCAGGCGCTTTCCGTTGCCATATTTTCGATAGGTGGCCTGGTCTTTCCAAGCCACAGACTCTTCTGGATATCGTATGTAATCTAAATGTATGCCGTCCACATCATAGCGTTCCACAATTTCCCGACAGATGCCAGCAACGTATTGCGCCGTGGCTGGAACGCCAGGGTCCATAAACCAGGCATCGCCACAGCGATGGCAGAGCTCGGGATGTTTCTTTGGCAAAGCTTCCGCCCCGAGCCGCCGCGCCAACGCCGCATTGCAGATGGGAAAGGCCACGACCCAAGCGTGCAATTCCATGCCGCGCTTATGACATTCTCTGAGGGCAAAGGCCAACGGGTCGTAGCCCGGACCGCGCCCCGGCGTTCCTGAAAAGGCGCCATCCCACGGTTCGATGTTTGAGGGATAAGCCACGGTGGCCCGGATGCGCGTTTGGAAAATCACGGTATTGATGCCAGCCTGCTGCAGGCGGTCAAGTATCTGACGGAGCGCCTGCTGTTGGCGCAGGGTGTCTGAAGGAACACTCACCGGACGCGAAGGCCAGTCAAGTCCGCTCAACGTTGTCAGCCAAACGGCACGATATTCTCGTCCCGCAAAGCGCTCGCCAAGTATCTGCGCCAGACCCTGCGATGCAGAAAGGAGCATAAAGACAGCGAGCATGAAAAACATCCGCAGCATTTGGCTTCTATATAGATTGTGTCTTATCATGTGATAAACTGGTAGTTATTTCTTAAGTAGGTGTTCAAAATTATTTTATAGTATCATTCAATATAAACTAATTTTGAACACCTACTTTAAAAGGGCATTCCTCCTGTCCTTCCATTATTTCTTCAACTGCTGATAATACGCATTGAGCATCCCGCGCGGAATGCCCAACGCCACTGCGGCATCCAAATCCTTTCGGGCAGCCACAAAACGTTTGAGTTGCAAATTGGCCTTGACGCGGCCAATGAAGAGTTCTGGATTTTCCGGCGCGAGAAGAATGGCAGCATCATAGTCCTTCACTGCCAAATCTGGCACCGTCAAGCGCATTTCGAGTTCGGCTCTTGCCAAGCGTCCTTCAACATTCTCAGGATGGGCCTCCACAAAGGCATCGAGTTTGTGGAGCGCATTTTGCGATTGTCCGAGCGCTTCGAGCGCCCCAGCTTCGAGCAAATGCGCATTCTGGTTGTCGGGGTCGAGACGTATGATTTCCTCCACGTCAGTTTTTGCCAGATGAGGCTGACGGCTTTTCATGTGTATGCCAGCTTGCAGGAACAAGGCTTTCACGCGCAGATGCGTTGCCGGATTGCCATTCAGCAAGACGGAACAGTCTTCAAGCGCCGCCTGCTGGTTGCCCATCTCATAATAGCTCACCGCGCGTTCGTAACGCGCCTCGCCCACTTCCGGATGCTCTTTCAGCACCTCACTGAAACGCGTGATGGCTTCCCGGTAACGTCCTTGCGCGAGATAGATTTCTCCAAGATTATGCCTAACGATGTAATTCGACGGAGCTTCCGGCCGAACACGCAGTGCTTCCTTGAAAAGCTGTTCTGCTTGTGCCAAAGAATCGCGCCCCAACGCATTGAGTGCACGCGTCAGATGGTCAACGTAAGCTAAGGAATCGGCTGCCAACCGCTCCTTGACCTTGGCTTCCTCGCGATAGTCGTCAATGGTTTTGGCACGCACGACACCGCCACGCTTAAGGTCGATCACGGTTTGTGCCCTCAATGCTGTGAACGAGAGAGCAAAAAGACACAGGCCGACAAGGGCCACATTCTTAAAGACTTTCATTTTATTCTGTTTTGCAAGCAGGTGATTTGGATTAACTGATGGCAAAAAGCCGCATCATTTGTTGATTTGAAAACGAACCGTGTCGCCATAGCTCGTCCCCACCCCGTTGCGAGCATAAGCCACGGCGTAGTAGTTTCCATTCTGCAGCGAGTCGGCGTAGGCCGAGAAAAGCAGAGAGACTTCCTCACTCTTAAGCTTCACGCGCAAGGTGTCGTTGCCATAAAGGAAACCACACTCAAGCACATCGCTGTTGGGGGAGTCTGTCACGCGGCCATTGAGAAGCACACCGTCGCCCGCCGCCTCTGCCGCCAAAGTTTCCACCGTCGGCGCAAAGGGTTGCTCGCCAGAACGGTCCACACCGTTGCACGCTGAGAGGAGGATGAATGAGGGAAGGATATAAAGGAGGGTATGTAATTTCATTTTTATTGAGTAATACATTTTATAGGTTTCGCACTGTTTCTGGCCATACCACACTGCCCGACAGTGCATTATGCCTCAAGTTTCAGGAGCAACACTCGCTTTGTGTCGGGAGAAATGGCCCCGCGCTGGTCAGGACGGTGCCCCACAAGCCAGAGTATGCCGCGCGAATCGGCCACGACAGCCGTCCATAAGCGCTGTATCTGCGAGACGTGTCTGTTTGTCAGGAAGTCGCTCACAAGTTTGCTGCCACGCAGACCGAAGGGCGTGAAGCGCTCTCCGTTTTCCGGACGGCGCAACATCAAATCTCCCACGATTTTATCGGCGTCAAGCGCCACTTGGTCGGCGCAGCGCGGAATCTCGGTCAAAGCTTCGCGGGGAAGCCATTGCACACTGATTGTCCGACCATCGGGCAAGGTGGCCCGCACGACATCGGCAAGGCTGACGGGGCGGTATTTCGCTGGACGACGGCTCACCTCCAGATGGTCGCGATAATAGGCCGCGAGAAAATTTTCCGACTGGAAGAGGGCACGCTCGCCACAACGTTCTGGCTGAGAGAGCAAAGACACGACATCGTCGGTGAAACCGAAACGCCTGCCGATGGCATCGAAATTGGCGCGGAAGCGCAACATCGAAACAGGAAAGACGTAGCCCGTCGGCGTTGGGCGGGCAGGAGCGTCGAAGGTCGACGCCATAACGGCCTCATAAGCCTCTTCCGCCGATTGCAGTTTTCTCATGTCGCCAACGAGGGTCTGCTCCACCGAAGGATTCATCTCCCTCAACAAAGGCAGGAGACGATTGCGCACAAAATTGCGCTTATAGCTGGTGTCGGCATTCGTGCTGTCGGTGACATAATCCTGTTTCCTGCGCTGCAAAAAGCGGAGCAAGGTTTCGCGAGAGACGTTCAGGAAAGGGCGGATGATGCGGTCGCGCTCAAAAGCCATACCTGTCAGTCCGCGGATTCCCGTGCCACGCACGAGGTTGAGCAAGAGGGTTTCGATGTTGTCGTCACGGTGATGACCAACGGCAATTTTGTCCAATTGGCGTTCCTTTCGCAACGTTTCAAACCAGGCGTAGCGCAAGCGGCGTGCGGCCATTTCGATGCTCTCGCCGTTGGACTGCGCCTCCTTCTTTGTTTGGAAATCAACGACATGGAGCGGCACCTGCAGGCGCTCGCACAGATCTCGGCAGAACATTTCGTCGCGCAGGCTCTCGCTGCCCCGCAAATGGAAGTTGCAATGCGCAGCCTCCACGCGAAAGCCCAGTGTCTGCAACACGATGAGCAACGACACCGAGTCGGCACCGCCGCTCAATGCCACCAAACAGGCGTCGCCTTCGCGAAGGAGGTGCTGCCGCTTGATGGTCTGGCCCACTAACTCCAGCAATTCGTCTTTCATTGGCGTCATCACAGGCTATCAATAAGAGGCGGAAGCCGGAATGCCGCATGCTTTCACGCGGGCGACAATGGAATCGAGTTCTTCATGCGTGGCTTTGAGAAGGGCCTGATCGGGGGTCTCACGGTCGATGGTGTAAACCATCACGCTCTGCGGCGCAATGGCCTTGACAGCCTCAATCCAGGGGCCGACATATTCCTCGCCGGTGTTGTCGACGCTCACGCCGTGCATGTCACGTCCTTTCATGAACATCGTTTGGATGATGACGTGACCATGATAGCTCTTCAGAGCCTCAACGACTTCACCGACATCGTAATGTCCCGTTGGGGCATTCACGCGCCGAATGTATTCCGCATTGATCGTGTCGAGTTTCAGGATATTGTTGTCCACCATAAGCAAGGCCTCTCTCACACTTGGTTTGGCGGCCAGCGTGGCATTGCTCAACACGCTCACACGGGCCTCGGGGCAATGGCGGTTGCGCAACTGTATGGTGTCTTCAATGATGGCTTTAAAATCGGGATGCGCCGTCGGTTCACCATTGCCGGCAAATGTCAGCACATCTGGCAAACGCCCATCACCCGCCATTTTAACGAGCTGCTGCTCCAGTTTTTCGCGCACCTCTTCGCGCGTCGGACGATGGAGGCGTGGCCGATGGTCGGCATTGAAGCCACACTCGCAATAGATGCAATCGAATGTGCAAATCTTGCCGTCGGCAGGCATGAGGTTGATGCCCAAAGAAACTCCCAGACGGCGACTGTGGACAGGCCCGAAGATGGGAGATGGATAGATAACCGTTGACATGATAGATATATTTGATATTTGGATGGGATGAATACCCACTTATAAACCACTGGGCTTTAAAAAGGAGCACTCCAGCGCATAACTTATTACAAATGAGGGCATGTTCCATCGTCAAGAACATGCCCTTCATTGTTATTTTTGCTTCAACGACTAGAGGAAGCCTCAGGCGTTTGAAACACGATTATTTTTCTGCTTTGATTTTCTCGTTGACCGCCTTGATTTTCTCCTCGATGAGTTTGAGGTCTTCTTTCAGACGTTCAATCTTTTTGGAAACCTCTCCCACGAGCGCGTTGGCACCCTTCGACTTCACAGAGAAGAAAGAAAGGTTCGTCTCGTAGTTCTTGATTTCCTGCTTCTTGGCTTCAAGCGCATTGTTCAAGCGGGCACGTTCGCGCGTCAGTTCGTTGCCACCCTTTTCAGCCACATTCTTGCGGAAGCTCTCCAGATTACGGCGCCCTGCGCTCAGGTGCAATTCCTTATACACCTTGTCGCAAGCCTCGTGGTAACGCTTGTACATCTTTTCCTTCTTGCGGAAAGGCACGTGGCCCGTTTCGTTCCACTGTGCCTGCAAGTCGCGCACCTGCTGCTGCACGTTCTCTCCTGGATTGGTCAAAAGAGCCTCCAGCGCGGCGATGATTTCATTCTTCTTCGCCATGTTGGCCTCTTCAGCTTCGCGCTGTCCGGCAGTGGCGGCATTCTTCTGCTCGAAGAAATAGTTGCAAGCATCGTTAAAGCGCTTCCAAATGGTTTCAGAAATCTTGTGAGGCACAGGACCCACCTTCTTCCATTCCTTCTGGAGTTCAACAAACTTGTTAGTCACGTTGTTCCAGTCCTTGCTATCTTTCAATGCCTCAGCCTGTTCGCAGAGCGCATTTTTCTGAGCGAGATTAGCCTGGAGCGTTTCGCGCGTGGCCTTATAGTAGTTGGTCTTAGCCGTGAAGAACGCATCGCAAGCACTGCGGAAGCGCTCAAAGATTTTCGCGTTCATCTTCTTCGGCGTGAAACCGATGGTTTTCCATTCTGCCTGAAGCGCAATCACCTCCTTGGTCTTGCCTTCCCAGTCGGCAGCATTCTTGAGCGTTTCAAACTGCGTATTGATTTCCTCAATCTTCTCGCAGAGCGCCGTCTTCTTCACGAGGTTTTCCTCTTCGCGGTTTTTCAGTTCCTCGAAGTGGTCCTGATGGCGTTTGTTGACAACGGTTGAAGCATCCTTGAAACGCTTCCAGATTTCCTCGCGCAACTCTTTGGCAACAGGACCCGTCTCGCGAAACTCCTGGTGCAGTTTCTGCAACTGATGGAAAGCCGACACAGGGTCTTCCACCTCGGCCAACTTCTCAGCGGCCTCGCAAAGAGCGGTTTTGATTTCAAGGTTCTTCTTGAAATCGTAAGCGCGAAATTCGTGGTTCAGACGCAATTGGTCGTAGAACTGCTCAACATACAATTGGTAGTTTTTCCACAGTTCCGTCGCACGTTCAGCTGGCACCTGTTTGATTTCCTTCCATTCAGCCTGCAAGTTCTTAAACTCATCATAATTCTTGTCGGCCTCATCCGGTGTTGCCGACATTTCCTTGATGCGCTCAATGATGGCGAGTTTTCTTTCCAGTCCGGCCTGCTTTTCCTTTTCAAGTTCCTCAATGGCCTGCGCACGCATTTCGCGAATGCGCACCATCTGCGCCTTGAAGTTTTCCTCTTCGGGATCAGGAGCCGGCATAAATTCTTCCACTTTTCCGCCGTTGGCCAAGAAAGCCTCTCTTGCGGCAAGGATTGAAGCATTGTGGAGTTTATAGTAAGTCTGCTTCAGCAGTTCTATTTCATTGCGGTCAACGTCTTGTCCTTCGGCCACGATTTCCTTCAGACGCTCGATTACGCCCTCCTTCGTGGTAGGCAATGCACGTGCAGACGTGTTTTCAGCGGCAGCAGCCACCTGCTCCACCGTTTCCTCATTAGCAATGTTTGCCGTTTGCTCCGTAGCTTCCACAGGAGCTTCTGCAGCGTTCAATTCGTTGATTTTCTCTTCGCTCATAGGAGTTTTTTTCTTCTTAAAGGTCGAGCTCTGCTTCGCGTTGTCTCTCTGCATGGGAGACACAGCGCTGACAAGGCACCACCTTCACAATAGTACAATAATGTTTCGATACTTCGCGGCCACCATCGCCTCTTTGGCGTTCTGATGCCGCACACGTTAATTCGCCGTCTGATTCAGCAAACGGCTTATTCGTTTGCAAATGAAGTTATTTTTATCGGGATAGCCAAACGTTTGCCAACAAATTTTCGTCAGCCCTGGCGCTCTGGGCCTTTTTGGCACAACTTATCCCTTGGTTATCCTCTGCGGAGGGTTAATTATTCTCTGTAAAGGACGAATTATTCTCTGCGTGAATTATATCCAAGCCTTCTTGCGGAACACACCATAGCAGATGAAAGTCACCACGATGGTGAAGACGATGGTGATGGGGAAGCCCCACCACACTTCTTCCATGCCCGAAATCAAGTTCATACCAAAGATACTTGCCACGAGCGTCGGAATCATGAGGATGATATTGAGGCTCGTCATCTTCTTCATCAAGCCCGACATATTGTTGTTGATGACGTTGGCATAGGTTTCCATCGTCGAGTCGAGGATGTTGGTGTAGATATTCGTTGTCTCCCTCGCCTGGTTCATCTCAATGGTGACGTCCTCAATGAGGTCGGCATCGAGTTCATCGACGGGCAGTTTAAACTTCAGTTTTGAGAGCAGTGTCTCATTCCCACGAATAGACGTGATGAAGTAAGTCAAGCTATCCTGCAGTCGCGACAGCCCCACGAGGTCTTCGTTGTTGATATTGTTGTCGAGCTTATGCTTGGCTTCCTCTATGAGAATGCTGATTTGCTTGAGTCGTTTCAGATACCAAACGGCCGAAGAAAGGAAGAGGCGGAAAACGAGGTCAACGGAGTCGGTGAATCCCAAATTGCGCTTCTGCTGATACGACACGAAATCAATCATCATGTTGGTTTCGTAGTTGCAGACCGTTACGCAAACCCCTTTATTGAGGATGATGCCGAGCGGCACCGTGGTGTGCGGCGTGCGCGACCTGACTTCCTTGACATAAGGGATACGCAAGATAATGAGCGACCAGCCCTCATCGTAGTCATAACGTGAGCGCTCGTCTTTATCTCGGATGTCGTCAAGAAAATAATCGGGGATGTGCAGTTCGTTGAAAAGGAAATTTTCGTCGTCCGGCGTTGGACAAGTCACCTGCACCCAGCAATTGGGCTGCCAATTCTCAAGAGTACGCAGTGTGTGGTCGATGTTCCAGTAGGTTCGCATGTCAAGTTTCTCCCATGTTTAAAAGGACGGGGAAACCTGCCTGATGCTCTTTCCCTGTCTGTTAATCAATATTTTCCGCGTGATAGTCGTCCATTTGGATGATACAATAATGGTTTTCGGCAGCAAAAATAATAATTTATTTTTCGCAGGCAAAGCGTTCCCCCTAAAAACGGACGGAAAAAAGTCGCTCCCCACCTGCGGCAACAAGTGGGGAAGGGCGAAAAAGAAACTTCCGCTGGTATTCCCCACCGCAAAAGCCTACTTTCCGCCGAGCCAAAGCGCCAGATAGCCCCAGGCGATTTGCGCGGCGAAAAATTCTTCTGCCGTGTCAAAACTGTTCTCTTTCTTACTGTTGAAATAGCGGCCGCTCGTGCTTTGGGATATTTTCTCCAACATAGTATCGGTTCTGGCGGTGGCCCAGGCATAGGCAGAAGGACGGACATTTCTGTCGAGGCGGAACTCATGGGCGAGTACGTCCATCAGCCAATAGTTGGCCTGACGCCCCGTTCCCCAGTCGTTGCCTTCTGGGAAATACATCTTCGACGTGGCTTGTCCGTTTCCATCGCGGCAATAGATGGTGCGTTTCTCCGAGCCAAACGGCAGATTGGTGAGCGCCTGATAAATGATGTCTCCGTTGAAGGTGCTGCTTGCCAACGGCTGCCGACGTGCAAGGCGGTCGAGCAAGACATTGGTGGCGTTGTGCATGAAGGCCACCATATAATCGGGGTGTATGCGATTGTGGTTGACCACCGTGCCGTCCTCGTTCATATTGCTTCCCTGAAGGATTTCCGAGAGAATAACGCCGTCAACGGTTTCATGGCGCTTCAAGTCCGACGGACGCGCATAAGCCGAGATTTGCAGTTCACGGTTCTTCTCAAACCATTGCTGGAAATGCGGATGCCGTGGCAACATATCGCAGGCAATGGTCAGAATGTTGGAGTTCCAGGCATTTTCCTCGGCCTTTGTGTCGCCGGGTGTCACGATACGTCCCTCCTTATCTTGGTAATAGGGCACCTGATAGCCGATAAAGCGGTCGGCCTCGTGAATAAGCATCTTCAAGACCAAATTCCTCGTCTGCTCCGAGAGTTTGTCCCAAAGGAACCATGCTGCCTCAGCGCCTTGTGCAGCCCAGAGAGCGCTCTGCCACTGGTCGCCCCACCCTTTTTCTCCGCTGTTGGCCTTATGGTGCCAAGCCATCGACGCAATGAGTTTTTCGGTGAAACGCAGCGCTTCCTTCTGGCCAACACCCGTGACCTTCGGCGAACAGATGCCGAGACGCAACGACATGGCAAGCACAAAAGCCTCATGAGAGACGGGACGTATGTGCTTTTCCTGGCGTCCGCCAAAATCGTAGTAAGTCCCCGTCTGCTGCGTGAAATGCTTCACATCGTTGCGCCACGCATTGAGGGCATATTTGCAGCAATGCTCCAGGATTTGGCGCGTCTTGACACTGACGGAATCCTGTGGCTGACGCTGGCGCCACTGCGACGCCTTGATTTGTTGTACCTTGACTGCGGTTTGGGGGTGTGCTGGCAAAAGGGCAAGCGCAAAGACGGCCGAGAGAACAGCGGCCAGTCTTGAAATACTTGTAAGGAATGATTTCATGTATGGTAAATTGTATGCTTGGTGAGTATAGAAGTAGGTATTCAACGGCAAAGATAATTGTTTCCTCTTACAAATTGCTAACTTTGCAACAGATTTACATTACCAACAAGCACATGAACAAGATTTTTACGGTCAACGGCATGAGCTGCGCGGCCTGCGCAGCGCACGTAGACAAGGCCATACGAAGAGTGGATGGTGTGAGAGAGGTGAACGTCAACCTGTTGATGAACCAAGCACAGGTGGATTTTGACGAACAGCAATGCTCGCCGGCCGACTTGAAAAAGGCGGTGGACGACATGGGGTTTGAACTAATCATTGACGCGCCGAAGACAGACGCGCCCTCCAGCACCGCAGCAACGGAAACGCCCTCTGGAACCACGGCAGCGAAGACGGCGGACAACGAAGAAAGCCGGGAGGCGGCGGAAACAGCCAGCGAGATCAAGTCGAAACACGGCCCGATGCTGCACCGCGCCGCTGGAGCAATTGCCGTTGCCATTCCGCTGGTGGTCTTGAGCATGGCGGAAGGACTCTTTGAGGGCCAAGGACTGGCGGTCTGGCTGCTTGCCACCATATCGCTGGCAGCGTTCGGCCGCGTGTTTTATGCTAACGCCTGGAAGCTCCTGCGTCATGGCACATCTAATATGGACACACTGGTGGCGCTCAGCACAGGCGTTGCCTATCTATACAGCGTTGCCAACCTGTTGTTTCCACAATGGTTCATCAGCCACGGCCTCACGCCGCGCCTTTATTTCGACAGCGCCGGCGTCATCACGGCCTTCATTCTCTTGGGCCGCGCCCTTGAGGAGCGGGCAAAACACCGCACGACATCGGCCATCCGCGCCTTGATGGGCTTGCAGCCGACAATGGTGCAGGCCGTCGGTGCTGACGGAAGTATCGCGCCCCGCGCCATCACGCAGGTTTCCGTTGGCGACTTATTGCTGGCCCGCGCCGGCGACCGCATCGCGGTGGACGGGGAAGTGGTGTCGGGAGCGTCGCAGGTGGACGAAAGTATGCTAACGGGCGAACCCATCCCCGTAGAGAAAACCGTTGGCAGCCAAGTGAGTGCTGGCACGATTAACGGCAACGGAACGCTTTCCTACCGCGCCACTCGCGTGGCCTCCGACACCACGTTGGCCCACATCGTCCGCATGGTGCAGGAGGCGCAAAGCAGCAAAGTCCCCGTGCAAGCCCTCGTCGACCGCATTGCCGCCGTCTTCGTCCCGACCATCATCGCCATCGCCCTACTCTCTCTGGGCGTTTGGCTGCTATGCTCGCCAACCGACGGACTGACCCACGGCATGGTTGCCCTGGTGTCGGTGTTGGTCATCGCCTGCCCTTGTTCGCTGGGCCTGGCCACGCCGACGGCACTCATTGTCGGCATCGGCCACGGCGCCAAAAAGGGGATTCTGATAAAAGACGCGGCGGCGCTTGAAACGGCACGTCGCGCAGACACGATTGTGTTTGACAAAACGGGAACGCTCACCACGGGCCGTCCATCGGTGGTGGCTTCTTCCTTCACCGATATTCAGAGGGACGCCGCCGCGCTCTGTGCCTTGGAGCGCCGCTCGTCGCATCCTCTGGCGCAAGCCATCGTGAGGGATTTGCAGGAAAATGACGCATCCGACCTGCCAGTGACAGACTTCAAGAACTTGCCAGGCAGCGGTCTGTGTGCCACGGTCAACGGCCACCGATACGTGGCGGGGCAGCCAGAAAGGGTGGTCACGCAGGATGTCGGCATCAGCGACGAGCAGAGAGCAAAGATTCGTCAGTGGGAAGAACAGGCCTACACGGTTGTGGCCGTGGTGCGCGATGAGACGGTTGTGGCCGTGGTTGCCATCACCGATGCAATGAAACCGACATCGGCCGAGGCGGTGGCGCGTCTGAAGCGTTGCGGACTGCACACCGTTATGCTGACGGGCGACAGCCAACAGGTGGCAATGCGCGTTGGGAAATCTCTGGGCATCGACGAAGTGAAGGCCCGCCTCCTTCCAGAAGACAAAGCCGCCATCGTCAAGGCTCTTCAGGAGGAAGGCCACGTGGTGGCGATGGTTGGCGACGGCATCAACGACAGTGCGGCACTGGCACAGGCCGACCTCAGCATTGCGATGGGCAGCGGCAGCGACATTGCCATGCACACGGCGCAGATAACGCTGCTCTCCTCCGATCTCCTACGCCTACCGCAGGCGCTCCGCCTCTCGTCTGTCACCATGCAGACCATCCGCGAAAACCTCTTCTGGGCTTTCTTCTACAACGTCATCAGTGTGCCCGTCGCCGCAGGCATTCTCTATCCCTTCTGCGGCTTCATGCTCAACCCGATGGTGGCGGGAGCGGCGATGGCGCTAAGCAGCGTGAGCGTGGTGGCCAATTCGCTGCGGAGCGGAATGAAGGGATTGGACTAAATTATGGTACCACCATTACTAACCGAGGGGGACCGCCACTTACAACGATAACTCCAACGCTCCTTTGGCCCATTCAATAAAAGTACTTATTTTTGTAGGAAGAAATCTTTGATTACCTATATCTACGAGCCACCTCCATCAACTCTATGAAAAAGAACCTATTCCTCGTTCTTGCCCTCTGTCTTTTGGGCGCAGTGAACGCAAAAGCGCAGTTGGCAAACGTGTTGCCGAAGCCGCAGATTGTCAGAACGCACAAAGCGGAAAAGCCCTTCAAGCTGAAGCGCTCCGTGGTGCTCTCCGACGCCACCGCCACGCCCCTTCTCCGGGAGGTGCTGACAGAGGCGGGATGCCGCCTCGTGCCGCAGGCCAAGGCCCGCATTGACGTGGAAATCGTGGACCGCCTGCCCAATGTTTACGATTATCCCCTGCACGGCTTCCCCTGCGAGGGCTATGCGCTCGACATCACGCCAAACAAGATTACCATCAAGGTGCTTAACGGGGCGGGAACTATCCGCGCCGCCCAAACGCTTGCACAAATGGCTGGAGAAGAGGCAACACTTGAGGCGGCGAGCATTGAAGATTGGCCAGCCTTCAAACTGCGCGGCGTTATGCACGACGTGGGCCGCTCGTTCATCAGTTTCGAGGAGCTCAAACATGAAATTGACCTGCTCTCGCGCTTCAAGGTCAACACGTTCCACTGGCACCTGACGGAAAACCTCGCATGGCGCTTCGAGGTGAAGGCTTTCCCCTGCCTCACGCAGGCGGCCTACGCCGTGAGGGAGCCGGGGTGTTTCTATACGCAGGCGCAATGTTCCGAACTGGAAGCGTATGCCGCCGAACGCGGCGTGACCATCATTCCGGAAATCGACATGCCGGGCCATAGCCAGGTGTTTACGCGCAGCATGGGCTTCGACATGCAGACGGAAGAAGGCCGCAAAGCCTTGAGAGTGATTCTCAAGGAAGTGGGACGCACTTTCCCGCGGGCGCCCTACATCCACATCGGCGGCGACGAGGTGACGGTCAAGCCGGGCTTTCTTGAAGAGATGGCTGCTTTCGTGAGAGACACACTGCGAAAGAAGGTCGTCGTTTGGAACCCGATACGCGCGGTGCGCATCAGCAAGAAGATTGCCGACATGACGCAGATGTGGTCGGAGGGAGGTCGCGTCGTGGAGGGCATGCCTAACATCGACTGCCGATATAACTATATCAACCACTTTGACGTGTACGCCGACCTCGTGGGCATTTTCAAGAGCAACATCTATTACGCCGACCGCGGCAACAAAAACCTGGCGGGCGCCATCACGGCTATTTGGAACGACACGAAACTGCCCTCGCAGCGCGACATCATCCAGCAAAACAACTTCTACGCCAACGCGCTCGCCACGGCTGAAAGGGCCTGGCAAGGAGGCGGCAAGGAATATATCGAGCAAGGAGGCACGACACTGCCCAACGAGGGCGAGGAACTGGCAGCGTTTACGGACTTCGAGCGCCGTTTTCTTTTCCACAAGGCGCACACTCTCGCCGCCGAACCTGTGCCTTACGTAAAACAGACCAACATCCATTGGCGCATCACGGAGCCGTTCCCCAACGACGGCGACGCTGGCAAGACGTTCCCGCCGGAAACCATTGCGAAAGACCCTCTGCCCGCCGTTTTCAACTATGAAGGGAAGACCTACGGCAGCCGCTTGGCCACGGGCGGCAGCATCTATCTGCGCCATATCTGGCACCCTAGAGTCCCCTCGTTTTTCGAGCAGCCTGCCAACGGGCAGACGGCCTATGCCTGGACCTACGTGTTCTCGCCGAAGACACAGACGGTGGGCGCACAGATTGAATTTTACACTTATAGCCGCTCGGGCAACGAATACAGCCCGACAGTGGGAAAATGGGACCGCCGCGGTTCGCAGGTCTGGGTGAACGGACTGCCTCTGCCAGCGCCCTTCTGGAAGCGGGTTGATACAAAAATCCTGCAAGACCAAGCCGAAGATGGACTGACGAACGAGAATTTCACGTCGCGCCCTCCTGTGCCAGTCAAACTGAAAAAGGGATGGAACAAGGTGCTGCTGAAACTCCCGCACGCTAACAATGGAGGAACGGGACGCGACAAATGGCAATTCACCTTCGTTCTGACAACGCCCAACGGAAAAGATGCCGCACCAGGACTCATCTACAGTCCGGAGCGACGGAAATAAGAGAAGTATTCCATCTACTTATATAAAAACGCCACCCCAAAAATGAATCCACCTCTTTCACATCCCCACGTTCTCCCCACTGGAAAAAAACGCCCCGCCATCGCCCTGATCATTCCCAACACGCTGACAGCTCTGGGCCTTGCGGGCCTACTGACGCGCATGGTGCCCCATGCCGAAATCGCCCTCTTCCACGACTTCCGAGAGGCGGAAGCGGAAACGGAGCGGGGAAAGGCGTTTTTCCATTATTTCACCACCGCGCCTGTTCTCCTGAACCACGCCGCGTTTTTCCTGCGCCATCAGCAGAAAACCATCGTGCTGGTCCACGGCGATGACGTCCGCCATCTGCCGCAGGGCTTCCACACGCTCAATGTTCTGCAAAGCGAAAAAGAGCTCGTCCGCGCCTTCCTGCTTCTGGCGGAAGGGGCGCACAACCGTGGCGGAAGAATCCCCGACTCTGTGCGCGAGGCACAAGGGGAACGCGATGTCGCGCATCTGCTGACACCACGTGAACGCGATGTGCTACGCCTGCTCGTTGAGGGAAACACGAGCAAGGAAATCGCGCACACGCTGGGCGTGGAAATCTCCACCGTCATTTCCCACCGCAAGAACCTGGCAGAGAAAATGGGCACAAAAAACATGGCGGCCCTCACCATCTTTGCCGTGACACACGGCATCGTGAAGGCGGAAGATATATAAGTTGGGATTACTAAAAAGCAGATTTAACAGATTGACATGAAAATCCTTGTATCAGACGAAATAGAAAAGGTGTGTCCTTCCTTTGTGGGGGCGCACGTAGAGGTTTCTGTTCGCAACACGCCTTATTCCGAAGGTCTGTGGAACGAAATCAACCGCTTGGAGCAGCAGTTCCGGGCCACGCTCACTACCGAGACGCTGAAGGACATTTCGGGCATTGCGGCCACGCGCCGCGTTTACCGCGCCTGCGGCAAAGACCCCTCACGCTATCGCCCTGCCGCGGAAGCGCTCATCAGGCGCATGCTGCAAGGGAAGGAACTTTACCAAATCAGCACACTGGTGGACTTGGTGAACCTGGCGAGCATCAAATTTGGCTACAGCATCGGCGGTTTTGATGCCAAAAAGTTTGAAGGCGACACGCTGACGCTGGGCATCGGCAAGGCGGGAGAGCCTTACGAGGGCATCGGGCGCGGACTGATCAACATCGAAGGACTGCCCGTTTACCGCGACTCGCGCGGCGGCGTGGGAACACCGACGTCGGACAACGAACGCACGAAAATCGACCTCAACACGACGCACCTTCTGGTGCTCATCAACGGCTACGACGGCAACGAAGAGAGCGTACGCGCCAACGCGGAATTTCTCATCCGCCTGGCGTGTGACTTCTGCGAAGGACACGACGCGAGCTATTATATTTACAGATAAGTAACGGTAAAAGGATTACTAAATTTTCTCCCCCCCAACACCCCCACACGGATGAACGACAATACCACTCTCATGCGTCAATGGATTGACCAACTGAACAAGGCTTCGGAGGCCTACTACAACGGACAGGGCGAACTCATGACCGACTACGAATGGGACGCTCTCTTCGACAAACTCAAGGAAATGGAACGCCAAACGGGCATCACGCTCGAAGGCTCGCCGACGGCAAAGGTCTCGGAAGATAACATCACGGGGCAGAAGGAGGAACACGAATTTGCGGCTCTCTCGCTGGCCAAGACGAAAAGCACGGCCGAACTGGCAAAATGGGCCGAAGGGCGCCCCGTTTGGCTCTCGTGGAAACTCGACGGACTGACGCTGGTGGTGACCTACGACAACGGCCGCCTAACGAAGGTGGTCACGCGCGGCAACGGACACACGGGCACCAACATCACGCACCTCGCCCCCGCCATCGCGGGCATTCTCCCCGAAATCGCGGACAAAGGGCACGTGGTGGTGCGCGGCGAAGCCGTCATTTCCTATCAGGACTTCGAAATCTTCAACATGGAGAACGACGAGGCGTATGCCAACCCCAGAAACCTCGCCTCTGGCTCGCTCACGCTGAAGGACATCAACGAGGTGCGCCGCCGCCACATCCAATGGATTGCCTTCACGCTCGTGCATGCTGATGAAGCCCCGCAGTCATGGGGCGCACGCATGGACCTTTTGGCGGCATTGGGCTTCACGACGGTGGAACGCCAACTGGTGAAGCGCCCAACTGAGGAGGCCATCAACGACATGGTGGACCACTTCTCCCGCCGCGTCACGGAGCGCGAGAACCCCTACCCCGTTGACGGCCTCGTTGTCACCTACGACGACACAGCGTATGCCGCCACTGGTTCCGTGACGGGGCACCACGCCACGCGTGCCGGCCTCGCCTTCAAATGGCAGGACGAGAGCGCCGCCACGCAGCTCGACCACATCGAGTGGTCGTGTGCCGCCTCCACGATTTCTCCCGTGGCGGTGTTCAGCCCCGTGAGTCTGGAAGGCACCACCGTGAAGCGGGCCTCGCTCTGCAACATCAGCGAATGCGAGCGACTGGGCATCGGCGGCCGCGGCACGATGCTCTCGGTCATCAAGGCCAACAAGATTATCCCGAAGGTGGTCGATGTCTCCCACCGCGAAGGCGTGCTCGACATCCCGGCGTCCTGCCCCGTCTGCGGCGCACCAACAACGGTGCAGACGAGCATGAGCGGCACGAAGACGCTTCATTGCACCAACGCAAAATGCCCTGCCAAACAGCTGCGCAAATTCGCACGTTTCGTCTCGAAGGCGGGCGCCAACATCGACGGCATCAGCGAGCAGACCATTGCGAAATTCATCAACCTCGGATGGGTCAGCGACTATGCCGACCTCTATCATCTCCACGACCACGCCTTGGAGCTTTCCATGATGGAGGGCTTCGGCCGCAAATCGGTGAGCAACATGCTGCGGAGTCTGGAGAAGGCCCACAAGGTGAAGGCCCGCAACCTGCTCTACGCACTCTCCATTCCGCTCTGCGGCGCCGACGTCTGCAAACGCCTGCTGGCCGCATACCCTCTCAAGGAACTGGCAACGCTGGCCGCGACCACCGACGACACGGAATTCTTCGCACACATCGACGGCATCGGTCCTGAGAAGTCAGCCGCCGTGGTGGGCTGGTTCCACGACGCAGCCAACAATGCATCTGCCGCCCGCCTGCTCGACCTTCTGGAGGTGGAGGAGGAGAAAACGGAGGCGGCGGGAACACGTTGCGACAAACTGACGTTTGTCATCACGGGCGACGTCCACCATTACAAAAACCGCAACGAACTGAAAGCCTACATCGAAAGCCAAGGGGGAAAGGTGACGGGGAGCGTCAGCAAGTCGACCAACTTCCTAATCAACAACGACACGGCTTCGATGTCGTCAAAAAACAAAAAGGCACACGAACTGAACATCCCCATCATCAGCGAGGAGGATTTCATAAAACAGTTTGCGGAATAAAACACCCTACCTGCTACCCGAATAAGAACTGGTGGCAGGTAGGGCTTTTTGTTACAGTCCCTATACTTGTCAGCGAACGCGGGACGAGGTACGACCGAACGTGGGACGAGACGCGATCAAACGCGGGACGAGACGCAATCGAACGCGGGAGGGCGTTCACTAAATGGCATAGGGAAAGAATCGGCAGACAGGGGGAGGAAGGTAGGTAAAAGGCGGCAGACGGCAACTCTTCTAAAGACGTCGCGGTTGCCGTAATTATATATGTTTTACAGCTTTAGTCATGTAGAAAGAATAAGTTCCGCAATTTTGTACCTGCATTTTTGAGCTATTTTTGAGCTTATTCGAAGGAGCAATGCGAGCATCGTGACTGAGAATGAGTTCGAAAATAGCCGAAAAGACAGGGGAGTCTATAGAATATTACTTGCCAATGGCAAAATTGCGGAAGTTATTTTTTCGGCATTACTTAGCCTCATCAAACGCCCCACTTTGCTGGCAACGACACAGGATATGTGGGAAAAAAGTTGTATTTTTGTGATGTCTGGGATTGGGATACCTTTGGGCGTCTCGAATATCCTGTTTTTTTTTGATTATCCCTAATCTATTATCAAATCAACTTCATCTCTCATGAAACAGAACCTACGGAATTGGTGTATCTGCCTGAGCGCCATGTTGGCATGGACTCTGAATGCTGTTGCAGGCATCGAAGTGAGCCAAACGCTGCCAACGTCGGGCACACCGGAGCATCGCTACACGATGATGAACGCACAAGGTTATTATTGCAATGCCACAACGTCGCCAACGAAAGATGCCGGCAAGTATGCCCAGTTTGCTTTCTATAGCAGCAAAACGGCCGACACGTATTACGTGTATAACGTAACAGCAAAAAAATGGTTGGCCTACGACCAGAAAAAGAGCTACACGCCCCTAACGGGCTTTGTCAAACTGGTTGCCAATAAGAGTCAGGCTGCGGAGTTCAGAATTACGGAAATCAACGGCGGCAGCTATGAAATCCAGCCCTACACGAGCAATGGCGTAGGGGCCATCTATCTCAACTGGTATAAAGGCGTAGGAGTCGACAATCCAGAAAACGGCACCGTGACGCTTGGTCTTTGGACCGACAACGGCAGCAGCGACAAGGGGTCGAAATGGAGTTTCAAGGAGGTGGGCGTCAAGCACAATTACACGCTCTTCAGCGACGGCATGCCGAGCAGCGCCGTGGTCACCATCAACGGCAAGACATTTCGCGGACTCAACGCCCAAGGCGACCAATCGGTTGAGCTCGAACACTTGGAAGCTAAGGACGTGACGGTGGAAGTTGGCGGCGGCTATCTGTCGAAGGTGACTGTCGACAACGAGAACTATCAGGTGGATGTCAAATTCATCCAGTTCTTCATCCCGACGGAAAGCGCAGAGGCTGAAAAACAATATGCCTATCTCCTCCACATGCCTGCGGCCTACATCAAAAAGACGGGCAGCGACCTCGGCCACACTCAAAAACGCGGCGAAGCAGACAAGTTCATCTTTATCGAGAAAGAGCAAGGACATTATTATATCTACGACCAGACTTCGAAATGCTATCTCTATTACACGGCAACGGCCAACGGCAACAGCGTGAAAAACACGGCTGAAAGCAATGTCAGATTCAGCAGCGACAAAAACAGGGCAAACACCTGGCAACTGCTGATGCTCTCTGAAGAAACGGTGGCCATCGTTCCCGCAGCAATCGCCAACGCTAACGCGTCTTCTCCCGCACTCAACTTCACTGGAGGTATCGGAAACAACTGTGTGCTGAACCTTTGGCGAGCTGACGACTCCAATTCGGCATGGGAAATCATTGATCCTTCGGCAGGCTCTATGGCTTGCGCCACGCTCATGTATGCTCAGCCTGGGGCGCCCTATATCCACAAACTCGTGACAAACGAGGGGGAAACCGTGACAAGCGTTGACTTCGGAAATATCTCAACGCTCACGCTCAAGGACGACCGTTTCAATCGGGGAAACAAATATAAATATGTATTCGGCACCGCGCCGAAAGAAGAGGGCGAATATGCCTACAACGTCTGCCTCACAAACGGCAGCGGCGAAGAGACACAAGCCAAAATACGCCTCATCGTGAGCAGCCACCTGCAATCGCCGACGCCGATGATGAGCTGGCTGACATGGAACTGGTTTGCACGCGCCATCAGCCACAACAAAATGGTGGAGATTGCGAAGGGCATGCAGAAATACGGATTGATTGACGCTGGCTTCAACACCATTGTCTTGGACGATGCCTGGGCGGAACAAACAACGGACAAAGCGGCATTGACTTACGACCGCAAAAAATTTCCTTCTGGCATCAGCGGACTGAAAGCCGACTTGAAGAAAATCAACAACAAACTGAAGGTGGGCATCTACAGCGACGCTGGTTCAATGACCTGCGAGAATTATCAGCCTGGCTCATACGGATTTGAAGCGGCCCACATTGCGCTCTTCAACGAATGGGGTGTCGACATGCTGAAATACGACTACTGCAACAGCCAGGCGAGCACAAAGGTGAGCTACACGCAAATGGGTGACGTCATCGCAAAACTCAACGAACAACGCAAGGCTGAAGGCTACATTCCCTTTGTTTTCAATATCTGCGAATGGGGAAAAACGCAGCCTTGGCTTTGGGGCGCGGAAGCTGGCGGCTCGAGCTGGCGCGCCACAAGCGATGCACGCGAAGACTGGATGGGAAATAATTCACGACCAGGCGTGATTGCTGGTGTTGACGAAGTGCGCCGCCTCTGGATGTATGCTGGCGTGAACCGCTTTAACGACCTCGACATGATGTGCATCGGACTGCATGGTCTCGGCGGACCGAGCAACAACACGGCAGGCCACCAGGTGAACGGCGGAAAAATCGCAGGACTCACCGATGCGCAGGCACGCTCGCAGATGTCGTTGTGGTGTATGTTGGCAAGCCCGCTGGCGCTCACCTGCGACCTTCGCGAAACGCCGATGGGCGAGGCCAACAGCGGACAGACTATGCCAAAACCGCTAATCACCGATGCAGACGTAAAGACTCTGACGAACACGGAAATTCTTGCCATCAACCAAGACGTGCTGGGACAGCAGGCGGAATATATGGAGAACCTCTCTACGGGGAAAACCAACTACTCCGCAACGGGCTATGACGTCTACGTTAAGGATTTGACCGACGGCCGCATTGCGGTTTCTGTCACCAACCGCAGTACGTCGGCCTTGAACGGCCCTGTTCTTCAACTTGCCGACCTTTATCTGGCTGCCAACACGAAATACACCTGCCGTGAGGTGTGGACAAAGACTGAGAACGTGATTGAAAAATCCTTGAACACAGGAACCCTCAAAGCTTGCGAGACGAAGGTGTATGTGTTGACACCACAAACGCCGACTTCCATTTTGTGTCTCTCTGACGCATCTTCAAAGAAGAGTTCTGCCTATTACGACCTCTCTGGCCGTCGCGTGACGAAAGACCATAAGGGCCTTACAATCCACAACGGCATCAAGACGGTCAAGTAGATGGACAAAATGGCGTTCTGCCTGTCCTTTCTTGAAGCGTTCAACTTCTCGACCTTGGAGACTGGCAAGCGTTTAAAACGTTCTAAGGTAAACTCGTTGACGGGTTAGATTATGGTTTAAAAAATGGTCATCAGAAATTCTCTTTGCCATACGACATTGAGAATTTCTGATGACCATTTTTTTGACACTACTTAAGTAATGATGAGGCATCTATTCGTATAACTTACACGTATTATGCAATACTGCTACCAGAGCTTAACCGCTGCACTTATAATAAGCGCATTACCTACATCTGCACGATTCTGGATAAATAGTCGTAGTGTTGTACAATTTATGATTGGGCAATTTGTGCAGTTCCTGACTGCACAATTAAGGATTACCTACATCTGCACGATTCTGGCCAAATAGTCATAGTGGTTTCCTTGGGCCAAAATCTCGCACTTCAATCCGCATTGCCTGCAGCATTCGGCGAGGACGACGGAATCGGCGTAGAGCCAGTCGAAGCTTTTTCCTATGATGTTGCGGTAAGTCATCTGATAGTCGACCTCACCATAGTAAGCGCCATCGAGGTCCACGTCTAACACACCGTTTTCATCTTCATAGACATAACGAAGGTCGCTGGAGTCGATGAGGATTTGTGCACCGGGGTTCATCAACTGCTTCAGACGGGAGAGCAGTTGCGGCAGACGGGAGAGTTTTCCAGCAATACCTGTTCCATTCATCAGCAGGAGAAGGGTGTCGAAACGTTCTTGAAAACGCTGATTGAAGATATTTACGCACTCCACATTGGCGACGCCACGCTCTTTCATCGTTTCACAACTCAACGGCGATATATCAACTGCCGTGACGTCAAGACCGCGCTCCTGCAAGGCCAAGGCATGGCAACCAGCGCCAGCACCGACATCAAGCACTTTTCCTCGGGCTTCGTTGAGCGCACGCTGCTCCAAAGGCGGCATTTCGTGATAAGAGCGGAAGAGGTGGGCCACGGGCATTTCGTCGTCGTCAAAGAGGCTTGAGAGTACTTTCAACTGCGCGGATTTTCCCTGGCGGAAATAATCGCGTATGGCAGCGCCCATCGGGTCTTCCCGTTCTGTCAAGGTATTGATATTCATTGATCTTTAGTGATGGTGTATTAGTAATGGTAAGTAGGTGTTCAGGTAGGGGTATTTCAAATGACAAATTTAGAGATTTATTTTATATTGACACTTCTATCAGCGGAATTATTTGTAGCGCTGAGTGTTCTGCCATGTGTTAGGAATAAGGAGTCCTCCAACATAAAAAAATCCCCGCTGCCATATCGCAACGGGGATTTCTTCTTTATATGGGTTCTGTCTGCTATGGATTAAAGTCCGTAGCTGAATCCGTCGATGTAGTTGTAGACCACGCTGGCAATGCCGAGCAGGATTACGCCAGCCGTACAGATGGCGAGGGCGGCACGCGTGCCGCAGTCGCTCTTAAAGTTGGCGATGGGCTGCTCGTTGGGGTTGATGTACATGGCCTTGACAATGAGCAAGTAGTAGTACAACGAGATAATGGTGTTGACCAACGCCAAGAACACGAGCAGGTGGAATCCAGCGTTGAAGGCTGCCATGAAGATGAAGAACTTCGAGAAGAAGCCTGCAAACGGGGGAATACCGGCGAGGGAGAAGAGGCAGAGGGTCATGAGGAAGGCCAACTTGGGATTGGTCTTGTAGAGCCCGTTGTAGTCGTCCATACCGATTTTTCCGCTGTTCTGCTCAACAACATGGAGCACGGCGAAAGCGCCGAGGTTGGCTGCCATGTAGACGAAGAGGTAGAACACGAGGGCGGTCATGCCCTGAGAAGTGCCGCCCATGATGCCGAGCACGAGGTAGCCTGCCTGCGAGATGGCGGAGAAGGCCATGAAGCGCTTGAGGTTTTTCTGGCGAATGGCAAAGAGGTTGGCAATCGTGATGGAAGCAAGGATGATCCAGAAGAAGCCCACGCTCCACATGCCCTGGAAGGCTTCGGCGCCGAAGAGCTTCATGAGGATGGTCATGAGCACGAAGGCGGCTGAACCTTTGGAGATGACGCTGAGATAGCCCGTCACAACGGTGGGGGCACCTTCGTAGGTATCAGCAGTCCAGAGGTGGAAGGGAACGAGGGAAATCTTGAAGCCCATACCGGAGATGAAGAGCACGAGGCCGAGAATGCTCAGGAGATTGAGACTCAGGCGGCTGCCGATTTCATCGAAATAGAGTGTTCCAGTCACGCCGTAGATGAGCGAGATGCCATAGAGCAAGAGGGCGCTTGAGAAGAGGGCGAGAAGGATGAACTTGCCGCCAGCTTCGGCGCTTTCCTGGCTCTTCTTGTCGTAGGCGACGAGGGCAGCCATAGGAATGGAAGCTAATTCGAGGCCGATGAAGAACATGATGAAATGGCCGCTGGAAATCATGAAATACATGCCGAGGAGAGTGAAGAGCACCACGGTGTGGAACTCGCCCATCTTGATGCGGTTTTCTGCGCTGCCGAGCCATTTCGACGACATAAGGAAGACGACGATGACACCGATGTTGAGCACGCTCTTGACGATGGTCATCATGGGCGTGTGCTGGTACATTCCGCCGAAGGCTGAGGCGGGCTCAAGCGAACCGTTGCAGCAGGGCAGAAGGTTAAGGGCGGTGTGTACGAGCAGCAGGATGACGGGGAATGCCGTGCGGAAATTGCATCCGCAGGAGGAAAGGGAGGCACCGTCGGCAGTGCAGGCGGACAACTCCTTTTCGTCTTTTCCGCAAAGGAAAAGGTCGGCAAGGAACAGGATGACGATGACTGCAAGAAGGCTAAGCTCCTCCGTCATGCTTAGGAATTGTGTATAGTCCATTTTTCTGTTTTACTCGATTATATTAAAGAAATGGATTGCTGGCAGAGGCCACAGCCACCGACTTGATGTGGTCGACGATTGGGGCTACGCCCGTCTGGATCATGTCGCTCATCCAAAGCGGAGCAAGACCGAGTCCGGCAACGGCAACGATGAGGCAGATGACGGCGAAACGCTCGTCCCACGTGGCATCGGTGAGCTTGAGGTGGTGCTCATTGGTGCAAGTGCCGTAAAGGATTTTGCCGACAAGACGCAGGATGTAGACTGCTGTGATGACGATGCTGGTCACGGCGGCGATGGTCAGGAAGCGGTGGAAGCCATCTACGTTCTGGAAGGAACCGACGAAGATGGTCATTTCTGCGATGAAGCCTGAGAGACCTGGCAAACCGAGGTTGGCCAAACCTGCAATGACGTAGCAGACGGAGAGGAACGGCATGATTTTCATCAGACCATTGAGCTCGCGGATGTCACGGGTGTGGGTGCGGCCGTAGATCATACCGATGAGGGCAAAGAAGAGGGCGGTCATCAATCCGTGGCTCAACATCTGGAGCACTGCACCGGTGCAGGCGGTCTGGTTGAGCATGAGGATGGCGAAGAGCACGAGGCCACAGTGGGACACGGAGCTATAGGCATTGATGTACTTGAGGTCGGTTTGAACGCAAGCGGAGAAGGCACCGTAGACAACGGAGATACCGGTGAGAATCAAGAAGATCCAACCGAGCTCGTTGGCGGCTTCTGGCATGAGGTACATGGCAATGCGGAAGCAGCCATAACCTCCCAGCTTCATCAATACGCCAGCATGGAGCATGGAAACGGCGGTCGGGGCTGAGGCGTGACCGTCGGGGCTCCATGTGTGGAAGGGGAAGAGGGCACCGAGAACGCCGAAGCCGACGAAGGTCATCGGGAACCAAATGCACTGCTGGGTGAAGTCGATGGCATGGGCGCCGCCCGTGTGGTTGGCGATGTCAACGATGTTCATGGTTTGGCCGCCGGCACCATAGAAGATACCGAAGATGCCGCACATGAGGAAGGCAGAAGCGCCCATGAGCATGAGGGTCAGTTTCATGGCGGCATATTCTTTCTTGCCGCTGCCCCATACGCCGATGAGAAGATACATCGGGATGAGGGCGATTTCATAGAACATGAACATGGCGAACATGTCGACAGAAATGAAGAAGCCGAAAACGCCCATGCTCAGGAGGGTGAACCAAAGGAAATATTCCTTGGTGAGGGGCTTGAGCTGCCAAGAGGCAAAGGTGCCTGTGAAGACGATGATGGCAGAGAGCAACAACATGGCTACGCTGATGCCGTCGACACCGACTGAATATTTGATGTGGAGCGGTTCGAACCACGTGAGGGCACCCGTGTAAAGCATCTCGGCATCGGCACCGGCTGCACGGTCGCCGAGGAAACGGATGGTGAGGTAAGCGGCAAGTATCAACAAGGCCGTGCTGCCCGCAACCATCACGCCACGCACCTGATTGATGTTACGCGAGAGCCAAAGGCCGAGCAGCATCAGCAGGGGGATGAATACGAATGATGATAAGAATAATATATTTTCCATTTGTTTCTTCTATTGGAATTGTTTACTAAAGTGCAGCCAATACCATGACGGCCAGGAGGAGGAGAATGCCGACGAAGAAGACGTAGGCATATTTCTGCACGGCACCGCTTTGCAAACCGCGGATGCGGAAGCTGAGCGCATGGGAACCAGAAGCGAGGAAGTTGAAGAATCCGTCGACAACGTGGCGGTCAAACCAGGCAATGGGCTTGGAGATGTGCGCAAAGATGATGCGGTGGGTGATGTATTGGTAAACCTCGTCCATATAGAAACGCTTGTAGGCCCAACGATGGAGCTTCTGAAGCTTTTCGGCAGCGGCTTCGGCAACAGGCTGGCGTTCGCCCATATAAATATAGGTGGCCAAAGCGATGGCACCGACAGCGATGACGATGCTGGTGCCGGCGACATTCCAGTCGAGGTGGATGTCGTAGGCCTTTCCGTCGGCGCTGACGAAGTGTCCGAAAGGTATGAAGCCAGCCACGCAGGTGACAACGGCGAGGAACATCAGCGGGAAGGTCATGGTGAGAGGTGCCTCATGCGGCGTGTGCTCAGCATGGAGTTGCTTGTTTTCCGTGCCCCAGAAGATTCCGAAGTAGAGACGGAACATATAGAACGCGGTCATGGCGGCGATGGCAGTCATGATCCAGCCCATAAACGGACTGTAGGCGAAGCAGGCGGAGAGGATTTCGTCTTTCGAGAAGAAACCTGAGAAGGGGGGGATTCCCGAAATGGCGAGGCAGGCGATGAGGAAGGTGATGTGGGTGATTGGCATGTACTTACGCAAACCGCCCATGGCCGACATCTCGTTGCTGTGGACGGCATGGATGATACATCCAGCACCGAGGAAGAGCAGGGCCTTAAACATGGCGTGGGTGAAGAGGTGGAACATGGAGGCCATGTAACCGAGACTTCCAGGATGTTCGTGACCAGTGGTGATTTCGGTGCAGACACCGAGGGCCACCATCATGAAGGCAATTTGGGAGATGGTTGAGAAGGCGAGCACACGCTTGATGTCGCTCTGAGCGCAGGCAACAGAGGCGGCATAGAATGCGGTGAAGGCACCCACCCAGGCAACGATGCTGAGGGCGTCGGGGGCATAGCCAATCCACAAGGGGAAGAGGCGAGCCACCTGGAACACACCGGCAACAACCATGGTGGCGGCGTGAATCAAGGCGCTGACAGGGGTCGGGCCTTCCATAGCATCTGGCAACCAGATGTGCAACGGGAACATGGCACTCTTACCGGCACCACCGATGAACATGAGCACGAGAGCCGTCGGCAACATGTAACCGCCCTGGGCGAAACCTTCGGAATTGAAGTCGAAGCCGAATGACTTGCAATAGTATCCGTAAATCAAGATACCGATGAGGAAGAACATATCGGCGAAACGCGTCACGATGAAGGCTTTCTTGGAAGCGGCGATGGCGGCGGGAGAGGTGTAGTAGAAACCAATGAGGAGGTAGGAAGACACTCCCACGAGTTCCCAGAACATATACATCTGGAAGATGTTGGTGGCCACAACGAGGCCGAGCATCGACATGGTGAAGAGACTCAAGAAGGCGTAGTAGCGCTGGAAGCCACGTTCACCGTGCATATAGCCAAATGAATAGATGTGCACCATGAGCGACACGGTGGAGATGACGATGAGCATCATCACGGAAATCGGGTCGAGCTGGATGCCCATATCAAAGTGGAGACCTTCGTTGAAGAAAGGCAACCACGTGAAGTTGTAAGGCGTCAGTGTCTCAAAGACGCCTTCGGCCGTACGCGGCAACGTGAAATACTCGTAGGCGGTGGTGTAAGAGAGAACGGCCACCACGCCGAGCACCAACGTGCCAATAAGGCCCGCAGTCTTATGGCTGAGCCATTTTCCGCAGATTCCCAACAAGAGGAAGGAGAAGAATGGCAACAGAAGGATTAATAATGTATATTCCATATTTTTTCTTTTGTTTGTGGTTCACGACAAGGTTTCCAGAGAGGGAGCGGGCTTTGGAATCCGCGCCCCGTTTCAAGCGGGAAGGGCTTGCCGTGGTCTGGTTCTACCATTTCATCTTTTCCAACTTGTCGACCGAGATATCCTTGAGAGCTCGGTAGATGTTGATCATGATGGCGATGGCGATGGCGCTTTCGGCAGCAGCAATGGCGATGGCGAAGAGCGTGAAGATATAGCCGTCATGACCTTCTGGATAGAGCATGCGATTGAACACCGTGAAGTTGAGGTCGGCCGAGTTCAGCATCAATTCGATGGAGAGCAGAACGGCCAAGGTGCTGCGGCGCGTGAGAAAACCGAAGATGCCTGCAAACATCATTACGGCTGAGATAATCAGGATATATTCTATCTGTATCATAGCTTTTTTCTTTAACGTTTACGGGCAATCAGCAATCCTGCCACGATACATGCCAGGAGCAACACACTGACTGCCTCGAAGGGAAGCAGATAGCCGCCGGCATCGGTTGAAAGCAAGAAGGAGCCGATTTGGTCGATTGAATTATTGGTTGCGGCACCAACAGGCTCCGTCGGAGCGCCAAGGGCAGCAACGTTCTCGAATAATTTTTGCTTGAAGAGCACACCGACGAAGACAAGGAAGCCGACGAGGGTCAAAATCAAGCCCCATGAGGCATCTTTGACGCGGCTCTTGACTGCGCCGTCCTTTCCTTCGGTCAGCAGGATGGCAAACACGTAAAGCACGATGATGCCGCCGGCATAAACCATGGTCTGCACGGCTCCGAGGAAGGTATAGCCCATCAAGAAGTACATGCCTGCCGTGCCGAGGAGCACGAAGAGCAGGTATGTGGCAGCACGGATGATGCTTTTCGTCACGACGGTGCCGATTGACGAAAGAATCATGATGACTGCCAGAATGACAAACATGATATTTTGTGAATTCATTTTGCTTTGTTTTTATTTAGGCGTTGGCAGCGGGCGCTGTTGCAGAAGCGTCGGCGGCAGGTTTTTCTGCGGCGGGCTTGGCGGCAGGGGCAGCGGCCGGGCTGGCGGCTGCGGCGGCGGGAGCAACAGGCTTCTTCACGATTTTCTTTTCTTCTACATGGCTGCCAGGATGATTGAGCACCTTGACGAGTTTTGAACGGTCGAAGACGGCATTTTCAAAACTCTGGTCGAACGTGATGGCGCCATGAGGACAGGCACGGGTGCAGAGTTGGCAGAACATGCAGCAACCGAGGTTGTACTCATATTTGACAAGGCGCTTTTTCTTTTTGCCATCAGCATCTTCGTAAAATTCGCTGGTCACCTTGATGGTGCCGTTGGGGCAGGCCATCTGGCAAAGTCCGCAACCCACACATTTGTGTTCGTTGTTTTCGTTGTGTGGCATGGTCAGCGAACCACGAAAGCGGTCGAACATTTTCAGTTCTCCGCGGTTTTCAGGATATTGCTCGGTGATTTTGGGGGTGAAAAACTCACGCATGGTCGTTTTCAAACCGGTGCAGAGGGATTTCAAACCGCCGAACAACCCTTGAATATAGTTGTTTTCGTTGTTCATGAATTATGTGATTTGTTTGATTTCAGCCTGTCTCCGCACGCGGGGCGAGACATCCGCCGAAGCGGGCCTGCCTCCGTCGTGCCGACGTGCTGACAAGTAGGCTGCCAAGTTCATTATGCCATTTTAAGAACAATGCGCCTGGCATATAAACCTACTTATGAACAGTGTTAGAAATGGAGGCCGTAAGAAACCACCAAGGCCATGAGGATGAGATTGATCATGCTGATTGGCACGAGGTATTTCCACTCGAGCGAGAGAATCTGGTCGATTCTCAAACGCGGGAAGGTCCAGCGCAACCACATCAGAAGGAACACGACGAAGAAGGTCTTGCCGATGAACCATACGGCACCGGGGATGTAGTCCATCACCACGTTGAATCCCTCGAGGCCTGCAATGTGCAAAGGTGCCCAACCGCCCAAGAAGATGGTGGAGGCCATACCTGCACAGATGAAGAGATTGAGGTATTCTGCCAGATAATAATAGCCGAAGTGCATACCGGAATATTCCGTGTGGTAGCCGGCAGTCAGCTCACTCTCACTCTCGGGGAGGTCAAACGGGCCACGATTACACTCTGCGTTTCCTGCAACGAGGTAAATGAGGAAGGCAATCACGGCGGGCAGATGTCCGCGGAAGATGTTCCAGCCCTCAACGGCCTGCTGGTTGCAGATTTCGGAGAACGACATGGTGCCGGTGAGGCAGATCATGGTGAGCATGGTCATACCGATGGAGAGCTCGTAGCTGATGATTTGTGCACCGCTACGCATGGCGCCAATCAAGGAGTATTTGTTGTTGCTACTCCATCCGGCCAGCAGGATGCCGACAACGCCGAGGCTGCCGATGGCGAGGAAGAAGAAGACACCGACATTGAAGTCGATGATCTGCGCTCCCTTGTTCCAAGGCAGGCAAGCAAAGGTGACCATGGAAGCCGTCACGACAAGGAACGGGGCGAGGTTGTGCAGGAAGAGGTCGGTCTGACGCATGTTGATGATTTCCTTCGTCAACATCTTAAACACATCGCTGAACACCTGCAATGAACCCCAAGGACCTACACGCATCGGGCCGAGACGGCACTGGAAGAAGGCGCAAATCTTACGCTCCATGTAGATCAGGACGATGGCAAACACGGCGTAGAGCGTGATGATGGCCAAAGCCACCAGGATGCTCTCGGTCAGGATGGCGCCCCATTCGGGCATGAAACCCGTGAGCAGGCCGTGAAGCCAAGAACTTACTATATTGAAGTTGAACATTTTGTTTTCTCTGTTTTAATAGGATTAACGGTCAATGTCGGGGACTACATAGTCAACCGTACCGCCGATGGTAATCAAGTCGGCAATCATGTTGCCGCGGCAAGCGGTGTCCATGACGGCAACGAGGGGCAGACCCGTTGAGCGATAGTGCAAACGATAGGGGCTTTTATCGCCCTTACTCTCGAGAAGCACGCCAAACTCGCCACGGCTGCCTTCAACGGCACTGTAGTAGGTTCCGGCTGGCACCTTGATGATGGGCTTCATCTTCTCCTGGAAGTTGCCCTCTGGGATATTGTCGATGAGTTGCTCGATAATGTTCAAGCTCTCGAGGATTTCGTCGAGACGAATCATGTAGCGAGCAAAACTATCGCCTTCGGTGCGGGTCACTTCGTTAAACTGCACACGGTCGTAAGCTGCATAAGGATGGAGCTTGCGCACGTCGTTGTGCCAGCCTGCCGCACGGCCCGTACCGCCGGTACAACCAAAGGAGATACACTGCTCTTTGGTGAGCACACCGACACCCTTGGCGCGGTTTTGGAAGATGACGTTGCCAGTGAAGATGTCGTGGTATTCCTGAATATTCTTACGCATGTAAGGAATGAACTCCTTGACACGCTTTTGGAAATTCGGATGAATATCGGCCATCACACCGCCGATGGTGTTATAGTTCAAAATCAAGCGTCCGCCGCAGGTTTCCTCGAAGATGTCAAGAATCTTCTCGCGGTCGCGGAAACCATAAAGGAATGCCGTGGTGGCACCGAGGTCCTGACAGAGGCAGGAGAAGAACAAGATGTGGGAGTCGATACGCTGCAACTCATCCATAATAGTACGGATGACCTTCACGCGGTCGCTCACCTCAACGCCCATAGCCTGCTCGATACACATGCAGAGCGCGTGGCGGTTTTGCATGGCGCCGAGATAGTCGAGACGGTCAGTAAGGGCCAGGGTCTGCGGATAAGTCAGGCTTTCGCTGATTTTCTCCACGCCGCGGTGGATATATCCGAGCACGGGGTCGATCTTGCGGATGCGCTCACCGTCGAGGCTCACGCGGAAATGAAGCACTCCGTGGGTTGAAGGGTGCTGCGGGCCGATGTTGACCACGTATTCGTCTTCTTCAAAAATCTTATTCTCAGCCTTCGTCACCGTGCCGTCAGCGTTGAGCGTATAGCTCGTTGTCACGTCGGCGAGCGGCTCGTTGGTCATGCGAAGCGGATTATTTTTTTCCGTCTCGTCGTCCTTACGCATCGGGAAGCCAACCCAGTCTTCGCGCAAAAAGATGCGGCGCATGTCGGGGTGACCAGTAAAGATGATGCCGTAGAAGTCATACACTTCACGTTCGTAGATATTGGCGATATCCCAAAGGTCGCTCACACTGGGCAACATCGGGTTTTCGCGGTCTGCGCAAACGCTCTTAAGGCTGACGCGCTTACCGGTTTCAGTTGATTCCAACTGATAGATGACGCCGAGTCCTTCTTCTTCCCAGTCCAAACCGGTGAGGTTTTCCAAGAAGTCCATGTGCTCTTCAGCACGAAGGCGTTCCATTTCCTTGCGCAAATCGGCAGGGGCAACCACCTTGGCATCAAGCTGGTTCTTGGCGGGAGCGGCAGGTGCTGCCGGAGCGGCAGGACGAGCGGCGGGACGCGGAGCGGCAGCGGCCTTTGGCTGCTGAGCGGCGCTCTGTTGTGCATTATCCTTTATATCTGTCATGCCTGTTCCTCCTGGTTAAAGTTTTCTTCTTCCACCTTCTCCATTTTCTGGCGATAGGGGTCTTTCTGCTTGCGGTTGGTTGTTCCGAAGAAGTTCTCAACCTTCACTTTTCTCTGCAACTGCATCATGCCGTAGAGGAACGATTCAGGGCGCGGGGGGCAACCTGGCACGTAAACGTCAACGGGGATGACATTGTCAACGCCCTTCACCACGTGGTATGACTTGGTGAACGGACCGCCAGAAATGGCGCAGCCACCAACGGCAACGACATATTTCGGGTCGGCCATCTGGTCGTAAAGACGCTTGAGCACTGGTGCCATTTTGGTGGTGATGGTGCCCGAAACGAGGATAACGTCGGCCTGGCGCGGACTGTTTCGCGTCACTTCAAAGCCAAAGCGAGCGATGTCGTAACGGGCGGCACAAACGGCCATAAACTCGATACCACAGCAGCTCGTGGCAAAAGTCAGCGGCCAAAGCGAGTTGGAACGTCCCCAGTCAATGAGTTCGTCAAGACTGCGCACAATGACGTTCGTGCCTTTGGCGTTGAGCTCGGCAACGAGTTTCTCAAAGGTCTCGTTGTCCTTAAATTCCTCGTAAGGAATTGATTTGATTTTGGGTTTCTTCATTACTGCCATTTCAACGCTCCTTTCCTCCAGGCATAAGCCAAGCCCAGAACTAAGATAAACAGGAAGAAGAGCACGCTAAGCAATCCCGAAGGACCCAGCGTGTGCATCACGACGGCCCAAGGGAAGAGGAACATCGTTTCCACGTCGAACATGAGAAAGAGGATGGCAAAGAGATAGTAGCCAATGCGGAACTGCATCCATGAGCGTCCGCGAGTTGGAATACCACACTCGTAAGCCTCTTCCTTCTGCTCGTTGAAGCTGCGCGGCGAAATCAGTTTGGCCAAAATCGTCACGACGGCCACGAACGAGATACCTGTCAGCAATGCTGTGACAAATAAGGTAAAGTTCATAGCTCTTTTGTGTTATGATTAATGATTAATATGTATTTGCGAAGATGTCTTGACGTGAAACGGGAAGCGGTTCCACAAATTCCTGCCTATCAGAATAATAGGTTTCTGTCTATACCCATCGGCATGCCATAAGCATCCCTGCGGCATTTCACAAAGAAACAGAAGCACGCCTTCTGGCGGCTGGCACTTATGAACCCTTCAGAACGAACGAAAAAATCCGTAGCGACTGGCAGACAAGGGAAAGAATCTGCCGTTTCTACGGACACAACAAAGCAGCGAAAGATCTATATTGTTCTTCCGCAGCCAATGTAGCAGTAAGTACTGCGCCCTGCAAACCTGCATGCGCACGATGTTGATTTCCCTTTTTCACGTCGTTCGTCTTACGGGGCGCAAAGTTACAAAATTCATCCCTAACTTCACCGCCCCCACATTACATTTTTTTCACACCCACCGCGTTTTAACGAATGGCACACGTGTTCCCCTTGAGCAGTCTTCATTCCTCTCCACCGTGCCTACCGCCTGAAAAATGACGGATGAGGTTACTGCCTACGTTTCAAAAAAATATTATTTTTGCAGTGAGCACCAAGTGGTCTGGTTTAACTTTGTACTTGAAGTATTCTGACATAATATATATATGACCACCCACTTAACAAATATTCAACACAATGAAAGCATACACTTATATCAAGAAGGGCGTGTTTGCCCTGACCGACAAACCGAAGCCAACGATTTTGGAGCCAACCGATGCCATCGTGCGCACCACGCTGAGCAGCATCTGCTCGAGCGACCTCCACATCAAGCACGGAAGCGTGCCGAGGGCGGTGCTGGGCATTACGCTCGGACATGAGATGGTGGGCATCGTTGAGGAAATCGGACCGGAAGTGAAGAACGTGAAGGTGGGCGACCGCGTGACGGTCAACGTGGAAACTTTCTGTGGCGAATGTTTCTTCTGTCAACACGGCTATGTCAACAATTGCACTTCGCCCCACGGCGGCTGGGCGCTCGGCTGCCGCATCGACGGCGGCCAAACGGAATACGTGCGCGTGCCGCTGGCCACGCAGGGACTAAACCGCATCCCCGACGGTGTTTCCGACGAGCAGGCGCTTTTCGTGGGCGACGTTCTGGCAACGGGTTTCTGGGCGGCACGCATCAGCGACATTTCGGAAGACGACACGGTGCTCATCATCGGAGCTGGCCCAACAGGCATTTGCACATTACTCTGCGCTATGCTGAAGCGCCCGAAGCGCATTATCGTCTGCGAACAGTCGGAAGAGCGCCGCGCCTTTGTGCAGCAACACTATCCCGATGTTCTTCTCACGAAGCCTGAGGAATGCGCCGACTTCGTAGCCCGAAACAGCGACCACGGCGGTGCCGACCGCGTGCTGGAAGTGGCGGGAGGCAACGACACGTTCCGCCTTGCCTGGCTGTGTGCACGTCCCAATGCCATCGTCACGATCGTGGCGCTCTACAACGAACCCCAAGTGCTACCCCTGCCCGACATGTACGGTAAAAACCTCACTTTCAAGACTGGCGGCGTCGACGGCTGCGACTGCGAAGAGATTCTGCGTCTCATCGAGGAGGGCAAAATCGACACCACGCCGCTCATCACCCACCGCTTCCCTCTCAGTCAAATCGAAGAAGCCTACCGCCTGTTTGAAAACAAAGAAGACGGTGTCATCAAAGTGGCTGTCTATAATTGAGACAAGCAAACACGAAATCCATACGCCCGACATCCGGTTCGCCCCGATGCCGGGCGTATCGCTTTTTAGAAAGGGCTATACATCTTGAGCTTTTAAAGGAACCACATCTCTCGAAGAACTATTTGGCTCTCCAACACATCAATACAATACTACGTATCGGCAACCATATTTTACATCCTTACAAAACTCACGAAGATATTGCCATATACAAATTGCAACCATTTTCAATTTATTAAATATCCATTTTACAATATTCCAAGCAGAATCCCGTAAATTTGTAAGTGACAGCTAAGCTATTACCTTTTTACAATAACACACTAAACCCAAATCACAAACCACACATGAAACACCTTCTCTCTGTGGCACGCCGGCTGGCGATGCCACTGACGCTTGCCGCATGTGGCATGACTGGCCTCCAGGCGCAGACAGCGAAATTGCCCGTTCAATTGGGCGTGGCGTCCTACAACATCCACCACGGTGAGGGCACCGATGGTAAATTCGACTACCATCGCCTGGCTAAACAGTTGGAACGCTGGCAGCCTGATGTCATCGCCTTGCAGGAGGTCGACAGCATGACCACGCGCTCCGGAAAGACCTATGCACTCGGTGCCTTGGCGGAAATAACGCGATATTACGAGACATTCTGCCCGGCGATGGACTACCAGGGCGGAAAATACGGCATCGGACTGCTCTCGCGCCAGAAGCCGCTAAAGGTGACGTCATATGCGCTGCCAGGCAAGGAAGAGCCGCGCCGACTGGTGGTGGCAGAATTTAAGGACTACGCCGTGGCTTGCACACACCTCTCGCTCAATGCTGAAGAGCGCATGGCTTCACTGCCCGTCATTCTTGAGGCGGCCCGCAGCACCGACAAACCGTTCATCCTTGCCGGAGACTGGAACGACACGCCCGATTCGCCGTTTATCAAAGCTATGGCGAAGGGATTTGACTTCTGCTCAAGCGCGCAACAGGCCACCTACCCTTCCGACACGCCGAAAGACTGCATTGACTACATCGCCATCTACAAGCGCGGACGGGAAAAGACCGGACCGAAGCAGGTGTGGGAAGGACCATTCATCAACGAGCCGGCCGTCGTCACGAGCCGCACGGTCGGTACTGACAAAGTGGCTTCAGACCACCGCGCCATCTTCGCCCACTTTGCTTTGCCAACGCCCGTCAGCAAACTGATGACGACTCCGCCTTATTTGCAGCTCGCCACGCCGACTTCGGTCAACGTGATGTTCCAAACGAATAGCGTGTGCCATTGCTGGGTGGAATTTGGCACCGACTCTCTCCACACACAGCGTGCCCGCACCATCCTCGACGGTCAGGAGGTGTGCTACGACATCGAAAACAACATTCTCCTGAAGGACCTAAAACCTGGCACGCGCTATTTCTACCGCGTCTGCGCTCAAGAACTGCTGCTGAAACGTGCCTATGAAAACCATTTCGGAGGCGACACGCTGCGCACAAAATTCTATTCGTTTACCACGCCAGGCATCGGAAACGACGCCCAGTTCGTCTGCGCCATCTTCAACGACCTCCACGAAAGCAAGGAGACATACGACGCGCTCCGGCAACTCATGGAGCAGGAAGGCATCAACCCCGACTTTGTCATCTTCAACGGCGACTGCCTGCCAGAACCCACCAACCGCGAACACGCCCTACACATGATTCACGCCCTGGCCGACCCCATCAACGGTGCTGAACGCCCCATCATCTTCCTGCGCGGCAACCATGAAATCCGCAACTACTATTCGGCTGGAATGCACCACCAAATCGGCTATTACAACGACAAGACCTACGCCGCCTTCACGCGCGGAAACACGCGCTTCGTGTTGCTCGACTGCGGAGAGGATAAGCCCGACAACACTGGCGTATATGCTGGCCTCAACGACTTCACCCAATTGCGTCTCGACCAGACCGCATTTCTCAAGAAGGAACTCAAGAGCAAAGATTTCAAACAGTCCAAACACCACGTGCTCATCAGCCACATCCCCGTCTTCGGAGACCTTGACAATTACCGCCCATGCCTTGACCTCTGGGGCCCGCTACTCAAAAAAGCACCCTTCGACGTAGCCATCGGCGCACACACGCACAGCGCCGCCTTTTATCCCGAAGGCACCGATGGCTGCCAATTCCCCGTTTACGTCGGCGGCGGTCCGTCAGTGAAGAAAGGCACCGTCAGCATCCTCACGCTCAAAAACGGCAAACTCTCCATGCGCGTCCTCTCAAACAATCCCAAATCGCGCTGGACGCTCGACATGAAATAGGGCTTCGCCGAAGCAAGTAACAGCAAAAAAACATCCGCGCACAAAAAAAGCGGATGAGTTGCACGCTGAAATAAAAAAAATGGCGTAACTTTGCCTACGTATTATAATTGTGTGGAGCCAGCCCTGCACACAATATATATAGGAATACACATCAAGAGCGAGATAACATATTCATTATAATATTATAACGACATGGAATATTCACACGAAGTTCAAAACATGTGTTGCGTGGCCAAAGGCCCCAACCATGGCCCAGCTCCCATTCCCGAAGAAGGCAAGTGGGTACAAGCAAAGGAAATCAAGGACATCTCTGGTTTGACTCACGGTGTGGGTTGGTGTGCTCCCCAGCAGGGTGCTTGCAAACTGACGCTCAACGTCAAGGAAGGTGTCATCGAAGAATGCTTGGTTGAAACAATCGGTTGCTCAGGTATGACTCACTCAGCCGCTATGGCCAGCGAAATCCTCCCGGGCAAGACCATCCTCGAGGCGCTCAACACAGACCTCGTTTGCGATGCCATCAACACCGCTATGCGTGAACTCTTCCTTCAGATCGTTTACGGACGTACGCAGAGCGCTTTCTCTGAAGGCGGCCTCGTTGTTGGTGCCGGTCTTGAAGACCTCGGCAAGGGCCTCATCAGCCAGATGGGTACGCTCTACGGCACGAAGCTGAAAGGCACCCGCTACCTCCAGCTCACCGAAGGCTACATCACCAAGATGTACCTCGACAAAGACGACCAGGTTATCGGCTACGAATTTGTTCACATGGGCAAGTTCATGGACGCTATCAAGAAGGGCGTTGATGCCAACGAAGCTCTCAAGAGCGTAACTGGTCACTACGGCCGCACCACTGCTGAGCAGGGCGCAGTTAAATCTATTGACCCACGTAAAGATTAAGGAGGAACACGAAAATGATTAGAGAAGTAAAGTTTGAAAGCCAGGACCGTCGCATGAAGCAGATTCTCGCTGCTCTCAACAAACACGGCATCAAAGATATCGAAGAGGCTAACCAGATTTGCGAATCTTACGGCATCGATCCTTACATGGAATGCGAAAGCACCCAGATGATTTGCTTCGAAAACGCAAAATGGGCTTACGTTGTAGGCACAGCCATCGCATTGAAGGAAAAGGCAAAAGACGCTGTTGAAGCTGCCGAATACATCGGCGAAGGCTTGCAGGCATTCTGCATCCCCGGCTCTGTAGCCGATGACCGTAAGGTTGGTATTGGCCACGGACGCCTCGCTGCCCGCCTCCTCTCTCCTGAGACTAAGTGCTTCGCTTTCCTCGCAGGCCACGAGAGCTTCGCTGCCGCTGAAGGCGCCATCAAAATCGCCCAGATGGCCAACCAGAGCCGTCCGGCCGACAAACCGCTCCGCTGCATCCTCAATGGTCTCGGCAAAGACGCTGCCATGATCATCAGCCGCATCAATGGTTTCACTTACGTTCAGACTAAGTTCGACTACTTCACTGGCGAACTCAAGGTGGTTAAGGAAACCGCTTACAGCGATGGTCCTCGCGCCAAGGTCAACTGCTATGGTGCCGACGACGTTCGCGAAGGTGTTGCCATCATGTGGAAGGAAGATGTTGACGTTTCCATCACGGGTAACTCAACCAACCCGACCCGCTTCCAGCACCCAGTTGCTGGTACTTACAAGAAGGAACGCGTACTCGCTGGCAAGCCATACTTCAGCGTAGCTTCTGGTGGTGGTACGGGCCGTACTTTGCACCCAGACAACATGGCCGCAGGTCCTGCTTCTTACGGTATGACCGACACCATGGGCCGTATGCACTCTGACGCTCAGTTCGCAGGTTCTTCTTCAGTTCCTGCCCACGTTGAGATGATGGGCTTCCTCGGCATCGGTAACAACCCGATGGTTGGTTGCTCTGTTGCTTGCGCTGTTAAGGCTGACCTCGCTCTCAACAAGAAGTAATTGCTTGAAACAATAGCTTTTACATAATAAAAAATCCTCCATAATCCTTGTGAGATTTATGGGGGATTTTTTCTCTTAGTAGGTATTCATAATTATAATCCACATGGAGGACAGAGAACTATTACTGAAAACAACGCCAGACTTCGATCGGCTCGCTTTCACGGTGCTGGCAATCGAAGCATCGGCACAAAAGATGGGGATTTCTCCGTCTGAAATGAGAAGACGGTTGGACAAGGTGGGGCTCATCAAAAACCTCATACAGGGATGCTATGAAACGATGCATACCGAGAGCCGTGAAGCCGTGGCCAATCTTGTGGTTGAAGCGCTTAAAAATTGGGAGAGGGAAGAATAATGGAGAAGCAAATATTATACCACGGCTCAACGCTCATCGTTGAGCATCCTTTGGTATGCGTTGGTAGAAAAGACTTGGATTTCGGTCCCGGCTTTTATCTTACGCCTTTGTTTGAACAAGCATCCAACTGGGCGCTACGCATCAAAACCATCAGACGGTCAGAAGAGGCCATAGTGAATACTTATGAGTTTACTATACCACAAGGCTGCAAGATAAAACGATTTGATGCCTACGATAAAGAATGGTTAGATTTCATTGCTGACAGCAGAAAAGGGAAAGCTCCGTGGAAAGGTTATGACATCATTGAAGGGGGCATAGCAGACGATCGTGTCATCGATGCCGTTGAAGCTTACATCAATGGCTATGCTGACGTGGCACACACGCTGCGGCAGTTGGTTTACCACAAGCCCAACTATCAGATTTGCATATTAAATCAGGAGATTTCAGATAAATATTTACAATTCAAATCTTACGAAAGGATATAGTTATGTTGGACTTCTTGTTATGGAACAAAATAGCACGCATCATAGCGCAGTTGGCTTATACGCTACACATATCAACCGACAGGGCATTGCAGATTTTTTACGACTCTGACGTCTGCCGCATGCTGCACGACAAAGATTTGGGATTGCACCTGATGAGCGACACATATATTGTCAATGACCTAATAGAAGAATTGAGAGCCAAGCAATAGGTTCTCAGGCGGTTGCAAAAGCAATGTATATATGGATAAAGGACAGTTTTTATTATATCAAACTCCTGACGGCAATTCTCAGATTGAGGTGAAGTTACAAAACGACACTGTCTGGCTCTCGCTTGACCAGATGGCAGAGTTGTTTCAGCGTAATAAGTCCACTATCTCACGGCATATAACATATAAAGAATGTGTTGGAGGATGGGGAATTACAAGAAGAGGCAACTATTGCAAATTTTGCAACAGTTCAAAATGAAGGAACTCGCAAGGTTGAAAGAGTAATAGCCTTCTACAACCTCGACATGATAATCAGTGTTGGCTATCGTGTTCATTCCTATCGTGGCGTTCAGTTCCGTATATGGGCAACCAAGGTGTTGAAGGAGTATATAGTAAAAGGCTTCGCCATGAATGATGATCTGTTGAAGAGAGCTGGAGGTGGCAACTATTTTGACGAGTTGCTTGCAAGAATCCGTGACATCCGCTCCAGTGAAAAGGTGTTCTATCGCAAGGTGTTGGAGATTTACGCCCTCAGTATCCAAAATACAGGAAAAAATCTCTGCGCGGTTTTGAGCCAAATAGCATAGCGAATGCGGCATCGCTAAAAGGGGCACCGCGCGGGCATTTGGCGGAGGCCTGAGGCGAAGCACTGTAGCTCACTTTGCTCGCAAAGTGAGGGGGGCGAAGATTGTGGCGGCCAAACACGGATTAAAAACCCAACAAAGTCATGCCCCAAAGCGCTGGTCATGTTCGCTACGTGTTCGTGGCCCTCACTTTGCGAGCAAAGTGAGCTACAATGCTGGCGCCGCAACAGACGATTGTGCGGGCCAGTGCAAATCTCCGCTGCGAGGACGCTACCGCTAACCTTTGATATTACAATTTTGAATACCCTACCTTTCATGGGCGCTGTTGCCTCTCTACCAACCTCGGTTTTTGATTTTAAACGCCCTCCCCTTAACCCCAAGCCCCCCTTCCTTGCCCTATCCTTGTCAGCGAATCTGGGAGCAGACGCATCCGAATCTGGGAGCAGACACGACCGAATCTGGGAGCAGACGCGCTCGCCGCTGGGAGCAGAGACGCCGACAAGCATAGGGAACGAAAAGGCGGGGTGTTGTGAACTGTGCCCATCCATCATTTCAAGGGCAGCGCTTTGGCCTGCCATGCAAGGCAGCGCCCTCTTCATCATGGCGAAGCCCAGAGCCTGGGCTGACCATCCAATCAAATGCGCTGACCATCCAATCAAACATCATTAAACCCTTCTATGAAACAACGTTCTCAACTCAAATTCAGCATAGTAACACTCACGACCTACGTCACCATGATGATGGTGACAGAAGTGCTGCAACTTGTGGCAAACCATTGGTGGGAACCCATCGTGTCGCTGTCTTTCAACATTGTTTTCTATGCCGTATGTGCCTGGACGCTCTGCGCAATAGCTGCTATGGCCGGGAGGAAATGGGGGCGCGTCATTCACGCCGCTGGTCATCTTGCCGTTGGCCTCTACGCCTTCTCCACCATTTTCCTCGTCATGAAATTCCATCGCCATTGGGATGCTTTCACGCTGCAATTCCTGCATGAGACCAATAAGGAGGAGGCGCAGAGTTTCCTGTCGGCCTTTCTGTTTGACTGGGTCACACTGGCATTGCTGCTGGGAACGGCCGTGTTTTTCTTTGCGGAAGAGTGGCTGCAACGCCGCGTTGCGCAACTGCCGCTTTTTCCAAAAAGCCGTTGGAAGAAAGTGGCGTTGGCGGGCGCTGTGGCAGTGGTCGGTGTCAACGCCCTGTTTTTCAGCACAGATGCCGACCGCAATTACGATTTGGCGGCAAAGCTGCACACGCCCGTCAAACGCAACGCCCTTTGGAACCTCTGGCAGTCGCATTTGAAATATGGGGAATTTAAAAAGGAATTTGAACGATGTGCCGACGTACAGAAGCAATATCGGGAACGGCCGAGTTGTCAGGAACGCGAGGCCGACGTGGTGCTCATCATCGGCGAATCGTTCAACAAGCATTTCAGCAATCTCTACGACGGCAAATACAACACAAACCCGCTCCTTGCCAAACGATTGGAAGAGGGCGAGGGACCAGCGGGAACGGAAAAAGGAAAACTGTTTGTTTTCAACGATGTAATTTCTTCAGACAACGGCACCACGCAAAACTTCAAATATTTTCTTTCCATGGCTTCTGTTGCCGACAAGAAAAAAGGGATTTCCTGGTGCGACCAACCGCTCTTCCCCACTATCCTGCGCCATTGTGGCTTCAACGTTGTCTACTTCAGTAATCAGTTTGCCCCCAACGACAACCTCGGCCAATGGGACGCGTCGATGGGCTTTGTCAACCACCCAGGCATTGAGCCTTATATCTTCGACCACCGCAACAACCAGAAATTTGCCTACGACCTTGAACTCGTCAACGATTTCGCCCGACAACGGGAGACGCTGGAACGCCCCAACCGCAATTTTTGTATCTTCCATCTCTTCGGGCAACACACTTATTGCCGCGACCGCTATCCCGAAGGTTTCTCCCGCTTCAAGGCGGAGGACGTGGAGAAACACTATGCCATGCGCCCCGATTCGAAAGAAACGCTCAACAAGGCGCAACGCGAAGAAGTGGCCGCCTATCTGAACGCCACGGCCTACAACGACATAGTTGTCGACAGCATCATCCGCCTATTCGACCACCGCAACGCCATCGTGATATACCTTTCTGACCACGGAGAGGAGGTACACAACTTCCGTCGGCAATACAGCCGCACGGACCTCGCGACAGACGTTGCGGAAGCACTTCCGTGCCAGCTCGACATCCCGCTGCTGGTGTACCTAACGCCGCGCTATCGGGCGCTGCACCCCGACGTCTGCCGCCGTCTCGCCGCAGCCACCGACCGCCGCTTCATGAGCGACGACCTACCGCAGATGATTTTCGACATCCTGGGCGTTTCGTCGCGCCATTTCAAGCCGCAACGCAGTGTCATCAACGACCACTACCAGGCGCCGCGCCACCGCATCCTGCAAAACGGACGACGCTACGACTGAGGCGACGGAGGTTTTGCCACTTGCAACTGCGAAAAAGCCCTGTCCGACACCACCAAGGGACTTATTTTCTGCAAGCAAGCCGTTATCTTCCATTTTATCGGCGCGACATGGAGCCTAATCGAAAAAAAAAACATATCTTTGCCCAATGGTGAGCACATGCTGAAAACAGCCATACGCCCATCATTGATAATCAGGAACCAAACCGACATTCAACATAATGGCAACAGGAAAAGTAGACGCCCTGCTGGGCATCGTCTTCGGCGACGAAGGCAAAGGAAAAGTGGTGGATTTCTTCACCCCGCACTATGACGTGGTAGCTCGTTTTGCTGGCGGCCCGAACGCCGGACACACCATCATCTTCGATGGCAAGAAATTCGTGCTCCGCTCCATTCCTTCTGGTATCTTCGACGAACAGAAAGTCAACATCATCGGCAACGGCTGCGTCATCGCTCCCGACCTCTTCATGGCTGAAGCTCATGAACTCGAGGCTGCTGGATATGCCTTGACTGAACGTCTCCACATCAGCCGTCGCGCCCACCTCATCCTCCCAACCCACCGCGTGCTCGACCGCGCTTATGAAGCGGCCAAAGGCAAGAGCAAAGTGGGAACAACGGGAAAAGGCATCGGCCCAACTTATAGCGACAAGGCTGCACGCATCGGCCTCCGCGTAGGCGACATCCAGAACAACTTCGAAGAGAAATATGAGGCGCTCAAAAACCGCCACCTCCAGATTCTCAAAGACCTCAACTACACCGACTTCGACATCACCGAAGAGGAAAAGAAATGGCTGGAGGGCGTGGACTACATGAGAAAGTTCCACCTCACAGACACGGAAATCGAAATCAACCGCTATCTGGCTGAAGGCAAGAAGGTGTTGGCCGAAGGCGCACAGGGCTCTTTGCTCGACATCGACCACGGCACCTACCCCTTCGTCTCTTCTTCAAGCACCACAAGCGGCGGCGTATGCACCGGCCTTGGTGTGGCCCCCAACAAACTCGACCACATCTTCGGTATCTTCAAAGCTTACAGCACACGCGTCGGCAGCGGTCCGTTCCCCGTTGAACTCTTCGACGAAACAGGCGACACCATCCGCCACATCGGTAATGAATATGGCGCTGTCACGGGACGCAACCGCCGCTGCGGCTGGCTCGACCTCGTGGCTCTGAAATATGCCATCATGATTAACGGCGTGACCGACCTCATCATGATGAAGGGCGACGTCCTCGATTCGTTCAAGAAAATCTATGTCTGCACGGCCTACCGCAAAAATGGTGAAATCACCACTGAAATGCCTTACGACACTGAAGGCTGGGAAGCTGTTTACGAAGAACTGCCAGGCTGGAACACACCGCTGACGGCGCTCCGCAGCGAAGAGGAACTGCCACAGCTCTTCAAGGACTACATCGAATATATCGAAAAAGCAACTGGCACACCAATCACAATGGTTTCTGTTGGTCCAGACCGCGACGCAACCATCATGCGCAAGAAATAAAAGCGTCTCCGACGCTCATTCAGACGGTTTTCAAACGGTCTCTTCCCGCCAAGCGGGGCGAGACGTTTGAAAACCGTCTTTTTTTTACGCTGCCTCCCCGATGCCACGCGCCAAGGCGCTTTCCACCTCTGGCAAGAAAAAAATGACATATATACCGCGATGATTTTAAAAAAATGAGTAGCTTTGTCTTGTAAGTCTTTCAAATACCAAAATTTACATGTGGGCTAACATCTTGCTTTGGGCTATCGTCGTCGTGTACATCGGACTCATCTTGAGCACGGTGACGGTTGTGCTACTCGAAAACCGACAGCCAGCCAAGACCATTGCATGGACCATCGTCTTGGTCATGCTGCCCATCGTCGGTTTCATCATCTTCTATTTTTTCGGGCAAAACATCCGCAAGGAACGCTACATCAGCCGCCGTCAATACAGCCTGCTCACGCAACGCATGATGGCCGACGTGGCCGACATCGCCACCACGGAAGCGCCGCCGCGCTATGCGCCGCTCGTGCAGCTCTTTGAACACACCAACCACGCCATCCTCACGCCAGCCAAACATATCGACTGCTACACCACGGGCGCGGAATGGCTGCAAGCGCTCTTGAGGGAATTTGGCAAGGCGAAGGAGTGTATCATGCTCGAAACCTACATCATCGACAACGATGCCGTTGGACGTCTGGTGCGCGATGCGCTCATCGACAAATGCCGTCAGGGCGTCCGCGTGATGTTCATCTACGACGACGTGGGCTGCTGGAACGTGAAGCAACCATTCTTCCAGCCCATCATCGACGCGGGAGGGGAAGTCCATCCCTTCCTGCCGGTGCGCTTTCCGAGCATGACCCACAAAGTCAACTATCGCAACCACCGCAAACTCTGCATCATCGACCGCCGCGTGGGTTTCATCGGCGGCATGAATCTGGCCCTGCGCTACGTGAGCAGCCGCTGCCGTCCTTGGCGCGACATGCACCTGCGCATTGAAGGCGGAGCCGTGGCTGATATGCAACGCCTCTTTCTGACCGACTGGGTGTTTGTGACTGGAAAACAGGACCTCTCGACCGACAGACTGCCCTCGAACCCCGCGTCACAGCCCATCGCCAAAGAAGACGACACCACCGTGGCGCAGGCTTCCTCGACGCTACTGCAAATCGTTCCTTCTAATCCCGTTTCGCGCTACCCCGAAATCATGTACGGACTGACGTGGATCATCCAACACGCCAAGCGTTACCTTTATATACAAACGCCTTATTTCATGCCAACGGAACCGATTTTGCAGGCCTTGCAGACAGCAGCCATGAGCGGTGTCGACGTCCGCCTGATGGTGCCGTCGCAGCCCGATGGTTTTTGGCTGCGATGTGTCAACGACAGCTATTTCACGGTGGTTCTGCAAGCGGGCATACGTGTCTTCACCTACAACGCTGGATTCCTCCACAGCAAATGCGCCGTGGCCGACGATGATTGGTGCACCGTCGGTTCGTCCAACATGGACTTCCGCAGTTTTGAAAATAACTTCGAGGCCAACGCTTTCATCTATGGAAAGAAAGCAGCCACCAGCGTGAAGGAGATTTTCATGAACGATCTGAACGCCTGCACGGAAGTCAGAATCAACCAATGGCGCAAACGCCCTTGGCGACGTCGACTGCTGGAATCATACACGCGCATTCTGGCGCCGCTCTTATAGACCTGCAAGCCAACAGTTTAGTAATGGTAAAAGGATAAGTTGACAAGCTGTTTTTCACCATTACTAAGAAATATTCCTTCCCCCCGCTTTTTCTTTTCTCTGCCCCAATGATTTTCCACAAACCATTTGCCCTCCTTTTCCTTTTCTTCTTCCTGCTCGCCCTGCCCGCCGCGGCCTCGCCTGTCGACACCATCAGCGCGAGAGCAACAGCATTGGCGTTTCTGGAAAGGAAGATGCTGCCGTAAGGCAGAAACAAAGCAGAAAAGAAGCGGCAGGCCGAGCGGCTTTCGGCCTTGCGCCTTCTGAAATCAATGCCCGCCGCCCACATTTTCGCCACGCCGCAAAGCGATTTCGTCATCGTGGCAGCCAACAGCCGTCTGCCTGAAATCCTGGGCTATGGCATCCGCCACGGCAACGCCGCCGAAAAGACTACCACTGGAGTGGCCGCCGACACCGCCGCCAACGCGCCGACACCACTGGCATTGCGGCAGCTATTGGGAAGTTACGGGCGATGTGTCAACACCAACATTTCCATCTCCACCGCCGTCCCCGACGGCGGAGCGCCCGTTGCCCCACTGCTCTCTTTCACGCGCCATCAGGAAGCGCCCTACAACGCCTTCTGCCCCTACTATCGAAATGACGACGGCACGCTGAGCGAGGAGCGCTGCGTTGTCGGCTGCGTGGCAACGGCCTTGGAGGAAGTTATTTCCTACCACCGCCGCACCATCGTCTTGGCCGACACGCTCCACGGATGGACCACACCGCATTACACCATCAACGACATTCTTCCTGGCACATCGGTCAACACGCGCCTCATTGCCGACAACTACAACGACCCTGCGAACTACACGGCGGAACAGGCAGAGGCTGTGGCAAAGCTCTCGTATATGCTCGGCGTGGCCGCCCACATGAACTGGACACCATCGTCAAGCGGCAGCAGTGCCGCCCGTCCTGTCGAAGCCTTGAAGCGGGCTTTCGGCTTCGGTTATGTCCACTATGCCGACAGCTATAAATACCGTCATGACGATTGGCTCTCAATGATGCGCAACGAATTGCGCCAAGGCCGCCCCATCTTCTACACAGGAAATGCGATGGCGCTCAACGGCCATGCCTTCGTGGTGGACGGACTGGACGAGGACGGCTTGTTTCACGTCAACTGGGGAACGAACGGGGACTTCGATGGTTTCTTCCGCCTCGACATTCTTTATGCCAACGAACCGTCATACGACACAACACCTGAGGGTGCCCAGGCTGGTTTCTTCACCAACCATCAGGCCATATTCCTACATCCCGACCGCCTCAACGTCAGTCTGCCCGACACCTTGCAGCGAACGGGACTTGAATTGATTGTCGACTCGCTCGCCTTCCTCCTTGAGCCAGAGCACGGCAAGGAGACACCCATACGTTTGTGGGTGCGCAACACGGCCGCCTACCCCGTCACCACGTCCTTGGAGTTTTTCACGAACGACGCCGCCGACCTCCATCCCTTTGAAGACGGCAGCTATTGCGCCCTCACCTGCGTCACACTCCAACCTGGCGAGCAACGCCAACTCTCGGTGAATCTCTATTTCAAGAAGGGAGGGGAATATATTTTGCGCCTCTCTCCCGATGATGTCCACATCATCTACGAACGCCCCGTCAGAGTGCCGTGGGGAGAGCCTGCGAAGCTCACCGCCGCCACACCGCAACTATCGTTCCCCGAAGCGGGCACCCTGCAAGTGGAGGAAGCCATCAGCAACGATGCGGCGGCAGGACGCGCCGGCCTGTGTTTCTATTATGAAGTGTTTAAGGGCCGCGACTACCTCCACGGCGGTGTGGTCCATCCGCTCTTCTGCTACGCCGCCCCCGGCGAGACGGTCAGACACACCGTCAAATTCCGCGCCCTGGAAGCTGGAGAGGAATACACGCTCTACGTGCGTCGCGGCTGGGGCGACATCTGCCACACGCTCCACTTCACGGTGCCTTCACCAACAAGCATCTCGCTCCCCGCCTTTTCCGCCGACGACAATGCCGGGGAAACGGAAGGAAATAAATACGACCTCTTGGGCCGCCGCATCCAACACGTCCGCCGCGGCCTCCCACACATCGCCAACAAGCGCGTTGTCATTGAATAGCAAACCACAAAAACCTCATCCATTATGACTTTCGACAAAAAATACTTCGAAGAAAACGAACCGCGTTTTCTCGCCGAACTCTTCAGCCTTATCCGCATTCCGAGCATCAGTGCGAAACCGAGCCACAAGGCCGACATGACGCGCTGCGCCGAGCGTTGGTGTGAACTTCTCGTGGAGGCTGGTGCCGACCACGCCCGTCTGATGCCGTCGGCAGGCAATCCGCTGGTGTATGCCGAGCGACACGTTTCCGACGATGCCCGCACCGTGCTCATCTACGCTCACTATGACGTGATGCCCGCCGAACCGCTTGAACTTTGGAAGAGCAATCCTTTCGAACCAGAGGTGCGCGATGGCCACATCTTTGCCCGCGGTGCCGACGACGATAAGGGACAGGCGTTCATACAGGTGAAGGCATTTGAATATCTTGTTCGCAACAACCTCCTGAAACACAACGTGAAATTCATCTTCGAAGGAGAAGAGGAAATCGGTTCGCCGAGCCTGGCCGCCTTCCTTGAAGAGCACAAAGAACTGCTGAAATGCGACGTCATCCTCGTTTCCGACACGAGCATGCTGGGCGCCGACCTCCCCTCGCTCACCACGGGTCTGCGCGGACTGGCCTACTGGCAGATTGAGGTGACGGGTGCCAACCGCGACCTTCATTCTGGACATTTCGGCGGCGCGGTGGCCAACCCCATTAATGTGCTTTGCAAACTCATCGCTGACGTGATTGACGAAAATGGACGCATCACCATCCCACACTTCTACGACGACGTGGAGGAAGTGCCAGCGGCCGAACGCGAGATGATTGCCGCCATCCCGTTTGATGAGGAAGCCTACAAACAGGGGCTCGGCGTGGAAGCCCTGCAAGGCGAAAAGGGCTACAGCACGCTGGAACGCAATTCCTGCCGCCCTTCGTTCGATGTCTGCGGCATCTGGGGCGGATACACCGACGAAGGGGCGAAGACCGTCATCCCGTCGAAAGCCTATGCCAAGGTCTCCACACGCCTTGTGCCACACCAGCAACACGAAAAGATTTCACAGCTTTTCATCGACTATATTAAGGAAGTGGCACCGCGAAGTGTCAAAGTGGAAGTCACGCCGCTCCACGGCGGCGAGGGCTACGTCTGCCCCATCACCATCCCCGCCTATCGCGCAGCAGAAGATGGTTTCACGCAAGCCTTCGGCAAACGCCCACTGGCAGTGCGTCGCGGCGGCAGCATCCCCATCATCAGCGATTTCGAGCGCGTGCTCGGCGTGAAAACAGTTCTCATGGGCTTCGGACTTGAAAGCAACACCATCCATTCGCCCAACGAGAATTTCCCTCTTGACATATTCAGAAAGGGCATGGAAGCCGTGGCGGTGTTCCATCAGCGCTACGACGAACTGGAAGGATAATCGCCGGAAACACATACACTATCTTTATAAGTAGGTGTTCAAAATTAGTTTATTTTGAACACCTACTTAACATACCTCTACTACCAACCCATGAAAAAAAACATTCTAAAAACGCTGCTCCTGGCGGTGTTGCTGCCAACGGCCGTCGTTGCGCAGTCTGACGACGCTTCAAGCATTTCTAAAACCATTGACTTTGCCACGAAACAAGTGGGACTGGAAACGGCCGCTATCCAAAAAGCCAAGAAACCGCTCAATCCCGTGACGCTCAACAAGAAGGGCGAAGTGAGCTACTGCAGTCCTTACGACTGGCGTAGCGGTTTCTTCCCCGGCACCTTATGGTATCTCTACGAACTCACTGGCGATGAGCAGTGGGCCGAGCAGGCGGAATACATGACGACCTCCATCGAATCGGCTAAAACGCTGACGAGCCACCACGACGTGGGCTTCATCATCAACTGCAGTTTCGGCAACGGCCTGCGCCTGAAGAACGTCAAGGGATATAAGGACGTGATGGTGCAAGCGGCGAAGTCGCTCGCCACCCGCTTCCGTCCCGGCGCTGGCGTCATCCAGTCGTGGAACGTCAACAATCCGAACAGTTGGCAGGCCAAGAGGGGCTGGGAATGCCCCGTCATCATCGACAACATGATGAATCTCGAACTGATGTTTAAAGCCACCCAGCTTTCTGGCGACTCGACTTACTACCGCATCGCCGTGAGCCACGCCGACCAGACGCTGAAAAACCAGTTCCGCCCCGATGGCAGTTGCTACCACGTGGTGGACTATGCCCTGCGCGACGGTGCCGTGCGCCACAAGCAAACGGCCCAGGGATATGCCGATGAGTCAGTGTGGAGCCGCGGCCAGGCATGGGCCGTCTATGGCTACACGATGTGCTACCGCTATACGCGCTTCGACCGCTACCTGCAGCAGGCCCGCAAGACGCTCCAGCTCATGCTCTCTCATCCGCGCATGCCAAAAGACCTCGTGCCTTATTGGGACATGGAAGCGCCCAAAATCCCCAACGAACCGCGCGACGCTTCTTCAGCGGCCGTCATCGCTTCTGCGCTCTACGAACTGATGACGCTTGACATGGGCCACGCTGACGAATACAAGGCAACGGCCGACCGCATCATGAAGAGCCTCGGCTCGAAAGCCTATCGTCCGAAACTCGGCGAAGCAGGCCATTTTCTCTTGCTGCATTCTGTGGGTAGCATCCCACACAACTCTGAGATTGACGTCCCGCTCAACTATGCCGACTATTATTACTTGGAAGCGCTTTCGAGAAAGGCATACATCGACCTCTATTTCCAAAAGAAAAAATAAATGATGAGAATCAAATTCCTCCTTTGCCTGCTGGCTCTGGCCTTGGCCACACCGCTGGCAGGCCGACCGAAGGTGGTGCTCTCCGTGAGCAACCCTGGCAACAGCCAACGCGCAGAAGTCGTTTCCTTCGACATCCACAAGATATGGCAGGCGCTCGATGTTCCAGAAGGCACCCCGCTCATCGTGCGCAACGCCTTCCGCCAGCAAGTGGCGAGCCAGGCTGGTCCCGATGGTTCTCTTCTCATCGAGACTTCTGTTTTGCCGCGAGGAACGGCCGCTTACACGGTGGAAACTGGAAAGCCGATGGCTTACGAACCTTTTGTGGGCGGAAAAACCTATCCTTGGCGTGTTGATGACTTTGCCTGGGAGAACGACAAATGTGCCTACCGCGCCTACGGCCCTGCCTTGCAGAAAACGGGCGAGCAGGCCTACGGCATCGACATTTGGCTGAAGAGCACGCCCCAACTGGACGTGGAGAAACGCTACGAAAGCGAGCGCCGGGGCCTGGCGGAAGCCGCCGCACTGCGAAAACAGGGCCGCGCCCAAGAGGCCGACTCTGTTCTCCTTGCCACGACCTACCACCGCGACCATGGCACGGGACTCGACTGTTACAAGGTGGGGCCGAGCCTCGGCTGCGGCACGCCAGCGGTGCTGCTCGGCGACAGTCTCGTGCTGCCTTGGTGTTTTGAACGCTACGAAGTGAAGGAAAACGGTCCGTTGCGCTTCAGCGTGGAACTCACCTACCCCGCCAAACGGATAGGCAAGGAAACGCTACGCGAACACCGACTCATCAGCCTCAGCAAAGGCGATTATTTCAACCGCATGACCATTTGGTATGAAGGCATGAAGAAGAGCCAGATAGACGTTTGCGGCGGATTGGTGGTGCACACCGAACGCGCTGCCGACCTCACGCTCGCCGACGACTTCATCGCCTATACCGACCCCACGGACAACGCCGCCCGCCACAACTTCGAGATCTACGTGGCTGTGGTGTTCCCCGATGGCATCAACGAGACGCGCCTCATCAGAGACCCGCACCACGAGCGCCAGGGCATCGTTGGCAATGCCGTAGGCGTGAAACGCGGCCTCACAGCCGACGCCGCCTTCACCTATTGGTTTGGCGCCTCGTGGCACAAGAGCGGAACGGCAGACCAGGCCGCATGGCTATCGCAAATCAAGCGATTTGTCAGCAACCAACGGCAGCCACTTCAGCTGAGCATCAGCAAGAAGAAATAAAGATTCCAGCCATCTGCCAATGGTTTCAAAAAAATGAAACTATACGCCATAGAAAAAGGGTGTTCTAAAACGCAAATTTTAGAACACCCTTTTTCTATGGTCTTTTATTGCAGTCCCATTACTTAGTAATGGCCCTCTAAAAATGCTCTGTAGTGATACATAACACTATCATAGATTTCTTCGACTGATTTTGTATATGCGCTCGGATGATACGAACAGAAGATAAGAACACCCGTCGGTTTGTGAAGCCGAATGGAGTTGTATTCCTTTCCTATACTGGTTAGCTCCTCTTGCGGAAACATATCTAAAACGAATCTGTAGATGTGCTGGCTGGCACAGACAATCATAGAAGGAGCCAGAATCTCTATTTCCCTCTTGAGGAAATCACCGTAGTTACGAAGATGCCATTTCAGTTCCTTGTCATCGAGCATTCCGTCCCCTGGCTGTTTCTTGCATTCAACTATGGCAAAAGGCTGGGTGTTAAAGAAATCCTTTACTTCATCAAAGTGCTGCGCCACTTCGCCATACCACCATGAATTATCTTTGTCTGCTTTTGACAATCCCCAAAGGAGGAAAGCGAGATTCCGTAGAAAGGGGGTTTCTAAGTTCCTATTTGCTTCTTTAGTTTTGTGGTGCTTGGCGGTATCCTTCTCTGTATCTATCAACCATTCACGGATGTCTTCGTCCCATTTTTCAGCACCATCTTGATTCTGATCTTTCAACAAGAACAAAATACGATTACGTGAAGAAAACCATGCCTCTTCATTTTGACCAATAGGGTTTTTATTATACATCAGCCCATCCCTTGTAAAATGAGATGTACTATCTTGCTCTTTCATTTTGGATTTCCACTCAACAAAGAGGTCGTCCAGATCGTTTTCAATTGCCTGAGGTGGCAAACCATAACGAGCCGCAGACTGTTGTAAAACAATTCGCTGTTGGTTCTCAGTAAGTTGGAAATAATTATTCAAATGCTGCTGCTACAATTTTCCGTACCCATACAGGCATTAGCTTTAAGTCGCTAAGCACCGATTCTTTCTCTTCTTTCTGGAGCAGAAAGATTATCTGACTAATCTGCCCCATAGTGACATTTTCCTTTTTGATTGACTTCAACGCTGAATTTACAAGCATGGCCAAATGGTTCTTAAAAGACAGGTTTTTAGGTGCGGTATTTTTAAATTAAAAGTGAAACATGAAACTGGACACCCTACACATTAGTCTAAAGTTTCCGTCTCCCGGATCCACATAGGTGTATTCACCTACACATGTTCCTACATAGCACGTTCCTCCTTCTGGAATAGGATCAAGTCCAGCTCCACCGATTACAAACTTCATCTCATCATCAGAGAGAAGAGATATCGATTTTGTTACTTTAAGTTGTTTTGATTTTATTGAAAAAATTAGATTAAACATTTACCATAAGGCATTTATATCCATATAATTGAGAATAACAATTCTCTTCCACGCATACGATAGTCGTAGGTGTAGGAATTCAGACCGTTGTATACGGTGTAGTTGTAACTCTTCTTGTTGAGCAGGTTGTTCATCTCCAGGCGCAGACGAATCTTCTTCTTGCTTATCTTGTATTCCGCACGGGCGTCCAGTAGCAGGGAAGTCTTGTGGTCTACGTCCATCAGTGTCGTGTAGCGCCATTCCCCGCTGGCACGCAGGTTCAGGGACTTGATAGGGATGTATGTGAGGGTGAGCCGCTGGCTATAGTTGGTGAGCCTACTGCGCTGTTCCGCTGTATGCTGCCGGGTCTGCTCGCCTTCCACACGATAACTGGCCTCAAACTGATCAATGGGGTTGGTCCGCACGTTGAAGTAAGCGCCATAGCCACTGCCGTAAACGGTAGTGGATTTGCCAGACGAAAACATTTCGGCATTCGAGCGTGTGTAGTACCAGCCGACCACAAAATTCGTCTTGGCAGAAAGCAGATATTTGCTCAGCTCCCCATCCACAAACACGTTATTGCTCGTGTTCCCTCTCATCTGTTCGGTGAGCGACATGTCATTACCGCTCATGTCCTGACCGCGCATCGTGTTACTGAAGTTGCGCGTGTAGCTGACGCTGGTGTGGTACGACCAGAACGAGAGGGGCAGTTGCCATTGATAAGCCAGGCGCGAGCGGCTGGTGCGCCCCGTACCAAACAGTCCAGAGCGCGTTTGCAGGGTGCGGTAGTCTGTTTGGATAGGATTGCCCAGCAGCGAGAAGTAATCACCATAACTATGCCACCAGTCCGTGCGGCCTTCAAAGTAGGAACTGGCGTTGAGGATGAAATGAAAGAACATACTGGCATCCGCAAAGCAACGATTGAACATCATCCGGCAACCGGCCAAACGGTTCTCATAGTCGTTTCGCAGGAACTTCAGTGGCACATCCACGGCGACGCGGAAGCGACGGTCGGCCGTCTGGTAGTCCATGCTCGGTGCCACGTTCATTTCCATGTCCCACCCCGCCAGATCATTGCCCACAGGGTCTTGTTTGCGCTCCAGCTCCGTCTGTAGCGAACCGGCATTCAGCGTGAAGGTGACGGGGAGCGCGAGGGTGAGGCCGGGCAGCACCTCATAACCCGTGTAGAACCTCTCGCGTGTCCTAAACATACGGCTACGTGCTTTCTGCAATGCCAACTGTTCTTCTCCCAAGCGGATGTTCAGTGCCCCCTCCGGTGTTTCGGAATACTGCATCTCACTCTTCAGCCGCCACTTCCATTTTTTCTGCTTCCTTACCAAGGAGAAGCTGTTGCGCACATCCAAAGCGTCCTGGTCCTGCACCTGTCGATAGCGGTCGCTGTTGATGGCGGCATCCCCTTCCGCGTTGGCAAACTGCCCGTAGAGCGAAAAGGTGTTTTCAATCAGGCGCAAATCTTTGTTGGAGCGATACTCCACATCCATCGTGGCCTTGTGCTTCTTATGCAGGTAGTCCAATCGCTCGTTTGTTTCGTAAAGTTCATCGCCCAGTTGGTATTTCGACGCGATGGCGTAGCTGTAGTCGCTTCGCTCGTGCGTATAGTTGGCGTTCACCTTCAGTTGGGTGTCCTCGGTCAGTTTCTGCAAGGCGTTGGCGCTGAACAACTCGTTGCGCTGTTTCTTGTAACGATATTCGGCAAAAGGCGGGCGACCTCCGGCAATCAGCGGAAGTACCTGCTCGGTTCCCGAGTTCCACGAGATAGCACCGAAGTGGCTCTGCGTCTCATTCACGCCCAAGCGGCCTTCGTTGGACAGTTTCAGCGTGGTGAGCAACTGGAATGTCTTACGAAACAGCATGGCGGTGCCGCTCGCGGCATACAACGGATTCCTGTCATCCTCCAAGCCCGCACGCAGCTCATACGTGCCGAACGGCTTGATTTTGGCTTTCTCCGACAGGCGGATGTTCAGAGCTACATCGGCAGTCAGCTCGTTTTTGTCCACCTTGTTGTGCTGGTGATGACGCAAGACCTCTACGCCGGTCACCTTGTCTACGGGGATGTTGCGCGTAGCCAGATTGTATCGTCCGCCCAGCAGGTTCAGTCCTTCGATATAGAACTGGCTGATATCGCGCCCCATATAACTGATGACTCCGCTCTCGCTGACCTTGATGCCTGGGATACGCTTCAGCCCGTCCTCCAGGCTTACATCCATGCCTGTGGCGAATTGCCCCGTGAAAAAGCGCAACGTGTCGCCACTCTGCTCCACAGCCGGTGCTTTCACGATCACCTCGCGCAGGGATTCCTCGCCAGGCGACAAGACCGCATCAAGTGTGGTTTGCCCTACAGACAAGTCAAGTATCCGATTGGCATAGTTCAGTTTCCGCACGTTCACCATCAGCTTTCGTTTGGCGTGGGCCTCGGGTATGGTCAGTTTGTAACTGCCGTCCTGCCTGCTATTTCCGAAAGTCACGTTCTTGTCGCCGTCATACACTTGAACGATGGCTCCGGCCAGCGGTTTCCCGTCCGCCGACATTATCTTTCCGTTCAATGTGCGCTGGGCAGAAGCAGACAAAGCGGCAAACAAAGTCAGGAATAAGGTAAGGCAATAACGTAGCATATCGTTTTTTTATTTCAGTTCCAGCGATTAAAAATAGTTGAACGCATAAGCGCCCAAGCGCCCCCGCACGGGCATACTTGATACAGGATAACGCACACGGTTAATTTCAATGTAATTCCCGTGCTCCTCATAGAATTCCCTGGGGCGCAAGAGAAACTGCGCTCCGAGGGCATCGTTATTAATAAGGCTTGTCATATTGCGCTCGTCCAGTTTTATCTTGTTGCGGTGGACGATGAACTTGTCCCTCGTGGTCTTTTTATCCCCCCACATCACTCACCTCATTTATGGTCAGACCTTTGCCTTTCAGCAGGGAGTATGCTTCGAAACGATGCGTCCCTGTCGTATCCTCCGCCTTCAGAATCAGTCCTGAAAATCCGTAAAATTTCCACGGGCCGCTGCTGATGGGCAGGTCGGGGGGGGGGTACCAAGCTATCCATTCCCTTCCCTCGTATTTCAGACGGGCCTTCCTGCACTTATAGCCCATCACTTTTTTGTCGTGCCATCGTCCATCGCCCAATCCGCGGGCATGAGTTCCTGTTAAATGTAGAAGCCAGGATGTACAAACTCACGGACTTTCATGCTCCCGTCCCCCAAATACGGATGACAGGAGGTGTAGGCGTTGATACCGATGCCAAACATATCCACGACGATGCCTTGATTGTCTCGGGATTCTCTCGGTTAAGGAAGACATACTTGGTCAGATCGCCATATTGCGTAATACTGTCCCCGACCTCCAGGATGCTTAGAATGGAATCTGTTACGGGTTTACGCTCACGGTCTTGTGTGGCGATGTAGTATTTATAAAGGACACGGCAACTGTCAATGGGAACCGCAATCATTATGTGGGCATATAGACAGAAGCATACAGACCACACATACCTTACTCTTGTAGTATTCCAAACCGAAAATAAATTTCGTAAATGAAAAAAATTCTTTAGGAAGTCCGACTCAAGCATAGCAACAAAGGTTTCATGGATGCAAAAATAATGTTTTCTATCGAATTAACAAAATAACTAGGGTGTCCAGTTCGTTGTACCAATTTTAGCTCACTTTCCTAAGTGTTTTGGTTCGTTCTGTAACCCAGTTTTTGGACAGGTGCTCGGTTGACCAAGTGCAAATGTCCTTCAGGTTAACATTTACAATACGCTCTTTGAAATTAATTGTTTTTGTAACGGATTCGTTTGCGACTTTTGAGTACAACGTTATCGTCAGGTCAAAAGACGTTACACCATACAGTTTGTTCGGTGACTTCTTGCTCTTGTAGATATGGCTCTCATGTTGGGTGGCAGCAAGTATGCCTTGTCTGTCAGATGGTACTGCAATCGTTTCTTGCCAAGGAGTGTCGTAAACTCCACGAAATCAGATTACTTCTCATATACATTCCTGAGAATTACACACATGGAATGACTGATATCTGCATGGCGTATATGCCTGGAGCCAGTGATGCCCTTGACCAGATTGTGGCCATTGTCACTTATGATGTAATTGGGAGTATTTCCTGCAGATTTCTCTGCTGCCTCTATTCTGCCTTGAACATCATCGCTGTTGAAGCCCTTGCTGACCGACATGTCAAGAATTATGACATCCTCGTGCTTTATAGGGCGACTCTGATGCTCGGAAGGAATTGCAAGAGTCAAGAGTAGCTTTTGCCCATTTATGGCAATGCTCTCGTCTACGACCATTGCATACTTCTTATCCTTGCATGGCTGGTCATCCTGATAAACAGAGAGACCAAGTTTCTTCACCCAGTTTTCTACGGTATTGTAGCACGGAACCTTTCCGAAGGTATCACCCAGTAGCTCGACGAAGATCTCCAAGATGGTCACGACAGTTCGTAGCACACATGGTGTACGCATGTAAATCAAAACACAGAGTTGAATGACTACAAGAGGGTATCTATGTCCGGGAACAGGCTCAAGAGTAATCGACTTTGTTCGTCGGTCAATGTTATCTTCCGAACGTCTTTTTTTATGCTCCTTCCGAGTCTTGTCATACTTAGCCTTGAGCTTGTCTTTCTGAGACACAAGTTTCTTGTTCTCTTTACGAAGACGTTTTACCTCCTCCTAGAGTGACTCTTTATCTTGGTTTGAATCTAACTTTTTCATTGATTTACGTACCTTGTGATTATATTTAAAGTTGCTAAAAATCAACGTGTTATACAAATTTTCAAAAAGCTATTTCGTTACTTAAAACGTTAAATATCAAAGCATAATATTAACAACTTAATGAGGATTTCAGTATCTGTTTTTCGGAACATCTAACTGGACACCCTAATAAATAATATCCTTCTCTACATACAGCCTGCATTCAATTCTCCATGACATCCATAATGAGGATTAACGGCCTGACGTTCGGGGACAATACGTTTGAATGTCGTACCCTATGCATTGAGTTTTACCTCATGCGCATAGAATGTCTCTATCCACTTGGTCGTCTGCACAGTAAACAGATAGGAGGTCTACGAACAGGCCAACCTACGGCTAACATGATTCATTTGACCTAACAAAGACACATCTTTCTGTAATTCAATAATTCTCCATATAAAACTCGCCAGTCAATATCGCCCCATGTACACTCGTATATAGAGTACATTCTATGGCTCTGAGACATCGTCAAGAACATCATCCAACCTTGATGTTCTTACCCGGGATATCGACTATATACTAATGAATCTCACTGTACGTTTCCTTGTCTACCTTATTGGGTTTTCAGTGATCTTTACCTAGCTCGTCGACTCTCTGCGTAGTATTTGGGTGATGCCTCTGCCACAGGTCGTATCAAACAGCTTTGACACTTTTAGACATAAATACTGCCGTGCTCTTCTCAAGTTCTTCATTTTGCCCCATAGAGCATGATTTCAAAATAAGAGCGTTTTCATTATCTTAAAACTCTCGCCCACGAATATATATACGTCACCATCAGCGGGCCTAATCACCTAACGACAAATAATTACCCTTATTTTTCCATCAACAGCTTTTTTAGAAAATTAATTGTTCGATAAATAAGTAAAGTCTGCCAATAAAAATCTGGTTATAGTAATGTAAACAAAGTCATCAAACAAAAATGAGACAATTAAACTCAATATAGAAAAGTGTACACCAAATGAACAAAGCCTCAGTTTTTTAAAAAAATTATTTCAATTCTAATGGCTTATACAAATGGCCATAGCCACCACTTAGTGGTAAACTAATACCATTAATATTTAGACTAGGAGCTAATCCATATTTGTTTTTTTCTTGAGTGATTATAATACTTCTAATATCAGCTTCACTCATATAATATCCAGCATTCTTCGCCCATCTTTTATCACATTTCAAGCGATTTCGAAACGTAATAAATTTATTACGTTCTATTATAATGTCTCTTTCTTTTTTTTCAAAAAAAATGTTTTGCGCTTTAACGTTAAATAGAATTTGTGCAATAAATTCATGTGTACCATCTTCACTTTCTGCCTTCAGAATAAGCCCAGGAAGTCCACTCAATTTCCATGGACCGCTAATAGAAGGAATGTCCTCCGTATAATATACCAACCAAGTTCGACCAGCATATTTAGCAAATGCCTTTTTACACCTATATCCTAAAATACTATCTTGACCATCAACAAATACCCAATGATGATTTAGTTGTTCTTCATAAAGATAAAAATTAGGAAGAAGACCCTCTCTTATTGTCTGTTTACCATTTTGAGGAAAATTTTGGTAGATAGTCATTCCATCATTGGATCGAGGATCGCCATTCATATAATCCACAGAGTATCCACTGGGCCTTTTTCCCTGATATGCAGAATAGTCTTCATATTTGGAAACATTATCACCAACTTCTAAAATGGCTATCGTTGAATCATTAACATTCTTTCCGTTGAGGTCGGTTGTTTTTACCTTATGTTTATAAATGCAACAAAACAATGTACAACCAATAGAGTCCAATTTCTCTGCACTAGCAAAAACATTGCCGAATAGAAATATAGAAAGGATGACAAATAAATGTATGATTCTCATATAATAATGGTCCATTAAAAATTCAACATATCGGCTAAGCGGCTTCTGTCACTATGCCAAAGAGTTCTTTGATAAGTTTAGCATTAAATATTCTGTTCGGCTTCATACCGCACTTGCTAAAAAATCTTTTGAGCATATAAGTATTACTCAGATAGGCTTTAGCAGTCCGATGGAGAGCGATGGATAGTACCATTGGCGCATGACCTTTGCAATGTTTACCGATGCTAGTAAAGCATTGAAAGCGAAGTCAAGTTTCTTCAAGTCTCTTGCCTGGCAATCATTGAGTCTGGTAAACAGTTTGGAATCCCGGAAGCAAAACTCGGTTTGGAATCGTGTATGGTAGTATTCGATGATGTCTTTGGCCGACATTTCAAGATCGGTGGAGAAGTAAATTTTATGTCCTCCTGATTCTAGGTAATGAACCACGACTTTGATGTTTCGTTTCACTGTCTTTGAATAGGCCTTGACAGAGTAGGCCATTCCTCCTTCAATGTTGAGAACCTCGCAACGCTGAAGGTCGAGTTTCTTAAAATCAATCTTCTCTCCTTTGATGCGTGGTCGTCCCCGTTTGCCTGTGCAGACACCATCATATGAATACCATAAGGCGGCATCATCACGTAGACGGCTGATAACATGGAATCTCAGCCGACAGGCTTCGTTGACGAACTTTGCCTTTGAGAACCAAGCATCAGCAACAACATAACGTGTTATGTCAAGCAACTTGTCTTTGTATTTACGGAGTATGTCAAGATACCAGCCTACAAGGTTGTACTCTTCGCCTTGCTTTTCCAGATACGCCTTGTCTGGTGTTTGTTCCGCACGTAGCATCTGTCAATGTCGACAATGCCGATACCGAGAATTTCCAATCCCCGTTTCATGGCAGAAGCGCATCCCGACCAGAACTTGCCGATATAAGGAGTTTTCTTTCCCGACTTTGAAATGTAGCTTGCGTCGATGGCAATAACCTTTCTAGCGCTTTCACCAAACTGCTACCGCATGAGGAAGAGGTTGAACTGCATCCAATCAAACTCACGTTCAAACAACTGGCGGAAGCGTTGTTCTGAGCTGTCTGAGTAACACCCCATTTGGGTGAAATTGATTTTTCTTGGCAGTACCATATACAAAATCATGAGTTGGATGAATGCTGTTTTAAAACTTTTGCGTAACTTCGCTGAACAACTTTTCAAAGCATCGGTTACGATTTCCTCATATTGATCAAGTGCTGTTTTATTCATTACTTTAATGTGTAGTGGTTTACCATTAAAGATACTAAAAATCTGTCACTTGACCTATTTTATTTCGCTAAATTTTATCAATCAACTTGTTTGTTTTCAACGGATTAGTTGTAAATTTAACGAAGTATTAAATGTTATACATTCGGCTTCATGGTTGCAAATTTATAATTATATATTGAATCAACAAAGAATTTGATGTTTTTTATATTATAATACAGCATTTTTGACTGACAGATTAAAAATCTAAACCTTAATCCTTTTTTAACATAGGAAACATCATAATATAGACTTAAGTTTTTCAATAATCAGCAAACAGAGTATAGAAATTCCGTTTTTAGCATCAAGTCAATTATTACAATCGAATGGCCTTTCTGCCAGAAATGTAGTGTGCCTCTTGTCCATCCTTCTCTTTTTCGGCAACCTCTGGTACAGATAGCACTTATTCTAGTTGGGGTTTGCAGTCAAGTGCAGCAAGTTCTAAACTTCACCTGTTTCAGTTCATTCTTTTTCTACACTTTGTTTACTATCTCCTATAACTGCAGAATCTCTTTTTCCAGAAACTCGTTCTTCGCCTTGTACTAGCAATGATGGACGGGGGCTCTTCAATGCGTTTAGAAAGTTGAGTGTAGCAGCAATCAGATGAACCATCGCTATATGCCCATTGCTGCTAGTTTACTTGTAGTTGCTTTCCATCACGAAGCGATTGTTGGCAAATTTCAATCCCTCTTTGAGAATCCTCCCACTAAGTTGTATTACACCTGATACTTTATTACTGCCAATCGTCCTTTAATAGATAATCAAACAATCCGGTAAAAGAGATTCCGTTGTCATCAGAATAAGGCATTATCTCATCACCGACAACTACAATCTTTTTGAATGAGCCGGAAACTTTTAGCTACGATACAAATCTCTGTTCCCGTTTTTCTTCAGAGAAAATTGAATATGCCAACTGGATATAAGACCATTGACTGCCCTTGTTGCGATGAAGTCTATTTCACATTGTGAGTATGACGTCTTGCCGTTTTTCATTTCGCGGGATTCCACAATTCCAACATCCACAAGATAGCCGATTACGTGGAGGTAGTTGTACAACACGTTCTCCATGATATGTGCCAGTTCCTACTGTCGGAAGTTCAAACGCGCATTTCTCAAACCAATGTAAATACAATAATATTTTTATTGGTTTCGTAATCCCCATTGACGTCATACCTCTCGGCACTTTTAAACAAAAATACATTTTCAAGATAGTAATATAAGATAATATTGTTATTGAATCAATCTTCAACTTCTGCACCGATTCGAGTGTATTAGCAATCCGAACTGGATTTGTAAGTGAACCGATTGAACTGCATAATGAAGTTGCAAGCCGGAAAATGGCAAGTTCGTTCTTTATGTTGTTGCGTTCCAGCACATCATTTTCTACACATTTTGGCCTTCTCTTTTTGCCTACCCCGAATGGAAGCACATCTTGTGTCTGTTAAATACTTGATAATCTGTCGTGTTTATCCTATATGAACAAAAAAAATTACAGAAGCCCTCGAATAACTTGAAAATTAGATGTTTTTTAGAAAATAAATAATACCTTTGCAACCAGCAATAAGCAAAAGATCTTTGTAAATGCAACGGATTTTGGCTAATTTAATGAAAGCCATATTTTATGAGAAATGCGGAAACATTAAGCCATAAGAACATGTCTCATGATGCAGTCAGAATCTGAATTCAGAAAGGGCTTCTACAAGCTCACCGACAAGCAGCGCGCAGAATTGCGGTTCTGAGCGGAGGAACTCAGCCATTATGTAGAATGAGTGCCATTGTGGAGCATGGGCATTCCGACTTGCCGTCCACCTACTACGCCATGCTTTGGCTTGACATCTACGAAAATGGCCCCACTCGGGAGCCTTACATACCGCGAGTCAGCGAATGGATGACTTGCTCTCCAACACTTCCTATTAACCTCAAATTCTGGGAACCCACCTTAGCCAACCGCTGCATGGGGGCCATGCTTTCCCGAATGAACAACGACCGACATGAACACCGACCGACATGAACACTTATCAACTCAGTAAATTTACGCATTTCGCGACCAAAGACATGGCTGTCATTGCATTCAATCTGGCTTCCAATGGTTTTCTGCTTCTCCACAAGGAATTGGGGGAACAGGTGAAAGCGCTGCGCCACTCCATCGGCCAATTGCAGAACTTGCATCCCGAACTGTTTGACCAGATGCTTCGTATGGGCTTGATTGTGGAGGCTGAGGCCGATGAAGTAAAGTCTCTGATGGATGCTTGGCGGGCGCACGATGCCGATCCTTCCACCTTCGGACTGATTGTCAATCCCACTTTGGGGTGCAATCTCCGCTGCTGGTATTGCTACGAGCAGCACGACCGCATGCCCATGATGGAGGAGGCCGTGCGGCACTCCATTTGCCGGTTGCTCGATCGGAAGGCTGAAGATGAAGGACTGGAAAGCATGAACGTGTCGTTTTTCGGCGGCGAGCCCTTGTTGGGATTCCATCAGGTGATCATGCCTATTCTCGGTCGTGCGGCCGAGGTGTGCGGCGCAAAGGGCATCGCACTCCATTCCAGTTTCACCACCAATGGCGTGCTGCTCACGGAGGAAGTGCTTGACGATTTGGAGTCAGTGGGTCTGACCAGCCCCGCCACCTTCCAGATTTCGCTCGACGGCAATCGTGAGCACCACAATCATTCGCGCATCGGGGCCAATCGCCAGCCCACCTACGACTGCATCGTGACCCACATGAAGCAGGCTGCTGCGCGTCATCACCAAGTGTTTGCCCGTCTCAACTACACGGCCAACAACATCACCTCATTTACCGACGTGCTCAACGACTTCTCGTCGATGCCCGAATCCGACAAACCTTACATCCAGTTCAATTTCCAGCAAATTTGGCAAGATCAGGAGCAAAACGACCTCACCGAGGCAGTGGTAGAACTCAAGGCACAGTATGCTCAGGAAGGCTTTGCCGTGGAGTCCGACCACATTTGCCACCGTCACAACTGCTATGCTGATCATGAGAACCACCTCGTGGTGAACTACGACGGCTTGCTCTTCAAATGCACGGCCCGCGACTTCAAGGAGACGCGAAGCGAAGGTCGCCTCCAATCCGATGGCGAAGTGGCGTGGAACGAGAAGTATGCCCGACGCATGGAGGTGAAATATGCCAACAAGGCCTGCCTCGCCTGCAAGATTCTGCCCATATGCAATGGTGGCTGTTCGCAGAACAAGCTCGATGCTCACAATCTCGATCATTGCTACAACGGCATGAGCGAGGACGACAAGGACGAGCGAATGCTTCAATGGCTCAAAGAACTCATTACCAATTATCAACCCACTAATAACTAAAAAAGTATGAAAACAGATGCCACACTCACCCGTCTGTTGCAGGAGATGCCTGCACTGACCGCCGACCTCGAAGGACGGCTTCACGGAGGATTCTGCGCTTTCTGCGACACGGATTCCTGTGAGGAAATCACCAAGGACAACGCCGACTGCAATTGCAACTGCAAGAAAAAGTCAAAGGGCAAGAAGAATAGACGCACGGTCAACCCCGACTGCAACTGCAACTGTTTGGGCGAGCCCAAAGACAGCCACTATAAGGCGCAAACGGGCTTTACCCTGTCATTCTGAATCGGTTTCATCCCTTAATTTTGTCCGAAATTAATTTTACATTGAAAGTGCGTTATCGGGATGCAGTTATTTTCTTCGGGAGAAGAAACATAGCGGGCTATGTGACTGAGAACGAAGGATACAGATGCGCCCGAAAAACGTGCTTTCAATGTGAATACACCTGCTGATATTATAAAACAATTATGAAAACCTACTTATTCCGACCTCACATGAAGAATGGCCAAAGAATCTTACTACTCATAGGTTGTTTTTGGGCCTTGCTCGGCTCTGCTCAAAAGGATACGAATCATCACTTGTGGGTGAACGTAATAGACGCTTTCACTGGGCAAGCTTTGTCCTTAGACCGCAATGTCAAGGTCGACCTGTTGCAGCTCGACAGCACCATGGTATCGTCAGCCGTTTGCCGTGAAAGACGAGACCAAGGAAGTGGCGAACGCCAAATGATCGTGACGTTTTCAGTTCCGTTACAGAAAGACCCCCGTTTCCTTCTCCGCGCTTCAGCCGCAGGCTATGCCACGAAATATGTCCCTGTCACGCTTTTCTGGAACAAGAGATTTGCGGAGTCCTCGAAGGACATTTCTCTTCGCCGCACCACCGCATCCGATGCGGCCTACCAGCTGGGCGAAGCCAAGGTGACGGCCACCAAAATCAAGTTCTACAACAAGGGCGACACACTTGTTTACAATGCCGATGCTTTCCAGCTTCAAGAAGGCTCGATGCTTGACGGGCTCATCAGCCAGTTGCCCGGGGCAGAACTCAAACCCGATGGGCAAATATTCGTCAACGGAAAGAAGGTGGAAAGCCTCCTGCTCAACGGGCGTAACTTCTTCAAGAACGACAACACCGTGCTGCTCGACAACCTGCCCGCTTACATGGTGCACCGTGTGGAGGTGTACAATCAGGAGAGTGAAACCAGCAAACTTCTGGGCCACAAGGTGGATGAAGGCCAGCTTGTGATGGACATCAAGCTCAAGCGCCAATACTCCATCGGATGGATTGGCAACACGGAGTGGGGATACGGCACAGAGAAACGCTATCTGGGACGCCTTTTCGCCCTGCGTTTCACCCCCCAGTCGCGCCTAAGCGTGTACGGCAACCTCAACAATGTGAACGATCGCCGCAAACCCGACGGCAACGGCGGATGGGGCGACTTCGACCCTTCGGGCGGACTGACGGCCACGAAGCGGGGCGGATTTGACTACAGCGTCTACGACAAGCGCAACCGTTTCCGGTTGGAAGGCGATGTGAATGCCTCCTACACCAACAACGACAACCAGTGGGGAGGCACCTCCACCGATTTCCTTTCCAGCGGCGACGTGTTCAACGCCGTGTCCAGCAGGCAGCAGACGTCGAGCCTCAACCTCTCCACCAACCACAATTGGAAATATACGAACCAGACCACCAACAACGGTGCCAGTTTCTCCCCCTGGTTCAGCTATTCGCACAATGACTACCACTCCAACTTCCGCAACGGCACCTTCGGCGTGAAACCCTTGGACAACTATGCCGAAGTGCTCGACAGCCTCTTCTCGCCCGAATGGACGACCACCGTGCGCCACCTCATCCGACGCAACGGTCAACAGGCCCGTGGCAACTCCGACGGACGCGATGTGGGTGCCTCCTACTGGACGTTCATCAAGATTCCCCAATCGCGGGACGGCTTCTCCGTCGATGGCCATGTGCAGTACGTCCACTCCAAGTCGGGTGAGTTCAATCATTTCACTTACAACCACCTCGAGCAGGAGGCGATGCAGACCGATTTTCGCAACCGCTACAACTACTTCCACCAGCAGAACACCACCGTGAAGGCCCGCCTCAAATACTTCTGGCACTGGACGCGCAACATCTATCTGAACCCCAGCTACACCCTGCAGTTCAAGCGCTCCGAGGGCAACCACTCGCTCTACCGTCTGGAATTCCTACCGGAATCCGAAGGCAAGGATCTCGGCTGGCTTCCCTCGCAGATGGAGAGCCTGCTACAGGCCCTCGATGCCGACAACTCCAACGAGTCCACCCTCAACAACTGGAGCCATCAGCTGACCCTCGACTGGCAGTGGAACAAATATGTGAAGGACGAGAACTACCGCACCCTCTCGTCGTGGAACGTAACGGTGCGTCCCAGCCTCGTTTACGAAACGAACCGCTTCGACTACCGCTCCGCCAACGACCCGCAGCATCTCACCCCCGGCTACTGGCTTCCGCAGTTCTACTTCCAGCTGAAGCGCGGCACACCCTCGCTCCGCCACCAGCTGAACTTCGACTTCTCCCTCACCACGTCGGCCCCCTCCATCACGAGCTTGCTCCGCCGCACCGACACGGCCGACCCCTTGCACATCACGTTGGGCAATCCCAACCTCAAGCGCAAGCTCGACAGCAACGTGTCCTTCAACTACCGCGCCGATCAATGGTTGCAGCGCAAGGAGCGCCAGCTCTACGGCAGTGTGGGGTGGCACGTCACGCACAATGCCTTGGCCGCCAGCTACACCTACAACCGCAAGACGGGTGTCACCACCACGCAGACGGTCAACGTCGACGGCAATTGGAATGCCTGGATGAACCTCAACTTCACGCTGCCCATCGACCGCCAGCACCGGTTGATGTTCACCACAGCATCGTCGGTGAGCTTCTACCACACGGTTGACTATGCCAGCAGCCGCGAGCAGGAACACCCAGTCCGCACCACCACGCGGGCCACGATCACGAGCGAGACGCTCCGCCTCAACTACCGCTACAACTGTGTGAACTTCGGCCTGACTGGTGCCGCCACCTACAACCACCAGGCTTCCACCCTCGAGGGCTATGCGTCGCCCAACACGTGGAACGTGCGCTACGGCCTCCATGCCGTGGTCGACCTCCCGTGGCGCCTGCAGCTCTCCTCCGACCTCACCATGTTCACCCGCCGCGGCTACGAGTCGACCTCGATGAACCGCGACGACCTGGTGTGGAACGCGCGCCTCTCGAAGTCGCTCTGGAAAAACCAGCTCACCCTCATGGTCGATGCCTGGGACATCCTGGGCAACCTCTCGAACGTGAACGTGGGCATGAACAGCCGTAGCATGTGGGAGTACTACACCAACGTGATACCTCGCTACGCTATGTTCCGCCTCGTCTATCGCCTCAACCGCCAGCCGAAGAAGAAGTAACCCCCTGCCGCAGGGGCTTCGCGTTTCTTCGTGGCCAAGGATGGCGCTTAGCGGAATAACAAAGCTGCACGAGCCGCCATGCAAAATAAAAAGGAAAAGTGGTGTTCTGAAACAATGATTTCAGAACACCACTTTTCATGTATCTTATCTCAACACCACTTTCTTCGTTTCGCAAACCCTGCTGTTTTGCAGGCGGGAAACGCAATAGGTGCCTGGCGAAACCGAAAGCGAAAGCCGCGTCTGCGCTTCTCCTGCTGGAACGGTCGTTTTGAGAAGTGTTTGCCCCGTAGCCGATGTCACCACAATGTCGGAGCCGTCGGCATTGCCGTCGACAAAGGAAACGCGAAGCGAAGAACCGCCCTGCCCTTTGTCGGTCTTGACCATCATGGCTGCCGCTTCGATTTTCAGCGGCTTAATGGCCGTTGAGGTATTGTCTATCTTGAAAAAGATGACACTCTCCTTGCCGTTGACCCATCCGTTGAAGGTCAGATAACGGTTGCCGCCAATGGTGATGACCGCTGCACAATAATTGCTGCCGCTCAAAGCCGCTTCAAAACCGCCAGCAAAGTCGAGGTCTTTCACGACACTGCCGTTGGAAGAAACAACTTGGAAACCCTTCATCACCACATGATGCTTTTCAGAAGCGAGCGTGGTTTGCTCAGTGACGATATGGTCATTGCCAAACCACACGTCCTCGGGGTCCATATTGCCCATACTTGCGCCCGGGTAATTTGCAGAGAGGGCACACTTCGGAACGAGATATTCAAAGTCCTCATCGGTGTTGAAGAGCGTTTGCGAAACGTCGAAATAGCTGTTTCCGGCAAGCGAGCCGCCGCCGTCAAGGTCAACGTTGCACAAATAGAGATGAGAAAGACTGGTGGACTTGTCCACATTCTTCGTTCCAGCATCGCGCCAGTCGCTGTATTCCACATTATATACGGCATCATATTGATACATATAGCGCCAGCCGTAATCATTGTAGGGCTTCGCCTCGAAAATCCAGTAGCGCAAGGGATATTGCAGCCCGAAGGTGGAATAAGCGAAATACATGTTCGCGTTAGTCCGTCCTCCCATCATCTCCACCTTGTCATAGTCCACCGTGACAAGCGTGTCGCCGTTTTCCTGCCGCGTGAAACTGAGCGCCTTGCTGACATCATTCCCATAGCGGTTTTGCTCGGCAATCCATTCGGAGATATTGCGATAACCGCTCTGCTGCTCTTTAAATCTCACCGTTTTATTCACGTGCCTGACGTCACGCTGTTGCACTTTATAAGTTAAGGTGTAGTAAAACTTCAAGTCGTCCTTCACGTCAAACGACTTCACGAGTTCTATGTTCTCGTCGTAAACATTGATTCGAGCGGAGACGCCACCATTCCCGTCCTGTCCGTCACGCAGCGTGAGCAACGGTTTGTTGTTGTAGGTGAATATCTTGGGAACAGACATGCAACTGCCTTCGTTCACGGTCGGAAAACTGAACGCTCCGGTTGAAACGGTCTGTGCCATCATGCCGCCTGCGAGGGCAAAACCCAGGGCGGCGAATACCAAATGCTTCATCATGAAAGGGTGATTATCTGATTGTGTTAGTTTCGTTTTTTTCTACGAGAGATGCAGATACGCCTGCAAGACACAAAGGTAAGAAAACAAATTCAGATAACATAATTTTGCAAGCTTCTTACCAATGGTAAGTAGGTGTTCAAAATTAGTTTATACTATCCATGTAGGGATTAGCCAGTTTA
>OGJF01000040.1_pt1 | contig 71943 bp, 49 predicted proteins | sample 1572001 | NCBI WGS metagenome assembly OGJF01 (sample SAMEA2582113, study PRJEB24529) | metagenome | biome: Human gut stool | place: China | collected 2011
TGAGTTTCACCGTTGCCGGCGTACTCCCCAGGTGGAATACTTAACGCTTTCGCTTTACCACTCAGAGGTCGCCCTCCGAACAGTTAGTATTCATCGTTTACTGCGTGGACTACCAGGGTATCTAATCCTGTTCGATACCCACGCTTTCGAGCCTCAGCGTCAGTCGCGAGTTGGTATGCTGCCTTCGCAATCGGAGTTCTGCGTCATATCTATGCATTTCACCGCTACACAACGCATTCCGCATACCTCACTCGAACTCTAGCAGGACAGTTTCAACGGCAGGCCGGGGTTGAGCCCCGACATTTGACCGCTGACTTGCCTCGCAGCCTGCGCTCCCTTTAAACCCAATAAATCCGGATAACGCTCGCATCCTCCGTATTACCGCGGCTGCTGGCACGGAGTTAGCCGATGCTTATTCATAAGGTACATACAAGCTCCCACACGTGGGAGGGTTTATTCCCTTATAAAAGAAGTTTACAATCCGTAGGACCTTCATCCTTCACGCTACTTGGCTGGTTCAGACTCTCGTCCATTGACCAATATTCCTCACTGCTGCCTCCCGTAGGAGTTTGGTCCGTGTCTCAGTACCAATGTGGGGGACCTTCCTCTCAGAACCCCTAGATATCGTGGGCTTGGTGGGCCGTTGCCCCGCCAACTACCTAATATCACGCATGCCCATCCTTCACCGATAACTCTTTCATCCCCAGGGGATGCCCCCAAAGGACGTATGCGGTATTAGTCGGAATTTCTCCCGGTTATCCCCCTGTGAAGGGCAGGTTGCATACGCGTTACTCACCCGTGCGCCGGTCGCCGACAGAAGTGTTGCCACTCCCTCGCTGCCCCTCGACTTGCATGTGTTAAGCCTGTCGCTAGCGTTCATCCTGAGCCAGGATCAAACTCTCCGTTGTTTATCTTGTTCTTTTATTTTTCTCTGTCATTCCGACAGCCAGACCAACAACCTCGGATCGTCCCGGCATCTGCGCTATTCTTTCTCTTGACGGAGGGCTTCCGCCCTCTTCCTTCGTCTTGTCTCTTTATCGCATCATTTCAATGTTCTCTGCGCCGTTCCCTTTTCGGAAAGCGGTTACAAAGGTACTGCCTTTATTTTTAACCGCCAAATTTTTCGCGAACTTTTTTTCAAGTTTCTTTTCCAGAACCCCGCGTCCGCGCCGGTCCGACGCCCTCCGGCATCACGCCAAAGCTTCACGACCACCGGTCTGTTTCGCTTTTGCGGTTGCAAAGGTACTGCCTTTTCCCTTTCCCGACAAACTTTTCAGCATCTTTTTTTGCCTTTTTTTTCAATTTTTTTCACAATCACCAATTTATCAACGAGTTATAAGAACAAAAAAATCGCCGGTCATTCATCAAGAATGCCAGCGATTCCTTTTATTTCCAGAATTTAGTCCACATTATGCAAGTCGTGCCCCATTCGGTCCTTCTTAGTGTGAAGGTAAAATCTATTATATTTATTAGGTTCGATTTCCAATGGAACATTTTCCTCTATCGTCAGTCCATACCCCGTAAGTCCGATTCTTTTTTGCGGATTGTTTGTGAGCAATCGCATCTTTGACACGCCAAGGTCATGCAGAATGCTTGCGCCAACGCCGTAGTCGCGCTCGTCGGCCTTAAATCCGAGGCAAAGATTTGCCTCAACCGTGTCCATACCGTTCTCCTGGAGTTTGTACGCGCGCATCTTGTTCATCAAGCCGATACCACGCCCCTCCTGGTTAAGATACACTACCACGCCTTTGCCTTCCTTCTCTATCATCTCCATTGCCTTGTGGAGTTGCGCTCCACAATCACAACGGTAAGAGCCGAGGATGTCGCCAGTGGCGCACGACGAATGCACACGCACGAGAATCGGCTCGTCCTTCTCCCATTCGCCCTTTACAATAGCCATATGCTCCAACCCATTCGATTTCTGCAAGAACGGTATCAGTCGGAAATGTCCATACTTCGTAGGCATATCCACTTCTTCGCCTTTTTCCACAATCGACTCCTGCTTCAGGCGATAAGCCACCAAGTCGTTGATTGAAATCAGCTTTATTCCGAATTCCTCCGACATTTTTTTCAATTCAGGCAGACGCGCCATTGTGCCGTCATCATTCATGATTTCCATCAACGCGCCGGCAGGATACAGTCCAGCAAGGCGAGCAAGGTCGACAGCCGCCTCAGTATGCCCCGTGCGGCGAAGCACACCCTTGTCCTGCGCATAAAGAGGATTGATGTGTCCAGGACGTCCGAAGTCGGCAGGCTTCGCATTTGGATCGGCAAGAGCGCGGATCGTTGCGGCACGGTCATGCGCCGACACACCAGTGGAGCATCCCTCCAGCTTGTCGACAGTGACAGTGAACGGAGTGCCGAGCATCGACGTGTTGTCCGACACCTGCACGTCCAAGTCAAGTTCCTTGCAACGCTGAAGCGTAATCGGCGCACAAAGCACGCCACGTGCATGCTTCAACATAAAGTTCACCTTTTCAGGCGTGATTTTCTCGGCGGCGATAATGAAGTCTCCCTCATTCTCACGATCCTCATCGTCTACCACTATCAAGAATTTTCCTTCCTTGAAATCCGCAATAGCGTCTTCAATGCTGTCTAATTTTATTTTATCGTTCATCTCCTTGGTTGTTATCTTTTATTATCTGAGTAAGTTCATCGCAAACCTGTGAAATTTTCTTTACATCCCTTCTCAACCGTTGATGCTGCTTGACACCTATTATATAGACAAGGAATCCGACAGGCACAACAATCATCACCGCCCGCGCCGTCTTGCCATAGACCGACGGCTGCATAAGTCGGTTATATTTTATAACAGGGAAATCCATAAGTTTGTTTATAACCAGCTGGTTGCGTGAGTTGGACAGATAGCCAACCACATCCTCCAGTTTGTCCGACAGTTGCGTCAACGACTTCCGGCTCATGCCGCGTGTCCAATAGGCGAAATAATTCTGCCGCGTCCTGTTGCGGTGATAAAAAGCGTCTGCATCCGCCTTCAGCTCCGACAACGCGACACACGCCCTGTCGGCAACGACATCCTCCATCGACAGCTCCTTCATCTCCACCTGGCGCAACTCCGTCTTTCCAACCAGACGACGGAAGAATGCCACGTATGCCTCCGCGTTAAACACCGCAGAGTCGTTGACCGCCTTATACGTAAGGAAAACGCCCAACGGGAACAGCACCGCCGTGCTTGCCCAGATGCCTTCCCAAACGTCCACACGCCCGTCGCGTGCAAGCTTGTAGCCGAACGTGTCTATGATGTAATAGAACACAAAGAGCAATACGGAGATTACAATAGGCACACCGATGCCGCCCTTGCGGATAATGGCACCCAGTGGCGCGCCTATAAAGAAGAAAATCAAGCAGGCTATCGACAACGTGAATTTCTTGTGCATCTCTATCTGATGCCGGCGTATCACCTTCTTGTCTTCAGCAAGCGTATAACTTTTAAACTCAAACTCATTTTTCATCTGACGCGCGCGGTCGATGGCAAAGGCTATGTAGCGTTGCTTGTCGGCCAACGTCTTGCCGTTGAACACCGCATCCACATCAACAGGCTTGGTCAATTTCACCTCCGGAGCAGGCTGCTTGAGGATGCCGCCGTGTCCGTCCGACTTGCGGATGAAATTGTCGACGCCCACATACTGCACTTCCTGCAGGTCTCTGCCGAATATGTTGCCCACGCTGTCGATGCGCACCTTCACCGAATCTATTGTCTGACGCAGCTCGGCAATGTTTTTGCCCACATACTGCTTGCGCATCGTGCTGTCGTTCATTCGCGTGAAGTTGGCATCAAAAGGAATCATTATCTCCTTGTCGGAAAACGACTCCCTCCTGTATGGCGCGCCCACCGACGACACCTGCTGGTCGCTCAGATTCTCAAACTGCTCGCCTTTCCATAGTTTAAGGAACAGATGGCGCTTGTCGCGAGTGAAGCTGAGCTTGCCCGAGTCGGAAAGAATTATTCTGGAGTTGTTGAATCCTTGCGACACGTCATAGATCATCAAGTCGTACAATCGTCCATTCTCACGGTTTTTCTGCTTTACAAACACGCTGTAGCCGTCTATCTGGTCGTAGAACACGCCCTCCGGGATGTCGAGTTCAGGCGATTTCTGACGCACGGAAAACACCAGCGTCCACATCTTCACCTGCGCCTTTGGCAACACATCGTTCTGAAAAAAGAACGCGCCGACAGCCACAAGGGCTATCAGCACCATCAACGGCCGCATTGCCTTCAGCAGCGACACGCCCGACGACTTCATAGCCGTCAGCTCAAACCGTTCGCCGAGATTGCCGAAGAGCATCAGCGACGCCAGCAGAATCGACAAAGGCAATGCCAGCGGCACCATCGTGAGCGCGGCATAAAAAAACAGCTCGGCTATGACGGATATCTCCAATCCTTTTCCAACAAGGTCGTCGATAAAACGCCACAGGAACTGCATCAACACGATAAACAGACAGATGCAGAACGTCATCATGAACAAGGGCAGGAACCCTTGCAGCATAAAACCATATAGTTTCTTTATCTTAAGCATCCGTGTTGTTACAAATATTTCTGCAAAATTACGCTTTTATTGTCAAATTCACAATTCTTCATCAAAACGCCTCGTTGATGTTGAACGCAAAGCCAATCCCATTTTTGGTAAATCCCAGATCAAGACGCACATTCACATTTTCCTTGAATGCCCAACGATAGCCGAATCCGCCGTTGAGCAACGTTTTCTTCCAACGTATCTGCTCAAATTCCGGAAAAACGTTGGCGGCTCCTACCCACACCGTTATGCCGTTGCGCCGGCGGATGTGCTGACGCAGCTCCACCTGCGCCTCCACGATGCACTTGTCGCGGTAGCGTCCCTCAAAATATCCGCGCATACGGTTAGGCCCGCCCACACAAGCCATCATTGGCCACGGCACATCCTGGAAATTGAGCTGCGAATGGAATTCACCCGCTATAATCGCCCCCTTCCAAGCCTTTTTGTAGGTTGCCACCGTAAGGTCGGTCACCATATACTTATCGTCGTTGCCGAAGAAAGCAGGCATAAACAGCTGGTCAAGCTGGAAAAGCCATCCCCGCGAGGCATTCGTAATCACATCGCGCGAGTCATAGTTGAGCGACACGCCCGCACCCACTGCCATAAAATTCTTCTCTGCCGAGCCAACAAGCCCTATCACATCATCGTTCAGGTCGGTCATCTTGACATACTGGAAGTTTGCCACCGGACCTACATACGCATTGTCAAACACACGCCAAAGGAAACGCGGCTTTGCCTCAAACTTGATGCGCGAATAATTCCGCTCATTGTCGTCGATATTGCCGGCATCGTAGCCCACACCCCATATCTTCGACGGGAAAGTGTAGAAATAGACCGTATAGTCCAACTTGTAGCGTTCGCGTGGAAACACATTGTTGCCCCTCACGCCGAGCGCCATCATTCCCGACGTGGCCACATTGGCGAATATCGACACGTTTGACAGCGGCAGCGTCACATCGTTGCGGTCTATGCGATAAAGTCCCGATGCCACCAACCCGATACCGACACCGGTAGCCGAGGCATAGAACGGCCCGCCGATCACACCGAAGTCAATCTTTTTTGAAGGGTCGAAATGATTGGAACGCTTGAAATAAGCTCCAACCTTTTTAAAGAAATTCTGTTTCTTGACAGTGTCGGCGGCCATCGTCACCGAATCGGCGACCGCCGGCTGCGGCTCCTGCTCTGCCACGACCTCGGCCGACGTCTCCACATCGATGTCCGACGCAATGTCGTGCGGCCACACGTTGCCAGCCACAAGACCCAGCGCCACAACCACCGCAAATATTCTTTTTGTACGCATGCTTTTATCCCGGCAGACCGCTTTTAATCACATTATAGCTTTTCTCGAGCAATTCCTCGGTCAAAGCCTTGTTGTCAGCACCCTCCTTGTCAAAATATATTGGTTTATGGATTGTCAGCGATATTTTTCCCGGAGTGATGCGGAATGTGTTTTTAGGCATCACGTCGTAAGAGCCGTCGATTGTCAGCGGCACTATCGGAAGCCCGAATTCAGTGGCAAGTGAGAACGCGCCACGCTTGAATTTCTTCATCTCGCCGTCAGGCGTACGCGACCCCTCGGGAAACACCACAAGCGACATGCCGCCCTTCAGAATGCGCTTTGCGCTGTCCATGGTCTGCTGTATCGCCGACGCCGACGAACGGTCCACCATAATATGCTTCGATATGCGGCAGGCTGCGCCAACAAACGGAATTTTCTCCAAACTCTTCTTCATCATCCACTTGAAGTTGTGGTTCAGATAGCCATATACAAGATAAATGTCGTAAGCACCCTGATGGTTTGCCACAAACACATACGACGTCTTAGGGTCGATATTCTCGCGGCCTTTCACCTCAACCTTGACAAACATCAATATGCACCACAGCTTGGCCCAGAAGTGCGCAGGATAATAGCCACCGCGCCTACTCATTCCGAGCAGACTGAAAAAGATGGTCAGCAACGCAGTGATAATAGTCATCACCAACAAAATAGGCATAGCCACACACCACTGATACACGGCAAGAATATGTTTCATAAGAATCCAGTTTTCGTTATCCGCCCATTGCGGACAGTTTTTCAGTTGCAAAATTAGACAAATTCCACGAATTATCTGCCTATTGCCCTAAAAAACCACAAATTCAAGCTCCGCTCCCCCATTTAAAGCCGAAAAGCCATTCCCGCCTGCCCGCAAACCGGCAGCATTCTTGAACAAACAAATCTGCGCGACAGCCCCATGCAATTAAAAACCGGAGCAAAAATCCCGCAATCACGACAATTCCGCTCCGGTTAATCAAACTTAATTAAAAAATTTCTCTGGAAAGAGACATTTCTACGATAGCCACGCTTTCAACCTGTGCGCAATTGGAACGTGATAATATCTCATTCCGATTGCAGTCAGGAAGGAAGCGGTATATAGAGAAAGGTGGGAAGCTCGGACGCAAGATAGGCTCTGTAAAAACGGCAGAACAGATGAAAACCGAATATAGGGAGGTAATAAGTCTGCTCCGCAAGGGGTTTTCCATTCGGGATGTGGCAAAGTTGTGTGGTAAAGGGGTAAGTACCGTACAACGAGTGAAGCGATTTTTGGAGTTGTAGATTTCATTTTGAAGTATAATAGGCTACAAAAAGTATGTCAATTGCATAATTTTGTCTTATTTACGCAGGAAAACAACCCTGTAGTTGTGTTTTCTCGTAAAAATCAGTTATCTTTGTAGGCGAAATGGCAATAGCCAAATATAAATGGCACAAAGCGAAATACGTCTAAGATGATAAAGGAAACAATATCTCCTGTTCAAAATACAGGAGCACAAATGAGGCAAGAAGAAAAACCTTGGTTTAACCATTCGCAGATGATAGCCAATATCATGTCCGCAAGAATGAAGGAACTTGGAATGACTCAAAAGATGTTGGCAGAGAAAATGAATTGTACCCAACAGTACATTTCAAAAATCTTAAAAGGGCGTGAGAACCTTTCGCTTGAAGTCATAAGCAAAATAGAGAATGCCTTGGATATTCATTTCCTGCAAATGAATGAATAGCCATGTTCTTATAAGTGTAATGATAAAAAATAAGATATGCCAGTACAAAGTGAAGCTGCCCTCGAAAACGGACTTATAGATACTCTTCAAAAGATGAACTACGAGTATGTTCATATTGAAGAGGAGAAGAACCTGTCTGTCAATTTCAAGAAACAGTTGGAGAAACACAACAAGAAGAAATTGGAAGAATTGGGTCGTACCGAATTTACAGATTCAGAGTTTGAAAAGATACTTATCTATCTTGAAGGTGGCACTCGCTTTGAAAAGGCAAAGAAACTGCGTGACCTCTTTCCTCTTGAACTGGAAAGCGGTGAACGCCTATGGGTAGAGTTCTTGAACCGCACTCACTGGTGTCAGAACGAGTTTCAAGTTTCCAATCAAATCACGGTTGAGGGTAGAAAAAAGTGTCGCTACGATGTGACGATACTTATCAATGGTCTGCCTTTGGTTCAAATAGAACTGAAGCGCAGAGGTGTGGAACTGAAACAGGCATACAACCAGATACAACGCTATCACAAGACTTCTTTTCATGGATTGTTTGATTACATCCAGTTGTTTGTCATATCTAATGGTGTGAACACTCGCTATTTCGCCAACAACCCGAATAGTGGCTATAAATTCACATTCAACTGGACTGATGCCGCCAACGTTCCGTTCAACGACTTGGAGAAGTTTGCCACTGTGTTCTTCGACAAGTGTACGTTGGGCAAGATTATTGGCAAGTACATTGTATTGCATGAGGGGGACAAATGTCTGATGGTGCTTCGCCCTTACCAGTTCTATGCCGTGGAGAAGATTCTCGACCGTGTGGAAAACTCTAATGATAACGGCTATATCTGGCATACAACAGGAGCAGGCAAAACCTTGACTTCTTTCAAGGCAGCACAACTTGTATCGGAGCTAGACGATGTGGATAAGGTGATGTTTGTGGTTGACCGCCACGACCTTGACACGCAGACGCAAGCCGAATATGAAGCCTTTGAGCCAGGTGCCGTTGACAGCACCGACAACACAGACGAGTTGGTGAAGCGTTTGCACAGCAATTCAAAGATTATCATAACAACCATACAGAAACTCAATGCCGCTGTCAGTAAGCAGTGGTATAGCAGTCGTATTGAGGAAATACGTCATTCTCGCATCGTGATGATCTTCGATGAATGTCATCGAAGCCATTTCGGAGAATGTCACAAGAATATCGTGAAGTTCTTCGACAACACGCAGATATTCGGCTTTACTGGCACACCTATCTTTGTTGAGAATGCGGTGGACGGACATACCACAAAGGAAATCTTTGGCAACTGTCTTCACAAATACTTGATAAAGGATGCCATTGCCGATGAAAACGTGCTTGGTTTCCTTGTGGAGTATTACCACGGTAATGAGGATGTGGATAATGCCGACCAAGACCGCATGACTGAGATAGCAAAATTTATCCTTAATAATTTCAATAAGTCAACATTCGATGGAGAGTTTGACGCATTGTTTGCCGTGCAGTCAGTGCCGATGCTAATCCGTTACTACAAGATATTTAAGAGCCTCAATCCGAAGATAAGGATTGGAGCAGTCTTCACATACGCTGCCAACAGTAGTCAAGACGATGAGCAGACCGGTATGAACACTGGTGGTTATGTCAGTGACAGCACAGGCGAGGCCGATGAGCTGCAAGCCATCATGGATGACTATAATAATATGTATGGAACGAGTTTTACCACAGAAAACTTCCGTGCGTATTATGATGACATCAACCTCCGCATGAAGAAAAAGAAGGCAGACATGAAGCCTCTTGACCTCTGCTTGGTTGTCGGTATGTTCCTTACTGGCTTTGACAGCAAGAAACTCAACACTCTCTATGTTGACAAAAACATGGAGTACCATGGCTTGTTGCAAGCTTTCAGCCGTACCAACCGTGTGTTGAACGAGAAGAAGCGTTTCGGTAAGGTGGTTTGCTTCCGTGACTTTAAAAGCAAGGTGGACGAGTCCCTCAAACTTTTCAGCAACAGCAATAATCTGGAAGATATTGTGCGCCCACCATTTGATGATGTCAAGAAGAACTATCAAGAATTGACAAAGGACTTCTTGAAGCATTATCCCGAACCTCATTTTGTGGACTATTTGCAAAGTGAGAACGACAAGAAGCAGTTTATTCTCGCTTTCCGTGACATCATCAAGAAGCACGCTGAAATACAGGTGTATGACGAGTTTAAGGAGGATGCTCCCGACCTCGGAATGACAGAACAACAGTTTATGGACTTCCGCAGCAAGTATCTTGATATATACGATTCGTTTGTTGTGCAAAACAAAGAGCAACCAACGACATACCAAGTACCAGAGGACAATCCCGACATGGTTGGCGAACCAGACCCTCAACAAGAAGCAGCTACTAGCATAGGAGATATAGATTTCTGCTTGGAACTTCTGCATAGCGACATCATCAATGTTGCCTATATATTGGAGTTGATTGCAGACCTCAATCCTTATAGCGAGGACTACGAAGAAAGGCGTAAGCACATCATCGACACAATGATTAAGGATGTTGAACTTCGCAGTAAAGTAAAACTCATTGACGGATTTATCCAGAAGAATGTGGATGATGATCGTGACAATTTCATGGCTCGCAAACAAAAGGCTGATGGTACAAGCGACCTTGAAGAACGGTTGAATAACTACATCGTCACCGAACGTAACAATGCAGTCAATACGCTTGCAAAGGATGAAGATTTGGATGCTTCCGTACTCAATCATTACCTCTCAGAATATGACTACTTGCAAAAGGAACAGCCTGAAATCATACAAGAGGCATTGAAAGAGAAACACTTGGGACTGATAAAGAAGCGTAAGGCATTGACAAGAATACTAGACCGACTGCGTTCTATTATAAAAACATTCAGTTGGGAATAAAATGATTAAAATAATAGACACATTAGAACTTACGCCTGATGGTGTAAGATTAGGAGGCACCTCAAAAGTTCATCTGCGACAAGGTGAACTTGATGGTGCTTGTGCAGTATATTCTCTAATGATGTATTTGATTATATTGCGCATATTTACATACAAACAGGTGACAGAAGGAAATAATATTAAGCGTTCCTCTTCAAAGGGACGTATTATTAGAAATTTTCTTGAAAGGCAAGATGGACTTATCAGAAAAGGGCTTGGTTTTGCCGATGATATAAAAGAAGGACTGCAATTTGCTGCAAAAAGTATTGTCGATTGCAATTATATTGCAAGCCGACAAGAAACAATAGAAACATTAAAAAGATGCATTGATGACAACAAACCGTTAATGATAGGGGTTGATTATAATAAAGTTGACGGACACGCTTTGTTAGCAATAGGATATGAAAACCGAAATAACAAAATAAAAAAAATCTTTTGTTTAGACCCAGGAAGTGACATTACCCCAGTTTCTTATTGGAATGCTGTCATTTCTATTGATGAACATTCAAATACGAAATACCGTGATTTATATTTCACGGCAAATGGAAACGTCAATAAAGTTACATTGGCTGATGCCATAAAAATCGAAAAGAAGAAATAACGATATGAGCGAAGAATTACAACAGAAACTCCGTGACCAACTTTGGGAAGTTGCTAATAAGCTGCGTGGCAATATGTCTGCCAGTGACTTCATGTATTTCACCCTTGGCTTTATCTTCTACAAGTATTTGTCGGAGAAGATAGAAAAACACGCCAATGATGCATTGGTAGATGATGAAGTTACGTTTAAAGAACTGTGGGCAATGGAGAAAGACGAAGATATAGAAGAACTTCAGGAGGTTGTCAAGACCGAATGTCTGGAGAATATCGGCTACTTCATTGAGCCAAACTTTCTGTTCTCGTCTGTCATTGAGAGCATTAAGAAAAAGGAGAATATTCTGCCTATGCTCGAACGCTCATTGAAGCGTATTGAGGACAGTACCCTCGGACAGGACAGCGAAGAGGACTTTGGCGGCCTATTCTCTGACATTGACCTTGCTTCACCCAAGTTGGGCAAGACTGCCGATGACAAGAACTCTTTGGTCAGCAATGTTCTTCTTGCACTTGATGATATTGACTTTGGTGTGGAAGCATCGCAAGAGATTGATATTCTCGGTGATGCCTACGAGTATATGATTAGCCAATTTGCCGCAGGTGCAGGCAAGAAAGCTGGTGAGTTCTACACTCCTCAGGAAGTGAGCCGTATTTTGGCAGAGATCGTAACCATCGGTCACGCTCGTCTGCGCAATGTCTATGACCCTACTTGTGGTAGTGGTTCGCTGTTGCTCCGTGCTGCAAGCATCGGTCATGCAAACGAGATTTTCGGACAGGAGAAGAACCCTACAACCTACAACTTGGCTCGTATGAATATGCTATTGCATGGTATTAAGTTTAGCAATTTCCGCATTGAGAATGGTGACACACTTGAAGCGGATGCTTTTGGCGATACACAGTTTGACGCTGTGGTAGCAAATCCTCCTTTCTCTGCTGAATGGAGTGCTGCCGATAAGTTCAATAACGATGACCGTTTCAGCAAGGCTGGACGCTTGGCGCCACGCAAGACAGCTGACTATGCCTTTATTCTCCACATGATTTACCACCTCAATGAGGGTGGCACAATGGCTTGTGTAGCTCCACATGGTGTATTGTTCCGTGGTAATGCAGAGGGTGTTATCCGCCGTTTCCTCATAGAGAAGAAGAACTATGTGGATGCCATCATCGGACTTCCTGCCAATATCTTCTATGGCACAAGCATTCCAACCTGTATCTTGGTGTTCAAGAAATGTCGTAAGGAGGATGACAACATTCTGTTTATTGATGCCAGCAAGGAGTTTGAAAAGGTCAAGACCCAGAACAAACTCCGTCCGCAGCATATCAAGAAGATTGTTGATACCTATTGTGAGCGCAAGGAGATAGAAAAGTACAGCCATCTTGCCACACTGCAAGAAGTGGCTGAGAACGACTACAATCTCAACATTCCTCGTTACGTTGATACTTTCGAGGAAGAAGAACCTATCAACATTCATGCAGTCATAAAGGAAATCAAGGAACTGGAAGCAAAACGTGCCGGTCTTGACAAGGAGATTGAAGGGTATCTGAAAGAGTTGGGATTGGTTGAATAGCCATTCTGTCAATTTTGTGTAATTTTTGAATTAAGAGGAATAAGCAATGAGTGAATCAATAAACATATTGGATAAGGATTACCTGCAGTGGGTTGAAGAGCTATGCAAGCGTTATCGAAAAAGTCAAATAAGAGCAGCAGTAAAGGTGAATACTGAAATGTTGCGCTTTTATTGGGAGTTGGGGCTGGATATTGAGACAAAAGAAGCGTCTAACAAATATGGTAGTGGCTTTTATGCGGCTCTGAGTCGTGATTTAAGACATAAACTACCTGATGCTGACGGACTTTCTGAAACATCCGTCCGCTATGCCAAACGATTCTATTGCTTGTACTCGCCTCTTGAAAAAAGTCTTCCACAAGCTGTGGAAAAATCAGAGAATACAAATCTTCCACAACTTGTGGAAGATTTGCACACTATCCTATTCTCTATACCTTGGGGACATCATCGTTACATCATTGACAAGTGTTCGGAGGATGCTCATAAAGCATTGTTCTATGTTCGCCAAACAATGGAAAACGGTTGGAGTCGTTCTATGCTGTTGAATTTCCTTGGAACAGACTTCTATGAAAGAAGTGGAAAGGCATTGACAAATTTCAAGAAAACTTTGCCCGATACGAATAGCGACCTTGCTCAAGAGATAACAAAAGACCCCTATGATTTCTCTTTTACAGGTGTTCGTGGTAAATACAATGAGCGCAAATTGAAAGATGCTTTACTGGCTAACATCACGAAATTCCTGTTGGAATTGGGTACAGGGTTTGCGTATGTAGGTAAGGAATACCGCTTGCAAATAGACGAAAAGGAGAAGTTCATCGATTTGCTTTTCTACAATTTGAAGTTATCTTGCTATGTTGTGGTAGAAGTGAAAATTGGCGAATTTGATTTTCCTGATGCAGGGCAACTAAGTGGATATGTAGTAGCTTGCAATCACCTTTTGCGTCAAGAAGGTAGAGATAACCCGACCATAGGATTACTCATTTGTAAGCAAAAGAGCAACACAATTGCCCAGTATGCTTTAGAAGGTAGTAGCCAGCCTATCGGAATTTCCGAGTATGAACTTTCAAAGTTGTATCCTAAAAAGGTGGAGGGTACTATTCCGTCTATCAAAGAATTGGAAGAAAAAATAGAAAAGGAGACAGAGGGAACTACAAAAGGTAAGTAATTTTGGTAGTGCTTTTGTGATTTGCCATTCATACGGTGAAGCATGAAAATCATGTAACTGGCATGTAACTGAAAGGCTCAGAAAAGCATCAAAGTTAGCTCAACCCCCTTTATAATGGGGCATAAAGCATATAACTACCATGTAACAGGCATGTAACTGAGCCATGATTGGTGACTTAAATTAAGGATTGAAAATGATAACGACAATAAATAACGAACATAAGGAACTCAATTTTTCGAGTGAGCGAGAGCAGAGTCAAGCTTGCTTGAACTCTGCCGAGCATGAGAAAAATCAAGGACGGAAAGTCCTTAATGTCCCAAATCTCAGATTCCCGGAGTTTCAGGGGGAGTGGGAAGAATATAGGATTGAGGATATAACAGAAAACATATCTTCAGGAAGATGTAAAAGTCATTCTCCAAATGGAAAATACAATCTATATGGCTCAACTGGCATAATTGGCAAAACTGATGAAGCATGTTATGAAGGGAATTTAGTGCTTGTCGCTCGCGTTGGAGCAAATGCAGGTTCTCTTCAAATAATAAATGAGCCATGTGGTATAACAGATAACACTTTGATAATAAAGTCCAAAGAGGTTGATGCTCTATATCTATATTTTTTTCTTCAGCATTTTAATTTGAATCGATTGATTTTTGGTTCTGGACAACCATTGATTACAGGTGGTATGCTTAAAAAGGTTAAAGTTTCACTTGGAACTGTTCAAGAACAGAATAAGTTAACAAGATTGTTGTCATTTCTTGACGAGCGTATCGCAACTCAAAACAAAATCATTGAGGATTTGAAAAAACTAAAGTCTGCGATTATCGAAATGGAATATGGTCAAATGGCTAAAAGCATTTCACATATAGGCGATTTCATAGAACAGATTTCCAAACGGAATAAAGATAGTGCCATCAAGAATGTTTTATCCGTCAGCAATAGCCAAGGTTTCATTCAGCAAAGCGAACAATTTGAGAACAGAATTGTTGCGAGTGATGACACTTCTAACTATAAGATTGTAGAAAGAAACGACTTCGCTTTTAATCCTGCAAGAATAAATGTAGGTTCTATTGCTCGTCTTACCACATTTGAAAGAGGAATAGTAAGTCCTATGTACATTTGCTTCCGTACAAAGGACATTCTATTTCCTGAATACCTTGATTATTATTTTGAGTCTAAGCAATTCTTCACGGAAATACAGAAAAGATTGGAGGGCAGTGTAAGACAGTGCTTGTCTTTTGATGGATTGTGTAACATCCCGCTTTGTGTTCCAGCGATTGAAATGCAGCAGCAAATAGGGAAACGACTATCTGCATTAGTCCAAGAAATCAAGTTGGAAATTGATTTCTTGGAGCTATTGCAAAAGCAAAAAAAGTTCCTACTATACCAAATGTTTATATGAACATCTGCTGCAATAAATATAGCTTCTCTTTTAGTATGGCATTCTGTATTCTTTCTTCAATCTCGACTTTTCTTTCAAGCGATGACAGAAAAGTTGAGATTGTTATTTGCCGCTCAATTTTTGGTACTATTATTTTGAACATTGCCAAGTCTTTCTTCTGAATATTGGGTAAACCAGAACCTATACGCAGTTTCATTATGGCATCCTCATTCGATTTAAGATAATGGTACAAGTACATATTATCTACATTGTCTGCAATGTTTTGAATGGAATAACAATGACCACCGCTCCAAAATGGCGAGGTGTTGAATTGTACATACCCACAAGAGTTTCCGCCCTCACTTATTGAAATAGTATTGGCTTCTACATTGTAATCGTCATAATAGCCAGATGGCTCTGTACCACCATTCATTACATAATAATTACCACTATCAGAGAGATTTTCCCCATTGATTTGTTTACCCTTAACAATATTACATATATCGGACAGCAGAACAATAGAACCTTTTAGGCTTTTGAAAAGTCTTTCTGAAATCGCAGACTTTAGTTTTTTCAAATCCTCAATGATTTTGTTTTGGGTTGCGATGCGCTCGTCAAGAAGAGATAGCAGTTTCGCAATTTTGCTCTCTTCCTCAATTGATGTTGTGTAAATTGGAAATGAGGAATATTCTTGTGAATTTATGCCTGGTTGTCCTGAACGTGCTGACATAATAGACACCCATCTCCAATATCGATGTGTGTGTAATTGAGAGAACACAAAATAAGGGTCATGGGTCGTCACATTCGCTCTAATCAAGAAACCTGCATAATACAATTTTCCATCTGATTGTTTATACAAATAAGATTTGCCAGTACTCGCCCCTGTCCTTGCCAACAATATATCACGATTATTCACAAGATAGTTATCTGTCAAAATTCCATCTGGAGAAACGATATCCTTATCTGTGTAAGTGGATGATGCTTCGTCTATATCCGTGATACGAATATATTTGTTTACACCATCATAGTTTTTTGCAGCAGCGTTCATGCCATAGTCAAAACCTGTTGCAATATCACCAAACTTTGTTTTTTCCCACTCCCCCTGAAACTCCGGGAATCTGAGATTTGGGACATCAGAGGTCAATTTTCTCTAATTATTATGTACACCATCAAAATTAAGGATTACAATGACAACAAAAACAATTAGAGAAATTGCGTTGGCTTGGAAAATAGACAAGCAACGCTACGTTAAGCAGTCTACATACGCTGCTTATGTGTTAGTTTTGGAGAACCACATTCTGCCATCATTTGGCGATTGTGAGGCTCTGAGTGAGAAACTTGTGCAGGAGTTCGTTTTGAAGAAACTGAATGGCGGTCTAAGCATTAAGACGGTGAAGGACATCCTTATTGTCTTGAAAATGGTGATGAAGTTTGGAGTGAAGAACGAGTGGATTAACTATTGCGAGTGGGACATCAAGTACCCCACGGCAGAGGCGAACAAAGAAATTGAAGTGCTTACGGTGACACACCATAAAAAGATACTCGATTTTATCAAGCAAAACTTCACGTTCCGCAACCTTGGCATATACATCAGTTTAACCACTGGATTGCGCATCGGCGAGATTTGCGGCTTGAAGTGGTCGGACATCAACACCTACAATGGTACTATCACCGTGAATCGTACCATTGAGCGTATCTACATTGTGAATGATGAACACAAGCACACAGAGTTGATTACAAACACGCCAAAGACCAAAAACTCATACCGCGAGATACCTATGAACAAGGAACTTTTAGCTATGGTGAAGCCACTAAAAAAGGTAGTCAATGCAGACTTCTATGTACTGACTAATGAGGAAAAGCCTACAGAGCCACGCACTTACCGCAACTACTATCATCGCTTGATGAAACGACTCGACATTCCTCGGTTGAAATACCACGGACTACGCCACAGTTTTGCTACGCGCTGCATTGAGAGCAACTGCGACTACAAGACCGTAAGCGTACTGCTCGGTCATGCCAATATTACAACAACCCTTAATCTCTATGTTCACCCGAACATGGAACAGAAGAAAAAGTGCATCACCAAGATGTTCAAGTCTCTTGGAAAATAGGGAAGAAAAGTAGTATAGGCTATAAAAGGCAAAAGGATGAGGTGACTCCACATCACCCCATCCTCAGCTTACTTGTCTATGTATGATGCGACAAAATAGACAATCGAGAATATTGTGTACAGCAGACACGGCAAGAAAATCCAAAGAAAGACCTTCACCCAACCATTCGCCAACCACACGCCTTCATTCCTTGACATCATATTTGACATATCATAGAAATGGCGAGTGAGGATTTCCTTATTCACCTTTCAGTGGTCTTCAAGAAGTTTGGACTCATCGCCAATGAGTTTCTTTCCTGACTTCGTCATTGCGTCACCCAAAAATCTTTATCAAAGAGTTTAGCTATTTTATGACGCCTTGCCATCAGCATAGTTTGTGTATAAGCTCCTTGTTCAGCGACAGTATGCTTTCCCCTCCATCGCCTATTCCGCATGGATTTCACGGAAAGGCGCTACACGTCTAATCGCAGACGGGGAGATCGAGGATGTGGCGCACAACGTCAGTGGCTTCGCGCACGGTCTTGATGCCGTCGATGCGCATCGACCTTCGGCTGTTGTGTTCATTGAGGTTGGCTATGCGCACATTCTGCTGCAAATAAGTCAGGATGCGTCCGAATGCCGGCGACTGATAGTAGGCCGCATTTTCCGACGATACGAAAAACATTGTCATGTGCCCCTGCTTCAACACGATTTTCTCAATGCCGAGACGGCGGGCAAGCCTGCGCAACGTGACCACAAGAATCAACTCGCGCGCCTGGTCGGGAATCGCTCCGAAACGGTCTTCAAGCCGCTTGCAGAAGGCGTCGACATCCTCCTGCCGCTCCATGTTGTCGAGTTCCTGGTACAGGAGTATGCGCTCGCTCTCCTGAGGCACGTAGGATGCCGGAAAGAGGATTTCGAGGTCGCTCTCGATGGTGCAGTCGTTGGCATATTCGGCGTTGGCGGAGTCTTGATGCTCGTCGGCGAAGGTGTCGGCAAATTCCTCCGTCTTCAATTCAAGCACCGCCTCTTTGAGAATTTTCTGATACGTCTCATAGCCGAGGTCGGCGATAAAGCCGCTCTGCTCGGCTCCGAGCAGGTTTCCGGCGCCACGGATGTCGAGGTCCTGCATGGCGATATGTATGCCGCTGCCGAGGTCGGAGAAGCTCTCGATGGCTTGCAGACGGCGACGCGCCACCGGTGTGAGCGCGGCTTCAGGCGGCACAAGCAGATAGCAGAACGCCTTGCGGTTGCTGCGCCCCACCCGTCCACGCAACTGATGCAGTTCCGACAAACCGAAATTCTGCGCATTGTTGATTATGATGGTGTTGACATTCGGCATATCGATGCCGCTCTCAATGATTGTGGTGGCAAGCAGCACGTCATACTGATGCGCGGCGAAGTCGATGATTGTCTGTTCCAGCTTGTCGGATGCCATCTGCCCATGCCCCACCACCGTGCGAGCGTCGGGCACCAGACGGCGCACCCGGCTCTCAAGGTCGAACAGCTGCTCGATGCGGTTGTTTACAATAAACACCTGTCCGCCACGCGCCAGCTCAAAATTGATTGCCTCGCGCAGTATTTCGTCATCGAGGGCAGTGACATTGGTTATAATCGGATAGCGGTTGCGCGGCGGCGTGTTGATGGCACTGAGGTCGCGCGCGCCCATCAATGAGAACTGCAGCGTGCGCGGAATCGGCGTAGCCGACATTGTAAGCGTGTCCACGTTCACCTTCAGCTGTTTCAGTTTTTCCTTCACACCGACGCCGAATTTCTGTTCCTCATCAACCACGAGCAGCCCCAAGTCTTTGAACTGCACCGTTTTTCCGATAAGTTTGTGAGTGCCTATGATTATGTCTATTTTGCCTTCCTTCAATTCCTCAAGGATGCGCTTCACGTCTTTCGGCTTACGCGCACGGCTGAGATAGTCGACACGCACGGGAAAGTCCTTCAAGCGTTCTGAGAACGTGGTGAAATGCTGATAAGCCAGCACCGTGGTGGGCACAAGCACAGCGGTCTGCTTGCCGTCGGTGGCAGCCTTAAACGCAGCGCGTATCGCCACTTCCGTCTTGCCGAATCCCACATCGCCACACACCAGGCGGTCCATCGGGCGTTCGCTCTCCATGTCGGCCTTCACCGCCTCCGTCGCCTTCAGCTGGTCGGGCGTGTCCTCATAGATAAACGAGGCCTCAAGCTCATGCTGCAGATATCCGTCGGGCGAATATGCGAATCCCTTCTCCTTGCGGCGTGCGGCATAAAGCTGGATAAGGTCGCGCGCGATGTCTTTGAGTTTCGACTTCGTGCGCTCCTTCACCCTGTTCCACGCCCCCGACCCAAGTTTGTTGAGCTTCGGAGGCACACCCTCCTTGCCACGGTATTTTGCCAGTTTGTGGAGCGAATGAATCGACACAAAAATCTTATCATCGTTGAGATACGTGAGTTTTATCATCTCCTGCATCTTTCCGTTGACGGCAGTGCGCACCAACCCGCCAAAGCGTCCCACTCCGTGGTCGACATGCACAATAAAGTCGCCCACCTCTATCTGCGACAACTCCTTCAGCGACAGTGCCAACTTGCCCGAACGCACACGGTCGCTCTTGAGCGTGTACTTATGGAAGCGTTCAAAAATCTGATGGTCGGTAAACGCGCAAATCTTACGCTCGTTGTCTACAAATCCCTCATGAAGCGTGCGCAGCACCGGCGTGAAGCGGATATCGTCCTTTCGGTCGTCGAAGATAGAGCGCAGACGTTCAAACTGAGGCTCGCTGTCGGAAAGTATGTATATTTTGTAGCCGTCCGACTCAAACTGACGGAACGTAGAACTGATGATGTCGAAATTTTTGTGGAACACGCCCTGCAGCGCTGTGTCAAAAGCCAAAGCGGCATCGTAGTCGCCACGATTGTTAACCGCATAGTCGGCATAGCGGTGGCTGTCGATGTCGCAGCAGAACTGCTCAGCGTCGACCACATTGTCCATAGCATGCTTGTCGCCCTCATCGGCAATCAACGCACTTTCCGACAACGTTTCCTCCGCCACGGCACGCACACGCTGCCGCAACCATTCGCGGTCGTGAATCAGCAACACCGTGTCGGCTCCTGCAAACCGCAGCAACGACTCGCCGCCGCCTGCGCCGGTAGACAAATTATTGACCACCGTAATCTCATCGACCGACCGCTCCGACAACTGCGTTTCTATATTGAACGTGCGAATACTTTCGATGTCGTCGCCAAAAAAGTCGATACGGTAGGGCTGCTCATTGGTGAATGAAAAAATATCAAGGATGGAGCCACGCACGGCAAACTGACCCGGCTCATACACATAATCGACCGTCACAAAGCCAAAGTCGCGCAGACGCTGCGCCGTCGCCGTCAAGTCGGCTGTGCCGCCACGACGGAACGACAATGTGCTGTCGATCAATTGCTGACGCATAGCCACCTTTTCAGCAAGCGCCTCAGGATATGTGACCACAACGCGCAACTGAGGGTCGTCCCATCGGCTAAGCACCTCCGCACGCAGAATCTGCGACGGAGCGTCCTCCTGACCATATTTGATGTCGCGTTTATAGCCCGACGGGAAAAGCAAAGCCGCCTGTTCACCTAAAATCTGGCACAGGTCACTATATAAATATCCCGCCTCATCCATATCGTTGGCAACTGCAAGATAAGGCTGCTTCAATCGAGGCAACTGCGAGAACACGACTGATGGAGCCGAACCCACAAGCCCGTCAAGTTTGATTCTCTTTATCTTTTTATCTTTAAAGCATTTACCCAATGCCGCAACACGGGCTGCCGGCATCAGCAGTCCGCAAAGTTCGGATATTTCCATATCTCAATATTTTTCAAGGACAAAGATAGTGCAAGGTAAGAGAAGAGCAAAACAAATTTATTTGATTTTGCCCTTCCGAACCGCAGCCTATATTATCAAATATTGCTGTCCAGCAAAACTCCAAGTAGCGGCAGCGATTCTAATGAAATAAGCGTGCATAGGATTCATCATAATTTGTTTCTTTAGACTATGTTTCTTGCAAATCCGCATCTGGCATAAAAACCTTTTTTATAACTTTGCACCGACATTATTCACAAAAACCATTCCTATGAATCGCTTGTTTATATTAGCGTTGTTGATATTGACCCTCAACTCGACGAAGGCCAACGCATTAGTGCGCGGCGCAGACATCAGCTGGTGCACCGAGATGGAAAACGACGGTGTGAAGTTTTACAACACAAACGGCCGTGAAACCGACATCTTCGCTCTAATGAAGGAAATCGGTATGTCTGCCATACGCCTGCGCGTGTGGGTCGACCCTGCCACTATCGGTTATGGCGCCTATTCCGACAAAGCCGATGTGGTGGAAAAAGCCAAAAGGGCGCACGGCAATGGGCTTGACATCATGGTCGACTTCCACTACAGTGACTTTTTCGTGGATCCGGGCGTACAGACGACTCCGGCTCTCTGGAAAAATATGTCGCTCGACGAACTGAAAACGGCTGTTGCCAACCACACCGCCGATGTGCTCCAAGCACTCAAAGATGAGGGCATCGAACCTCGATGGGTGCAGGTGGGCAACGAGACCAACAACGGAATGCTATGGCCTACAGGCAAAATTGATTGGGACAAGAGCGGGACAGAACGATATGCCAATTACGTGGCGCTCAACAATGCCGGATACGACGCTGTCAAAAGCGTATTCCGTAACGCAAAGGTGATTCTGCACATCGCCAACGCCTATAATGCAGGCAGTTGGGACGGCTGGTTTTTCAAAGACATCACCGCCGCCGGAGCGAAATTCGACATCATCGGACTTTCCCACTACCCCGACTATGAGCAGTGGAACAGCAACGTCGACGACGCCGTAAGCAATGCCAACGCAGCCAACAGTGTCGCCACTCTGGGCAAACTCTACAATGTACACGTGATGATATGCGAGACCGGCTACAGCACCTACGACCCCGAACGGGCGCGCACCGTGATGCAGGATTTACTCAAGCGTATGGAGGCAATCCCGCAATGTGCCGGAATCTTCTATTGGGAGCCGGAAACCGACGGGAAATGGAAACCGGCGTATTACAACAACATAGGATGGGACGCATACTCTATGGGAGCTTTCTCCGAGGGACGTCCTACCGCAGCCCTCGACCCTTTCAGAGACGGCAACGGGGCAGTCTCCGAGATTGCCGCCGACAATGCCGCCGACGAATGGTTTGACCTGCAGGGCAGGAAAGTAATCCATCCGGAAAGAGGCGTCTACATCCGCAAGCAAGGCGCCGACACACAGAAGGTAGTGCTTCGGTAAGCAGCGTCATATGGAGCGTCTGCGCCATGAGCCTCGGCGCATGTACGCCCCGCAAAAGGCAAACATCAGCGACCCGTAGACAATCTCCGCCGTCCATGCCCACATCACGTCGACACGCATGATGTAGACAACCCATGTGTTATATATCATATAGAACACCAGCGCAGCCATCTCAAGCCAGAATGCCATTCGAGTGTCGCCTGTGCCCGACACGCTGCTGAACAGCACGTTTGCAGGCACCAGCACCGTATAGGCGGAACACATCACCCACACCGTAGGCACCGCAGCGTCGATAAGTTGCGGAATGTCGGTGTAGATGCGTATAAACATTTGAGGGAAAGCCGCCACAACCAGCAGCAACGGCACCACGCAAAGATATGCGAGCCATATATGGCGGCGTATGGCAAGCGCCACCTTGTCGGTCTGACCAGCCCCTATCATATTGCTGACAATCGAGCTTGCCGCCGAGGCAAACGCTATCACCATCATAAACGGAAGTCCGCTGATGTTGCGTGCAAGGTTGGCTATGGCAAGCGACTCCTCGCCAAGATGCTCGATATAGACAAAGAAGATAAACCACGTGGACAGCGATACGAAACTCTGCACCATCACCCACATCGACACGCTGAGGATAGAGCGCTGACGCTTGATGTCGAGAACCGGGAAACGCGACAATCCGAAATGACGGCAATTGATTTTCGCACGCGTATAGCAGACAAAAAACACCAGCGACACAAGTTCGGCAAGCGACGAGCCTATCGCCGCGCCGGCGATTCCGAGCGCGGGCAGGCCGCATTTGCCAAACACGAGCACATAGTTGAACACCACATTCGACAGCACCATTACAATGGAGTTGAGCGTGAGAGTCTTTGTCTGCGTCGTGCCAACATAGAACGACCTGAACATACCGCCGGCAAAGGCAAAGAAGAAGCCATAGACACGCCAATGGATATAGTCCTCCGCCTTGGCAAGAATGTTGGGCGAGGAAATCATCATCGACAGAATTTCATCGGCATACATCTGGCATACGACAAACAACACCGCGGCAAGCGCCATCAAGAAATACAAGCCCTGGTAGAACACCTGCCCTACCTCACCGTAACGCCGTTCGCCATTGCGTCGCGCAATCAGAATCTGCGTACCCACGCAGAATCCGTGGCCAGCCATAAAGATTACCATATAGAACACGCCGGCGATAGCCGCCGCGCCAAGTTCCACCTCGCCGACACGTCCCATGAAAGCCGTGTCGGTAAGCACTATCATTTGTTCCATCAAAAGGCTTACCAGAATAGGATAAGCCACTCGCCAAATCTGTTTATAACTATAATCGACCGTTGTTGCCATAGTGTGGTAAAGTTACTACAATTCGGCGAGAATCGGGCAATTCCGTTATAGAGAAATCACCCAGTCGTTAACCGGGGCTTCATTGCATACTAAAAAAGCGATGGAACGCGTCATCACATCCGCATTCCATCGCCACTTCTCTTTCTTTTACCTATTGTCTAATTGTTCTTGTTGGCGCGCTTGCGCTCAAGCTCGTCAAGAATGATTTTGCGCATACGCATGTGGTTAGGTGTAACCTCGACATACTCGTCAGCCTTTATGTATTCAAGCGCCTCCTCGAGGCTGAACACAACCGGCGGGATGATGCGCGCCTTGTCGTCGGCACCCGACGCACGCATATTCGTAAGCTTCTTCGACTTGGTGACGTTCACCACGATATCGTTGTCCTTGGCATTCTCGCCAACCACCTGTCCGGCATACACCTCCTCCTGCGGGAAGATGAAGAAACGTCCGCGATCCTGCAACTTGTCGATGGCATAAGCATAGGCAGTGCCCGACTCCATTGCGATGAGCGAACCGTTGGTGCGGCGTTCGATTTCGCCCTTCCACGGCTGATATTCCAAGAACTGGTGGCTCATGATAGCCTCGCCCGCCGATGCCGTCAGCACGTTTGTGCGCAGACCGATGATGCCACGCGACGGGATGTGGAATTCCATCTGCAGGCGGTCGTTCTGCGTGGTCATCGACACGAGCTCGCCACGACGGCGTGTCACCATATCGATAATCTTGCTTGAGTACTCTTCAGGCACGTTGACAGTCATCAACTCCACCGGCTCGCATTTCTGACCGTCGATTTCCTTGATGATAACCTGAGGCTGTCCCACCTGCAGTTCGTAGCCCTCGCGACGCATTGTCTCGATAAGCACAGACAAGTGGAGCACGCCACGGCCGAACACCGTCCAAACGTCCTCGTGTGGCTCTTTCTTCACCCGGAGAGCGAGGTTCTTGTCGAGCTCGCGCTCCAAACGCTCGGCAATGTGGCGCGACGTCACAAACTTGCCGTCTTTTCCGAAGAATGGAGAGTCGTTGATAGTGAACACCATCGACATTGTAGGCTCGTCGATTGCGATGCGCTCCAATGGTTCAGGGTTGACCGGATCGGTCACAGTGTCGCCGATTTCAAAGCCTTCGATACCGACAAGCGCACAGATGTCGCCACTCTTCACGCTTTCCACCTTGCGGCGTCCCATACCCTCGAATGTGTGAAGCTCCTTGATGCGCTGGCGCACCACCGAGCCGTCCTTCTTGCAAAGGCCAATCTCCATGCCCTCGCGCAGTTCGCCGCGATGCACACGGCCAATTGCGATACGTCCTACATACGACGAGTAGTCGAGCGACGTGATGAGCATTTGCGGAGTGCCCTCGAGCACTTGAGGTCCTGGAATATATTTGATGATGGCGTCGAGCAGCGGGATGATGTTGTCGGTCGGTTTTTTCCAATCGTCGCTCATCCAGTTCTGCTTTGCAGAGCCATAGATTGTCGGGAAGTCGAGTTGTTCTTCGGTTGCATTGAGGTTGAACATCAAGTCAAACACCATCTCGTTGACCTCGTCAGGACGGCAGTTCGGCTTGTCAACCTTATTGATTACGACAATCGGTTTCAGCCCCATCTGGATGGCTTTCTGAAGCACGAAACGCGTCTGCGGCATCGGGCCCTCGAAAGCGTCGACGAGCAGCAAGCATCCGTCAGCCATATTGAGCACGCGCTCCACCTCACCACCGAAGTCGGAGTGTCCCGGAGTGTCGATAATATTGATTTTGTAACCGTTGTAGTTGATTGAAACGTTTTTCGAGAGGATTGTGATGCCGCGCTCGCGTTCAAGGTCGTTGTTGTCGAGCATCAATTCTCCTGTGTTCTGATTGTCGCGGAAAAGGTTTCCCGCAAGCAGCATTTTGTCCACCAATGTCGTCTTTCCGTGGTCCACGTGAGCGATGATGGCAATGTTTCTGATATTCTGCATATAAACTATACCTATTTTGAGCGCAAAATTACGATATTTTTAGCATTCTCCATTATTATTGTCATATTATTTTCGCCGACACGGTTAAAAAATCTGCTTAACAACATATTTTCCACAAGCATTTCTATGATTCTTGCCAACCGCACCGCCTACAATGCGCCTACGGCATACAGCGGGATGTTGCGCATCCAATCCTGCCTACGGTATGGCGACATTGAGAATCTGACTCCCTCCAGACCCTTGTGACTGTCGACAAATGAGCGAAGCGATTTTGACCTCAAATTCTCCTCTGCCTTAACCTCTATCGGCACTATTTCGCCCTTATACTGCACAACAAAATCTATCTCCAGTCTGGAATCATCGCGGCTGTAATAATAACAATGGATGTCATTTAGACACATCAGCTGGCACAGCACATAGTTCTCCGTAAACGCACCTTTGCTTTCCGCCATTGAATTGCCTGGCATAAGCATGTCAATCGGCTCCATCTCGCCCATTGCTCCAAGGAGTCCACTGTCGACAACAAACAGCTTGAATGCATTGAAATCTTCATAAAATTTCAATGGTTTTCCAACTGATTTCACACGCGGCACACGATAAACCAACCCGGCATCCACCAACCATTGTATTGCCAACTCGAAGTCCTTCGCCCTCGCACCGGCCTTGACAGCACCATAAACAAACTTCTTGTTCTCATGGGCGAGCTGCGTCGGAATCGACTGCCATACCATACTTATACGAGTTGCCACAGTTGGCGTCACATGCTTTGACATATCGCTGCGATAAACAAACAAAATGTCGTTTTGCACCTGCCTCACCGCATTTACATCATTTGTGTCGACAAACGTCTTCACAGCCTCTGGCATACCTCCGACAAAATAATATTCCCGGAGTAATTTAGTTAGCCTATCGTGAAGTATGTTAATCGACGCCCAATCTTTTTTGCCAAGCAGTCCACAAACCTGCGATTCTCCCCTTGCCATCAGATATTCTTCAAACGACATTGGAAACATCTGCATAACATTAACCTTCCCCACTGGCGCCGATTCACCTTGCCGCATCGCCACGCCAAGCAACGAGCCAGCCACCACGACATGGTATTCCGGAATTTCCTCACAAAAATATTTTAACGAAGAGAGGCCTCTCGGCAACTCTTGAATTTCATCAAGAATTATCAAGGTTTCGCCAGGGACAATAGGCTGCTTCGTAATCGCACCTATTATCATCAGCACCTTTTTCATATCATAATCCTCATCAAAAAGGCTTCGCACGTCAGGGTTATTGTCGCAGTTTACGTATGCAACATTTTTAAATTCCTTCTTGCCGAATTCTTTCAGCACATACGTCTTCCCAACCTGCCTTGCCCCTGTCAAAATCAAAGGTTTTCTGAACTGACTGTTTTTCCAATTTTTCAATTGCATCATTACCGTTCTTTCCATATCTTTCAGACATTAAGGATTATTTTTCTATATTTTAGACGATTACATTGCAAAGATACACTTTTTTACACGATCTTTTGCCATAATACTACATTTTTCTGAGCGATCTTTTGCCTAAACGCTACATTTTTCTGAGCGATCTTTTGCCCAAACACTACATTTTCCTGAGCGATCTTTTGCCCAAACACTACATTTTTCTGAGCGATCTTTTGCCTACACACTACGAATTTTGGCGAATTTGGAGGTTTTTGCTACCTTTGGATTCCCCTTAAATTGCAAAGGTTATGAAACGATTGAATTTATCGACCAAGATGAAGGCTGCCGTGGGATATGCGGCGGTGATAGCGTTGTTTTTGGCGGCGGTGTGGCTGATTGTAGGCGTTCTCGACTCGCTGACACGCTCCGACGGTGCCGAACGCTCCATCAACAACCGGCAACGCGCCACAAACGACGTTGTGAGCCAGCTGTATCAGGCGGAGGTGATTGGACAGGCGTTGAGCGCCGGGCAGACCGACCTGTTTCAGTCTTATGTCGATGCTATGATGCTGACAGCACAGGCAGTCGATTCGCTGCGCGCCATCGTCAACGACCGCGCACAGGTGGCGAGGCTCGACTCTGTGAAAATGCTGCTCGGCAGAAAGGTTGACAACATGGACAACCTGCTCGACGCAATGGAGGCCGACAACTCCGACGAACTTTACCAACAATATATCAGCGACCTCATAGCGAACCAGAACCGCGAGATAGCGGCGCCGAAAGTGCAGCATTCGCAAACGGTGCGCACAAGCGAATATGTGGTTCACAAGAAACGGAAAAACTTTTTCGGACGTCTGCGCGATGCTTTCTCAAAGGAAGACAACAATCCGCAGCACGTGAGCGAGACGGTCACGGAGCATCACACCGACACGCTCGCCAACACCATCAACCCCGCCGACACGGTGGTGAAAATGCTTTCCGGTGTGCGCAAGCGGGTCGACGGACACCGCATCGGACAAATCGCACAGCTGAAGCGGCAGACGGCGGAACTGCGCATCAACGGACAGATGCTGAGCCGCAAGGTGAGCGAGCTGCTTGCCGTGATTGTCGACGAGAGCTCGCGCACGGCAGAGACAAAGCATCTGCAAGCAGAATCGGTGCGACGCCATGCCGCCCGTGAGATTGCCGCAATAGCATTTGCCGCAGTGGTTCTGGCAATGGCGTTTCTGTTTATGATATGGCGCGACATCACCCGCAGCAACCATTACCGCCACGAGCTGGAAAAAGCCAAGAAACGCGCCGAGGACCTACTCGACGTGCGCCAAAGGCTGATGCTCACCATCACCCACGACATCAAGGCTCCTGTCGGCTCGATAATCGGCTATGCCGATTTGCTCGACAAGACAGCCGACGGAAAGAAACGCGCGGCATACCTCGGCAATATGCAGACGTCGGCGAAACATCTGCTTGACCTTGTCAACTCGCTGCTCGACTACCACCGTCTGGACGCCGACAAGATGGACATCAACACCGCGGCGTTCAACCCGCAGCAACTGCTCAACGCCGTTGCCGACAGCTACCGTCCGGCAGCAGCCGCAAAGGGTCTGCGCCTTGAATACGACTGCGACAGCGCACTCGACGGCTATTTCTCAGGCGATCCTTTCCGCATCCGACAGATTGTCGAGAATCTGATGTCGAATGCACTGAAATTCACCAAGGAAGGCTCTGTGTCAATGTCTGCAAAACTCGACAACGGACGGCTAAGCATCAGCGTAGCCGACACCGGATGCGGAATGACCGAAGACGAGCAGAAACGGATATTCCAGGAGTTTACCCGTCTGAAAAGCGCGCAGGGACAGGAAGGTTTCGGACTCGGACTGTCGATAACACAGAAACTCGTGGCTCTGCTCGGAGGCACGATGAGCGTGAGCAGCAAACCAGGAGAAGGCAGCCGGTTCGGCGTCGAGCTGCCGATGCCTAAAGCCGATGCCGACACAACATCTGCCAACGAACGCCCCGCGGCAAACGCCCGGTTCAGCCAGCCGTGGAGCCTACTGCTCATCGACGACGACAATCTGCAACTGCAGCTCACGGAAGCCATGCTGCGCAATCTTGGTGCCAACGTCACCGTATGCCGGCAGCCACAGGAACTGTTTGTCAAAATCGCAGAATGCCACCACGACGCCGTGCTTACCGACATCCAGATGCCAGCCATGAACGGCTTCGACCTGCTGCGCAACCTCCGCGCCCTCGGATGCGACGAGGCAGCGTCGATTCCCGTAATAGCCGTGACCGCACGCAGCGACATGGACGTAGACTCGTTGCGCGGCGAAGGCTTTGCCGGATGTCTGCACAAGCCGTTCCGCCAGCAAGAAATTGTCGACGTGGTTGAGGCTGCCATGGCAAATAACGAGACCGACACATTCGACTTCTCCGCACTGACAGCGTTCAGCGCCGACGACGCCGACGCCTCGCGCGAGATTATGCTCACGTTTGCCGAAGAAACGCGGAAAAACATCCAGCGCATGGAGCGCGCCATAGCCGACGGCAACCTGAAAGAAATGGCTGAGACCGCCCACAAGATGCTGCCGTTGTTCACCATGATAGGCGCCAAACGCGCCGTTGCGCCACTCTCCTGCCTCAACGACAAGCGTGCAGGCGGCGATGCCGGCTCTGCCGACACAGAGATGGCACAAACCATCGTGGATGTAGCTAAAAATGTGGTAAACGAAATAGCGAAAGCGAATCAGGATTAAAAAACTTTCAAAACGAAAGCAAAAAGTTTCGTTTTGATTTTGTTATAATAAACAAGAATAGTAATTTTGCACCACTATATATAGTTATGGAACAATCGGCTAAAACAAAAGAGCGTTTCTCGGAAACCAACGAAAGTTTCACTATGCTCGAGGCTATCAACGAGGCAAAGCGATGCCTTCACTGCAAGGCACCGCTTTGCAGCAAGGGCTGCCCGATCAGTCAGGACATTCCCGACTGGATTCACGAACTGTCGATGGGCAATCTCGGAAACGCCATGCACATAATCAACGGCAAGAGCAACCTGCCTGCCGTGTGCGGACGCGTATGCCCTCACGAGCGTCAGTGCGAGGGGCATTGCGTGCTCGGAAAGAAGGGACGCCCTGTGGCTATAGGCAAACTGGAACGCTTCGTTGCCGACTTCGACGGCGACATGCAGCTCATCCGCGAGCGGCTGCCGCAGAAGACGCGTGGACGCGTGGCGGTGATTGGCAGCGGACCTGCCGGACTTGCCGTCGCCGGCGACCTTGCGCGAAAAGGCTTCGCGGTGGAGGTCTTCGAGATGGAGCCGGAACCGGGAGGCGTGCTGATGTTCGGCATTCCTGAATATCGACTGCCTAAAGAGGTGGTGCGCCGCGAAATCCGCAAAATCGAAGAACTCGGAGTGGTCTTCCGCTGCAACACGACCATCGGTCAGGACCTGACCGTCGACCAGCTGTTCGACCGCGGCTTCGACGCCATCTTCATGGGCACAGGCACAGCCAAGCCCAAGAAACTGCAAATTCCCGGCGGACACCTGCGCGGTGTGCGCCAAGCCATATACTTCCTGCGCCGCGTGAGCCTCTACAACGAGGGCAACCTCGACCGCAACGAAGTGCCTGTGGGCAACGGCGACCGCGTCTTTGTGATAGGATGCGGCAACACGGCTATGGACGCGGCACGCTCGGCAGTGAGACTGGGCGCGGAGAAGGTGACGGTGGTCTACCACCGCACAATCAACGACATGTCGGCGCTGCGCTCCGAATACGACGAGGCGGTTTCCGAAGGAGTGGAGTTTGAATGGCAGTCGAGCATTGTCGACATCCACGACGATGCAGGCGATATAACCGACGTGGTGATTGAGTGCAACGGCGAGCGCCACGAAGAAGACGCCGACGTGGTGATAATGGCTGTCGGCTCACAGCCAGCCAGCCGTATAGTCTCCACAACGGAAGGAATCGACGTTGACGACCGCGGCTATGTGCTGACACGCGACATGCCCTACGGCATGACAACCCGCAAGGGAGTGTTTGCCGGCGGCGACGTGGTCAACCGCCCGTCAACGGTGGTGCTCGCCATGAGCGACGCCAAGAAGGTGGCAGAAGGCATAGCGCAATATGTTGACGCCATCAAACTGCTGGAAGCAATTTCATAGACATAACATATACACAGAGATTGAATTACCATAGTAGCAGACCGCCCCGGATGTCGCGACGACAACCGGGGCGGCAATTTTTCCGCAAGTCAGGATTTATTTTTTTCAGAATTTCACTTTCTTCACACCATCCACAATGTATATGCCTGCCGGCAGACTGTCCCAATCAACGTCGAGCTTCACGCCCTGCATGTTGAACGTGCCCCGGCGCGACTCAGGAATATCGGCCGTAATGTCGTGGATGCCGTCGGCATCAGGCCTGATGACAAGTTTTTCAACAGGCTTGCCTTCAAACACCAATGCCCTCATAGCGGAGTCAAACGCCGCGCCCACCGGCTCCGTGATGTGGCAGCCGTCAAGCTGCACGTCACCGATTGCCGGAACCGCGCCCAGCACCGAGGTTATCTCCACGTCAGCCTTGCGCACCACGAGCCGCTCATCGCCGACGTCGGCATCACCAACTATACACTTTGCTCCGGCAACACCCATTTCAGCATTGATGCTCACCTTGGCGCCGTCGATGACAACAGGCGAGGCAACGGTCATAATGCCGTCGTTTTTTGCTTTGATGTTAAGCGTTCCCGGTCCCAATACGGTAAGCGCACCTATCGTGCATATACCCTTATCGCTCGATATGAAATTGTTTTCGCCAATCAGCATAATCTTCAAGTCGGGAATCATACTATTCACAGCCACATTGCCTGTTATCGTCGCGTTCCCTAAGGAGATGGTGTTTGTCGCAGGGTCGAACGACGCCATGCCTTCCACTCCAGGTATCACACTGAGGTCGCCGCAATTCTTGCCCGTCAAAGCCACGCCAGCCACATTTACACCATACGTCACAGGACCAATCACAACCTTGCCTTTCACCAACGCCCCGTCGAGAGCCACGCCACGCAGCGCGGCGTCGAATTTCGCGCCGACCGGCTCTGTGACGCCACAGCCTTCGAGCACGAGAGCGTCGATATTGATTATCGCGCCATTCTCTCCCTCAACACGCACCACAGCATCACGCACCGTCAGCGAGTTATTTTGCGCATCAATGCCACAGATACACCATTTGCTTTTGACCGCCACTTCACAGTCTTCAATAGTCAATGCGGTACCTCTTATAGACACACAATATCCATCGCGGCACGATAGGTCAAGCTTGCCCGTTCCGCTGATTGTTGTAGGCTTGTCCATTACAAGCGCCCTTCCATCAGAAGTAATTCTGTTATTGCCCTCCAGCCATATCGTCAATCCTTCGCACGCACTGTTGATGATGCCCGATCCAAACAACTTATTATTTATAATAGTAGCTCCATCAAGGATAAGAACCTTAGTTTTAGGATTGAACGACACTTTTCCTGTCACTCCATCTATCACACTGAGGTCCTTGCAATTACTCGATGTCACATTCACGTCGTTCACCATAATGCCATATTTTTCGTCAGGGGCAATCACAACATTGGTTTTCACCAAAAAGCCATCGACTGCAATGCCCTGCAACACTGGGTCGAATGCAGCATTCTCGGGAGCACTGACGTAGCTGCCATCAAGCACGAGTCCAGAGATTTGACACACTGAGCCGCTTTTCCCGTAAGCCTCCACGTAAGCATTGCGCACTGTAACCACCTGACCGCTTTCGTTTGCCACGCCCTTTATGCCGTAGGTGCCCTCGGCATATATGCTGCAGTTCTCTATCGTCACCGGAGCCTGTTGCAGATGTATGCCGTCCTGCACGTTCGACTTGAGATTGAGTTTGCCGCTTCCGCTTATCGTCGTAGCCTTTTCCGCCCAGATACAAGCGAGAGCGACGCTGATGTTATTTTCGCCAATCACATTAATTGTCAAGTCATTGCAGTCTGCATTAAAGATACCCACAGTGCTTTTTCCAGGCGCAATTGTGGCATTTTCAAGAGTAAGCGTCCTTGTTATGCCATCATACTTCACTATTCCGCTCACACCGTCAATCACACTGAGGTCGTTGCAGTTGTCCTTCGTGACAGCCACACCAGCCACACTGATGGAATAATTCGGCTTACCAATCACCAATCTGCCCTTCACAATCTCACCGTCAATAGCCAACGACATACATCCTTTATCGAACACCACCCCCTTAGGCTGCACAATTGCACAGTCTTCGAGAACAATTCCTCCGAAATACACAACACAACCATTTTTTGCATTTACATCGACACGGGAATTACGCACAGTGAGCACAGCCTTTTCGCTAACAAAGCCTCCCGATATGCCTGTATTCTCACTATTGATTGTTATCTCGCAATCTTCAATGGTAAGTGGAACATATATAAACAGAATAGCTTCTTTTTTTTTTGTCCTAATGTCGAGCGTCCCCGGACCGCAAATAGTGGTAGCACTCCGGAACTCCATTCCCTCTCCTTCATTGTTAACAATCCTGTTTGAACCTTTCAGCACAATTCTAAGGCCTTCACATTCAGAATTAAAAAGACATCTTTCATTTCCGATTCCCGTTATGGTAGCATTTTCGAGTGTCAGAGTTTTTGTTGCAGGATCGTACTTCACGCTTCCTGTCACGCCCTTGATTCCAGAGAGGTCGTTGCAATTTTTTTCCCATACGCTATAGCCATTGATTACAATACCATAATCCGCAGCAGCCTGCATTGTGGCAACGGCAAACACAGCAAGCAGAACGATGAGCGCCATGCGCATCCAAATGCAACGTCTCGGCAAGGGAGGACCAGCTTTTTCACTGGAAAGAGAGTCTGTCAGGTTGAATTGTCTCATAATAATTAGTTTTTGGTTTCGGACAGCCACAATATGCCCGATGGATTTGAAAAAAGGTTTAAATTGTAAAAACACTACAAAGCAGCGCAGATGTGGCACTACGCCAAAAAGCAGTCTAATCAATAACTTATGTTTTTCGCAAAGATAAAGGATAAACAACAAAGCAAATAACTAATCTCAAATATTTTTCGACACAATTCTTTCATTTTTGTATTTTTCATACATAAAAAACGTTAATAAGCTACAGAAGGGACAACAGCATCCTCTCTGCCGTCGACATGAAAAAGCGGCGCCGGATTTCCCCGACGCCGCTTCAAGCATTGCGTTTCTATGTTGTCTTTATTTTATTGCCACCTTACGGCTGTCGTCGCCGTTCACCACAATGTAGTAACCGGCAGGCAACGCGATTGTAGTCGAGCCGCTGACTGTTGTGCAGCAAGCCTCGCGCGCATCGACAGTATAGACGTGGATGTCGGCCTCGTTTGCAGTTTCCACCACGAGTTTGCCATCACGGCAATAGGCGTCCCATTCAGCATCCGCACCCACAGCAGCCACCGACGACACAAACGCCGTGATTCCAATGTCATCGATGTTCAAACGTCCGCCGCTAACTTGGTTCAGGCGTATGCGCACTGGCTGCGAAGCATTGATTGTTGCCGAGCACTCAACAAGCTGGCTTTTGTCATCTACGCTGAACTCCTTCACTTTAATCCAGTTGCTTCCGTGGTCAACAGAGTAGCTTAGCTCCACAACCGGAGCTGCATCCGAGCCATAAGGAGCGGCGAAGAACGACACCTCTCCTGCGCCGTCGACCTTGTCCTCAAGCATCGTCAGCGAGCGTTCTCCGCTTTTTCCAGTGCAAAGAGCCTGCGTACCATGCACCTTATCGCCTGGACGGTCTGCAATGCCGGCATTCACAACGCTCCATTTGCAAGCCGAGCCATTATAGTTAAACGTGTTGTACGGTCCGGCGCCAGGTTTCTCAAAATCCTCAAAGAATGTCACAGGCGCGGTCACCACAGCCTTCACATCCACATCGTCGCCCTCGACGGTTGCCGTGCTGGCAGAGAGCGTGCCATCGTATGTGCCGGCGGCAGAAGCAGGTATGCGCACATAGATTTCGGCGCCTATTGTCTCAGCCGTTTTAGTGTCGACAGCGAGGCTGCTGCGCCAGTCGCTCTTGTCTGCGCTCACTTGGAAGCCCTTTGTCACACTCACATTGATTTCATTCTCCTCAACGTTTGAAGCGTAGACAGTCACCTTCACAGGAGCAGAGTCGACACCCGGAGCCGCCGACAACACGAGTCCGCCTTCCGGCAGGTCGAAACTGATTTCGCGGTCAAGGTCGGCAGTGGTCACGCTGACCAAGTTAGACTTCATGCCCTTGACGTTGCTGAGTTGATATTTATATTCTGTCAGATATTCAAGATCAGTCACGGCATATTGCTGAGCCGCAGCCTTCACCGTTTTCGGGAATCCCGGCACGAGTGTAGTGCCGTCGGCAAGATACACATTCAGCGTATAGTCGCCGCCGTTCTTGTCAACGTCGACCCAACGGGCTGTAAAGCCGTCGGCAGTCACGTTTGATGCAGAAAGAGCGGGAATGCCGTCGACAGCCTGAGCCTTCAGCGTCACCACCGACTTAGCCGAGCCGCTTGTCAGCGTAAGCGTTCCGGTGGCAGATGCCTGCACAGCCGAAGAATAGGTCAGATTTATCGATGTGCCCTTGTTGGCATCTGCGGCAGCGATGCTTGCAGCCGAAGCCTTGAATCCAGCTCCAGCCACGCTGACAGCCACACTCTGCGTCAAGCCTTCCGCCTTTACGTTTACAGTATAGGTAAGCGTCGTGTTTACAGCCGTCACACCGAAGTCGACAGTCGAGCCGTTGTAAGGCGACGTAATCTTCGGGTCGACCACACCGCCCGGAGTCCATCCGATGTTCTGTTTGTCGCCCCAGATATACTCCGCGAGCTCAGGATGGTCGATAAACGGGTTTCGGTTGTTCTGATGCTTGTAGACAGCGTTGTTGCGGTCAATCTCCTTCTGGCTCACCGGGTCTTGCTCGTTCCACTTCAAGAGCAGATTTACAGCCCACGTAGTGTAGCAAGGATAACTGTTTCCGGCAAGCATAGGGCTGCTCCACGAAGCGATTTTGTCGTTATAGCAAGCCGCCATATAGAAATAAGAGCGGGCAAAGTCGCCCTTATACTCGTCGACCGGCTCGAAAACCGTACCCGAATAGCCCGGGAATGTCGACTTTCCGAGTTTTCCGAGAGCGTCCACACCATTGCTCGACGGCAACGTTGTTCCGTTGGCACACTCGCCGTAAGGGAAGTTGCTGCGCTGTCCGTTCACCTTACCATCGGTAGGATACACATGGAACGCGTCCGACTTCATCGGCTGTCCCTCTTTGAACCAGCTTTTCGGGAACGAGTGCTCGCGGTTTACGCAGTCGCCCACATGGCTGTAGTTGCCACACTTCTGCTGTCCCTCGCGGAATTTCGAAGTGGAATACATGTCCCAATAGTAATTCGTGCCAGGGCGAATGTCCGAATCCTTGTACACGTTCCACAATCCGTCGTAGCCCACGTTTTTGTGCGGTCCGACGATTTCACACAGTTGTTTCAACAATTCCTTCTGGCATTTGCCTTCCGCCTTCTTGTAGTACCCCGAAGGCTCCTGCGCATACGCCAAGCCCGAGAATAGGCAAATCAGCAGCGCAACCAATGAGAGTTTTGTCAATTGTCTGTTCATATTGAATAGTGATTTATTTATTGTCTTTCAGTTTGCGTCCGGCAAGCATCCCGCAAGCCGCCATAATATCCTCGCCGCGCGAACGGCGGATTGTGCAAGTCACGCCGAGCGAGTTCAGCCTGTCGCGGAAAGCCGTCATCCGCCGCTCGTCGCTCGTTTTCAGTTCCGAGCCAGGGATAGCGTGGAAACGGATAAGGTTGACACGCACCTTCTGTCCCTCCAGGAGTTTTGCAAGAGCGTCGGCATGCGCCTCGTCGTCGTTAAGTCCAGCCCACATGATGTATTCCACAGAGAGGCGCCGCTGATGTGCGAAATCGTAGTCGCGCAGCATCGTCATCACCTTCTTTATCGGGAAAGCGTTCTCGACAGGCATCAGGCGTTTGCGCTCCTCATGATAAGGCGAATGCACGCTGATTGCGATATGCACGTCGGTCTGCTCCACAAGCCGTTTCAAATCGCCGAGTTTGCCGATTGACGACACCGTGATGCGCTTCGGGCTCCACGCCAGTCCCCAACGTTCAGTCAGCACGGCGATGGCACGCACCACCTCGCTGTAGTTGTCCATCGGCTCGCCCATGCCCATAAACACAATGTTGGTGAGCGTCAGCGACTCAGGAATGCTGAAAATCTGGTTCAGAATCTCCGCCGCCGTCAAATCGCCGTGATAGCCCTGTTTTCCCGTCATGCAGAAACTGCAGTTCATCTTGCATCCAATCTGCGACGACACGCACAGCGTGGCACGGTCGGCGTCAGGGATGTAGACACTCTCTATCATTTTGCCACCGGCAGTGCGGAACAGATATTTCACCGTACCGTCGACACTGCGCATAGCCTCCGCCGGAGCCTCACGCCCCACGCAGTAGCGCTCGCTGAGGCGCGCGCGGTTTGACTTCGACAAGTTGGTCATTTCGTCGACCGTCGTGGCACGCTTCTCATAAAGCCATTGCGCCATCTGCTTCGCCGTGAACCTCGGCATCGCCATCTCAGCCGCCACCGCTTCCAAGTCGGCAAGCGACAATCCTAACAATTTCTTTTTCTCTTCTGCCATATCATCAATAAAGAGGGAACTGCAAAGTTACAAATATCATTTGGAAACAGACTGATTTTTTCAGGCATATTAACGAAATGCCTCTTTGATGTCAGGAATCGACCACGGCAACGACATAAAAGCGACAAAGCCCGGCACTAAGCCAAGCTTTGTCGCTTTTACATATTTTTTCTCAATCAGCCGCCAGCTCAGAGCGACGGCTCATCATGCGGCAGGTCAGCGCACAACCGCCTTGCCCGTTGTTCCGTCGGCGCGGCGCACCACATAGATGCCAGGCGCCGTATTTTCCACCTTGCGGCCGTAGAAATCGAAGTAACCGACAACCTCCGCCTCACCGGCGGCAATGCTGTCGACAGCGCCTTCCGGCTGCTCTACGAAATCGGCGAGCGAGCGCGGAGCAACCGTCGCAACCGGAGTGATATAGTAGCAGATGCCCGTAACTGTCCACACCTTGTCGAAATATCCATTGGTGGAGCTGTTGTAGATGTCCGTGCCACGGAAATACCAAAGCTCGCCCGAGCGGGTTTTGTCGGAAACAAGGTGGAACGGCACATTGAACTTTCCGTAATAGTCTGGGTCGGGATAGCTGCCATATTTTTCATCAAACTTCACATCTTTCACCGTCACAAGCTGGAATATCACGTCGCAAGCCTCGGCAGCGTGAATCTGTTCGAACGTGAGCACCTTGGGTTCCACAACGTTTCCTTCAGAAACGACGCGCCATGCGTCGGCAGCCACCGGCACGAAATCGATGCCACCGTCGTCGGAGAAAATCACGTTGCCCACAATGTCGGTGATGTTGTCGCCCGGCTTCACCTTCGTCAAGTCGACCTCATCGTATCCGCAGCCCGACGCCGAACGCACCTCGGCAGCCGATTGGGAATCCTGCGCATAGAAGGTGTAGAAATTAGAGTCGATTGCCGTAACCGTAGCCTCACCCTTGTAGACATAGAGAGTGGTCATCGAAATGTTGTCCTCGTCAAACAGTTCCTTGAACGAATTGACAGCAATCGTCTCAATCGGACGCCATTCAACAATCTGCGTGCGCGACTGCGCGCCGTCGGCAGCATATACAATCTTGTCGGACGTCATTGCCGTATTGTCGACTGTAAGAGTCAACACCACATCGCAACCGTTCTCGCTCTCAGCGTCGGCCTTTGCCACAGTGGTCGCGGAAACAGTCACCTCGCCCGACACCGGCGAAGACAACGAGATGTCGCCCTTCAGATTCTTACCCTTCACATTTATCGTTTTCGTATATGTCAAGCCCTTGTACACCTTTCCGAAATCAACCGACATATCGGTGATTGTGATTTCCGGAGTCTCCACAGCATCAGCCTTGGCTGGAGTGAATATCTCATTCCATGTCGACGCCACACGCACCTCATCGATTACGGCGACCGGAGTTTTTGCCACCGACGACGAACCTTGTCGCAACTCGATGCCGCGCACGTCGGCAAGCGACTCCGAACACTCTTCCTCCGCCACAACAGAAGCCGCAGGCTCAGCGTCGCCCTTTGCCGGGTTCACCCATAGCGAGATGCGGTCGTTGTCGGCTCCGTCAATGATTTCGTATTTCACAACGACAAGATATGTCGTGCCAATCGCACACTCCTTGTCGGCCCACGCTACAGACGTTTTCACATTGCCAAGATTTGCCACATTGCGGCTCACGCCCAATTTGAAGCCCTCTCCGGAAGCCTGCGCAAACAAGCCTGCGCCTTCCGACCCGGCCTCGGTATCGCCAAACTTTGTGGCGTCGAGCGAATTGGCACCTGTAAGCGCCATAAACGCAGCCGTGCGCGAACCTGACGGCAACTCGCTCACGTTGACCAACGCAGAATAATATACCGTGCCTTTTGCCGCATCGGTGCCTTTGTCGCGGAAAAGCATCTGGCAATATTCGCCCGATTCCTTTGTCAGACGCACAGCCTTTCCAGCGGCGTTGTCCTGATATCCGGCAAACGTCAGCGGAGATTTTGCCACCTGAATAGGCGCCGTTGTTTTCTTTCCGTATTTAACCCATTTTCCATTGCCATAGAGATTACCTTCAGCATAATCAAACGACTCGGCAAGATAAGTTTCAGCACTTGCCGTCAAAGCCATCGCCATGGTCGCGGCACTAAAAAGTAGAAGTTTCTTCATTTATCCTAATATTGAAATTCTTCGCAAGTTACGAAAAAAAGGCGACATATAAAAGCGCCACGCCATGCGGAGCAAAAAGATGGCGGCTGAAGCCCCTACCGCCTCAACCGCCAAAGTTCTGCATTTCTGAATCTTATCTTAATTGCGCTCTTTCACCACTCCGAGTCTGTAAGCTGCAAGAAGTTGCTTCAACTCATCAATCTGCTTGCGCAGCACCTTGCCCTTGTCGGTGTCCTTCACAAGCATCCGCTGCGAATTGAACTCCACAAGGAATGAGTTTGACTTGATGTCGAGCCCCTCCTCGATAGCCTTCTGCCGCGACTCAAACGGTTCGTGCTGCACAAGCTGCAGCGCGCGCGAATGGAACACCAGCGTATACCCGGCGATTCCCGTCTCAGGCTGATATGCACGCGAGAAGCCACCGTCGATCACCAGCATTTTTCCGTTGGCCTTCACCGGCTGCTCTCCCTTTATGGTTTTCACCGGCACATGGCCGTTGATTATGTGAGAATGAGGGTTGTCGATGCCGAACTCCTGAAGGATTTTGTTGCAAATGTCCTCGCGGTCGCGAAGAGTGTAGTATGCACCTTTCTCCTCCTTGTGCAACTCCTTGTCGGCGATGAAATAACGCTCGAACGTAGCCATCTTGTCCTTGTCGAACAGCGGAGAGTCTGGACCGCACCACAAGTACCACAGATAGTCGAGCGCAAAACTCGTCGTGTCGTTGTTATCGTCGAAGAATGCAGCGCGCACCAGTTGGTCAACCCTGTCGAGCAGTCGCTTTCCGGCAAACTTCTCGCCGAGGATTGTCACCTCCTTGAACGAGCCGTCGGCATTCAACGGAATCGAGGCATGGAAAAGCAGATTGTTGTTGCACACAAGATACATGCTTCCCTCGGTCATGAAACAGCGGATATGCTTGCGCAGCTTCTCGCTGTGGGTGAACGAATTGTGGAGCTTCTCCACCAAATCGCACTCCTCCGCCGTCAGACGGTAAGGATCGTTGGGGTCGATTGTAGGAAACTCCGAGTCGAGCATCTTATACTCTTTTCCACCATAGCAAAGCATACCGCGCTTAAAGTCAATCTTATCAAGCAACAGACGGCCGTCCATGCCAAATTCCGGATGGCGCTTTATGATGCCCGCCTCCAGTTTGAACTGAATCACGGCTATCGCCTTGTGCATCTGCGCAATTAGGCGCAACGTCTTTTCCGGATAAGTTTTGTCGGCATATTTCTGCTTCAACGCAAACACCGTGCATGGGTCGTTGGCATACGTATCCATTGCGAACGTGGCGAGAGGCAACAGGTTGATGCCATATCCCTCCTCGAGCGTAGTCAGCGTGCCGTAGCGCATCGAGATGCGTATCACGTTGGCTATACAGCTGTCGTTGCCCGCCGCGGCACCCATCCACAGCAAGTCGTGGTTGCCCCATTGGATGTCGACGTTGTGGTAGTTGCACAGCGTGTCCATAATGATATGCGCACCCGGTCCGCGGTCGAAAATGTCGCCCACGATGTGGAGCGAGTCAATCGTGAGCCGCTGAATCAGGTTGCACATCGCGATGATGAAATCGTCGGCACGCTGAGTTGAAATTATCGTATTGATAATCTGGGTGATATATCCCTGTTTATTCTGATCGTCGACCGTTTCGTGCAGCAATTCCTGAATGATGTAGGAAAACTCCTCCGGCAACGACTTGCGCACCTTCGAGCGCGTGTATTTCGACGACACGTTCTGGCAGACGCTCACCAGTTTGTTGAGCGTGGTCAGATACCAGTCGTTCATATCCTTCTCCTGCTCCTTCACAATCTGCAGCTTCTCCTGCGGATAGTAAATCAGCGTGCACAGCGCCTTCTTCTCCGATTCCCGCAGCGTGTTTCCGAAGATGTCGTTCACCTTACGCTTGATTGAGCCGGAGGCGTTTTTCAGCACATGCTGGAACGCCTCGTATTCACCATGTATGTCGGTCAGAAAATGCTCAGTGCCTTTCGGAAGGTTTAGAATTGCCTCCAGATTTATGATTTCCGTGCTTGCCGCCGCCACCGTGGGAAACAGGCGCGAGAGGAGTTTCAGATAATGAATATCGAGTGTAATGGCTTGTTCCTGAGCCTTTTTGTTTTCAGACATTGTCAAATATTTAGTCTTTAGTTATTGTTTGTTAGAAACAGCACAAAACCGAATGTGTTTCGTTTTGCAAAGATAGTGTTTACAAATCAAAATTGCAAAAAGCGGATACATTATAATTGCGGGCGCCGCCACCACTCCGTCCAGCCAAATTTGTTCCCTTTTTTTCCATTAATTCATACAAAAAAGCGTATCTTTGCGAATGAATACAGGCTACTATGTAGAATTTGTCATAAAAACAATAAACTATTTCTGAACAAAAAACTTGAAATTACCGATGAAAAAGACTTTGGCAATAATCCGCCACGACCCGTGGCTTGAACCATATTCCGACGCAATCAACGGTCGGCACGACGACGCCGTGCGCAAAGAAAAAGAACTCGCCGGCAAAGGAGGCACGCTCGTTGACTTCGCCAACGCGCACAAATATTTCGGACTGCACAAGACGCGCAGCGGATGGGCATTCCGCGAATGGGCGCCCAACGCCACTGCAGTCTACCTTATCGGCTCATTCAACAATTGGACAGAAAAAGCAGAGTTCGCCCTCACCCGCATCGACGGCGGAGTGTGGGAAATCACGCTGCCGAAAGACGTGCTGCGCCACGGCGACCTGTACAAGCTGAAAGTGCATTGGGACGGCGGTTGCGGTGAGCGCATCCCAGCCTACTCCACACGCACCGTACAGGACGAGAAGACCCTGATTTTCTCAGCGCAGGTGTGGCAACCGGCGCGCCCGTACAAATTCAAGGTCGCCGACTTCAAGCCCCAGACCAACCCGCTGCTCATCTACGAATGCCACATCGGCATGGGCGAGGACAAGGAAGGCGTAGGCACCTATGAGGAATTCCGCGTCAACGTGTTGCCACGCATCGAAAAAGACGGCTATAACGCCATCCAGATCATGGCGATTCAGGAACACCCATACTACGGGTCGTTCGGCTACCACGTGTCGAGCTTCTACGCCGCTTCGAGCCGCTTCGGCACGCCCGACGAGCTGAAACGTCTCATCGATGACGCCCACAGCCGCGGCATTGCCGTGATTATGGACATCGTGCATTCCCACGCCGTAAAGAACGAAGTGGAAGGACTCGGACGCTTCGACGGCAGCTACAACCAATATTTCTACGGCGACTCGCGCCGCGAACATCCAGCATGGGACTCGCTCTGCTTCGACTACGGCAAGAACCAAGTGCTTCACTTCCTGCTGTCGAACTGCAAGTTCTGGCTTGAAGAGTATCATTTCGACGGATTCCGCTTCGACGGTGTCACGTCGATGCTCTACTACAACCACGGACTCGGTCAGGCATTCTCGTCGTATGACGACTACTACAACGGCGGACAGGACACAAACGCAATCACATATCTGACGCTTGCCAACAAACTTATCCACAAAGTCAACCCCCACGCCATCACCATTGCTGAGGAAATGAGCGGCATGCCCGGACTCGCCAATAAGGTAAGCGACGGAGGCATCGGCTTCGACTACCGCATGGCGATGGGCATCCCCGATTTCTGGATAAAGACCATAAAAGAGAAAAAAGACGAGGACTGGAAGCCTACAGCCATCTTCTGGGAGCTGACCAACCGCCGCGCCGACGAAAAGACAATCAACTATGCCGAAAGCCACGACCAGGCACTTGTGGGCGACAAGACGATAATCTTCCGTCTTATCGACTCCGACATGTATTGGCACATGATGGTTGACGACCACAACATGAACGTGGACCGCGGCATCGCGCTCCACAAAATGATACGCCTCGTCACGCTCGCCACAATCAACGGCGGCTACCTCAACTTTATGGGCAACGAGTTCGGTCATCCGGAATGGATCGACTTCCCGCGCGAAGGCAACGGCTGGTCGTACAAGTACGCACGCCGCCAATGGAGCCTCGTAGACCGCGAAGACCTGAAATACAAATTCCTCGGCAAGTTTGACGAGGACATAATACACCTTGTCCGCTCAAAGCGCAATTTCCAGGCGACCCCTGTTGAGAAGCTTTGGGACAAGGACGATGACCAAGTGCTGGCGTTCAAACGCGGCGACCTCGTGTTTGTGTTCAACTTCAACCCGTCGAAATCGTTCTCCGACTATGGCATACTCGCGCCGGAGGGATGCTACAGCCACGTGCTCAACTCCGACCAGGACATCTACGGCGGCTACAACAACATAGACACCACAGTGAAGCACCTGACCATCAGCGACCCCTTGTATCAGCCCCATGGCATCGGCTGGCTGAAGCTTTATCTGCCGGCACGCTCCGTGCAGGTGTTGCGCTACAAAAAGTGACAATAACAAGACAATTAATAAGCCCTATTAATTCAAACAACCGTGGCGATTCTCTCTCACAATCTACGCCGCGGTTGTTTTTTTATTATTTTCAAGATTTTGTCAAAAAAATACATCTATCATTCACACTAAAATACGTAACTTTACCCGCAAACCAAACATTTAATAACTTACGGTATGAAAAAACTACTATCGATCATGGCAATAGGGCTTGCGGCATTGACTGCCAACGCCGGTCCTGGAGTGTTCAACCACCTCGGTTTCGGGGCAGGAATCGGCACAAGCGGCATAACCATTGAAGCCGCCACACCGATTACCAACTTTGTCAACCTTCGCGCAGGAGTGTCGTGGATGCCGGCAATCACATTCAATGCCGACGCCGACTTCACATACACCGTGATGTCGGAGACACAAACCGGCACCGTCAACCTTAAAGGCGACTTCGGACGCGTGCAGGGGCAAGTTATTTTCAACGTCTACCCAGTACCCAAAGTCCCTGTATACGTTGCCGCAGGCGCTTATTTCGGAGGCGACAAGCTGCTTAAAATCACTGGACACAGTGCCGACCTTGCCAATCCAGACGCGCAGGCAGTGATTGGCGACTACAAGATTCCTGCCGACAAAGACGGAAACATCTCAGGTGGTTTCAAGGTAAAGAATTTCCGTCCGTATCTCGGCATCGGATGGGGGCGCATGATTCCGGGCAAGATTGTGAATTTCTCAACCGAACTCGGCGTGCAGTTTGAGGGTACTCCGGAGCTGTATACCGACTATGGCGAAATCGATGAGTCAATCACAGAGGACGACAACACATTCAACAAAGTGGCCAACGCGCTGAAGGTGTATCCGACACTCACATTCCGCATCAACTTCAAGGCATTCTAAAAATGCCACCAATCAGTAACGACAAAGCCACTCAAATTGAGTGGCTTTGTCGTTACTGATTGAGTATTTCCTCATATATCGCCCGGCGCTGCGCCATAGAGACAGAGATGTCGAATTTTTCCGCCATCGCCTGACAATCCGGCTTCATCCGCCGGCGCAAGTCGGAATCGGCAAGCTTTTTGATACCATTTTTGAAATCCTCCACACTGAACGGGTTGCAAAGAAATCCCGTCACCCCATCTTTGAGATATTCGCGTATGCCCTGCACGTCGGAGCCAACCAACGGCACACCTTCGCAAAGCATTTCCAAGCCAGCCATTCCAAGCCCTTCTTTAAGCGACGGCATCACACCGATGTCGGCACAGGCGGCAATAACTTCAGGCATATCACTGTGGAAACCGATAAACACCGTCTGCACGCCGCCCTTCTCCGAGAGGTCGGCAAGTTCTTGCGCCACAGGGTCGGATGTTGTTTCATGTCCGCAAACCACAAAGACAAATTTGTCCTTGTCAGGAAGTTCAGCGAGAGCCTTGACTATAATCGTCTGATTCTTGTAATGCACCAGTCTGCCCACCGCCAGCACCGCTGTCTTGTCGACAGGCACGCCGCATTTACGGCGAAATTCATCCCTATCTGCCACAACGTTTCTGAAGCGTCGGCAATCAAGCCCCACACCACTTATCTGGAACACATTTCTGCAGTGCGTGGCTTTCATATAACCGTAATCCTGACTGTTGACAGTTATTATGGCATCGCAGAATCTCGATGCGAAACGTTCAACAGTGTTGCATGCAAGAAACAGTTTCCAGGAAGAAATTGGAGAATATGGCAATCCGTGGGTCGTATATATCACCTTCGTGCCCTTTCTTCTATATTTCCGCGCCGCCAACCGAGCGAAAAGCCCGACTGCGGTGGTGTGGCAATGCACAAGGTCAAAATGCCTCGACGCAAGCAACTGTTTCAGCTGCTTGTAAAACTTCAGATTGTTTCTCGACAGCATTGAATTGCTGTCCACGCGTGCATCGACAAACGTCACTCCCTTCTCCTGCATTATGCGGAGAGTATGCTCCTCCCGGGCGCTATTGTCGGCCATCGCAAACACACGATAGCCCATCTGATTGAGCATATCAATGTCGCTCCACAGGAAATGGAACATTCCTATGGTATTGGTCACAATCAAAGCGTTTCTCTCAGCCATCGCAGAAGCCTTTACTTTGTGCGTCTCACAGAGCGTACAGCACCGCTGGAGCTGCTCGACGACGGTTTTTTCTTCTTTGTGGTCTTCTTTTTCTCCGGTTTCTTCTCGGTCTTCTTTTTCGTTGTCGTAGACTTTTTCTGACGCACCGAGCGTTTGTTTTTCGGAGTTGTCACAGTTGATGTCTCCTCCTCGACCTCATCGGTGTCGCCACCACGCTCAGACACCACCACGTCGTCCGACAACCCCTCTGCCTTTAGGCGCGCCGCCTCTTCAGCCTCCTGCCGCTCAGCAAGCTCTTCACGCGTCGGCACCCACAGATTGCGGTCAAATGCACGCAGACGGTTCTCGATACTGTCCTGAGCATGCTTCAAGTCGTCGGGGTCAGGAAACATCTGCATCAGCGACAGATTTCGCAAGTTGCGCGTTTTGTAGATGTCGCCCTTATACATTCCAAGCTGGAAATAATCGTCGTAGTTGTATTTGGCAAGGTTGTTGTCGTCGTCGACAAAGATGCTCTGCTGTGCCAGATATGGGCGCAGTTGGTCAAGTTTCACCCAGAACATAGGATATTTTATAGGCTCGCCGCCATAATCGTCCACACGGTGGAGCACAGGGCAAAGCGCCTGAATCTGCTTTGTGACACGATTTTCGAGGCTGTTGAACTCATAACGCTCAATTGCATAGAAACTGAGCACCTCGTTTGTAGGCACGTCGCTATCCTCGATGACATATTTCGGATTTTTCTCCGTGCTTCCACGACCGGTTGTATATATGATATGGAATCTGTCGAGCATCTCACCCACCTTTATTTTATATTGGTCGGTAAACACCTCGCGTCCGTCAAGATACTCGTAGGCCGGCACCTGACCGTTGCACACCACCCTCAAGATGATGCGGAACAGGCTCTCCTGCCCGTCGACCGGCTCGTCGGGATAATAGAGCGCAAGGTTTTGAGGCTGCGTCAAGTCGAGTTGACGGTAGATTATGCGTTCCCACATCTTGCTGGCATCGCTCACCTCAGGCTTCTCATAGAAGTCGCGCATACGCTGCGTCACGCCAGCCGCTGTTTCGTCTTTCTTGGTTCTGTCGGTTTTGCGCGTCACCTGTGCCCCAGCCTGCAACGACAGGCCGGCGAGCAAAGCCACTGCAAATATGTATCTCAGTTTTTTCATATCTCAACTTGTTTCGTTGTCAATTTTTAGTTTACAATCACCTCCATCGGCGACAGGTCGCGGACAATGCCGTCAGGACCCTTCGCACGTATACGCGTGATGTAGAATCGCTTGCCGCGCGAGAGTCGGCGGAAACTTGTCTTCTGACGCTCCGAGAAGCGCGACCCTGCCGATTTCTCCGGCATCGCGTTGCCCATCGAGTCAAACACGATAGTCTCGAAATCCACCACAGAATAGTGCACGTTCAGCAAATCGTCGTCGATAGCAGCATCAAGCCCGTCGGCAGCCAACAAAAGCGATTTTGCAAATGGCTTCGAGCCTTTATAGTGGTTTTCGTTTCCTTTCGAGTCCTTATATGCGATATATGCCGTCGGATCGGGCAGCTTGCGCACACGGAATGTAGACGTAGACACCGTCTGCGAACGGCCTTCGAGAGTGGCTGTCACCGTAATTACGCATTCCGCACCCACACGCGTAGGATGTGCGTTCCAATGGTCGCCGCTGCGCGTCAGCGAACCGTTGGTCATCGTGGCAGACACTGCATTTTGCGCCACGCCAGGCACTGATATGCTTATCGGGTTGTTGATTCCGGCATAAAGCACGTTCATCATCGTCGCCGAGACAGTGGCTGTAGGTTCGATTACGGTGTAGTCCGACTGGAACGGATAGCGTGAAGTGGTACCGTCACCGCGGGTCACGTCAAGGTATCCGCTGTAGGTGAACGTACCCGTCTGTCCAGCCATGAACTCGTAAGTCCGGGTGTTGGCAGGCAGCTGGCGGCCATTGACGAATATTGCCGGACGCTGCGTAGTGTCGACCGCCGCAAGCACAATGTTGGCACTGTATTTTCCGCCCCTCATCACGAGTTTCGAGTTAGGAATCACGAATGCGTCAAGTTTGTTTACGCGCACGTCGCCCGCGTCCACACTCGCCACAAGCGTCTGCAAAGCCTCGCCCTCAGCAAAGAGCAGGTCGTTCTGCAGCTTCGACAGCAGCGTGACAGACGCCACTACAGGCATATTCTCAAACATTCCCGACACCCACGGCACTTTTATCATCGAGCCTTTCTGAAGCACCGGCTCCGTTGCCAGCGCCTTCTGAATGGCAGCCTGCTTCTTGGGGTCGACAATGTAGGCGGCGATATACTTGCGGTATGCCGCCAGCCTACGCTCCAGCTTTGCGCCGTTTCCGTAGGTCACCATCACCTTCGACGAAGCCTCGAGGTTGTCCTGGTTCAGGATGTTGTCCACCTTACCATCCACGCCGTCGGCATCGCGCACGATGGCAAGTTTCAGAGAATCGATGTATTTGTAGAGCGACAGCGTCTGCCGGCGCACGTCGGCAGCCTTGTCAAGCCACGGCTTGCCCTTCTGCGGATTCTGCCGTGTGAATTCCTCCAATTGCATATAGAGGGCGGCATTACGGTCGCTGACGTTGCTGTTTGTGCGTTTCAGACCGTCTTCGACAAGCGAGAACCCGTTGAGCACGTCGCTCGACACGTTGAGCGCGAGCATCGCCGTCAGAACGATGTACATCAAGTTGATCATCTTCTGACGCGGGGACATTCTTGCCACATTTCCGTTTGCTCCCATATTGCTTTAAATCCTTTCGCTTTAGTTCTGTTGTTCAGTTTCTTCGCCGCCGGCCTTCTGTTCCGGAGCCTCCGCCGGTTTTTCAGGCTCGGCAGGCATCGCAGAGCCCATCGGGCGGTACATGTTGATGGTCATCGCCGTGATCATCTTCTCGTAGACAGAGTTGAGCTGCTGCATGTAGCGCGCCATCTTCTGCGTTTCCTCGCAATAATGGTCGCTCTCAGCCGCAGCCTTGTCATACATGTTGCTTATGTCCTTCAATCCGCGGTTCACACGGTCGATATTGTCAAGCTGCGAAGAAATGCTCTTCAACTGGATTTCATAGATGGTGTTGAGTCCGGCAATGTTGCGGTTGAGGCTTGTCATCTGCTCAACGTAGCCAGTCGAGCTTTCCGAGATGTTTTCCGAGTTGTCGGTAATCGCCTTGTAACTGTCGAGCAGTACAGTTGAAACGCGGTTGAGCGCCTCCGTTGTCTGACGCAGCTGCTCCATCTGCTCAGAGATGGCGGCAAGCTGGTCTGTGTATTGCTGAGTGACGCTCGTCATGCCCTGCAAGTCGGGAGCGTCGCCGCCAACAACGACAGTTCCAGCCATGCCCGTTGCATTTGCAGTCTCGCCGCCAGCCACCGCACCTCCGCCGATAACGACAGAGCCGTTGACACCATTTCCGCCCTTGAAATCAGGACGGTCCTCAGGATTCTTGGTGTTGAACACCTCAAACACCTCTTCCCAATGGTATTCGCGTGGCGGACGGTCGAACGCCGTAAGCACGAACATAAGCACCTCCGTACCCATACCGATTGACAACAGCGCGTTTCCACCCGGCAGGTGAAGGATTTTGAAAAGGGCACCCCAAATTACGACAGCGGCACCTATACTGTATGCGAAATTGAAAAAGCGCTGACCTTTTTCTCCAGAAAGAAAGGCCTCGACACCGTTTTTATATCTTTTAATCTTGCCCATGATGCAGCAATATTGTTTTGATTCTTACTTTATTTCTTAACTTTCACTTTTCCCTTTGTGAAGCCAATCTGAGTGCGCACACAACGGAAGCCTATGAATGAATGCTGCTCGTTCTGGTACTCCCAGGCACGCAAGTCAGCACGCACATTGTGGGCAATGTCCTTCCACGATCCGCCACGTATCACCTTGCGTTTCATCCGGTAAGGATCCTCGCCCGCGGCATTGTAGCGGTATTCAGGGTTGATGTCGCTTGTCAGCTTGTCAAGACTTTCGGTAAACGCCGTCGAAGTCCATTCGCTCACGTTGCCCGCCATGTCGTAGAGACCGTTGTCGTTAGGCTCATACGTGCCGCACTTCGATGTTATCAGGTTTCCGTCGCGCACGTAGTTGCCCTCTCCCGGCTTCAGGTTGGCATAGAAGCAACCGTCGTCGGTCATAGGCATCTCGCCTGCCCACGGATACTTGTTCTCGTTGATACCGGCACGCGCAGCGATTTCCCATTCAGCCTCCGTCGGTAGACGGAACGGCTCGATGTAGACGCCCTGCTTGCCCAGCGAGCGTCGCAGATAGTCGGTGCGCCAGTTTGCAAACGCGTTGGCCTGCTCCCACGACACGCCCACTACAGGATAGTCGCTGTAGCCCGGATGCGAGAAATACAGACGCGTGTACGGCTCGTTGTATGCGTTCTCGAAGTCGTTTATCCACACCGTCGTGTCGGGATAAACGTTGACGATATACGTGTTCAGGAAGTCGTAGTCGCTCGACAGACGGCGCGTTATTGTCTCGCGCACGATGTCGCCATTATCGTTGACATACGCCGTATCCTTGGATATGAACGGATTTTCTGTCGGCACAGGCACGTCGGTGTTGTAGTTGCGTCGTGTCGGGTCGATGCGGTTCTTGCGCTTCGCCGCCTCAGTGAGATTGTAAGTCTCGTAGCGGTAGTTCATCTGCGAAGCATCGAGTTCGGTCACACCCGTTATAGGATTCAACTTATAGACGCTCTGAATGGCGCGCTGCTCGTCTTCCGTAGGGTTTCTCCACGGAATAGGCTTTTTCCAGTTAAGATAAGGCTTGACAGGGTTTCCTTCCTTGTCTTCCTCGATTTTAAACTCCTCGTCGCCACCGTATGCAGGGTCGGCAAGACGCTCGCGGATAATTGAGTCGCGCACCCAGTAGACAAACTGCCGGTATTTGGCATTTGACACCTCCGTCTCGTCCATCCAGAAGGACTCCACCGAAGCGCCGTTAGCCTGCGCCTTGATGTTCCACGTGCTGTCATCGGCATTCGGGCCGAGCTGCATCGACCCGCGTTCGATAAGCACCATGCCGTAAGGCGTCGGTTCGCCCAGAGCCGAACCTCTGACTCCCGTCACCTCGCCTCCGTCGCCGCCCATCGACGCTTTCGGAGAGAATGCGCAAGAAGTTGCCAACGCCGCCAATGCGATATAAGTTGCTGTTTTCTTCATATTCTTACATTATGCGAATGCTCTTATGCTTGTTTTTATTTTTCCCCGCAAGATTCAGCTTCATGTTGTATCCCACAAGGATTTCGTGGCTTCCGCTGCTTGCCTTCGAGATTGCCGAAAGCGGATAGTCGTAGCTGTAGCCAACGAAAAAGTTCTTATACTCTGCGCCCAGTTGCAGCGAGACGGCGTCGTTGTAGCGATAAGCCACGCCTCCCGAAAGGAACCTGTTGTAGCGCACGCGCGCCGTCACTTCCGCCTGCACCATACTCTTGATGTCGGAACGGAGCAACAAGGACGGTTGTATTTCAAATAACGTATTTTTTATCGGAATATTGCTGCCAGCCATGAAATAAAGCATTCTTCCCGCCTGCGACTCATAGCCTGAATCGTCGCTGCCCTCCTGGGTGTTGAGTTTCACGGTCGGTTGTGTGATGTGGGTCATCGACAGTCCAGCCCACAGGATTTTATGGGTGTACCAAACTCCGAAATTCAAGTCGAATGCCGTGCCGTGAAGGTCGTTGGTGGGGATTGCATTGTCGTTTTTCTCGTGGTAGTCGTCACCGTCGGGAATATACACCTCAGAGCCTTTGAATCCCTGGTCGAAAAGGCCGAGCTGCACGCCGATGCTCAGCGTGCCTTTGAAAAGTTTCATCTTGTAGCTTGCCTGCGCGCCGGCGTTCAGGTTGCTGAACAAGCCGAGGCTTTCCTGCTGCACCATCACGCCCACGCCGATGCGCTTGCCGAAAAGCTTCACGGGCATATCGGCGCCTGCAAGAAATGCCTTTGGAGCTTTGGGGATGCCTATCCATTGCAGACGCGTTCCGCCGCCGATGTGCAGATAGTCGGTCGTGCCTGTGGCGGCAGGGTTGTAGTATGCCGGCATTGCCCAATACTGCGACAACTGCGTGTCGAACTGCGCCGACACCGACAAGACGGTCAGCAGCGCGGCGAGCGTTGCCAGCAGTCGGCGATATGTATTGTCAAGTTTCTTCAATTTTCTGTCATTCAAAATAGAACGTAAACACCACCATGTTTGATGTCACTTTGTCGAGCGACTTGGTGAATTTCTGCTTGTCGATGTCGTCGACAAGGTCGGGGCGGTCTTTTTTCAGTATATTTTTAAGCCCGAAACAGAACTTAACCTCCGGCACGAACTTGAAAAACGGCACATACACGTCGAGTCCGAAACCGAGGGTAAGATAAACGTCGGTGTTGCTCAGCTGCAGCTGCTCGCCGTCCTTGCGCTTCGACACGTCGAAAGCCGCCATTGCGCCAGCCGTGACGTAAGGGCGCAGATTGTGATAGCGTTTGGCCGACATTTTCACATCGACCGGCACCACGACGCTGCTGTTTTTCAGATTCTGCTTCTCAAGCTCACCGGTGCTTGACTCGCGGAATGTCACGGTCTTGCTTCCGAAATACATTCCCGGCGACAGTCTGAGATTGAAATGTTCGGCAAGCCGCAAGTCGCCCATGATGTTGACGCAAAAGCCCGGAGCAAGCTCAGCCACTTCCGGATACCACGTCTCTCCGCTCTCGGTGACAAAACCGTTGCGCGTCATGCCAAGACTTTGATTGTGGAAACCCACAGAGAATCCGTAATGCAGACGTTTCATATCTGCATACGGACGGTTGAGTATCTTGTCGTTGTCCTGCGCCCGCAGAACGGGCACGGAGACAAACAAGACAGCAGTCATTATTAACAATCTCAGCATTTTCATATACCGAATAAACGCAAAATAGCCGCCGTTATTGCAAACGCCGCGAAAAATCGCTAATTTTGAAGCCTATCTATTGACTAAGGCTACGATTATGAAAGATAACGACTGGAAACAACGTCTGAACATTGTCTATTCGACAAATCCCGATATGCAGTACGAAACCGACGACGTGGAGGAAGAAGAGACTCTGCCGTCTTCGAAACAGAAGTTGCGCATAATGCTCGACAAGCGCAACCGCAAGGGTAAGGAGGTGACGCTGGTCACCGGCTTTGTGGGGTCGGACGACGACCTCAAGGATTTGGCGCGCTCGCTAAAGACAAAATGCGGCGTGGGAGGCTCTGCCCGCGGGGGCGAGATCCTGATACAGGGCGACTTCAGGCAGCGGGTCAAAGACCTGCTCTCTGCCGAAGGCTACAACGCCAAAATCATCTAACCGCAAACTCCTGAATTATGAACGACTCTGTAAGCATTAGTTTCTCAGCCTTTGTTGCTGACATTAGAGACATTATATACAAAGGAAAAAACACGGCTATATCATCCGTCAACTCCGTGATGATTGCCACATATTGGAATATCGGCAAAAGAATTGTCGAGGAGGAGCAACAGGGCAAAAGTCGCGCAGACTACGGCAAACGCCTCATTGAGGCCCTTGCCTATGAATTGTCAAATGAGTTTGGATCAGGATTCAGCAAACGATACCTTGCATACTTTAGAAAATTCTACCTTTCATTCCCCGACTTGAAGATTTTGCAAACGCGTTTGCAAAATCTAAGATGGTCACACATCATCACCGCACTAAGAGTGGATGATGTGACGGCAAGACGATGGTATTTGGAAAATGCCGCATCGCAGATGTGGAGTGTCCGCACATTAAACCGCAACATATCTACCCAATACTATGAACGGCATTTCCAAACACCCGAAGCAACGACGTCAAACATTACCGACTCACCACAAGCCTGTGAAATACTCAAAAGCCCATTTATCGCTGAATTCCTCGGATTCAAGCAAGATGAATCCATCAATGAAAAAAGTCTGGAATCAAGTATTATTACCCATTTAAAAGAATTTCTTATGGAATTGGGAAAAGGTTTTGCATTTATGGGTCGACAACAACACATCCGCACTGATGCTGAAGATTATTTCATTGACCTCGTTTTTTACAACGTCATATTGAAATGCTATGTGCTAATTGATTTGAAAATTGGCAAAATCACTCATCAAGATGTGAGGCAGATGGATATGTATGTAAAAATGTACGATGAGCTAAAGCGGACTTCTGGCGACAACCCGACCATCGGTGTTGTACTTTGCTCCGAGACCGATTCTGACATTGCCAAATATTCTATTTTGAATGGAAATCAACAATTATTTGCCACTAAATACAAGCTCTATATGCCCACAGAGGAACAACTGCGCAAAGAAATCATACATCAAAAAGAATTGTTCAAACTCCAACATCAATCAGACGCCAAAATAATCTAACCGCAAACTCCTGAATTATGATTCTAATCAACAAAGCATCGGCTGGCTCCGGCAAGACATACACTCTCGTAAAGGAGTATCTGATAATGCTGCTCGGCAAGAAGACCGAGGGCGGAAACTACATCCTCGACAAGCATCCCAACGACAACCACCGCTACATCCTCGCCATCACGTTTACAAACAAAGCGACGGAGGAGATGAAGAGCCGCATTGTCGAAACGCTCGATGTGCTTGCGTCAAATCCCGACGAAAGCCCTTACATCACCGATTTGACCACGATGTTAGGAGCATCGAAGGATGACATCAGCAAGAGTGCGGGAATTGCCGAACGCCAGATGCTTGAAGATTACACCAATTTCAATGTGTGCACAATCGACACTTTTTTCCAGAAGATTCTGCGCACGTTTGCCTACGAGGTCAATCTGTCGAGCAACTACGGAGTGGAACTCAACGACGAATATGTTGTGGAGCTTGGCGTGAACAACCTGAAAACGAGATTGCACGACGAATCAGGCAAAAAAAACAAGAGCCTCAGCCATTGGCTGTGGATGTTTGTGCAGGATTCCATAAAGAACGGCAGTTCGTGGGACGTGTTCTATAAACCCAAGAGCAAGAAAACGGTCGACAATTCGCTGTATAATTTTGCAAAGGTGCTGACAAATGAGGTGGTGAAAAAAAACAGCAAGCAGCTGTTTGACTTTCTCGCCGACCCGAAAAACATCCAGGCGTTCAACGTGGCGCTGAACAGCGGCATCTCCAATCTGATTCCAAAAGTAAAGGAATGCGTGGATGAGATTTTCAAAATGCTGGAAGGTCCAGGCATAAAAGCCAACAACTACTTCACCAAATTCCTTGATGCCCTGAACAACTCCGACAATCCGTTCCTGATAAAAGATTTAGACAAAAAAGTCGAAAAAAAAATCGCCGATCAATCTTTCGTCAACAAAAAGAGCGCAAAAGTAAACGACATCGCCATTTGCGACTGCTTGACCAAAATACTGGATAACAACACGGTGTATGCCTCGTACAAAAAGATTCTTGACCTCACCTACCAGCTCGGTCTGCTTGGCGACATCAACGCCAGCATGCAGGATTTCACCAACGAGAACAACACAATATTGCTCTCCGGCACAAACGACATCGTGAAGCGTATCATCGATGGGTGTGAAACGCCTTTCATCTATGAGCGCATCGGCATGTATCTGCACAATTTCCTGCTCGACGAGTTTCAGGACACGTCGAGGATGCAGTGGGAAAATTTGCTGCCGCTTGTCAGAAACGGTCTGGCAAACGGCCACGACAGTCTGATTATCGGAGATGTGAAGCAAAGCATATACCGCTTCCGCAACTCCGACCCGCAACTGCTCCACTCGCAGCTGAAGGTCGACTTCAGCAACGACAGCATTAAATACAACGAGGGACGCAGCATCAATTGGCGCAGCGCGCGCAACATAGTCCATTGGAACAACGCGTTTTTCCAATTCCTGTCGACGGCTCTCAACATGGATGAGTTCTACGCCGACGTGGAGCAGAAGGTGTCGCCTAAAAACGAGAAGCTGCCCGGACATGTCGTTGTGGCAAGGAGGGAGATTCCCGACAAGAAAAAGGACACCGACGGCAGCAATGACAGCAAAACTGAAAGCAACGACAACAGCAACGACAATGATTCGAATTTCAAAGAGTGGGCTATAGAAAAGATGATTGTCGACCTGCAATCGCTGCTCGCCCGCGGCTTCAAGCAGAAAGACATCGCCGTGCTGTCAAACACCAACCGTGAGGGTCAGCTTGCCATCAGCCGCATCATGAAATGGAACATCGAGAATCCCGACAAACAGATGAAAGTGGTGTCGGAAGAGTCGCTGCTTGTCATCTCGTCGCCGGCGGTGAGAATTGTGGTCAACATCCTGAAGATGCTCGACCGGTGCGAGGCGCACAACGAGGACGGACGCGAGATGCCTATGGTGTTGAGACGATTCGAGGCAAACCGCAGCGAGGGTATGGACACTTCGGAGGCTTTTGAAGACGCTATCGTCAGCAAAGACGAGGATATAGCCGACTATATCGACCGCTTATACGAAACGTCGAAATCGGCGTGTCTCGACAGTGTGGTCGAACAAATCATCAAAAGCCAGCTGTCGAAACAGATGACTGAGGAAAACACTCCGTATCTGCTTGCCTTCCTCGACAGCGTGGTCGACTTTATGAGCCGCTACGGGTCAAACATCCATCATTTTCTGAAATGGTGGGACAAGGTTGGTCCGGGCTTGTCGATTTCCTCGCCCGACAACATCGATGCCATCCGCGTAATCACAATCCACAAATCCAAAGGTCTGCAATTCCCTTGTGTGCTGATTCCAATGTTCGACTGGAATTTCGACCAATCGTCAATTGAATGGATTGAGACCGCCGGATTCAAGGACAAACTGCCGAAAGGCGTGGCGATTCCGCCTATCGTGCCCGTGAAACGCGACAATAAAAGTACCTTATTCGACAACGAATTCAAAGAAATTGCGCGCAGCAACATAATGGACTCCCTCAACAAAACGTATGTGGCTTGCACGCGCGCGCAATACGAACTTATTATATATACCGAAAACAATAAAGAATTGGGCTTGCAGCTATCGCAATTTCTGGAAACGTGCCGCAACAACGCTGACATTGCGCCGACGCCGACCGAGAATTGCGACCCGGATGTGGTTTACGAGCTCGGCAAACCAATGCTGCGCAGCGACATCCCAGCCCTCAACAGCGACGACAACGCGCTTCCCGACAATGTGGAGAGCCGGATAATGCCTCCATACTCTGTGGTTTCAGACGTGGACAGGTGGAAACTGACGTCGCCCGACATCATCATCGACGTGCGCGGCACGACACGATGGGTTGGCGAGATGCTCCACAAAGTGATGGAGAGGGTGCGCACACCAAAAAATCTCAAAAAGGCATTCGGCCGCGCACTGCACCGTGGCATGATAACTGAAGAGGAGCACGATGAGTATCTGGCTCTGCTCAGCAAGCGGCTCGCCGACCCGCGGGTGGCTGACTGGTTTGCCAACGACAACCGCCTGATGCTCGAACGGTCGGTAACCATTGGCGGAAATGGGCAGAAACGCCCCGACCGAGTAGTGATGAAACCGAACGGCGAAATCATTATTGTCGATTACAAGTTTGGCGACCGTAGTGATGACAACGATACCAAATACAAGCGCCAGGTGGCTGGCTACAAAAGGGCGGTCTGCGACGCGCTGGGATGCCGACCCGACTGTGTGTCAGGCTATGTATGGTATATCCACTCGGGCGACATCTTAGCCGTATAACTTACCAAAAGCTTACATTTTCGAGCCGTTGCAATCGTAAAAAACGATTGCAACGGCTCCTGTTATATAAGAATTTGCGATAACCATTATCGTTAGAATCCTCGACCAACGCTTTACGAAGGATTGCACAGGCAGTAATTTTGCAATCGAAAAAAAATGATACAGCGACTATAAGAACAACGACTATGCAAGTAACAACAACATTTCTTTGGATTGCCATCGTGGGCGCAATCATTCTGGCTTTCGCCTTCCACGCCATCTACAAATTCAACCGCGCCACGGGCAACAACCATGTGTTTGGCATGGACCATGATGAAATTTACTACCATGACAACGACATCGAAGATGACGAAGACTGATTCAGACGCATTGCACGAACATCTGAAAAGCGTATGTCTTTTCTTTGCCGACTATGCGGCAAACCTGCTGGCCTGCGGCGCCACAAGTATGCGCACACAGCGCAACGTGGCGCGAATGGCGGCGAAATGGAATGTGTCGGCACAGATGATAATCCTGCCAAACACAGTCGACATGTGCGTCTGGGACGCCGATAGAGAGCATTCCTACAAGCAGACGGTCAGCGTGCCACACAAGCCCATAAGCTTTGCCATCAACACCAAACTGAGCAACTTGAGCTGGCTTGTGGTGGAAAACTCTCTGCCATCTTTCGACGACGCCCGCAAGGCATACCAAAAGATTCTCGACACAACACGCCCCGTCAACAAATGGCTGGTGATGATTCTGGTGATGTTTGCCAACGCTTCATTCTGCCGACTTTTCGGTGGCGACTTCCAGTCAATGGGCATAGTGGCTCTCGCAACGCTGGTGGGATATTATCTGAAAATCATTATGCTTGACGCGCATGCCGACATGAGAATCGTGTTTATCTGCTGCTCGTTTGTGTCTGCCGTGATAGGCACGGCTGGCTACGTGTTCGGCATAGGCTCAACGCCCGAGCTGGCTCTCGGAGCAAGCGTGCTCTACCTGATTCCGGGAATCCCATACATCAACTCGGTGAGCGACATGATCGACAACCACCATCTTTGCGCGTTTGCGCGATTTGTGAACGCCGTAATCCTGACCGTGTGTATCGCAATCGGCCTGACTGGCGGATTCTTAATAATGAATATTAGATTGTTTTAGACTACTTTTGTTTCCAATGGAGATTTTTTTAGCAATTCTTCAAGACGCTTTTTTTGCAGCGGTGGCGGCGATTGGCTTCGCAAGCATCAGCAATCCACCACGGTCGGCTTTTAAATATTGTGCGCTGATAGCCGCCGTGGGCCACGCCACGCGCTTTTGTCTCATGAATCTTGCCGGATGGCAGATTATTCCGGCAAGCATCATTGCGGCTCTGCTTATCGGCACTCTTGCCGTCTATCTGTCGCACTACGCCAAGTGTCCGCCCGAGACGTTTTCGTTTCCGTCGCTGCTGCCGATGATTCCGGGTATGTATGCCTACCGCACGTTTCAGGCTATGTTTCTGTGCATGACAAACACGCTCGACGAGCAGGCGTTCAACCATTATGCATATCTGCTTGAGTTCAACGGTCTGGTGACGGTGTGTGTGGTCGGAGGAATGGTGATCGGGCAGATTCTGCCGATGCTGGCGATGAAGAGATTTTCATTCAGCGCGACAAAATAATTTCGATTCAATCAATCTCGTTTATATAATATCGGCTGCATCTCGGCATAACATTTTCAAACAAGTTTGAATGTTCTGCACTCGATTTGCACTATCTTTGCCCTATGGAATTAAGACAACTGAAATATTTCGTCAAAACTGCCGAACTGCTCAACTTTTCTGAGGCAGCGCGCAACCTTTACATCACGCAAAGTACGCTTTCTCAACAGATAAAGCAACTTGAGGCGGAACTCGGAACGCAACTGTTCGAGCGAAACACCCACGGGGTAGTGCTGACCGAAAGCGGTGAGGAACTGCTGCCGTATGCGCGAAAGACGCTCCACACCGCCGACAGCTGCGTGGAGCATATCCGCGATATAAAGAATGTGGTCACCGGTTCGCTAAACATCGGCGTGACATACACGTTCTCGCCTATCCTCACCGAAACGCTGCTGTCGTTTATGAAGCTGTACCCGAACGTGAAACTCAACATCTTCTACAAGACGATGGAGGAACTGATGGCGATGCTCGACAAGCGCGACCTCGACTTTGTGCTGGCTTTCAAGCCTACGGGGACGGCGCAATATGCGCGCATATCGTCACACATCCTTTTCGACAACCATTTGGTGGCAATCGTGTCGGAGAGCCATCTGCTGGCAAAGAGGCAGAAGGTGACGCTCGATGAACTGCAGGGCTACGATTTCGCTCTGCCGAGCAAGGGCTTGCAGGCGCGAAATGCCTTCGACTCAATGGTGGAAGGCAAGGCATACCGCTTCAACACTCGCATTGAGCTGAACGAGGTCAACATCCTGCTGAAGCTGGTGAGGGAGAGCAATTTGGTGACAATCGTGTCGGAAGCCACAATCTACGGCGTGGAGGGAATCCATGCGGTGAGACTCGACGTGCCGGGCAACACCTACGAGATGGAGGGTTGCATACACGTGCTGAAGGATTCATACCAGAAAAGCAGTGCCAAGAAGTTTGTGCAACTGCTCAGCGAGTCTGATTCCATCAAGGAACGCGCGTTCAACTGGCTGTCGTCGGGATTTATGGAATAGACAATTATTCATCCATCTATTTTTAAGAATCAGCCCCCGGAGCATTCGTGCTTCGGGGGCTGAATATTATCGTATATGTGTCTATGCTACTTCTTCACCACGCGACTCACCGTTGTGCCTGCCGCTGTAGCCACTTTGAGCATATAGATGCCCGGTGCGCATTGGCTCAGGTCGATTCCCGACTCGCCTTCCGAACGAGCGGCAAGACGTCCGTCGGCTGCATACGCCTCTACCGAGATTACTTCGTCGGCTGCGTTTACGTTGACAAATCCCTCGGTCGGGTTCGGATAGACGCTTACGGCTGCCGATGTCTCGACATTGCCGACGCCTGCCTCGCCTGCCACAAACTCAAACGGCTGTGCGTCGGCTATCGCGAAGTCGGTGGAGCCGTTGTTGAAGCTTACCACGTTGAACGAGTATTTACGCCCCTGCTTAACCGAGGCTTTCATCATTGTCATTGTCACGATAAGGTCGACTTTGTCTTTGTCGCCAAGCGACACCGCCGGTTTTGTTGTCGTAAGCACCGTGCCGGTTTCCACGTCGCACAACTCGCAAAGAAGATTGCCTTTCACGTTCACTTTGGTCTTGTTGCTGATGGAAACCGAGAACTTCACTTTGTCACCCGGGTTGATAGGATTTTTGTCGGCTGTTATTGGTGCGGCGAGCGCAAGGTCGACCGACTCGCCGAAGGTGATGTTGTTGCCTTTCACGTTCATTATCGTCGCATCGTCGTAGTACATGCGAATCCAATCGTTTAATCTGTCCGCCTCGCGCGACACTGCCCATATCGTGTATTTGCCGTCAGGAAGGTTGTTCAACTGTTCGTCAAACGAATACATCAGGTTGGAGCTGATCATGTTGCCTGCCGGAATCTCGGCATTCTTGATTGTCGAGAATGCCACGCAATTGAAGTCCTCGTCGTAGATGGCCACCGAAATGCCGCCATTAAAGTCGTGGACTGTAGACATGTTTGCTATACACTTGACATTGACGTCAAGCTGCTCGCCTTTCTTCAACGAGCTTTGCACTGGCTTTACTTGTCCGTCATAGCCAAACATGTTGTAGATCATCAGCGGCATGTGTCCGCTGTCGCCTGTCATTGTCTCGTCTTTGACCACTGAGACGACGCTCTGCATTGTGTTGAAGCCGCCCGAACCGCCACCGGTGCCGAGTGCTGATGGATTCATGGCGTCAACATCGAAATATCCGTCAGAAACGCCGCCCCATCCCCAGTTGATGTGGAAAAAGTTGTTTGTGTCATATCCGTCGGCTACGAAGCAGTGGCCGCCGGCCGATCCCTGACCGGAGAAAAGCAACGGATGCGAGGCGTCGAGTTCTTTTTTGACTACTTCCACAAATGCCGCCTTGTCGTACTGCGCACGATAGTGAATCTGGCAGTTGTAGCCGAAGCGGCTGAGGGCATACGGGATGTCGGCATCCTGCGCGCCGCTGGCACTGGAGGCGTAGTCCATATTCACCGCCGCACCCAGGTCGAAACACAGTTTTGCCACTGCGTTGGCCTGTTCGTCGGTGTAGGCGAGTGTCGACACATAGGAGTCGAGCATCTTGTCCCAGTCATATTCCGACTTTGAGAAGTCAACCTGCACGCGTGTGCCGTTGGTGCAACGGTAGGATGTGCTGAATGCCTGTGGCTTCAACGGCCATTTCCAGTAGTCGCACACCTGTGCCATCGCTGTTGCCACGCATCCCACAACCGAACGTTTCTTGGTGGTGATGTCGACAGGACAAAGATTGTTGTAAGGTTCAGACTGGTCCCAATGCGCCTTGACCAATGGCTCTACCACGGGCGCTGCGCCGTCGGTCAATGTCTGATGGTTGGCTGCCGCTTCGCCGCTCTGCACCCGTGCCACATAGTCGGCATAACCGTCGAGAAACGCCTGCAGTTGCACCGGCATGTTGGATGTGTCAATGCTGCCGGTTTTTGAGTAGCCCACAAGTTCGGTCAACTGGTCGTCGCCGGCTACAATTACAAAACCTTTGCCGTCGGCTGAATTGAAAATGTAGTACGGAGCGTCGCTGCCGCCGTATGATTTGTCAACTGCGCGGACAAGCTTCTGCGGACCGTTGACAGTCACATATTTCGAAGCCACACCAAGGGCTTGCGACTGACTGATTTGCGCCGCCTGGATGCTGCCAAAAGCGAGACCGAGCAGCACCAAAGTCGAGATTTTCTTCATTATGTTGCGATTATTTATATTTTAGGCTACAAAAGTAGTGCTTTTTTCTTACTTCCGCCACGTTTCTTCCTGTCTTTAAGTTTTCTTCAACAATCGCAACACGTTCCATAAACGACGACAGGCGTCTCCCTTAATGGGAAACGCCTGTCGTCGTTTTGCTTTTCCTGTGAGGATTAAGCCTCGTGGATAGCGTCGCTTGGGCAGTTTTCTGCGCAAGTACCGCAGCTGATGCAAGTGTCTGGATCGATTTTATAGATATCGCCCTCTGAGATTGCCTCTACTGGGCATGCTGCTGCACATGTACCGCAAGCTACACAGTTGTCATTGATTACGTAAGCCATTTTTGTAAGTTTTATTTATTTGTTTATAATTGCTGTATGCAAAGATAATGCAATTCGTGTGGATTTGTTGCGATGTTTCATCCTTTTCTTCTTTTTAATATCATATCATACTATATTTCAGCAACTTATATTTCGTTATTTGGACTAATTGCAATTTATTCGTATTTTTGCACCATAATTTATAGTCAAAAGCAATGAATCCACTGTTTTCCATCATAACCATCACGTTCAACGCCGAGCAGGTGTTGCCGCCGACGCTCGAGAGTGTAAAGCGTCAATCGTTTACCAACTTTGAGCATCTTGTGGTCGACGGAGCGTCGACCGACGGCACGGTCAAGATTGCGGAGCGGAGCGGAATAAAGGGGATTAGCGTGGTGTCGGAGTCCGACCGGGGGCTTTACGACGCTATGAACAAGGGCATCCGCCGCGCCAAGGGTGAATATCTGATTTTCCTCAATGCCGGCGACGCTTTCCATGCGCCGTCGTCGCTGCAGGAGATTGCCGATGCCATAGAGCAAGGCGCACAGCCCGACATTGTTTACGGGCAGACGCAGATTGTCGACGCCGACCGCAATTTTGTGGCGATGCGCCATCTGACGGCGCCGGAGCATCTGACGTTCGACAGCTTCAAGCACGGCATGCTGGTGTGTCATCAGGCGTTTGTGGTGCGCCGCGCGCTGGCAGAGCCTTACGACCTGCGCTACCGCTTCTCCGCCGACTACGAATGGTGTCTGCGCTGCTTGAAAAAAGCGAAGCGCTGCGCCTATACAGGCACAACGCTTATCGATTATCTTGCTGATGGGCTGACCGACAAAAACCACAAGGCGTCGCTACGCGAGCGCTACGACATCATGTGCCAATACTACGGCACGCTGCCCACCATCGTGCGCCACATCGGGTTCTTTGCCCGCAATCTGAAGCGCAAACTGTTGAAATAGCGGCTATTTTCTCACTTTCAGCCATCCCGTTGTGTCGCTTTCCACAACGCGGCGGTAATAGTTTTCGTTATATCCCGGCGACAATGGCGCCACGGGATAGCCGTCGGCTGTACGCTCAAACTTGCCGTCCTTTTCTTTCTTGATTCGGCCGTCGAGGTATTTAACGAGCAGATACTCGCCGAGTTTGCGGTAGCTGTCGGTTGCCGACATGGCGCAGCTGTCGCTGTAGGCGGTGAGCATCTCCACTGCCTTGGCTGGGTTTTCCTTGTATGCTTCGAGGGCGCGTGCCTCAATCTGTGGTGCGGCTGCCTCGTAACTGTCTTCTATGCGTTTCTGCACGGCGCGCACGTCGGGATACATCTGCGAATAGCGCGAATAAACTTGGTTGGCTACCCAGTTGTTGACCCAGAACGCCGAGGTCCACGAAAAGTTGTAGAAGTCGCCGTTGCCCTGACGGAAGCATTCAGGCACTTGCGTAAGGCAGCAATACATCGGGTTGTAGACCGACAGCGACGAGTCGTCGACGCCAAACCACAGCACGCCGCCCACGGCGTCGGGCAGCCACGAGCGCATCTGTGCCACGAGGGTGAAACCGGTCTGCTGTGTGGCTATCGGACGTTCGTGCATATATTCCACCGAATCCTGTGTCCACGTGAGCGGCGCATAGCGCACGGGCGAGTCCCAGTCGCCGGTGCCCGGCTCCTTGCGCATGTCCATCGGAGTGCCGTCAAAATGGTCGCGCATCATTTCCTGAAGGTCTCTGACGCTGAGTTTCTTCGTCGGCTTCACGTAGAGTGGTAGCGCGTCGCCTTTCATCTCTGTCACCCACGGCAGATAGCGGTCCATACCGTCGGCAAAGCGGTTGAAGTAAGCCCACACGCGGCCGTCGCATCCGCGATACGCCAGATAGTCGCTGACGGCGTATGCTTGGCAGAAGCTGAAGTCCTCGTCTTTGCCCTTGAACCAGCCTTTGCGGCGTGCATACTTGACTACGTCTTTGGAGTATAGGCAGTTTTGCTTGTCGCCAAACGGGATGCGGTGTATGCGCGACTGGTTGGCGTGGCCGCTGATGCAGTCGTCGGGTATGCGGATGGCTGCCCACACGGCGCCTTTCTCATCCATGCCTTTCGACACCATCTCGAGCACCCACACTTCGTTGGGGTCGGCTATCGAGAACGACTCTCCGCCGCTGTAGTAGCCGTAGCGCTCCACGAGCGACGTCATCACGCGGATTGCCTCGCGGGCGGTGCGCGCGCGCTGCAGCGTGACGTAGATAAGCGAGCCGTAATCCATTATGGCGGTGGTGTCTGCAAGCTCGGGGCGGCAATCGAATGTGGTCTCGGTTATTGCCAGCTGATGCTCGTTCATATTGCCAACGGTGGCATACGTGTGCTCCACCTGCTCTATCTGTCCGAGATATTTATGAGTGTCCCACTCCTTGATGTCGAGCATCTCGCCTTTCTTATGGTCGGCGGCGGGCTGACGGTAGAGCTCGCCGTAGAGCACGTAGGCATCGGCGTTGTAGGTAATCATTGTCGAGCCGTCGGCTGTAGCGTTTTTTCCTGCTATCAGGCTGGTGCATGCAAATGCCGCCTGCACGCCCGCAAGCATCAAGGCGAGCGCTGAGATTAGTTTTTTATTCATTTATTGTTTGTTTGAAGTTACGGAAAGGATACGGTTGCCACTGCTGAACGAATGCACGTCGTAGCTGGTGCCGAACGCTTCGGCTTGATAGCGGCTTGCCTTGGCGCCGTCGGCAAGCGTATGGAGATCGAGACGGAGGTCACTGCTGAAGTCTACGCCTTCCTTGCCGGCACACTTGAAGATTGCCTCCTTGGCGGTCCATGCCACGGTGGCTTTCCAGGTCGACGTGCCGATGAAGCGTTGTTCTTCTGCCGAGAACACGCGGTCTTTCACGCGGTCTACGCGCTTGTCGACGATTTCCACATCAACGCCGACGCGCTCCGACGCCGACCATGCGGCAACCACCCACCCACGGCAGTGCGACAGGCTGAAGCCCATATCCATGCGCGCGCCTGCCTTTTCAACATAAGGCGCGCCCGACGGCTCATGGCAGAGCATGGCGTCGTCGCCAAACAGCTCGTGGACAAGCAGACGGGTCACCATTATTTCCGTGCGGCGGTTCACCGACTTCACGCCGTCGACAAATCGGTGCATACCGAAATCGTCGCCGGCGGCTTCGACACTCATCATATCAGGAATCTCCACTTCGGCAATCTCGATATCGCCTACGGAGGTGCGGTGTACTCTCATTTACTCTTCTTTTGTTTCCGGTTTGTCTTGCAGTATCTTCACTTTCACTTTCTCTATGCGGTGGCGCTCCACTGCCATCACACGGAAGCGGCAGCGTCCGTATTCTATAAGTTCGTTTTCCTGTGGAAAATCGTGCTTTATGTTGAGCAGCAGTCCGGCGATGGTCTCGGCGTCTTCGTCTACGTCGGCAAACTCATCGTCGTCAAGCCCCGTGATGCGGTAGAAGTCGTTGAGCTGAGTCTTGCCCTCAAACTCATAGATGTCCTGCGACAGGCGTTTGTAGTTTTTCTCGTCGTCGTCATATTCGTCGTTGATCTCGCCAACAATCTCCTCAAGCACATCCTCAAGGGTGACAACGCCTTGCGTGCCACCATACTCGTCTACCACTATCGCCATGTGCATCTTCTTTTTCTGGAAATCCTCGAGAATGTCGTCAATCATGCGGCTCTCGGGCACGAAGAAGGCGTCGCGCAGCAGCGACTGCCATTTGAACGCGGCGTCTTTCTTGCCCACAAACGGCAGGAGGTCCTTGGCATAGACTATGCCTTTGATGTTGTCCTGATTGTCGACATAGACGGGCAGACGCGAATAGCCCGACTCGCGCACGGTGGCGAGAAGCTGGTCGAAGGTCATATCCCAGTCCACGCAGGTCATGTCGACGCGGGGCGTCATGACGTCGCTGACGGTCTTGCCGCCGAACTTCAGGATTTCCTCAAGCATGTTTTTGTCTTTCTGTTCCTCCACGTCGGTGATCTCAAGCGCGTGCGACAGGTCGTCGAGCGACAGACGCTCTTCTTTCTTGGTCACGACTCGGTTGACAATAACCGTGCTGCGTGTCATCAGCGATGTCAGCGGACGCAACATGTGCGACAGAGAGCCTACGCCGCCAACAGCAAAAACTGCCCATTTCAGGCGATGCTCGTTGCTGTAGAGCTTGGGGAGGATTTCGCCGAAGAGAAGCAGGATAAACGTGAGCAGCACTGACTGCAGCACAAAGTTGACCACGGGGCTGGCTATCACAAGAATCTGCGTAAGGGCATAGTTGAGCAGAAGCACTATCGACACATTGACAAAATTGTTGGAGATAAGGATTGTGGCGAGCAGACGCTCCGGCTCTTTGAGCAGGCGCGACACTGCCGCGCGCTTGTCTTCGTTCTCGATATCGTCGATGTCGCTTTGAGAAAGGGCGAAGAACGCTGTTTCTGAGCCCGACACGAAAGCCGAAACCATCAGAGCCACGCATGCCACTGCGAGAGCCACCATACTCCCTGCCGTAGGCACATTGAAGCCTATCCAGCTTGTGCCGCCATTCAGCGAGGCGGCAATAAAATTTAAAATATTCGGGTAAGGGTCTAAGTCCAAAATTATTATGCTTTTATTAATCTGTCTGCAAAGATAGTGCAAATCGAGCGCATAACAACAAGCTTGCTTGTATGTTTTGCCGAGATGCTGCCTATTTTATACAAAGATAGTGCAAGGTGAGCGAAAAACAAAATCAAGCGAGCTTGATTTTGTTTTTCCGAGGAGCAACATTAAGGTCCTTAAGGTCCTTAAAGACCTTACCCCCCTAATGACCTTAAAGCCCTTAATTCCCCTCAATCTCTTTTTTTCGGATCCAACAAGTTCCGCCTTTGCAGGCGCATACGCGCCATTCTTTCAGAGAATCCGCCCTCCTCAAGAAATTTCTCAGACAAAGCCTGCAATTGCTTAAAAAGCAAATAATCCGTCTGCATTATCAACACAATCACCATATTAGCGATTGTTTGCGGAGGTCGGGTTCTTGCCAAATTCATAAAAAATTCCGAATCATTATGTGTTTTTCCCAGCTCTCGCATCGCACTCATCTCCACCGAATCCATTTCCCATTGTCTATGACCATTTACACGCAAATAATCCTTATAATCTTCAAGCAACTCCATCAAAACTCGCCTTAGCCACATTTATCAATCTGATTTCGCTCTTGCTTGATGTCGACGACGCTGCGCATCCCTCCACAATATTCTGTTTCCCGCTGCGGGCAGCCTGCACCATTTGATCAAAAGTTCTATCAGTACGCCTGATATAATTAGTGCAAAAATAAAAAGTCATGTCATAGATAGCCTGACTCTTCTGATATGAGAGAAGCTGCTTATAATTGCCGTTTTTAGGGATAAGTGTGTCCATCATTCTGCTTTGTTACACAACAAAGATAGTGCAAATCGAGAGCAAAACAAAATCAAGCTTGCTTGTATGTTTTGCCGAGATGCAGCCTATTTTATTCAAAGATAGTGCAAATCGAGAGCAAAAACAACAAGCTTGCTTGTATGTTTTGCCGAGATGCTGCCTATTTTATTCAAAGATAGTGAAAATCGAGAGCAAAACAAAATCAAGCAAGCTTGATTTTGCCGTTTTTCCGAACCGCAGCATTAAGGTCGTTAAAGACCTTACTCTCCCCCCCCCTCAAAAAAAACAAAAGCGGGCGGAAACTGTCGCTTCCGCCCGCCTGTTCTGTCTTCAAAAAAGATTATTTCACGATAACTTTCTTAACAACATTGTCGGCACGCACGATGTAGAGACCTGCTGCCACGCGGGTGCGGGCGTCGGTGCTTACCAATGCGCCGGCTGCTGTGTAGACTGCTACGCTCTGTGCGCCGTCAACAACGATCTCGCCGTTTGCTGCTGCGATAACCACGCCTGCTGCGTCAACACCTGCAACGCTTGATGTCTTTCCTTTTGCTGCCTTAACAGTCCAGTTGTCGCCATCTTTAGCAACTGTGAGGATTACTGACGCTACATTGCCTTCAGCGAAGAGAGTCAAGTTTTTGCCTTGTGGATCACCATTCAAGAGTACAGCATCACCATCCAACTCCAAAACAATGTCACCAGCATAGAAGACTCTATTAATCACAATGCCAAAACCTTCTGACAACGCAGCCATCTTTTCTTCTACCTCATATGTATAAGTACCGTCTGGATTGCTTACCATATCGGCTACCGTCCAATCATTAAACACACCTTTAATCTGAACCTTGTCTGGTTTCTCGCCAACGATTTTCAGTTTCCAAGTGCCATTGTCATTCTTGACAGCAAGAGTGATTTTGTCATAGTCAGCTGCGTCGGTAATCTTCATATTTTTGTCATCATACAAGTTTTGGAAGCCCAATTCGTTGTTAAGCACGGCATTCACGAATGCTTTATTGCTGAGCCAAGCGTTTGGTTCTACTATGTTTATTTTGAACTCGTCTGCCAATTTCGCAGTCTCAGTCTCCTCATAGACATATTCTTTTGTTTCTGCATTATAGGCAAAAGTAACTGGCGTATCCCAACCAGTGCCATAAGCATTACCCGCCAACTTAACAGTATATGTTTCTACCGGAGTTTCTGCGCTTGGCGCACCTTCTGTCTTATCGCAACTCCATTTTCCGTCTGTCCAATTATCATTTGCAACAAACGTGCAGTCTCCAATATTTCCTGTTAGGTCAATCGATTGCTGCTCTTTGTCATATACCGTTCCTTTGAATATAATAGAGTATTCACCATCATAATCAAATTCGCAAACATAGTATTTATCAGTACCTATTGTTTCCAATGCCATTTTTGTTCCAGGCCAGTCGCCCAACAATCTATCTCCTGTTTCCGTCTTCCAAGCATAGGCTGTTAACGTATTGTTGTCAGTAACAAATCCAGCCACCTTCAAATACACCTTTGCTGCTTGCGCAGAAACGATTGCCATCAAAGCAAACAACAACGTAAAAGTAAGTTTTTTCATAATAGTAAAATTTTAATTTTTTCGATATGTATATTACCAAACTATGGTGCGCATTTCCCACACGCACCATAGTATTTTTGTAAATTTATCTTCTGTTATTTCACGATAACTTTCTTAACCACATTGTCGGCACGCACGATGTAGAGACCTGCTGCCACGCGGGTGCGGGCGTCGGTGCTTACCAATGCGCCGGCTGCTGTGTAGACTGCTACGCTCTGTGCGCCGTCAACAACGATTTCGCCGTTTGCTGCGTTTACAGCCACGCCTGCTGCGTCAACACCTGCCACGCTGCCTTCTGTTGCAACGAGCTTAAACGCGCCTGTGTTGATGTTGAATGTCACCTTGTAAGTGCCGGGAGCTGTTGTGCAGCATTTTTCCAAGCCCTTTGTGAATGTGCCTTCGAGAGTGCTGACTGTTGTTTCTTCAGCAAAGCCCCAAGTGCCTTTGCCTCCGAGACCTTCAAAGATACGCCAGTAGCTCAACTCGCTCTCTTCGGCTGCAGGGAAAGTTATCACTCCGCTGAACTCGCCGGCTGTCTCTGTTGCAGTGAGCTTGCCGCTTGGGTCAGTAAAGTCCCAACCGTTGTTGTTACCCATCACGTAAACCTCTGTCACTTCGCCTGCTTCGCCCTCTGTGCCTTCAAGGAGGAGAGATGCGTTGCCTTCACCGTCGATAGTAAGAGTGATTGTTTTGCAATTGTAAGTTGCGTCGCCAAGGTCGATGTTTGCACTTGTCCCCCCCGGAACGAGTGAGTAAGGCATACCGAGTTGTGGCACTGCTCCCGAGATACCGCCATAGTTGCAGGCATCGCTCCAATTAGCGTCTGCCACCTTGAACTGTCCGAAAAGTTCTTTATCTGCAAGCGTATAAACGCCTTCTTTATCTGTTGTCTGGAATTCCCATGCTGGTTCAGCGCCCCAGTTGTTAAAACCACCGCGTACGAAGATTCCTGATCCTGCTGCGTTACCAACCAATGCGCAGAGTGCGCACATCAAAAAAAGAGTAAATTTTTTATTCATAGGTTCTAAATTTTAATTAGTGAATCATTAACGCCGCAAAGATACACCTTATTTTCACAAAGTGGTCAACAAAAAGATATGTTCTTCAACATATTTTGGACATAATTACAATTCTAACATCATCAACGCTCTAAGAACCGCCTCAAGCACCCCCACCGACCCGCGCCGGCGGCGCGGCACTCTTCGTAACCCCATCCGCACGACGCGGCAGCGGAGGGCGCATGGGGTACAGACGCACCGCCTCCCTATGCGCTTCGAAGATGCGCTACTGCGCCGACCGCGCGAGCGGTCACGCCTTCAGTTAACTTTTATCTTTGCACTATCAATAGGAAGTTAAGAGAAACTCTCCGA